>Ga0307507_10001427_pt1 | contig 53608 bp, 46 predicted proteins | sample 7_EM_MG_FD_207223 | JGI IMG/M metagenome (GOLD analysis project Ga0307507, IMG submission 207223) | Populus trichocarpa ectomycorrhiza microbial communities from riparian zone in the Pacific Northwest, United States - 7_EM | ecosystem: Host-associated > Plants > Roots > Unclassified | place... | reverse complement strand
AGTATTTGTAAAAATAAAAAAAAACATAGGCATAAGTCCAAGCCTGCGGGTGCTAATATGAAAGCGATATCCCGGAGCGATAAAGGGGATAAAAGAAATATCGAATTGGCCTTTCGCTACCCCCCCCCATAGCCGGAGTTCTACGAGTAAGAATCTACTCGGAATCTCAAGGAATATCTCCTTCCCCTATCCTCACACTCCTTCTCTCAGTCGCTTACTATTCCGTATGGGATTGGGAACCAGCGGATAATTCTATAACCCTCAGTGTTGACGGCCCCGTTGTTATCGCTAGTCTATCCCCAAGAATTTGAGGCCGAGGCGGTTGAAATGTGATAGGCGGGGTCACATGCAGAGTGCGGGTTTCCCATCTCTTTTTATTCCCTAGAATACGTTACCCACCAACCCACCTAACCGGTCCAAATTAGGGCATCGCCCGAAGACTTTGCCCCCACAAGAATTCTTGCTGCTGGCTCACTAGTTGGCGGGTGCAAGAATTCCCCGAGGTGGGGTAGCCAGGGTTGAATGGCTCTCGAGAGGGAGGTTGGTTGGTAAATTAAGCTATGTAGTAAGCTAAGATTATCAGCAGATATAGACGTCCAATAATCACCAGAAGACCTATATTCCTTGCAAGACATGACATGTAATCATGTCATTGGCTAGATAGATATCTATCCGGCTACGGTATTAGCACCAACCCTTTCCGCAGGGCAGGGAAAAAGGCTTAAAGTCCCAAATCCACTCTTAGAGGGGATGGTTGGGTACAAAGGCCGGAGAGATTAGAATTGAATTCTCGGCGCCCAGCCCTCCCGAGACGATCTTTCTCTGCCACTAAAATTCGTTCACCTGTCAAAAATGTTGAAAATAATCGATGCGGAGGTAATGATCGACCGTGAGGGTTTTACGCAGCGGAGTTGAACAGCTTAGGTGGAGATGCAAAGTTTGTATTAAGCGGAGATGAGGATCATGATTGATTGTGTTAGGTCAATAGAGAAGGAAAACTTGAGGAAAGTTGTGAACAGGGAGAAAAGAGTAAAGAGGGAAAAGACAGGAGGGAAAGAAAGACGGGGGTGGGAAATTTTTCATGGCTTACACGTCACTTTACCGATGCATACGCGTACCACTGCGGCCTTAGAGTGCGGGCATCTCCCACTCCAAGTGAGGCGCATTAAACTGTTATTTCCAACAAAAAAAACTAGAAATATTTTCGAGTGACGATACATGACCGGGCCCAGGACCCTTCCGAGAAGTCAATAGCCACGATATTCGGGCTGCGATTGACCATAACGAGAACCACTGCTATTTACCTCCACTAATGGTCCCGGGACCCCCACGAAAGCCACTTCAGGGTTAAGTTCCAATCCCAACCCGCAAGCCCTTACCTACAATTCTTAAATCTTACCAAAGAGATTCAACTCTTGCCAAAGAAAGCACTTGCGTAACTGGGTTGCGATGGTCAACCTTTCCCTTCAGATTTTAAGTCAGGTGGTCATTGCGGAGGAAAGTTTCCCCCCAAAAAAGTCTGGTAACAATATCAAGAGCTGCTATTCTTATAATACTATGAACCCGTTTTTTATTAGAACGCACTCTCTCTCCCTTCTAGTGCTCTATATCTCTATCCGCCCCCAGATAGACATTAGGGCATAACCACCCTCTACCCTCACCAGCAACAAAAGAGGTTCGCCGAGCATTTTTCAATGCTCGACTACATCCCCTCGTTCTCACCGGGGGGTTCGAACTCGCGTTGGTTGTCGTTTCGGGTCGATGCGAGACCAGTTCCTTAGCCGTTAGGCCATCGGAACTGGTCGAAAATAATCTCTCCTCTTCGAATATTAAGCATGGTCTTCCCGAGACAGGAAAATCTGAAAAAGAATTCTAATAACAATATCAAGCGTTGCCCATGTGCGAGCCACATGGGGTGGATTTGATAGTATAACATAATATTATCATGAAAACATCCTTCAGTAGATTGGCTTTAATATGATCCAACCTTGAGCTGCGATTATAGTCATAATATTATAAGTTAGTCTGAGAGCGAACTGAAGACAGATATGGTCTATAGAGTGTCCCCGATTTGTCTAATAAACCACCCGAATTCGTGGAATGAGGACAGCTACCCTTATTACTCCTCTCATGGCCATAGCTCATAATAATAATATTATGACTTAAAATTTAATAGTGTATACCACGTGGCTACTGCTAAACCGCCAAGTTTTTAGAATTTACATTTCATACGGTTTTGAGTCTTTACCTTTAACCCCCCCCTTTTTTTTTTCATTCCTTACATTACAATTTCTGCGTTTTCTGTATTTCTTAAGCCTTGTTTAGTTGCGCTAGTCCCATTCCGTTGTCCCATACAAATGACCATTTCAAAATGGAGAAAAGGCCATTTTCATAGCAGAAATGGTCGCCCAACGGAATGGGACCATCGCAACCAAACAGGGCCTTAGTCATGTGCGTTTTGGGCACATCAACTGTTATATAGCAGTATAGCTTATGTTCTAGATAGACATCCGAAAACTAAACAGAGTAAATTTGAGGGAAATAAACAAATCACAGATACACTGTGGGCTATAACTTATGGGTTACATATACGGGTAAAAAAAAAAAAAAGAGAGTATTATAACCAAGAAAACGTCGCCTGCTAACAACTGTCAAGAACCGTGTCCAAATCTCCAATTTTCAAGTCCACATGAGTGGCCTCATCCTCAAACACTTTCCTCCTCCCAATCACAGTGCCGACACCATCGTGCATACCCTTCATGTTATTTAAGTGCCCCACGTCATGCGCAGGCGCATTAGAACCGAAACTTCCCTGCAGATAGTATTCGCCTTCCTCTTCTCCTACATAATTCTCATCCTCATATCGGTATCCATATTCATCCTCCTCCTCGTCGTCATTCTCACGGCGCTTCTTCGCCGCCCTGACGGGAATCCTCTCGTTCCTGACCTTCTCCATAAACACGTTCAGGGCCAATTCTGCTGCTTTTGTGCGTGCCTCGGAGCGACTGGCTGCCCTCACGCTGAGCAGTTTCTCCTCGTTCACCATCACAGCGCAGGAGTACCCGCCTCCCTCTACGGATTGCACGTAGTTGACAGTCCCCTGACCGTTGGCTGCGACAGCTTCCCCGAGTTTCTTGACTGGATGAGTGACATCCACACGATCTGTCACTAGTCTCTTGAGGACTTTTAAGATACCTAGGCGTTCGGCGAGCGATTTAACCGTTTCAAAGTCCCCGCCGGAATCGATGAACACCGCGCCTATAATTGCCTCCACAACGTCCGAGAGGAACTTGTTTCTGCCCGACTTGTCTGATTCTAGCGGGGAAAGCTCGGTCCACGGGTAGTCCTTTCCGTAATCCAGGGCTGTCTGGACGCTATCGCGGAGATCCTCTTCATAGCGTTTCGAACATATTTTTTGAGCATGCTGGATCTGTTGGTGTTGGTGGCGGATGAACTTCCACAGCTCGACTTTGCGAGACTTGTTAACGATTTCTACTTCCGTGCTTTGCGCGCGTTGACTGATCCCATAGCCCTTAACGTCCACAGCGCAGCGGAGAGAGAGGTATGCTAGGAAGTTGCCGTTTACTACGGAGGATTTATACAAGTGCATGTCGATGTGCGAGAGATTGCGGGGGGAGAAGAAGAGGTGATTTACGACTACCATATCTAGTAGGGCGTCACCGAGGAACTCCATGCGCTGGTAGGAGAGCGAGGTCATGTCGGATTCCCAAGAGGGGTGAGTAATGGCTTCTAGGAGGAGGGCCTTATGCGTGAAATGGTAGCCTATTAGTGATTCAAGGCCTTTGAGGTGGGGAAGATGGACTTCTGGGTATCGGGATGCTCGATTTAGTAAAGAAGCGGTTCGCCGATGAAGAGGCTTCCAATTGATATTGAGCCCAAATGCACTGATGACTTTAAGAGCCTTGGAGTAACCGCCCTCTAGGTAAGCCGCACCGATTAGGGATTCAACAACGTCTGCAAGAATCTTTGTCGACAGTTGTTTGGGCCCCCTGCGCCTCTTGTCTGGAAACTCTTCCTCCTCTGACATCACATATCGTGGCCGCCATTTTGATCCAGTGAATATATCGGTAATAATCCATTTTGCTAGTCGGTTATCAATTGCCGCACGGGCCAGCCGCGAATTCGCTACCATTTGCTCCTTCTTCCTGGTGAGGTACCCTTCGTGCCAATAGGGATGCTCGTCGAGGAGGTTGACAGACGTGAGGAATTTCAAGACAGAGTCACCAAGAAACTCGAGGCGTTGATAATCTGTAGATTCTCTTGCTGATGAAGCAGATAGTGCTGTAACCATCTTGGGTATCGAGTTGAAGCCAACTGGGTGAAGTAGTGTGCGTTCTAGATCTGCCGCGATAAACGACATCTCAATCCGCCGAATAATACCAGGAAAGTACATTGCAAACTGAGAGTATTTCCAAGGCACCGCATCCACCGTGCATAGCTCGGGTATGAGTAATGCCGGGCTTTCCGAAGACGGCTCATTAGACTCTGGATGCAGGAAATCTCGACGACCGGTAAGTCTTATCGCTTCGATGAAAACGCCATTCGGGTCAATCTCCCTCCCCTTATACCGCTCCAGAAGATCCTCGTGCTCTTCAGGAGTCACGCCGTTTCGCCATCGCTGAATCACATATCTAACACCGTTTTGGGAATTATCCTTAATAATTCCGATATCGGGGCTAGCTTCCCGCGTCTTGTAGGCGTCCAAGAGCGTGACGGGAATTTCGTCGCCCCTTTCCGCCCAGTCATCTGCTTCGTTCTTCGGCACAAAGAGATAAGGGAAATCTTTCACCCCAGATTTCATCCTACTTCCAAATATACATGAAAGCAAGGCATATGTTGTCCTCTTCCCTCTTTCGATGATTCTCGGATTGACACCCAGGCATCTTGAAGCCCCGACTGTGACCTCCCCGATGTCCGAATTGGTGCGATATACCATGATCTTGGCAACGTCAGGGCAGGCAAAGTGAGTTAAGATCTCAACCACCACGGGGCCACCACTACCAGGCATATTAAGCGTGATGGGCGTAGCGAACGCTACCGTATCTTCTTCCCACTTCTTCTCGGACCAGGGATCCATGGTGTTGTCAACAGCAACTTTTGAGGGCCTCTTCTCGAGTTTCTTGGTTGCATCCGCAATATCGGGGTCAGTCTGCAATAACGGCATCAGATGATCATCGATAAGCGGATCACCCTGAAGCTGCCAAAGCGCGAGATAAGCCTCGAAAGCCGCATCGCGTTTTGCCCACCTTTCGGTCCCCCAAGCATCTCTACTCTCTGCTCGTCTAACTTCGGGGGCGATACAATTGGGTAGTAAAACCTCAGCCTTGTACAATGGCCGCGCTGACAAGCCGGAATTCATCGCTTTCAGTGTGTCCAGTTGCTCCTGGTTCACAATCCGGGTGTGAAAGATTGGGCGAAGGTCCATGTACTCGCCCTGTGGAAGGCAATTGCAAAAATGATGAAGATGAGATACAGCCGAATCAAGCGTCAAGAGAGCACTATTGGGCATATTAGCATCACAAAATCTCGCTCGGAATGACTTGTGACTACAAACCCAGTGCTTTCGATCCGGAAACGTCGGCTTTTACCCTTGCTAAGAATGCCGTCTTCGTCTGGCTCTTCAGTTTCCGTCTCCGTCTCGGCCTCGAGCTTCCTCGTCTCATCCAGGTATTCCTCAATCATGTCCATCTCCAGCTGCTTGAATTTATCGATCTTGCCCTGGGAATCGCCTTCATTAAACATCAAAACATAATTACTCTTAGCCATCCTGGCCCGTCCGCGACGTTGAATGAAGCTCTTGAGATTCGGCGGCAACGAGAAGCAAACGACAAGGCGGCACGCTGGAATGTCCATGCCCTCCTCAACAACGCTAGTAGACACAACTAGATTCTTCTTGCCAGTCCTGAAATCCTCAATAGTCTCGTACTGTCCCTTTAGGTTAACAAGTTCATATATAGCTTTTCTGGTCCTTCCATTGCCTTCTGAAACACCAACAACAGTTCCGACCCGGAATATATCCTTCGTTCTCGAGTCCGTTTTCAGGATCTCCGCCAGAATAGAGACCCCTACCCGTTGTTCAACGAAGATTAGCCCTGCAAATTTCCCACCATCGTCCCTATACTCGCCCAGAAGCACCTCAATCAGCTTCTCAACCTTGTCCGACAACCTCCCCTCTATTGGGCCAATGTCTCTGGGAACAGTTATTTTCGAAAGAATAGACTTCAAATAGCGCTTCTCCTCGTTGTTCCATTCCATCCACATACTCTCCGGATCTTCCTCATCAGCGAACTTGATTGCCTTCTGAATAGCATGCTTAAGATAACAATCCACGCCCCAAGCACCAAACTCTTTCCGGAGGTGAAAAGCCTTATTCAAAAGCCCACGCATCTGTACTTGACAATATGTATTGCGCTTTGATATAGTCATCTCTATACGTTCCAGATCAGGGGTTTCGGAGGACCGGAGAGCCTTTATAAATGGATCTTGCTGGATGTCCATCGCTGCCCAAGCGAATTGGAGGGAGTCCAAAGCGGATGGCATGTCATCAGTGACAGTACCTTGCTGGGTCAGATAAACTTCATCAGGCTCTACAGCTCCGTAAAATTCCCCTCGCGCCGGGGTTGCTGATCCGGTGGTGTCTTCACTCGTCCTCTCGGGTGGTGGGCCCACATATGGCTCGCCGGTGAGTGGGTCGATCAGCTCGTACTCTTCTCCGCGAGCCACTGGCGTACTCGGTCGACCATCTTTATAAGGCTCTGCTGTTAACGGATCGATCATCTCAAATTCTATCTCACTCCCAGGCTTGCGATAAGGCTCCCCAGTCGAGGGGTCTATCTCTTCGTACTCGTCAATATCGTCAGTGATTTCGTTGTTCTCTAGTGCGGTATCGAAGGTATCTGGAGTCTTCATCCCACTAGACGGAGCGCTATCCACGGTAGGAAGCTTGAATGTTGTCTGGGACCTAAAATGGGTGATTTCAGGCATGGGAATCTCCCCTCGGGGTGCGATACCTTTCGCTAGGGCCTCGGCCCCTTTTATCGGTGAATCCACGGGATCGACCGCCTCTGGCCACATGGTTTCCGAAAACTTCCTCTTCTTATTTTCGTTAACCTGATCGGTGAGGTCTTCTAGGAAGGATGGGTCGATAAGTTCATATTCTTGAAACGAAGACTTATAAACGATTCTCTTCAGTACTGGTGGGTGAACATGTCGTAGCAATTCAGCACGATTCCGTACCGGTGTCCGAGATATTGCGTTCAGGTTGGCCTCAATCACTCTAATATCGGCCCAATTAGCTAAAACTCCAGCCTAAAGTTTGGAGGAAACGTGCCGTAGCTGATCCGGGGTCGACTTCACAACTGGACTAGCTGTGAGTCCAAGAACAGCTGGAATTTCCAACCCCTTGCGTGCTCGTGGATGATAGAACTCTTGCATAATCCGGTTTGCGGGGTGTTGTCCAACACAATGATGGGCTATTAAAAAGGATTTAGCTAGTCCATAACACCCAACACCTCCCATTTCCATAGAAATTTCATGGTATTGTTATCGTCTGATTATGGACAGAGAGTCTCGAACCTTCGTCGAATACGATTAACCCTATTCCTTCCATCCTGACAAATCCATGGGTTAACGCATCTAGCAATACCTATTTCTCCATTAGTTTCCAGGAGATTTCTGGTTTATCCTTCTGACCACTCACTTGATGAGTGCTAACAACGACTGCGTGGTCATTGTCCTTGATACCCAGGATTTCGTCCCAGATCTCTTGGTCGCTCCACTTGTCGACTTTGTCACCTCCGCTGAGGAATTGAATGTTAACCGGTGGCAAAGAAGCCTTTAGCACTTCAAACTGCTGGTTCCCTAAAGAAACATTGGGCACCAAAAACCAACAAAGCTATAGCCTGCATTAGCAATTGATAATCTATGCGCAATTGATTTTTGACTACCTTATCCTCTCCCTTTTCCAGTTGAGCCTGAATACGGAGCACGGCACTATCAGTTGAACAGTTAGCTAACCCAGTTCATCCCATCCGGTGTCCAACATCCCAGCATGGTAGGCACAGCAATAGCTCAGCTACCCGTCCTTGTCCACACAAGCACAACAAGAAAAACCTTACATATGAGTTTTCCCCGATCCCGTATCCATCTACCCATCGCCGTTAGCTCTACCAGAACCTCATGTGCTACCAGAAGGGAGGGGAGAAGGAAAAACGCTTCCCTACCGTAACAACAATATTTCTCTTTAAGCTCTCTTCAAACATCTCCATTTGATATCCTCTGGCCCGCTCCTCCGGTGGATCCTTTGGCTTCGGCGTTCTCGTCCCATTACCTGCATCGTCGACTGCCATACTGACACTGTCATCCATTCTCATTCTAATAGAAAAAATGATTTTTTTTTTCCGGGCAAAATTATGGCGATAGTAAAAACAATGAACGACCCTAAACAATTAAGCTATGTGGTACAATAAAGATCAGTTTGGTTCCTGGCACGAACAGCGAAGTCAGTCGCGGCCTTATATTGGAAGTGCTTAGGCCGATAGAGAAGACGTAAGAGGGGCATTTAGAATGGACTAACTAGATACGGCTAAGAGCGGGGTAGGTCCCGGTGATAGGAAGGATGCCTTAAGTATTGAGGCTCGGATTAAAATATTCTAGGAGAGACATAAAGGAGAATTCCAAGAGCTATGGAGGGTCTCCGATAAAATCGACGGGTAGAAGAATATGGGGGGTTAAGGATGTTGAGAAATTGATATGTTCAGGATGCTCCAGTCCCGCTGAAGATTGGATCGGGATTACACAGCAGACGGCATACAGTGGTGGTACAGAGTAGTACACGTACCGGTACTGTACGAGTACAAAGGTGGGTTATTGTGCAGTATGAGCGAACACCGCAATGCAGGCACAGTCGCGGCCATCGCTCTATCGTCTATGATCAAGCACCTAACCACGTGGCGTTGGAGGCCTAAGAACCCGAACACAGAACACAAGTGTATTTGCACATGACATTCGCGTTGACAGATAAACCCTCGCACGAGCTGAATATCAATAACAACAACAACGGCAACAATGATAAGAAAGTGAAGAAAGCCTAGATAGTTAACTTATATGATTTTCAGGACTCCACTCCATGGACTAACACCGCTGGCGGAAAACCTCAATCAGGCCCATGATGATGATCAACTTTTTTTTAAGTCCGTAGATTTATTCGTAATCATGCTACAGTAACACTAAGATCCCAACATTGACCCTCTGGTAAAAGAAAAAAACCCCGCCCTAGCAGGAAAATCTATCATATGTTCCATCTTGAAACCAGAGGACATTTTGACCAGCTTCTTCCCCACCTCATTCGATTTCCAAAAGGCTGACCTGCCCCAACATTGAACGTTTCCGGATCCTCCCCTTGTCTCTGACTAGCAAGCGCCGAGCACTCGGTTCTGTAGATAGTATTGTAGAAGCCACCCTGGCGTGATAGTCCCACAGCTAAGAGCCGCAAACGGTGCAACCCATCCCTGGCATCCGCGGAGAGGGAAAAAAAGCCGTCTAAAACCTACCACAATGAGTGTATTGGGCCGCATGCTCAGGCGTAATAGTAATATCTTAGGCCGTGTTGTCCTCCACAATGTTAGGCCCACGCCTCACAACATTCACGGTCCATCGCAGCGATTCTTTCATTCATTGCATCATTCCTAAAGAATAACCAGAACGGAGGAGAGGAACAACAAAGAACTTGTTCAAAACCAGCCCTTACTAGCCGGCTCAACCTTAGAACCTGTTGAGCTCGATGGGTGCCGGTACAGCCGCTCTAGGCAACTTCCCTCACACGAGTAGTTGCTAATTTCACACAAGTGCTATTTTCGGATATCCGAAAGCCAGCGTACAAGTACGATTGAAGTTGATTCCGAGTGGTCGCTAGCTCTATGATACCAGAGCATGAAAGGGAGGGAGGGTAACGGCCCTAAGTCTGGTTCCAGGTTTCTTAGTCCCGGCCAAGACGGCCCACCCTCCACGCCTTTTCTGAAAACTTTCTCTCAACGTCAGACGCCTGCTGTCACTAACCTCACCGCAACGACGATATCCCAGCATAGTCCTTACCAAGGACCTTTTCAACACCGTTTAAGTTGTTTCTCTTTCGTCCCAGATTCCCTCTACCCATTTCTCCCTTGTTTTCTCGATCCCAAATGTCTCAGTGTTTCTCGCGTTAATCATGTCAATACTCTATTTCCACTATGATTCAATCCAATTCAACCGATTCTCCACCACCGCCCCCTTCTCTCTTTCTATAATGCTCCCGCCAAAAACATGCATTACTTAAGTTTCCCTACCCCTTCTACACAGTAGAACGTCCAATGGAAGGAACAACTAGTCTATGTGCAAAGATCAACCCAACCCTATCTTTTAAGTAAGAGCATCGCTCTCTCCCACACCCACCGCTGCAGACGTTCTGTCCGCGTGGATTTCTAGGTTGGGAATTGGCTTTGTTGGGAATTGGGACTTGACCATTTCTCTCCCGTTTTGATGCTCATTGCGGTCCTTTTTCCCTCCCTCCACCTCCGCCCTACTTTCGTCGGGGGAGGGGAGGCGAGGTGATTAGTAGGGTGACGGATGGAGAGGTGGTGGGACATGTTAAGCTCGTCAGTTTGCTTATTTTTTTTTGAAGCTAAGTGAGCGGTCTCACGACTTACCATAAGTAAATAAACGAATAGAGACCAGGGATACTAGACGGGCAAGGGTGCTTTGCTTTGGTATTGGCGTTTGAGGTGAAAGTACAGTACTGTAGCATGGACAGATACGCTTGCTTACCGGTATTGTATGACAGCAAGATCTTGCCCTGACCTCCTGGAAGCAGTGGTGGTTTAAGTTACAAGGCCTTGTCACACTTGCTCGTCTATCTATTTGCAGACTATAACAGCACAGTGGACAGAGAGAAGCTCACCGTCGACTTCCCTTCCCTTCCCTTAACTAACCTACTGCGCTATATAAACGAAACCCCACTATGCAGCTTCATAGCCGCACCACATCATATCATACCGTCCAATTCATCGAGATAAACCTTCACTTAGCCCGATAAACCACCCACCTCCCCGCAAATTCTTGGAGAAAAAATATATGTCACAAGCCCCTCAAAATTCACAGCTCAAGACAGAACCGATTGACCCCATTCGGCATTGATGGATAGCTACCATACTCGTACTTGTGGGATAATAGATCGACTTCACCAGAACGCCTCACGCATTCAGTAATTTTTATGCGCAGGAAGTTGCAGCGACGCCGATGCCAATGACACGAGTACTCATGATATTTAGCGGCTATCCGTCTGTCTCTCTGCCTGCCTGCCTGGGTGGGAGTGAGTGAGGCCGTGCAGCACAGTACCGTACAGTACCGTACAGCACCAGCATCTTTACCACACATTTCCTCAATAGGGCCATAAAGTCCTGAGCAGAAACACTGTGTGCTAGTATAGTACTCGGGTAAGCTTTTTTTATTTTTATTTTTTTATTTCCCTTTATTGCTCTGTTTCATTTATACTACCTATGTCCTGGACGAACGCTCGATCCAACGTTTGAGTGCGGCCTGTTGACTGCCGTTCGGTACCCTGGCATGTCACGACATAGTAGCACACCACATTATACTGTACGGCAAATATTGATATTTCCACCCGCCCGTGCATCGCGCCGATGACTTGACTGTCGGAGTCCCCGTTCTGCGTTTTCCTACTAGCCAAGGAGTTTTTCTCTGCCTTTTTTTTTCTTTGTTAAATCCTTAGATTTATTCGTAACATATTATACAGGGCGATCCTGGAAAGCAAGCAGCCTAAAGTATACGGTAGCACCAGAGAAACTTAAAAGACTCCCCTTCAAACAGACAAGGTATAGCCATGTTATCAAAGCCATCAATCCTAAGTGTAAAAATAATAACAATTCAGTTTCCCATCTACCAGCCAAGGGTTTTTAAGTTTTACTTACGAAGGTACAGCACGTAAGTTTTGAATATTTTACTAGCAGGGGGTGTTACGCTACCAGGGGCCAAGGCAGCAAATTGGGTATAAGGACAGCGAATTGGGCATAGTGGTTACCCAGTTCACCTCCTCACCCCTGTTAGCCGAACATTCCCTGCTAGTAAAATACCGTAAGAACTCGAATAATCGGACCATGTGCTAGGACGTTGGACTTGCCTCTCCTAGTAAGGTCTGGTGTTTTTTTCTTTTTCCTTTGTCTCGTGGGGGCAGATTTTTGGTGTGTTTTTCGCCCCTTTTCCAGAGGAGGAAATTTCGGACTACATAGCACATGGGCCGATTATTCGAGTTCTTGCGGTATTCAAAACTTACGTGCTGTACCTTCGTATAATAACGATGATAGGGTATGGCATGCATGCAGATGTCTCTTTTCTGTCTTTAGCAGCAACCCGCGCTACGCTATGAAGTGAGATGGAGGGGTGGAATAGGCGCCGGCACGGTAGACAAGCAGACAGGTAGGCAAACTGCTATCGTACGTCTTGTATTATGTGCACAGGCTGCGGCACGTACCCATCTGGATGACCACCTATATGCCGTACTGGTACTCGTACAGTGCTCTAAGTTTTTACTGTCATTGCTTGTCTCCACCCATAGTATTTTTATTCCATCTTTCTATTTTAGTCGCTTTTTCACACTCTTACGAGAGCAAGTATATGAAGTGCACATCGGGGAAATGGTGGGCGGTTAATCACTGTTATCATAGGTTAAAGTCCGCTCGTTCTTCCCGTTAGCCCGCCTTGTTAATTTCACTCAACCCAACGAGGCATACCGCACAAGCACAAGTAAAGTCACGCAAGTGATCAGAAACCTGGCGAGCAGCTGGGATGCTTACTGTTTACTTTACATCCAACAGCAGTAGTGGCGCGACTGATTATGATAATCTACTCGAGTATGATATATGATAGACAGTCACGATTGATATTCGCATGCGGCAGGACAAACAGTCTTGATGCTACCGGTATTGCGACGCCGCCTAACTTATGACGGAGTGTTTCCTTACCTGGCAGGTTGGAAATTTATGCCTGACTTCTTTCCTTCCTGTGTTGCGTAGTGGTTGGTTGCCTTACATACCCCGCAAGGAAACTCCAGCAGTTTATACGGTCATTGTTGAAAAAAAGCTAGGGAAGAAGGCAACTTCTGGTATAAATTAAGTGATACCAACTCGATGTGAGCTTTTGGGGGGACCCACCTGCTTACTCTCTAGAGGGGCAGTCCGACTTGGTTAGACCACTCGAGTTAAAGCCCACCGCTCTTTTTCAAAGAATGGCCCCGTCTCACCCATCGGAGACATCATACCGTAGCTAGATAGATTGTTTCTAAATCTAGGCACCTAGTGTCCCCCCTCATGTCACACTTTACCCCGCAAATAATGATTCTTCAAGTTACGAGGAATGGGTGCAGTACGCAATAACTTACTTACTATAATACGGTAGCCCCGCAGTCATTGCGATTTGCAACTTCCGTCTAGTTCTGTGCGAACTACGATACCTAACTTAAAGCTCAGCACTAGGAATTTTCGGACACCGTAAGGTGGGCAGTTAGTAGTGACAATTGTCACAGATTTCGTGTTGGTTATTTTCCCAGGCGCATAAAAAATTGGTGGTCCGGGAGGCTTACCGGTAGTGGAGCTAGTTCTAGCGAAAAGCCCCCGCAGATCATGTTACTCCAGATTATCAGATGAGGTCATACCTCCGACGCAACAACCATAAACGGCTGCTGCCCTACCGAAAGGAAAGGAAAGCGAAGATCAAAACATTTCAGCATCATGGTTAATCTGGTCCGCTCCCTCAGATCGATTGGCGCGGTTTCGGGGTACGAAGGTGAGAAGTGACGCAGCACCAGGGGGGAGAACACACACAGGAGCTATCGCACTGTCGGGTACAGTACTAGAGTACCCGAGTACGGGCAAGGTTTTAATTTCTGGAATGCTTTTTTTGGGGGGAGATGGGGGAGATTGGGCATGTTTTTTCTTTGGGAGTATCGGAATCTGCCTTGCAGAGCAAATCTCCAAAACTGTCTTTCTGTCTGCCTCTCTGTCTGTCTGTGAGACCGAGGTAGTCTTCTTTAATACGCGGTGAATACGAAGAGGATTCATGGGGCGGGTGAGCTTCCTCAATTCTCGCGGAGGACGAGGATTGCCAAGGAAGGAATCAGGCAAGTACTGTAGTATCAATTCGAGTGGGTCAATCTTACCATCGATACAAGCAATTGCTAGCGATGCCTTACCCCCTGGGCGCGCTCGGCACCACTACCGGCAGTGATAGCAAAAGATCCATAACTTATCTGACTTCACCAAAAACTCCATGTATCATACTCGTACAAGCGCAGTACCATCTTGAACACCCGTTCCCCGTAAACGCAAAAAGGGCCCTATGAAACGTTTTTGATCTCGCTTCCAATCCCAGGTTTGATCTGGGACGGACTTTCCTTTGGGGGGTGACTAGTTGACTACTCGAGTACCGGTACTTGGCTTTCCCAGGTGGAAACTGGTAGGACTTTTTGGGTGGGCTGGGCCAAAAGCATGAGGATGATTTTTCACAATTTTGAACAGCTGGTGATCTAAATGGGGAAAATTGGGCGTGCCGGGAAAAGGGAAAAAAAGGTCGGATCAAAAAAAGAAAAAGGAAAAAGAAACAGGAAGGCGCTGCTTGCATCATTGAGACCCGCACCAAGGGGTGTTTTGTGTGCCGATACAGGACGATACATTGATCGACCGCAGGCTTTCCTTCATTAGGGGTCTAACACCCATGCTGCCTAGCTTACCACCGCTGCATCGCTGCACCACAACCCTCTCCTTGCCATCCCTCCTCCGGCTTCTCTAGTGTATTGCGGGGAGATTCAAACGGCTATTTTATGTTTCCCAGAAATTATCTGGCTGTGAGTGGGGCACAGCTAGCGCTGAGGACTTTACTTTACCAACCCTGCTGTTACCTGCAATGTGATTGTTTTACGCATCCAGCTTCTGGTTCAAGGGTGCAGGGGAACGAATGGGGGGGTATAATCGGAAAGGCAGAGGGGGTAGAGAGTTTAAGATACGCATATCATACCCACAAGTTAAGCTACATGGATAAATGAGATACTGGAATAGGAAACTAAGCTAAGGATTTCTGCCACTGGGAAGGTTGAGACTGTGGGGTAAGGGAATAGGGGAGAAGGGATGGGGAAAACTAGTGAGTTGGGAGGAGGAGGGAAAAGCTGCCGAGCCGAGTAGCTGGATTGGAAGTGGGATAGCAGGGGGAAAAGAACGAATGGTCAGGGTCTACTGTTCGAGTAGTACTCGAGTACTGCACTTGTAATATTTCCTGCTTCCCATTTGCCCATCATGTGTTGATCCGGTGGGGAGGGGGGGCATGATGACCCGCTTTCTTACGTGCTACATACTGATAGCGTCTCAACTCCAATTTTGTGGTAGCTATAAGGTAGCCGGTGCCCCCCCTTCCTTACTACTTATCTCGCTTTCCAGTTAGAGAGGATAGAAATCATGTCCAATCCTATTGCCAGCCCAATGGACTCTCCGGATACGGAGAAACCTCTCTCGGTTCGCCAGCATGAGCACCAACAACCGCCAAAGAAGAACAAACTCGAGGATCTGCACAAGCTTAATTCCAAGCTTGCGCACCCTCTCTCAGGAATCCCACATGAGGAGCTGATGGAGATGGGCGCTTCCTATGCTCGTGAGAACGACATGGAAGACTTACAAGATGAATTCAGGAAAGGAGCTCTTCTCGCTCAGGATCCCGAGGCTTTTGATACACTACCATTACTGACGGACGACGACAAATACTACCTACGAAGAGAAGTCACACATAAATGGAGCCACCCTAAAGCGCTGTATCATATGGTTGTAATGTGTTCCATGGCTGCCGCAGTTCAGGGAATGGGTACGTAATCCTTACAGCACATTGTGTAAGCAAAAGTGACTTTTACTAATAATCTTATTATAGATGAAACCGTCATCAACGGAGCCAACCTTTTCTTTCTTAAGCAATTTGGAATTGAGCACCGAGAATGGATTGCCGGCCTTGTTAATTCGGCGCCATATTTATGTTGCTTTACCGTCGGTTGCTGGTTAACCCATCCTCTTAACAAGCGATTCGGTCGTCGGAATACCATCTTCATCACTTGTCTTATCTCCTTTGCAACATGCTTGTGGCAGGGGTTCACAAACTCATGGCCTCATATGTTTGTTGCGAGGTTTATGCTGGGTTTGGGTATTGGCCCCAAAAGTTCAACTGTCCCGGTTTATGCAGCGGAATGCTCGCCGCCAGCGATTCGAGGTGCTTTGGTTATGATGTGGCAGATGTATGGCCCTATTTCCCCCCGTTATTCCGCTTACGTTACTAATGCCCGTTGCCGTTGTAGGTGGACTGCGTTTGGTATCATGTTGGGTTATATTGCCGATGTTGCATTTTACAACGTCAAGGATCCACCTCACGCGAGTACTTCCGATGCGTCAGGACAAAAAGAGAAACTTGTATTAACAAAAGCGTTGATAGATCACCGGTCTCAACTGGCGCCTCATGCTTTCCTCCGCTATGATCATACCCTTGATTGTATGCTTCCAGGTCTATTTTTGTGTAGGTGGCAATCTTTTGTCTTGGCTTCATTTTACCGTTGGGGCTGACCTCCGGTCCATAGCCTGAGTCTCCCCGTTACGAAATGTTGAAGGGCCGCCATAAGCGCGCTTTCAACTCGCTTGCTCGCCTACGATGGACAAAGGTCCAAGCCGCTAGAGATCTGTTCTACATGCACACTCTCCTAAAGGTCGAAGCCGAGTTGAATAGGAAGAGTGGCAGCAAGATCGTCGAGTTCTTCACTATCGGGCGTAACAGGAGAGCTATGATTGGTTCCGAAATCGTCATGTTTATGCAACAAGTATGTAGATTCGCCGACGATTCTTCCTATCTACCCAAACTGACTGTGGCAATAGTTTTGTGGAGTCAATGTCATCGCATACTACTCTTCGGTCATCTTTAGGGACTCTGGATTTTCTGTCATTAATTCCCTATTGGCCAGTCTGGGCTTCGGAATTATTAACTTCCTGTTCGGTGGGCGTTGCTTTGTTAATCCTGTGAAACGAATGCTAATATGTGACAACAGCTATTCCTGCGGTATACACTATTGATACCTTCGGTCGTCGATTCCTACTTCTCGTTACATTTCCACTTATGGGCCTCTTCCTACTATTCACTGGATTTTCGTTCTGGATTCCTGGTCAAGAGGCAAGGGTTGGATGCGTTGCCCTTGGAATTGTGAGTGCATTATAGAGACCTTAGCTAGCAGGCTAATTAGTCTAACAACATCTTTTAGTATTTGTTCGGGATAGTGTACTCTCCTGGTGAAGGGCCGGTACCATTCACATACTCAGCAGAAGCATACCCTCTCTACATCCGCGATATCGGTATGTCGCTCGCTACAGCGACGACATGGGGTTTCAATTGGCTGCTGTCGATGACCTGGTTACCGCTTGTACGGGCATTCAAACCACAAGGAGCCTTTGGATACTACGCAGCATGGAATGGCATTGGGTTTGTTCTGGTTCTGCTCTTCCTGCCTGAGACCAAGGGGAGAACCTTGGAAGAGCTAGACAGAGTCTTCGAAGTTCCTACAAGAAGCCATGTGAAGTATGGATTGGCACAGGTTTGTATCCCGGTCAAAGCGTTTCCAACAGGAATTAATACTAACCACAAACTTCCAGGTCCCATGGTTTTTTAGGCGATACATCTTCAGACAAGACGTCCCAGCGCCCAAGTTATTAGAATTAGAAGATACAGAGTACCACCCAGATACCTTCCATCACGGGAGCAAAGAAATAGGTGAGGGGAACAGCGTTTAAGTAGAGATAGTTGTTTACGAGCTCCCTTTATCCCCTTTGTTTTTAAAATTATTAGTTGAGAACTCTTTCGAGTTAGTCTATTAGATCAGACGTGCTCTAAGACCTGTTTTTTAATCCTATGAAGATTCAGAATGGTGCATGACTGTATACCACTTCGATAGTGACATGAATCTACCACTCTATTCGAGTGATAAGGGGTGAGTTGTCTTTTTCCGTGATTAGGAACAGTAACTTGGGAGATGATTGCGAATAAGGTTATGTCCTATGAACCCTAACGCCAGCACGTTATTATACCATGGCTTGTAGCACGCGATAGGCTTTCTGTGGGGACTCCGCACCATACGACCCGAAGGTTGGGGGAAAATCGGAATGTTGGGAATCTCACACTTGCAGAACTTAATGTTGGTAGTCTGGGGATCCATTCTGCAGGGCAGTACTCGAGTACACGGCATCAGGGAACTTTACCACCAGTGGTCGCGCTCTTTCAGCTATATGGGAAATATGTCATCGTTATGCATGCGCTCTCCGAACTGGGTGAGGTTCTAGCGACGAGGGAAGAGGAAGCGGGGAAGAGAGGGCTTCGTCCCATCTTTCCGGAAGTGTGAAATTTAACGTAGGACTGGGTTTGAAGAACTCGATACCGTAGTTTTTGTTAAGCCCTAATTAGTCTATCTCCTCCCTTCTAGTCTAGCTCCCCATAGTCCACCCGGCCGCGGCGTTCTCGGGCGCCTCCCGTTCGGCCGTTTCCGGAACAATCTGACAATTTGTCTCACCCCCATTGGCTTGAACCGCTGTGGCGTTGCGCACAAGCAGGGTAGAGGAAAAGCGAAAGCTCACAGCCATAGCTAGAATAAAAACGCCACCCCTGTCAGCTTTTCAAGAAAAATTTCCCCCGTTCCCACTTCCTTTTAACCCGGCTTTTTCTTTCTCTTTCTCTCACCACTGCTTCCCACTTCACTGTTCACATACACACCCTCGCTACGTACGACACGATACCTGTTGCTGTTCTTTCGTTTTGAGAGTTGATATTATTATATTACTTTGATAGACATGGGTTTCCAAGAAGGTGAGATGGAATGATGCTTTTTTTTTTCCTTTTCGATGTTTGCTTTTCTCCTCCACAATCTTTTCATGAGCAGTTGGGACTGACAGTTCATTTACATTAGGTGACAATTCCAAGGGTGCGAACCTTTTCAAGACCCGCTGCGCTCAATGCCACACCCTCGAGGCCGGCGGCGCGAACAAGGTCGGTCCTAACCTGCACGGCCTGTTTGGACGTCAGTCTGGACAAGTAGAAGGTTTCTCCTACACCGATGCCAACAAGCAGAAGGGCGTTGTCTGGACTGAGAAGACTTTGGTACGTTATCCTTCTTCTCCTTTATTGGTGGGGGATTGGAGAGGGTAGGAAACTAATTGTGGTTGGATTACATATAGTTCGAGTATCTCGAGAACCCGAAGAAATACATTCCCGGAACCAAGATGGCTTTCGGTGGATTGAAGAAGGAGAAGGATAGGAATGACTTGATTACGTACGTTTCTCTTTCCCCGAGATATTCTCTTTGATATTTCAGGTTGATACGGTACTAATGTTTTGTGTGTGCGATAGCCACCTGCGCAATGCTACTAAATAAATGCTTTAATGTTTTTTTCTTTCCTGTTGGACCCATAAAATGCCTCTTATAGAACTCATCTCTACTCTTTCTTCCTATACTATTTCACTTTGTCCGTGTATCAAAAGCTGGTCGTGGTTCGCTGCGAACGAATTGTATTATATTATAACGTCCTTTTGTTTTTCCACCTTGGTGGGGGTGGCGTGAAGGGAGCAATAGATGACCAGACAATGTCATGACTATAATGACTCGTTACTATAGTGTTCACAAAAGAAATCTGAAGTATATTCGTGCAAAGTCCAATAAACCCATCCAACCAACCAGTCCTGTATTACAATAACCCCATCCGTCATATCGTACACCCATTGCATCGTAACCACCCCTCTTCCTTCTAGAGCCTCCTACCACCTCAACTTGGGCGCGAAAAACAGTACAAAAAGCACCACAAAGGCCAACCCGACAATAATGATGGGGTACAAGATGGACCACAAAAGCCCCACATTATCATCCCTCCTTAACGCCTCCAACTTCCTTCCAGTGCCCTCAATCCCCAGGGTATTCTTGTCGAGCCCTTCCTGCGCTATGTCCAGCAGCGCCTTCTCGTTCTCCAACTCGCTGCCGAAGCGCAGGGAGGACTGCTTGAGTGCCTGAGCGAGCGAGAGCATGTCTGCGGTTATGTGCTCTTGCTCGGCGCGTTGGCTGCTGAGGTGCTTCTCGGTGTCAGCATCGGTAGCCGCCGCGGTTGAATTGGGGGGAGGGAAGAGTTGCTTGCGCTGCTGGTGGTTGGTGGGGGTGGCTGTTGGTTGGAAGCGATTTCGGAGGATAGAGGTTGTGGTTGTGGTTGTTGTGGATGTAGGGGTAGTTTCTGACTGCTGTGGGGGGTTTCCACCGTTTACTTCCGCCGGGAACGCCGATAGCTCTTTTACCTCCTCCCCCTCCCCCTCCCCTCCCCTCCCATTGTCATCGTCATCAGTAGAATCCCCTCCCTCCTCCTCCTCCCCCTCAGCAGCCATAACAAGCAACTGCTCGTTTAGCCTTCGAATAGCTTGCTTCTGCACGCCCAGTCCAGAAAGCACGCTCTGCCGTGTGGACGTATTCCGAATGAGTACGGATTCGCTTTCTAGCGAGAGGAGCAGTTGCCGGGCGTATTCAAGGTTCGCGGCAAACTTTGCACGGTCGACCGGGGAGAGGGGTGCGGCTCCTTGGGATGCGAGTCTTGAGTCTAGGCGGGAGAGGAGGCGGGTTAGGTTTTTGGTGGCTATTGTTGATTCTGTGGCGGCGATGGGGAGGGCCATAGTGATGTTTGTCTGTTTGTTTAGTGCTATGGGGAGGGAGGGGGGAGAGGGAAGGAAGGAGAGAGTTGGATTCTACGGTGGAAAAAGGTACGGATTTCAATGACGATATTTCGGTGGTTGTGGTTGGGTGGGTATATTTAGATAGAGGGTTTATTTTGGAAAAACCAATGAGTGAAGGGGGTTATGGGCTGTGTCTGTAGGGTACTGTACATACGGTACTGTAGCTGTGCGGGTATCGTAACTGGGTTGTGCAGTAGTGGGATGGGCCCTGCTTTCTTCTCTTTCCTGTTCCCTCCTTCAGTTGATCCTGTTCAGAGAGCTTGAGGCCACTGTGTTAAAGAGCTTCTTGTCAACGAAAAAAAAACGGCCCGGAATAACTTTTTTGCGTGATTGTTGCAAGGGATGAAAGTTGCCGCAATGTTTTTGTTTTCTTCTTCGCCTCGCCTCATACTCTGAGATCACGATCACTCTCACGACATTCATCCACAAACGCACGTTCGGTCTTTCAACACCGGGGATACACTTACCGTGGAGTGCGTAGCTTTGACCCTTTTGCCTCTATTATTCATAATGGGTGAGCGGGGCCATGAGTCTCCGATGGACTTCCAATGGGATGGGACGGGGCCTAGTGATCCTAACTCTCCTTTTCGAATGTCTGCTCTAAATAATACTCTTACCCCTACAGCACAGAAAAAGCGTGAGTGTAAAGACAATTTCATGGTTCCTATATACGCTATGAATATTTACAAACAAGAAATAGGAGACCTCTCGTCATTTCAGTCCACTACGTCTAAACTCCCCACACTCACACCGCCGTCATCACAAACATTTCTCTTTCAAACAGCGTCAAGGCCAGCTCCCCCGCTTTTCAAAGGCGCGTCATTCACTACCCCCCGTCAAGCCGCAGATACCCCACGAAAATCGTTGTCTTTCGCTGCTCTCGATGCCACAGAAGGTAGTGATATGGGAACCCCCGAGACCCCGCGGGTTCCCCGTTCGCCGACCAAAGAATCCTCGACAAAATCTTTAGCATTGGTCTCGCCGATCCGTAAGACCGGTCGCGGTGAGATCAAACGCGTGAGTAACGACGGTGCGATCAACAAGGTCCGTCGGCGTCGTGTGGGTCAAAAATTGGAGCGTGGGGACTGGTGGATGATATCTGGGCCCGCTGGCTCTGCTAGCGAAGGCGAGGACCAAGGTGCTGAAGACGACGAGGATGATGGCGATGACGATGGACGGCAAATGTACGAGGGCATGAGCACTCCCAGACGGTGGGGATCAAAAGCCAAGTCCGCCGCTACAAGGTGGGCTCAGACTCATCGGGAAATTCCGGTCATTGCGTCGCAGTACCTACAGCTATTCTTCAACTTGAGTATGATACTTTTGCTACTATATGCCGTTTTTTGCTTCTACCTTACCGTCCGCCGGGACGTGGATCAGAAGGTCGAGGAGTATTCTGCCGAGATCGTCCAGGAGATGAGCCAGTGCGCGAAGGAGTACGTTGAGAATCGCTGTGATCCGAATATGCGTGTGCCGGCGATGGAAATTAGGTGCACCGCCTGGGAACGCTGCATGAATAGGGATCCTACGCAGATCGGCAGAGCTAGGGTTTCGGCGGAGACGTTTGCGGAGATCATTAATAGCTTTATTGAACCTATTAGCTATAAGACAATGGTGAGCCCTTCCTCTCTTCTGTCGCCCGCGGTGAATAAAAGTTGACAGGGGTAGTTCTTTTGCACTATTCTCTTCTTTGGCGGTCTTGCTGTCTCGAATATGGCTTTCGGGTATTTCAGAGCTAAAACACTCAACCATCCGGCGCCGTATCTTGCTGCTGCCGCTCCTATGGCGGACCATTGGGACCCTCATCAACAGCTCCATCAACAAACTGGCTATAAAAGTGCTCCCGGAACGCCCATGCCCACTACTCCCGGGCGTGGAATCAAATATAGGGAATTAAGGACTCCGGGAACCGCGAGAAGGAATTTACAATGGCAGTGATATGCATCCGGGACCAGAAACAGGAAATGGGAACGGGCTTGTGGAGATGTGATGTGTTGATGGGAAAAGGGGGTAACTTAGTGTAATGTATGAAATGGAGTTTTCGTTCATGGGTCTGGAACATCGTTTTTTGTCTTTTACTCTTGCGTTCAAAGGCAAGGAGGATGATGGGTAGAGGTTATACTTTGTTGTAGTTTATTTTCGTAATTTGTGGCCGTAGTCTGTCCAGTCCGACTGCGTGTTATTTGGAATATTCTTCCCTTTTCCATTTTTCAATAGGAATTCTAGGGGGGCTTGGATCGGGACTAGCACTCAGCATTCGTAGATGTATCAAGACCAATTTGCATCCTTTTGAGTACCGTATGTTCCGATGGAGTGCCGATTTCTGTGGCTTAGAAGGTTGGGGTTCTAGGACTAGGACAGTGGGCGCTATGAGGTAAAATTTGATAATCCCGTGATATCGGTAGACACCTTATGCCTTCGTATGCTCTCAAGCACTTGAACCAGCAGCGTTGCTAGCCCGTGCGATGCATATGATGGTGGAAAACAGCCTCACGATCTCTTGACATCGTGACAGATCCTCTTCAGGGAATTATTAACTAGGTTAGCCAAGGTTTGTGGCCTTCCCTGCTTATCGTTAAATCTTCGCAATAAAAATTCCGTCTTTTGTACTAAAAGTGTGTGGAATCTAGGGATAGGTGAGGAGATTTCCTCAGAGGGAACTTGATCTCATTCTTACCATCTGCTTCACAATTTCTCACTAGCCCCCGATATTTAGGAAAAACAATTATCCGGCTTATCTCATCCTGCACCCAAATTTTTCGTCCACCCCACAAAACATAAGCCACCCCCAGCCCAGAATTAAACTTTCCTTACAGATGCTCTCCCGAATTCGCATTCGCGCACGGGTTTGCCAGTTACCGTGCTTTCGCCCAACCACTCACTGGCAATTGCGACCTGTCCTTCTGCGGAGAGGGCTATCATCCACTCCCCGGTTTCTCGGGCAAGATGTCTCCTCCGGGGGTGCCGCAATACAACTGTTGAAATCTTCGGGAAGAATTGCGGAGGAAGAAGACTTAAGCTGGATACCAGACTACTGCCCCGGCTGCGGCGCCCCGAGTCAGCGCCAGGATCCAAATTTACCAGGTCACTACTCGCACTTGACCCGTCGCCAACGCTTCGGTGACCTTACCATAAAGTCACCAAAGCAGCACAGCGAAGAAAACATCTTCTACGACACTATCGAGCGCCTACAGTCCCAATCGGACTCTGAAACCCCATCCCAAGAGTTGCGTGAATTCCTCAGCACCGCAATGGCCTCTTCTTCTCCCCCCACTTCCGAGAGCGCCGGCGAGGAATCCAGGGTCCCACCGCTAGTCTGTGGGCGGTGTCACGGCATACGTTACCACCACCGTGCGAGTGGATTGCCCGTATACCCCACCCTCCACACACTAACCAACCTCATGCAGAACTCGCCGCACACAAAGAATCATATATACCACCTCATCGACGCCGCCGACCTGCCCATGTCGCTGCAGCCGGGACTGCGTGAGCACCTCTACAGGAACTTGTCTAAGCCGTTCTGCCGCCAGTTGACTGTCTCGTATATTGTTACTAGGGCAGATATCCTCATGGCTTCAGAACGGCAAATCTCGAGCTTGATGACGTACATCAAGAAAAGGATCAAGGATGCCCTGCCCGAGGACGAGAGAGTTGAGAGTGCGGTGGATAGGATTCATGTGATTTCTACTAGGAATGGTTGGGGAGTTGGTAAAGTTAAGGATGAGATTCGGAGGAGGACGGGCGGCGTGTGGATTATTGGGGGGATAAATGTTGGGAAGTCCAGGTTTGTGAAGGAGATGTGGCCCGAGGGTGGGGAGAGTAGGCCAGTTACGAGGGAGGAAGCGGAGGAGTATGGGATTTTGCCAGAGGGCGGTGAAAATACTGAAGTGATAGCGGAGGGGAAAGAAGGAGGGGTGGAAAAGAAGAAAAGAAAGATGGCGTATGAGTACTTTTTAAATCCACTGCATATAGCACCTACGGTGTCGGATGTGCCGGGGACTACTGCGGCGCCGATTAAGATTGCCTATCGGGCTTCTGGTCAGGAGAGACGATGGGGGGAAATGATCGACTTGCCGGGATTTGAGCGGTGGGTTGGCTATGGCAAGAATGGACTGCTGAAGTATGTTCGCCCGGAGTTGCAGATGGCGGTAGCCATGGATGAGCGGGTCAAGGGACAGCAGTACACTATCAGGTCAAGTAAGCGCTCTCCCCTCTTTCGCATATCTGCATCCGGCGGCTCATGAAAAAAACAAAAAAACAGGCCAAAGCATGATCCTCGGCGGCCTAATCCTCATAACCCCCCGCATAGGCGGGAGAGGCCCCTTAGTAGTTCTAGCAACCCCATTTACTAACCTGCCGGTACACGTCACCTCGACTTACAAATCCTTAAAATGGCTCGAGCATCCAAAACCTGAGAGTGTGGATCACCTCTACTACCCGGCGCCAACCACCGTGCCCCTCCCAGAATCCCTCATCCCTGACAAACCTCCGATAGGATCCAAATTACCAACCCCATCACCACCACCAACAGGACTACCACTCCCGCACCACCACGAAACCACCTCCTCCGCAGATTACAAAGACACCCCACCAAACCTGAAAGAGCTCTTCATACCCCCGCTCCTCCCACCCCATTTCTCCTCGGCGGGCGTCATCCAGTTAACGGATGACGTGACTTTACAGCGCAACCCGCGCCTCTCCGCGCGCGATCTGGAGGACCTGCCATATATCATCCTTGGACGGGACGTACTGCTCGAGGGTATTGGGTGGGTGGAATTAAGCATTCAGATGTCTAAAACTAAGCAATTCCGCATGGGTGGCGTGGTGGAGGTCGAGGTATTCACACCCGAGGGTAGGGGCGTGGGGAGTAGAGTTGGTATGGGTGCTGCTATGATGAGGAAGGAGATGGAGAAGGTTCAGGCTCAACCTGGTGTGAGGCAAAGGAAGGCTATGAAAGGGGAGAAGAAGGCGGCTAAGCAGCGGGCTAGGGGGAAGGGATGAGGCTATTGTCGTAGTATAAATGTGTGTATGGGGGGGTTTGTATTTGTAGAAATTGGGGTTGTGGGAAAGTATCGCTTGTTGATAGAGGTTCGTTCTTGCAGGAGCTTTGTGGGCAGTTCTCGAGCAGTGCTACCTAATATCGGGTGCTTTTATAACACAAATCCTTCCATAATATGATTATGGAATTTTTATATTGGGGGGGACCCTTAGCATGGCAAAGAAGATAAGACTTTTTTTTTATCCCCCTCATATTTCCTCTATGGCACAAGCACTGGGGTTAAGTAGAGTAAATAAAATAAAAAATTGAAAACTTGCATGATTTTTTTTTCTCTTCAAAAAATAGGGCAAGTGAAAGTGTGAGACTTGGTTCTACTCGAGCAGTGAGAACGACGGTGCGTAGAATCGTAAATATGATACTGGTATTATACAAGTAGAAATCAGAACGTTCTACTTATGATACCCGCAAATTAGAGTGACGGCGCTGTTGGACGCTGAAGAGGGGGGGGGGGCAAGAGGAGGATGAGCAGCAGCAGGAGGAGGAGGAAGGCGAGAAGAAAGGGCATGCAAATAAGGGCAAGGATGTAAGTGAGAAGGAAGAGGTGGACATAACTCTAAGAGAGGAGGAAAGGATAAAGGAGACAGAAGCTGAACAGGCGTATGCACAAGGATCCTCTGAAAGCCAAGACAAGATAAAGCGAATAATCTAGCGGCGGATACAAATGGCGCAAAGACTGCTAGGAGATCGGCCCCCAAGATAGGTGCTCGAGCATCAGCTCGCATAAGGGCTAGGGAGGACTCTAGAAGCAATCCTGGGAGCAGCCCAGAGAATTCTGGCTCTGCGGCCGAGGAGACCAGGAAACAGCAGCCACTACACCCAAAGAAAGAAACCGCTCGTGAGAGAAAGGCTAGACAGAAAGCAGCTGCGAAGCAAAGGAAAAAGGGGAACGCTCTCGGTAATAAGGACGCAGAGTTAGAGAAAGGCACTGCTGTTATCACAACGGGCATTAAAGAACTCTATATTTAGAATTCTCTTTTTGTAGCATTTATACGTTTGTATCATTTCCTTTGATTCTCTCTGTTGGTTTACGGGCATGACGGTTTCGACATGATTTAGGTTCTTTTTTTTTTCTTTTTCTTACTGGCCTTTCGTCGTGAAAAAATGGTGTATTGATATCGTTTATCCGACTTTTGTCGTGGTTCAACCTGAACTATCATGCAAGGAAGAAATCCCCAGACAAAACAGAAAGAAAGTCGATTCAAGTGTAAAATCACTGGGAAGTGACAGAGGAGGAGGAGGCGGCCTCCCCTTCAGCCTTGAGCTTCTCACGGTATGCCAAGACATGAGCCTATTTCAGACAATATTAGTTTAGTTGGTCTCAGAAAATGACAAGACTCGGTGCGTAGCACAAACCTCAAGACCCTTCAAGTTAGTACCGACAAGCTCATCAACCTTAACTCCATCCTCGAAGAAAATGAAAGTAGGCATAGCACGGATACCCAATTGAGCAACAACATCAGGGACTTCGTCGACGTCCACCTTGAAGAATCCAACACCCTCAACCTCGCGAGAGAGTCTCTCGAAGTGTGGAAACATCATTTTGGAGGGAGCTATGGATAGTGTCAGTATACCGTAGTGTCAATCATTACCGGAGGGTTTGTATTAGCTTCACTCACCAGACCAGGTTGCGTGGCAGTCGATGACGGCGACCTTGTTCTTGATGGCGTTCTCATAATCCTCGGAGCTTTAAGAAGTGTTAGCACTCTTCGGAGAGAATTTAGGAGATGCCCTCGATCCCACTTCACTTCTTGATTTCATGAACCATGTTGGTGGATGTGTGATAGAAGTTTTTGGTAAAAGTCTTGGGTATAGAAGGGTGTTGGAGTCGTATTGGGTTAACTTACCGTACGTTGCACCATGACAGGTCGTTTGCGCGCAAGTATGAAGCTTGGCGCAATGACGACAGAGAGGTGCGGGTGGGTGTCCTGAGGCTTGGCAACGGTCACGTTTTGTATAAGGTGGGCTGTACTATCCCCCGCACTTGGTTGTGAAGTCCATACCCGACCATGGGCTAGGTATGAGAGTCCAAAACTCCTTCCTCCTCCGGAAAACAGGGCGAAAAGCACACCAGGGATCTGCTTTTTGAGACAAATAAATATAAAAAAACCACCAGACCTCACTAAGAGAGGCAACCCCAGCGTCCTAGCTTAAGGTCCGCTTGTTCGAGTCCTTACGGTAGCAAAGCTTCAAACCCCGAGAGGGCAAACAGCAATCATGGCGGCAAACATGCTTAGGCTCCATGCCCGCCCGCAGGCCATTGCGCGTGTGCAAGCCATCAGATACCTCAAACGCCAGCCGACCCATCATAGGTGGTTTAGCGCTGACTCAAAGCCAGAGCAGGAGGATAGGGGCGGAGACGAGGGCTCTACGCTTAAGAAACGCTTGGTACGCCGTCCTTTTGAATACTACCGATTCAACTAACGAGTGCTGTGATAAGTGGGACCGCGTTTTTGAAAACGACAAGCCTCTGGCCGATCTCAGAAAGGTTTCTTTTTTCGCATATATGTCTAGTCTAGTCGGCAGACTGCTTACTCTAGTCATAGGAATTGAAAGACCACGAAATCACCATCCACAAAGCAATCAAGGACCATGAAATCACCACTAACAACGCAATCAGGGACCGCGAAATCGCTACCAACAAAGCAATCAGCAATCTCTCCACCCGAGTTGAAACTGGTTTTGCCGAAGTAAGGACCCAGTTCGCCGAAGTGAGAATCGATTCTGCCGAAGTCAGGACCGATTTCACTGGAGTGAGGACCGATTTCGCTCAACTAAAACGCAAGATTTCTTTTATGCAGTGGCAGATAGGACTTGTTGGCTCGGCTGTGGTTGCTTTTCTCGGCGTAAGTTATCCATGGATTCAAATTTTCACTATTACTGACAATACCTTGTAGTTTGCGGGATATGCAATAAAGAGAGCTATGGATGCACAAGTTGTCGCAAGCGTTGGCTCCGAACCCGCCACGGTAAGGTCCAGTGAGAAACTACCCGATAGCATGTCACTGATAAATTATTAACAGGAAAGCAAGGATTCTTCCACTGGAGTGAAAAATAAGAAGTGAATGTGGCTACCGTAAAAACTCGAGTAAACCGACTATGTGCTAGGTGGTCCAAAATTTCCTCCCCTAAAAAGGGCGAAAAACACACCAAGAATCTACTTTCTAAGACAAATGAAAAAGAAAAAACACCAGACCTTACTAAGAGAGACAACCCCAACGTCCTAGCACGAGGTCCGTTTGTTCGAGTTCTTACGGTAATGTACGGAGCTTTTGGAAGGCTCGGGCAAAGCGGCGTAAGGCTTTTATATTTTTCCGTCGGCGTTGCGTGCTTTACTTTTTGTCAGGAAGACCGGCTAGATGCACTTAGGGTGTGCACAAAAGTCTGTCGAACTAAGGGCGAGGATTAGGGTGAAGAGGGAGAGGGAGAGGAGGGCCCGCGAAGCGGTTGTGGAAAGGGTCAGGAGCGTGGTAAGAGTGAACTGGAAGGAAGGGAAGGAAGGGAGGGGTAGCAGGTGATGGGTTTTTGGGGTTTAGTCCTATTTTGTTCTAGTGAAGAGTTTGAGGCGTTTGTGCAAACACTCTAGAGTATCATATCGTATCATAGCACAAAAAGCACGAAAACTGCAAAAAATTAAAATTAAGGGTCTGCTCAGCATGCACAATTAAAATAAATCACGATATTTTTTGAAAACAGTATGTTTCTATATATCCAGACCTAGTTAACCCCAAAGCAAGATTTAGTACCATGGTTAGATACTAGATGCTCCTACATTCACCCTCTCCATAGGACAGGAACAAGAGTAAGGAAAATAGCTATATTGTGAGATATTGCAGGACAGCAGGGTGAAATATCTCACAACCTCACGATTTTCCTTACTTCACAACCTGTAAGCCGCCTGCTGTTTCCGTTGCACAGAAATAGTGGAGGAATATCTACCATCCAACCATGGTATTAACTTTTCTTCAGAGTTTACCTGCCTTGAGTATCTAGAAATATGATGATTTCAAAAAATATCGCGATTTGTTTTTATTGTGCCTGCTAAACAGGCCCTCAAAAAACTAACAAAGTCTGTCTGTCAACTCTTAGTGCAGTGGCTGGAGCAAGCACCGTTCTATGAGTGACCGGGAAGGCCCTAGAGCCAATTAGAGAAAATTGGACAGACTTACCTTTCATACCTGGTGCTTCTAGTAAAATAGTATAATACAATGATACAAATTTATGACTTAAGATAACCTTCTTTTCAGGGATTGTGATTCCAACTCGGGCGTCACAGGCAGTAACCACTTGTAACTCCAATTATATTAATCATAGCCCCTCACTCGTACCATTTCTCAAACTACTTTGTTGCAACTACTCCCAGAATCTGATGATATCCTTCCATAGGCCCCATCTCCCGAACAATAAATACGGCAACTTCCTACTTTCGGAAGCTCAGAATTTACAATGCGAGAAACCTCAACCTAGTACTGTTCCATAGACAATACATAGCTAACAGTCATCTCTCTATCTAGCACTCGACCTGAGGACCCTAACCCCCTCAGGCAAGCGCACACGAGTTAACGCTAACTCTACCTGTATGATCAATCTGCATCTGTCAAAGGATCCAGCATTTGCTCGCCCTGCGGTGTTGGCTGCGTCTTCAGCAAGACCCCGGCTCTCCAGGAAACGCCACGCACGCTCTTCGTAACAAATGCAATATCCTGCTAGGGCTCTCGTTTTTTGAACTGATAGGGTAAATAGATTAGATTAGGGAGGCGGGGTAGTTAGATGTCTTAAGTGTGCTTATTTATTATCTAGCGTTAGTATTAGAATAACACGGTGGTGCTTGCCTCATTGGTTTTGTATCAGGGTACTCCTTGGGGGAGGGAGGTGGATAGACCGTAGTAGTGGTGACCCGTTTAGGTTCGGTATAACGGTTTGGCATTATAGTAGAGTTGATTGTGCAAAAGGAAGGAATTGAAAAAATTGTGTGTATGGTGCAGTACTCGCATCTCCTCACCGAGAATGGACCGCCCATTTTAAAACAGCCACCTCGAACCCTCAAAAAACAGCCTTGGAGCCTGTTTATCATACTCTTTATAGAAGAGAATATTTCGTCCGGCACCCTACTGAAGTATATATCGAGAGTAAAAACGAATATATATATATATATATAGAATAATCACAAACCTTTTATCGCAATTCTTCCATCCTTCCTCAACACCCCCGGACTGTCCGAAATTCCTAGATTAAGCATAGAAACTTATTATCAACCTCCTCCTCCTCCTCCTCCTCCTCCTCCTCCTCCTCCTCCTCCTCCACACAGAACTCCTCCCTAACGAGTTTTCGTAATAAATAAAAAAGGTCATATAGGAGCGGCCGAGTGGTCGATAATAAATTCTTGGGGGAGGGATAGACTTCCCGCTCTGATCGGGTGTGGGCATCGGGTACCCTGAGCCGGGGCCTCTCGAGCAGTTTGAGTACTTATACCGGAGAAATTCCTGTAGATGGGTCTCGACGGCAAGGGGATTCTGGTAGAGTGCTGTTGCCTGAGATGGGTTTGGATGGGTTGGTGAGGGGTTGGAGTGGGTGGAAGCGAAGTACTAGTATTGCTATTTTACTTGTGGAGGGGGAAGGGTGGGTAGGAGGAAGCCGGTGGAGGTAGTGGCATAGCATTGATCTTCTGTTCTCAAATTATATAGAAACCCCCGGGTTTACTGGAAAACGTATATGCAGGTTTTTTTTTCGAGTTTAGAAGAATTTTGCTCGGTAAAATTCCTTTTTTCACTAAACAAGCCTTGAAGAGCCGCTGCAAACTTGGCACTCTAAGAGCGCTCTTTTGAATTCTTAATGTTCTTACATTTATTAGGGAGATTCGGTGCTTTTTTTTGTTTCTTCGTAGTGTGAAAAGATCACGAGTGAGGATCTATGATTGCGCAATTGAGAAACACTGCCATGACCTTGTTATATAAAACCAAAATTCAGCATCACCCCGTCTCCAAGGGCCTTACCACCCAGCCGCTATGCTCTGGTACAAATTCACATCGGCGCATTGTTCTGAGAGAGGGGGGTATGGGAGTATCTCTGCCTGCCCATCGCCCAGGTTGTGCGCACTAGGCTCCCGCCCCAACCACTACAAGATCTTATCATGCCTCTGTTCTCCCCATTTCAATAGCAGGTCTGCCCAACCCAGGAATGGTCTCGTAACCGAGGCACGCTGCAGGAATGAGAGGAGTGTAGTCTAAGAGGGTCCCTTCATATTCGGGTTCATGTACTTCCTGGATAGGAGGGTTTTTACCACTGTGTCGAGCACTGCAGAAGGGAGCTTAGGTCTACTAAGCCACAAGTGATAAGCGATGTTTTCTACCACACCGTATCTGCAACTCATTAAACTAGGAGAACCTGCTCTAATTTCAACCCACCCACCCTACTAGTGCGGATAAAGCAATCGCTCCTTGCAGTATCTCGGATGTATCAAAAAATTAGCAAACTATTTCCACTGATCCAACACAAATCTCTATGAAGATAAAGGTTATGTTTCACGGTTTTTGTAGATACACCTGAGTACAATTAACCCCCTCCTCCTCCAAAAATACCTCCGTTTAGACACCAATGGGGACCATGAGACGACGCCGGGGGAAATATCACCTCGAACCCAAAATGTCTAGAGTCGATTCTCATATTCATGGTGGCTCCGGGAAGGCCTACGCTAGGTCCTCAGATACCAGAGAGAGGCTATGTGCCGTTTATCTATCCACCCACCTATCTGTCACTGGCGGGGTGGATGCGTGGGGAGGGATTGAGGAGAAGGGAAATTGTATAATAAGTAATTTATTAGACCAGAGAATCGTAATCAAGGTAAATGATGCAAGTTAACAAATGAAATAGTCCCCCGGGTGCTATGCGCTAAGCACGAGAATAAAAACTCGTGCGTCTCCATCCGTAAATGTCAACAAATATTCGCAGATTTTGGAGGGATATGTCTACATACATGTGGGATTTCCGGCAATGACAGCGGCGGAGAACTTCCATATCACGTTATATGGCTGATGCAGAAGGAAAAGGTTGAGATGGTAGCTGCAACAGCGTATACTGGGCTCCGCGAGGATGAGGAAGGCTGGGGCTGGGAAAGGAGGAATCCCACGCTATTTGAAGGTAATCAATTGACTGCCCCAGTACTCTACCTCAGCTTAGGTCTTTTATAGGAGATGGGCCGCTGCGCATCTGCGCTTCCCACAGACACCCGGGCTTGTAGTAAATCCACTACTCCTGCGTATCCCCCTTTCGCAGCATAAGAGAGTGGTGTGCCGCCGTATTTATCTGACCTGTCGGGGTCGACACCTTCCTGTTTTAGCAATAGCCTCACCACTCCTTCATGTCCACTGACAGCAGCGCACCCGAGTGGTGTTTGATCATACTTATCAGCACGATTGGGGGTCGACATCTCCCCTTTCCAGCAGGAGCTTGACCACTCCTTCATGTCCGTTGATAGCAGCCCACCCGAGCGGTGTTTGATCATACTTATCAGCACGATTGGGGTCGACATCTCCCCTTTCCAGCAGGAGCTTGACCACTCCTTCATGCCCCTCGACAGCAGCAAACCCGAGTGGTGTTTGATCATCCTCACCTGGGAGGTTGGGGTCAACATCTTCCCGCCCCAGCAGTAGCTTGATTACCCCTTCATGTCTCTCGATGGCAGCACACCCGAGCGGTGTTCGCTCATCCACATCTGGGCGATTGGGGTCGACATCTTCCCGTCCCAGCAGCAGCCTAACCACTCCTTCATGTCCAAACACGGCAGCACACCCGAGCGGTGTTCGATCATCCACATCGGGGCGATTGGGGTCGACATCTTCTCGCCCTAGCAATAGCTTCGCAACTCCTTCATGTCCCTCGACAGCAGTACACCCGAGTGGTGTTCGGTCATTCTCATCTGGGCGATTGGGGTCGACATCTTCCCGTCCCAGCAATAGCTTGACTACTCCTTCACATCCGTGGACAGCAGCACACCCGAGTGGTGTTCGATCATCCACATCTGGGCGATTGGGGTCGACATCTTCTCGTCCTAGAAGCAGCTTAACCACTCCTTCATGTCCGCCAAAAGCAGCGCATCCGAGTGATGCTCGATGATCCACATCTGGGAGGTTGGGATCTACATCTGCCCGTCCCAGCAGTAGTTTGACTACCCCTTCATGTCCTTCGAGAGCAGCACACCCGAGTGGTGTTCGATCATTCCCATCTGTGTGATTGGGGTCGACATCTTCACATCCCAGCAATAGCTTGACCACGCCTTCATGTCCTTGTGTAGCAGCCCACCCGAGTGGTGTTTGGTCATTTTCATCTGAACAATCGGGGTCGACATCTTCCCGTCCCAGCAGTAGCTTGACTACTCCTTCATATCCGTAGATAGCAGCACACGCGAGCGGTGTTTGATTGTGCGCATCTGGGCGATTGGGGTCGACATCTTCCCGTCCTAGCACTAACTTTACCACCGCTTCGTGTCCCCCGACAGCAGCCCACCAGAGCGGTGTTTGATCATACTTATCTGGGCGATTGGGTTCGATGTCTTCCCATTCCAGAAGCAGTTTAACCACTCCTTCATGTCCGCGGAGAGCAGCCCATCCGAGCGGTGTTCGATCGTGCTTATCAGCGCGATTGGGATGGATATCCTCCCGCCCCAGCAGTAGTTTCGCCGCCCCTACGTGCCCATTCCTCACCACCCACGCAAGTGGTGTACTACCTGTGCAATCTTGTTGGTTGATGTCGCAACCTTCAGCATTTATGATTGCAGTCACAAGTTCAACAATCCCGAAGAACGATGCGCCATGCAGTCCAGAGAAGAGCGAAGAAGTACCGATATGTCCGGCATAACTGGGAGGCACAACCTGCTCTAAAAGTGATGCGGCGGTCACGTGGTCTCCGTACTGGCCCAAGAGCTCCAGCGCAAGGGCCCTCGCATGGTCTGAGAGTTCCCTCTCCGCATGTGTTCCCCAGTATCTCGAAGAATATTTGAGAAATGGCGCGCTTTGATAGTCTGGGAGAGGATGAGATGGGAGATTCTTGACCTGTTGTGAATTCAGATAGGTCAAGCATGTTTCTGCAAGTATCGAGTGAGGTTTGCTGAAGAGGCCCGGATGACTACAAAGATACTCTTGGACAGTATAGTGGATTAATCGCACAGTCGAAGCTTCCTTATCGACCGTGATTAAGCCTTGACAGCAGTGTAGCAATGTACCTATCGGAGGAATATTTTCAGGATCGAAATCCGTTGCTCCTATATCCACTGCCAGCGCATGACACAGCTCATCCACCCGTAGTGGCCGTTCCGAATGGCAGACCCATGTGAGAGTAGCCATCGCAAGCTTTGTATTTTCCTCGTCTTGAACCTTTATCCTCTCCAGTGTCACACCATATGCATCCCCTAACCCTGCACCATCTTTTATTAACTCGAGTGCTTTTTTCCGCCGAGCAATGGTGGTCCCTCGCAAGATTGCCTTAATATGGAGAGAAGCGAGTAGAAATCTATATTAAAATACGTCAGCCACCAACTCAGGGTAGCTTTTCCCCCGCATCCGTTTTTACATACGTTTCCGAGTTCACCTCGGGAATTGTCTTCATAATCTCAGCCTCCAATGTGCTGCTCATTATCTCCGGGGTAGTGTCGTTCCTGAGTTTATCGCGCAGATATCTAGCGACACCATCCTCCGTAGGTTGTATCGGTATAAAACTTGCCGCTCCGTTTAACTTCTTCTCCACCTCACTCCGCACCTGTGGTCTTCCGGTCATAAATATGCGAGTATTCGGTGACCCCCGCAGAATCTGCCGCAACGATTCAAGAACTACCATTCGATTTTCTGGCACACATTCGTCAAGTGCATCTACACATATAAACGTGCGCTTCGTAGCTATGATGGCTTGGAACATCTTCAGAATTCCGGAAACTTGCAGGCCTCTACCCCCAATACCTTTTTTCTGCTTTTGAAAATCCCGGACTATCGCTTTGGGAATTTTCTCTAGTCCGCCAACAAGCTGTCTCAGCAGGGAGCCGAGCATATTCACCGGTGACTGCTCATTCCGGGCAGCGAAGTCGAAATAAAAACACATCACGGCAGTATCTTCCTCCCCGGCCTCATCGCACAACTTGTCTATTACTAGCGAACTATTATCGCAACCTATCAGCAATACTATTCTTTGATTTCCGCCAATGATACATTCTCTTACATGATATAGCTCTTTCCCACTCCTGGATTGCCGTCGCAGAATAAGGTCGCATGATTAGAACCATCTTCCTTGCTGGCATTATGCCAGCGTTTGAATTCCTTGGTTTCCATCAGCCAGGCTCCTATACCGTCCACCCGCTCGGCTCCGATGTCTCGGTGCCGTACCCATGGCTCTAATGGAGACAGCCATGCCAGTATTTTAGACTCATCATCGGGGGCAGTGTAGTTGAAGGTATTTCCGAAGTTGAAAGAGTTATTGTTATTGCTGAAAGCTTGTGACATTTTATTTTGATTTTCACGGCTCTAGATGATGAGAGGAAGGTGTTGGTTGACTTGGGGTTTGTAACGCAATCACTTGAGATCTGAGATTGAGGAAAAGCGGGGTTCATGGAAAAGCCTTATGTTTCACTAAAAGCTCTCCAATCACTGGATCCAAATTCGTTACACAAACATTCAAGGATTTCTCGAGGTAGAAATAGTGAGCAGACCAGCATTGTAGCTAGCTGCCTTGTGTGGAATCATACTTGTACCGGTCGTACCCCATATCTTTTGTCTGATACATTCCAAGGAAGTAGAAATTAGAGAAACTAATACCAACGGTACCGTCAAAAACTCTTTTTAATATCTACCCGCGAAAACATAGATTATCGTTTGAGGGTTATGCACTACTCCTACATTTCATATCTCGAAGTTGCCGCTCAAGCGGGCGTCAAGCAAAGTTGTCTAGTATGATGGGGAAGCTTAAAACATAACCACGTTTCTTATTTAGATGTCAGTGATGTAAGGTCGCAGAGTCATCAAGGAACTACAATACGGTACCAGCATTTGCAGCGTACACTTTTGGGCGCGAAATCCTAAGGAGAGATGCGTCGTGGGAACACATTAGCAGGGGTAATCGTTGGGGTCGAATGATCCCGACGGAAAAAAATAGCCGGCACTCTTCAGAGTGCCCGCAATAGCCCGTGAAGGGAGCCGCCATTCCAACCATAACATCGACAGCAACCGCACTGCCTCCCCCCTTCTGCCGCGAGGAGTTCGGGACCCCACAATTGTAGCCGCTCTTGATTCTCTGACCCATGGCACCTACAGTGGTTTTAGTAGCACAACATTAACCTCTGCATCCCCCATTCAACCCAAGACCCTCTTGTGTCCATTTCTCCGCCCTACTACCTCCCTACCAACCCACTTCACCAACGCTGAACACCACCAGCGCATTCATGGGTGAATGCAGTCTCTACTTCGAGTCGAGCACTCTCCTCTCTACCCTCTGCAAGCAACCGACCGCCCCGGCTCCATATCCCCCATAACTCGTCCTCTTCCTCCTCCTCTCCTCCCAATCCTACTCCTAGCCGTACTCGAAAACCGCCCGGAAAAGGGCCGGCCCGCACTACGTGGTAGCGACGAGCACTGTGTAACCCTAACATTCACATGGAATATTCTGATAGGAGCTAAAGTCACCGGTGACGAGTGCAAGGGACTCGTATACGCATGGGGAACATACGTCCTGCATGGAAGTACCTGACGGAGGGCCCTGCCCTCAGGGCGAAGTTCACACGCATCCACGATAAGCCCCTCGGCCAGCCGGTCACCACAAAATTTAATGTTAAAATTATTCCTACGCACCACTACCTCCACTATGCTACTACGTTCAATCGCCGTGAGGGGACGGAGGAACTGAGTAAGGCGCCGATACGGAAGTACATCCTTGAAAAGATCTCGCTCAAGTGGGATGGGGAGAAGGGTTGGATGGATGGATCCGGAATTTAGGCTTTTTGGGCTCAGGGGATTTATAATTTATGCGTGCTAGTAATACCCCCAGGCGGGTGGGGCAGGTCGAGAGTGTTTCCGGAGCAGCTGCAGCGAAGTGGATTGGATGGCCGGATACGGTGCAGGGTGTTATGGGCGGTGGCACCAAAGCATGAATAGCAGAGATTGAGGAGCGGTGGGGAGTGGAGGCCGAGGAGTTTGTTGATGGGATGAGTTGGGAGGAAGAGGCCCTTGGATTAGGGGATTAGTGAAGGGGTAGAGTGTGTGGGGGTGATGCAGATGTATTGTTAGGTTACTTCTGGAGCAGAGGGAGGGCGGGTAGGAGGCATCTTGTAGGGATAGTGGCACAATATTTGAGCTTTTATTCTCAAATCATTAGACAGACTCAGAACACCTGAGGTTGAAAAACTTTATGCAAAGGTTTTCCTTTTTTCGAGTCTGGAAGGACTCTAGTGTGTGGAATTCCTTTTTTGCTATACAAGCCTTGCGGACGGGCTAGAAACTTGCCACTTGAAGAACTCTCTTTCGACCCCTTAGTGTTCATACATTTATTAGGGGAATTCAACTTTTGTTTTCGGACTGTCAAAATATCACGAGTGAAGATCTATGATTGCGCTCTTGAGAAACACGATCATACAGCCACCAGGCATAAGTCTTAGTGAAGCCTAGTCAGCAAAGGCTAAGCGAGAATACCGGTCCCCAGCACAGTTGAATGTGTGGTGGATACCTTGAGCAACCTTTCATATTTTCTTTAAGAATTGCGTATGCTCTTAGGTGGTAGAGAAAGTCGGCTGTTTAGGCAGCAGTATTTCGGTTATTTAGGAGGGGTGGAAACTCTTGAGAGGAGGAGAGGGATCGTGTGAGTTTTCTCCAGTCGATGGAAACTGTTGTTTCAGTCTTCATCCTTCACCTTTCTTGCGACCCGATCAAACCAATCAACTACTGCCATTCGGCATTCGCCCTTTAGCTTCCACAACAGGCCTTAACTTTCTTCGGTTTTCTCCTGCAGGCGGCCTTGACAGGAAGCTTCATTATCAAGGTTACCAATACCCGCAGAAGAACTCCGGACAGTGAAGACTCACAGCATTAGGACACCCCCCCTACATAGAAAAGTCGCATATGATACAGAGTACTATGTTCTTGCTCCTAGTTTAATTCTTTTTTTCTACCGTTGCAATTCCATTATCCGCCTTCTACTAAATACCCGTTGGATGCACAGACGGGTCTCAGTATTCCGCCATCACCAAGACTAGGACTGTATCACGAGTGACAATCTATGAGGTGTCCACGCGTCCTCCTATCGGGAGCAGCAATTTGCCATAGAAAGTGAAGAAAAAAAGACCGTGATTTCCCCCTTATATTCCCCACTATTTCAAAAGTCCCTTCTCCCCCGCAATATCAAACCTGGATGATGGTTCCTTCTCTAGCCTTCAGCATCCTTAAGCCACTATTTTACATCCACATCAAATCGCTCCACTCCAATACGGTAAGCTGTAGCTAAATAAGGGAGTGCTACCAACAAACAACACACAGATTTCCACCAAGTTATTCCCACTCAGGCTCATTGTTATCAGAGTGCGGGCTCCAGTCACCATAGGAACAGGAATAATTAAGAACCCCGGTAGGACATCGGAGTTGCCTCCCCTAGGAAAGCCTGTAGGATATTTCTTTTATTTGTCTTAACCGACGGCTAGGAGGGAAATTTTCGCCATGTTTTCTCCTGTTAATCCAGCGGGAGAAATTACAAACGTCCCAGTCTTACTCCCAATTGCTCAAGCCTTAGTACTTTGTGATGGACTGGTAATCCCAATTGCTAGTCAGTATAGTATAGCTATTAGCCTGGGAGAATGGTAGGATTTAGCTAGAATGGATGTTGCCGTAGGCCAGCTGCCGTAGGTGCGTGTGTTTCCTGAGGGTTGCATGATTGCAGGTTTTCCGTTGCGTGAGCAAACAGTAGTAGCGCGCACTCTGCTTCCTGTATTTATTAAGCAATTCTCTCCACCGCAGAATTTTTTCTTCTTCTGCCACATGGCATTCGCTATCGCTTTGACACCAGCATCCCCGAACCGACATCTTTTTCTTCGATATCTTGTGTGAGCCCCTATCGACAATCGTTGCATGATCTAGTCGAGCAAAACTCGGGCCTGCTCTGATCGTGTCTATCCCTATGAATGAACCCCCCCCAAGGAAGGGTTCGGACTGGTTTAGCGTAAGCACTATCATTGTATGATATGTGATCCCAGCGTCCCGTCAGCCCTGTAACCACCCAGAGGACTCCAGCCCCGGGTATCCGGGCATGTGTCTCAAGTTACAGGGCAAGAGCGTCCGTCCTTTGGGAAAGACCGCGGCCTAAGAGCGTGACGGTAGGTCCCTGCAGTCCTGTACCGATCGTCAACTCCCGAACGGTCCCTGCTGTCCTCGCTAATTACCTATAGTGCCCGCCAATTACCTACGAGGCTCACCCATCACCCGTCACCCGGAATGGCACAGCTGATTCCGCAACCTGAGACACCTACGGTCCCCGTCCGTCCGTCCCAGGCACTCATCTAGACGGACACCAAAATACCCGTCCGTCCCGAACGCCCTTTCGGGTACTGCCGCCCGTCCCGTCCAGACCCGGTGACGGACAAACTGGACCCTCAGGTTCACTAATCACAGTACCCACCTATCCAGCACGGGCAATGACCAGCAAGCCAACGGGTTTCCATTTCGTGACACTGCCCAGTGACTGGTCTTTAGCTCTCTCAACCAATAGGCTCTTGCCGAGATTAACCATTCTCACAATACGCATCATAAGCGACTCGGCTTCTAGCACCACAACAACAAAAGAGCATTAACTATAACTCATGGCTGGCGTACTCCATCAAATGGGCCACAAGCTCTTTACCCGTTAAGCCGAGGAAAGGTTTGAAGAGCTGGGCATTAGGAAAGAGCTTATGCCTGTCGGGGTCGCGTGAACAAGAAGCAGCCCGATCCATCTCTTAAACCTGATTCTAGACCAGTCATGACCGATTGGCCAAGCGTGATCGTTGAGTGCGGAGTCCCAGAGTCCCGAGCACGTCTAGTGGTGGATGCGAAGTAGTCGTTGTCGAACTCCGGAGGGAATGTGGGAATGATTGCTCTCATTCATGCCAAACGATCGAACAAACAGATACAGGTGGAGAAATGAGAGTTCGGGGAAGTTCCGGATCCACATATAACTCGGGGCCGCATTAGTGCTACCGTGACCATGCCACAAGGAACGGGTGTAGTCTACACCACTAGCGGGGAGGCCTTGGATCCTTTAGGCCCGGAGTTCGAAAAAATCATGCCCGAAATCCTCCCGCCCTAGAAGTCGCTTGACCACTCCCTCATATCCAAGGATAGCAGCCTACCCCAGTGGTATTTCATCACATTTATCTGGGCGATGGGGATCGACATCTCCCCGTTCCAGCAATAGTCTTGCCGCTTTTATGTGCCCGTTCCTCGCCTCCACGCAAGTGGTATACTACCTGTGCAACCTTATTAGTCGATGCCATCAAACAGCTACAAGTAGCTACGGTGTATCCTTTCGGGCGTGAAAGCTTAGGGAAAGGGGCAGCGTGGGAATACATCAGCAGGAGCGTTGGGTGAAATGAATCTCGATGGAAAAATAGTCAGTGCCTTTACAGCACCCGCAACAGCCCCGCTATGCTCGTGCGGGACTTCGATATACCCCAGGGGACAGTGAATGGACACATGACAGTCATCGGGTGGTAATGCTGCGTGGATGGGAGTGCGATGTTTTGCATCGCAGCGAGTAGTTGATCCAAAAGCCCTTGGTTATAGATTGGGCTGGTAGATGCATTGTCATGTGCTTGCTTAGAATGCTCTCCTAGTAACTTAGCGAGTGATATGCTATGACTGCACCTGACCATCAAGAATGCGCAGCGAGCGGTGGCTCAGCTGTTACTATCGAGGGATGGCATTGATATTGATAGGGTCAATGCCAATGGGCAAACAATATTTTTAGTTACCGCGCTCTGAATCGTTCGAAGTTAGGAGATCTCTATAGGATTATGTAGCAGCTACAAGCAAGGCTTTAGTCGAGAATGTTAATCCATGGTGGAATGAATACATTAGAGAAGTGGATCTCGAGTAGGTGGCCGAGGGTTATGGTTGGCTAAACGCGCAATAAAGGTTATGGGCATTACACGATAATTGAGTTTCATTCGTTATGTAGACTATTTTGAACATCCACCCTGCCAGTGCATCAGTAATAGTACTGTCCTCTCATTCCCATTCCTCTCCGCCACATTCAACGCCGTGCGACCGGCAGGGTCCTTCCAATTGACCGGGCATCTACCGTCGCGTAACAACAATCGGACAACATCCACATGACCACTCTCCGCAGCCATATACATAGGCGCTATCACATGAGTACCCAACAAGCTACTCTCGATCATCGTATGCTTTAACAAAATCTTAACCATCTGCACGTCTCCTCTCTCCGCAGCCACCCCCAGTGGGGTCATAAGTTGCGTGTTCGCAATGTTCACGTCCACCCGAGGACAGTTCACAAGCGCCTGCACGATGTCCCTACGCTCACCGCGTGAAGCAATATACAATGGTGTACAGTTATCACGATCAAGTACGTTAACATCAACCTCCTCTCGAGAAATGAATTCTTCTACCGCAGCTACGGCATCATAGTAAACCGCCCAGTGTATCATGGACAAAGACTCCCAGTCGCGCAGCTCCGCAGAGACACCGCAATCAAGGAGTGTGTGCACAGCTTTACCGATGTTTGGCTTCTCAACGTAACGGAAGAGCCCCCTGTGACCAGGGCCTAAAATATCCAGGATTCCTTTCTCAATGAGGAGACGCACCATTGTTTTATCCTCGCGTTCGGCTGCAGAGTAAAATGCTCTTCTTGCGTATTCTTCTCGACAATAGCGGGAGCGGAATAAGCTGTCGATGAGGACATGAGATAGAAGGTTTGCGAGACGCCGATTTGTTAGAACGAGGGAATGGAGGTCTTGGGGCCCTTTATCTTTGCAGATTTTGAGGATTATTTCGTTTGGTAGACTCAGGAAAGACATTTTTGGTGTTCATATGAAAGAAATTGATCGATGTAGAGGTGAGTGGGGAAAAGTATGGTGAGCGTTGCTCACAGAACTTTTGTAGTGCGGCCGATAGATAAAACGGTCACGTGGGTCTGATAAGAAAATTTGGTGAAAATTCTAACTAGAGTTCAAGTACTGCTTGTATCCAGCATTAGATGACGCATCTGGTTGCTGGCCAATAAAAACCCAACAGTTGATACTAACACCCTAAATCTGCACTCCCCCCGTAAATGCCATAATTACATAATGCCTCTTTGAGAAATCAGATTATCGGCTACTTTGTACCAGTTTGCAGTCTACTCCGCTAAAGTCTCCTACGGGAATAATACCACGAGTGATAATCTATGAGGAGTCCATTGCCCTCCTACAAGGAGCAGCAATTTGCCGTAGAAAGTGAAGAAAAAACTGTAATTTCCCCCCTTATATTCCCCCTTATTTCAAAAACTCCTTTTTCTAGGAAATATCAAACCTGGATGATAGTTCCTTCTCAGTTCCTCAGCCCCCTTAAGCCACTATTTTACATCTATACCAAGATCACTACACTTCAATAAGCTGTAGCTAGACGAGGGAGTGCTGCCCTAAACAAAGTACCAAGGCCCATCCCCGACATCAGAGTTTCAGGAAGAAAGTAAATCAGAGCAATTTCTAACAAAAGCCCAAGCAATAGACACCTATACCATACACCCTCTTCCATACCTATACTACTATTCTCCTAGTATCGCTGTCGATACCGTTCCCTTGGTCTGCGTTCTCGTCCTCTTGAGAGGCAGGTATAGAGAAAAACCGCCCTATGAAAACATCTTGCTCCACGAACGCTCCCAACGAGTCGCCTAAGCAAACCCACTCTATATACTGCTAGCTACCACTGCGTATGCAAATGCGGATATCAAACGCGCAATAATGGTTATGGGCATTATAATTGAGTTTCATTCTATACGTAGACTATTTTTACCATCCACCCTGCATCAGTAATTGTACTATCGCCGCATCCTCACATCTCGTCGCCACATCCAACGCGGTGCGACCGGCAGGGTCCTTCCAATTGACCGGGCATCTACCGTCGCGTAACAACAATCGGACGACCTCCACCTGACCACTCCTTGCAGCCAGGTATATAGGCGCGATCGCGTAAGTACCCAACAGGCTACTCTCGATCATCGCATGCTTTAACAAAATCTTAACCATCTTCACGCCTCCTCTCTCCGCAGCCACCCCCAGTGGGGTCATAAGTTGCGCGTTCGCAATGTTCACATCCACCCGAGGACAGTCCACAAGCACCTGCACGATGTCCCTGCGCCCACGGCGTGAAGCAATGTACAGTGGTGTGCAGTTATCACGATCAAGTACGTTAACATCAACCTCTTCCCGAGAAATGAATTCTTTGACCGCGGCTACGGCACCATAGTAAGCCGCCCAGTGTATCATGGACCAGGACTCTCTGTCGCGCAGCTCCGCGGAGACACCGCAGTCGAGTAGTGTGTGCACAGCTTTACCGATGTTTGGCTTCTCAACGTAACGGAAGAGCCCCTTGTGACCCGGGCCTAAAATATCCAGGATTCCTTTCTCTATAAGGAGACGCACCATTGTTTTGTCCTCGCGTTTAGCTGCAGAGTAAAATGTTCCTCTGGCATATTCTTCTCGCCAATAGCGGGAGCGGAATAAGCTGTCGATGAGGACAGGGGATAGAAGATTTGCGAGACGCCGATTTGTTAGAACGAGGGAATAGAGGTCTTGGGGCTCCTTATCTTTGCAGATTTCGAGGATTATTTTGTTTGGTAAACTCAGGAAAGACATTGTTGGTGTTCATATGAAAGAAATTGATTGATGTAGGGAAAAATATGGTGAACGTGGCTCACAGAATTTGTATCCTCACTCGCATAAGTGCGGCCGATAGATAAAACAGTCACGTGGGCCTGATAAGAAAAGTTCTAGCTATATCGCGCCTTATCAGATCCACGTGACTGTTTTATCTATCGGCAGAGAGTAGGCTGTTCGGCTGAGTAGAGTTCAAGTACTGGCAGAAAGGAGTGCTTGTACAGTATCCAGCATTAGATGACGCATCTGGTTGCCGTTGTTGTAACATCTGACTACATGATAACAATTGCCCTCTTATTATACTGATCTGACACAGGTGCCTCGACACTTTACTTTAAGATCCCAAAATGCTCCAACCGTTGACCAATGAAAACCCAACAGTTGATACTAACGTCCTAAATCTGCACTCCAGCCAGCGGGATCAGACATCCCCCCCGCAAATGCCATAATTACATAATGCCTCTTTAAAAAATCAGATTATCGGCCACTTTATACTAGTTTACAGTCTACTCCGCTAAGGTCTCCTCCGGGGATGATACCACGAGTGATAATCTATGAGGCCTCCACTGTCCTACTAGGAGCAGCAATTTGCCGTAGAAAGTGAAAAAAAAAACTGTAATTTCCCCCTTATATTCCCCCTTATTTCAAAAACCCCTTCTTCTTCCAGGCAATATAAAGCCTGGATGATAGTTCCTTCTCAATTCCTCAGCGCCCTTAAACCACTATTTTATATCTACATCAAAATCACTCCACTCCAATAAGCTATAGCTAAATAAGAAACTACTACCAACACATAACACACAGATTTCCACCAAGCTATTCCCACTCAGGCTCATTACTATCGGAGTTCCAGTTACCATAGGGACAAGAATAATTGAGAACTTCGGTAGGACATTCGAGCTGCCTCTCCCAGGAGAGCCTGTTCGATATTTCTTTTATTTGTCTCAACCAATCGCTGGGAGTGAACTTTTCGCTATGTTTTCTCTAGCTAATCCAGCGGGTGAAATTAAAAACGTCCTAGTCTTATTCCCAATTGCTCAAGCTTTTGATGGTACTTTGTAGCGGACTGGCAATCCCAATTGCTAGTCAGTATAGTATAGCTGTTAGCCTCGGAGAATGGTAGGATTTAGCTAGAATGGATGTGGCCGTAGGTCAGCTGCCGTAGGTGTGTGTGTTTCCTGAGGGTTGCATGATTGCAGGCTTTCTGCTGCATGAGCAAACAGTAGTAGTTCGCACTCTGCTTCCTGTACTTATTAAGATATTCTCTCCACCGCAGAATTTTTTTCTTCTTCTGTCACAAGGCATTCGCTATCGCTTTAACACCAGTATCACCAAACCTCATCTTTTTCTTCGATGCCTTGTGTGAGCCCCTATCGACAATAGCTGCATGATCTACTAGTAGTCGAGCAGAACTCGTGCCTGCTCTGATCGTGTCTATCACTAGAAAAGAATTTTCCCAAGGAAGGGTTCGGACTGGTTTAGCTTAAGCAATATCACGATCAGTGATCCCAGCGTCCCATCAGCCCTGTAGCCACCCTCTGGACTCCAGCCCCGGGCATGTGTCTGAAGTTACAGGGCAAGAGCGTCCGTCCTTTGGGAAAGACTGCCGTTTAAGATGGTGGCAGTAAGTCCCTGTAGTCCTCTACGGATCGGCAACTCCCGAACGGTACCTCCTGTCCTCGCCAATTACCTACAGGACCCACCCGTCACCCGTCACCTGGAGTGGCCCTGCAGATTCGGCAACCTGAGACACCTGCGGTCCCTGTCCATCCGCCCCGGTAACTCATCCGGAAGGACGCCAAGATACCCAACACGGGAAATGACCAGCAAACCAACGGGTTTCCATTTCGTGGCACGGCCCAGTGGGTGGTCTTTACCAAAAGGCTATTGCTGAGATTGACCATTCTTACAACACACATAAACGACTCGGCTTCCCGCGCCTCAACAACAAAAGAGCATTAATTATCAAACTCATGGCTGGTGTACTCCATAAAATGGGCCACAAGCTCTTTACCCGTTACATCGGAGACAAGTTTAAAGAGATGGGAGTTGGTGGAAGTGCTGAATCTACACATAACTCGGGGCCCCACCGGTGCTACCGTGACCATGCCACAAGGAACCGGTGTATTCTACATCATTTATAGAGAAACCTTAGATCCTTTAGACCTAGAGCCCGAGAAAACCATGCTTCGCGATTCAGTAGCAGAACACGGAGAATACTAGGATATAGCCCTCAGTCAAGCAGACCTCGCAGAGTTTGCTACATCCGGGGTGCGTCGAGGCTTGAATAAGACTTGCTCTCGTTGCATATACTGTAAGTTAACCTTCTTGAGCTACTTTTGAAATTGCATTTTAGACTGATTTTGTGGGCAGCGAACCGACTAATGGTGGAGACATGACTAGTGGACAGCCGTCAGGGGATAAGGTGGGTGGAGGGTAGGGAGATAAGTTGTTCGTATTCTCATACAGCCGCTGGATTTGGATGGCGAAAACACAGGACCTTGCGGTTGGGACGGATTAGATAGCAGTCCATCCGAGCGGCGTTTTAATCATACTTACCATGGCGATTAGGGTTGATATCCTCCGCCCCAGCACTAGTTTGACCACTCCTTCATGTCCCTCATCAGCAGTTCACCCGAGTGGTGTCCGGTCACCCACATCCGGGTGATCAGGGTCGACATCTTCCCTCCCTAGAAGTCGCTTGACCGCTCCCTCATGTCCAAGGATAGCAGCCCATCCGAGTAGTGTCCGATCATACTTCTTAGCGTGATTGGGGTCGGCATCTCCCTGCTCCAGCAATATTTTTGCCGTTTTTGTGTGCCCGTTTCTCGCCTCCAAGTAAGTGGTGTACTACCTGTGCAATCTTATTAGTCGATGTCATAGAAACAGTTGCAAGCCTCTGCAGCGTATCCTTTTGGGCGTGAAAGCCTAGGGGCAGGAGCGGCGCGGGAATACACATCAGCAGGGGCGGTGGCAGGGGTGGAATGAATCTCGATAGAAAACAGTCAGTGCCTTTCACAGCACCCGTTACGCTCGTGGGGGTCCTGGGGGACTTCGATATGCCCCCAAGGGACAGGGAATGGACATACGACAATCGTTGGGTGGAAGTTCTGTGTGGATGGGAGTGCGACGTTTCGCCTCGCAGCGAGTAGTTGGTCCAAAAGCCCTTGGTTATAGATTACGCTAGTAGATGCGATGTCACGCGCTTATTTCGAATGCTTAGCGAGTGATATGCTATGACTCCATTTGTTGCCTTAATGTTGTGGATAATGAAAGTGCAATAGAGTTGCACCGAGCCATCAAGAATGCGCAGGGAGCGGTAGTTCAGTTGTTGCTATCTTAGGATGACATTGGTATTGACCCTATGGGCACACAATATTTTCATTACCACGCTCTGGATCTTTCGAAGTTAGGAGGTCTCTCTGGGATTATGTAGCGGCTACAGGCAAGGCTTCGGTCAGGAATGTTAATCCATGGTGGAACGAATACATTAGGGAAGTGGATCTCGAGTAGGCGACCAAGAGTTATGGTTAGCTAAACGCGCAATAGGGGTTATGGGCATTATAATTGAGTTTCATTCTGTGCGTAGACTATTTTAACATCCACCCTGCTTCAGTAATTGTACTATCGCCGCATTCCTACGCTCCGCCGCCACATCCAATGCCGTGCGACCGGCAGGGTCCCTCCAATTGACCAAGCATCTACCGTCGCGTAGCAACAATCGGACAACCTCCACCCGACCACTCTGTGCAGCCAGGTATATAGGCGCGATCGCATGAGTACCCAACAAGCTGCTCTCGATCATCGTATGCTTTAACAAAATCTTAACCATCTGCCCGTCTCCTCTCTCCGCGGCCACCCCCAGTGGGGTCATAAGTTGCGCGTTCGCAATGTTCACGTCCACTCGAGGACAGTCCACAAGCGCCCGCACAATTCTCTTGCGCCCACCGCGTGAAGCAGTGTACAGTGGTGTGCAGTTATCACAATCAAGTACGTTAAGATCAACCTCTTCCCGAGAAATGAATTCTTTGACCGCGGCTACGGCGCCATAGCAAACCGCCCAGTGTATCATGGACCAGGACTCCCTGTCGCGCAGCTCCGCAGAGACACCGCAGTCAAGGAGTGTGCGCACAGCTTTACCAATGTTTCGCTCTTTGACGTAACCGAAGAGCCTCCTATGACCCGGGCCTAAAATATCCAGGATTCCTTTCTCTATGAGGAGACGCACTATTGTTTTATCCTCGCGCTCAGCTGCAAAGTAAAATGCTCTTCTGGCGTATTCTCCTCCCCGACGGCGGGAGCGGAATAAGCTGTCGATGAGGACATGGGATAGAAGGTTTGCGAGATGCCGATTTGTTAGAACGAGGGAATGGAGGTCTCGGGGCCCTTTATCTTTGCAGATTTTGAGGATTATTTCGTTTGGTAGACTCAGGAACGACATTGTTGGTGTTCGTATGAAAGAAATTGATTCATGTAGAGGTGAGTAGGGAAAAATATGGTGAACGTGGCTCATAGAATTTTTATACTCACTCGCATGAGTGCGGCCGATAGATAAACCAGTCATGTGGGTCTGATAAGAAAAATTTGGTGAAAATTCTAGGGCCTGTTTGGCAAAGATGGGACCGCGTTGTTGGGCGACCGTTTCTGCTGTGAAAATGGCCCTCCCTCCATTTTGAAACGGAAGGAAAGGGTCGATCTGTATGGGGGAACGGAACGAAACCTTTGCATCCAAACAGGCCCTAGCTAGGACTTTCAAAAATACATATATTATAAAAATTTAATACGGTATTTTTGACCTTGCATTAAATTTTTATACCATACATACAATACATCCGTGCCCTAAAGTTTTTAACCCCGAAATGTTAAGGCTAGCGCCAGCCCAATGATAATCATCCTTTGCCCTAAGAGTTAGGTTGAGGATTTTTCTCCTTACCAGGGGATGAAGTGTTTGAGAAGTTCTGCTAATTACATGGGATCTTCTATAGTGGAGCACAATTTTCTTCAAATTATGAAAATGGCCGATCTCTTGATATTCAGGCTAGGGGATTGAAGAGGTATAGTATAGTAATGTTCATGACTCGGAGAACAACTAGCTAGCAACTAACTTGTATTTATAACCTTGTTCTTCACAATGGAAAGTACTATTTCCCATTTTCTGCATCAGCCTGCCATTGTACCTTACATTATATATTTAGTAATCTTTTTTTGAAAGGCTTAATAAAATAAATCATTCATAATAATATTATTATATGGTTTTTATACCGTATTATACTAAATGGTATAGATACAATCTCAAGCGCTATCCCTAGCTGTGTTGCCCCTTATCAGATCCACGTAACTATTTTATCTATCGGCCGCACAAGTAGAGGTGGGCTGTTTGGTCGAGTAGAGTTCAAGTACTGGCAGAAAGGAGTGCTTGTATCCAGCATTAGATGACGCATCTAGTTGCCGTTGTTATAACAATGTCATCTAACTACATGGCAATATTCCCCCTTATCTCAAAAACCCCAAATTCCAGGCAATATCAAACCTAGATGATAGTTCCTTCTCAGTTCCTCAGACCGTTTAAGCCACTATTTTATATCTGCACCAAAATCACTACACTTCAATAAGATGTAGCTAGATGAGGGAGTACTTCCCTAAACAAAGCACCAAGATCCGTCCCCGACATCAGAGTTTCAGGAAGAAAGGAAATCAGAACAATTTCTAACAAAAGCCCAAACAATAGACACCCACACCATACACCTTCTTCCCTACCTATACTACTATTCTCCTAGTATCGCTCTCGATACCGTTCCCTTTGTCTGCGTTCTCGTCTTCTTGAGAGGCAGGTATGGAGAAAAACCGCCCTATGAAAACATCTTGCCCCACGAACGCTCCCAGTGAGTCACCTAAGCAAACCCACTCTATATGCTGCTGGCTACCACTGCCTATACAAATATGGATATCAGCGGAAAACCTATAAGCTTAACTCTCCCCCACATTGCCAGCAAGGTAGTGCGGTGCAAAGCAATGTGACTCCTCACCACTAACTAGACTCAACAGAGCCAAGGGGGCCAATAAACAACACGCAGATTTCCAGCAAGCAATTCCCACTCAGGTTCATTGCTATCAGGGTGCGAGCCCCAGTTACCGTAGGAACCAGAATATTCTCATCCATATCAAACAATCGAAGAAACAAATACGGGTAGAGAAACGGGAGTTGAACAAAGTGCCAAATCTACACATAACTCGGAACCGCGCTGCTACTACTGTGACCCTTCTAAAACGAACTGGTAGGGTTGAAATCACTAGTGGGAAAGCTTCTCATCCTTTAGACCTAGGGTTCAAGCAAATCATGCTTGGCAATCTAGCGGTAGAAGAAGGCTGGGATATCGCCTTCAGCCAGGCAGACTTTGTAGAGTATGCTAAAACCCTCGGGGCTGGGGCCCGCCTTATATAAAGCTTGCCCTCACCGCATATACTATAGGTTAACCTTTTTGAGCTGCTTTTGCGATTGCACTTTAGACTGATTTTGCGAGCAGTGAACCGACTTTGATATACGCCCAAGGGATGGGGAATGGGCATATGACAATCATTGGGTGGCAGTGCCTTATGGATGGGAGTGCAATTTTTACCTCGCAGCGAGTGGTTGGTCTAAAAGCCGCTGGTTACGGATTGGGCTGGTGGCTGCGATGCCATGTGTTTGTTTCGAATACTCTCCCCTCCAAGCATGTTCTCTGTTCATCCCCGCCCATTCCCACCGTGGGCGCAATTTTCGTGGGATTCTTTGAACTTTCACTCCTCAAGCACTGCCTCTTCTGCTTGAGCGCACACACCAACGCAATCTAATCGTGTTGAAATTGGGATTTCGGATATGCACTTTATACGTCTTAGAGTACCACAAAGCCGGTCATTCTCCCTTAGTGCCGGTTTTCTACTCTCCGAGTTAGACTTAGCCTATTCGCCTTTTCCCTCATGTGAGTGCTCAATCAATCAACCACATATGCAACTTTTATTCTCATTTGTTTCTCTCGTCTTCTATATTGTTTACTTTAACTTCTTCTCCGCTGCCGATATATGTTGCTGTTTTACTGCATAAATAGTGGGTCTTCCCGGCCCTCTAATATAGAATGAAGTTCTTAAGCATCTCTCACTCGCGCAAGTCTCCGGTATATAGCTTGGCTATCGGACCGTTTTTCAACTAATCGCCCCAGTACTTTAGCGAGTGATATGTTATGACCGCACTTGTTACCTTAAAATAGCCCCTGTGGCCAACTTGATACCGTAATCTTTGAGCCCCATTCTGAGAAGCAATCCTCACTGCGTGCTTTACTAACCATGCCAGGATTAGGGAGACTAAGGGGAAAAATCCGGCCGTACTTGTGGTACCGCATGTATGAGAGCCTTGGCCGATAGCGATTTTGGCCAGTTTTTGCGGTATGCATAATAGTAGAATGAAACTCAATTACTGTGTAATGCCCACAACTATTATTGCGCGTTTGGCCAACCATAACCCTTGGTTGCCTACTCGATATCCGCTTCCCTAATGTATTCATTCCACCATGGGTTAACATTCCCGACCAAAGCCTTGCCCGTAGCTACTACATAATCCCATAGAGACCTCCTAACTTCCAACGATTCAGAGCGTGGTAACGAAAATATTGTGTGCCCATTGGTATTGACCCTATCAATATCAATGTCATCCCTCGATAGCAACAACTGAACCACCGCTCCCCGCGCACTCTTGACGGCCCGATACAACGGAGTTGCACCAACATTATCCACAATATTAACATCCACCCTTTCGTCCTGCATCAGCAGTTGCACTGTCGTCGCATTTCCACGCTCCGCCGCCACATACAACGCCGTGCGACCGGCATAGTCCCTCCAATTGGCCCCGCATCTACCGTCGCGTAGCAATAATCGGACAACCTCTACCCGACCACTCTTCGCAGCCAGGTATATAGGCGCAATCGCATGAGTACCCAACAAGCTGCTCTCGATCATCGTATGCTTTAACAAAATCTTAACCATCTGCACGTCTCCTCTCTCCGCAGCCACCCCCAGTGGGGTCATAAGTTGCGTGTTCGCAATGTTCACGTCCACCCGAGGACAGTCCACAAGCGCCTGCACAATTCCCTTGCGCCCGTCACGTGAAGCAATGTACAGCGGTGTGTAGTTATCGCGATCAAGTACGTTAACATCAACCTCCTCCCGAGAGACGAATTCTTCGACCGCAGTTATGGCGCCGTAGCGGGCTGCCCAGTGGATCATGGACCAGGACGTCGCCCTGTCGCGCAGCTCTGGGGAAACACCGCAGTCAAGGAGCGTGCGCACAGCTTTGCCGGTGTGCGGCTCTGCAACGTAACCGAAGAGCCTCCTATGGCCCAGGCCTAAAATACCCAGGATTCCTTTCTCAATGAGGAGACGCACTATTGTTTTGTCCTCGCGTTCGGCTGCAGAGTAAAATGCTTTTCTAGTGTACGCCCCTCGCCGATAATGGGGGCGGAATAAGCTGTCGACGAGGGCGTGGGATAGAAGGTTCGCGAGACGCCGATTTGTTAGAACGAGGGAATAGAGGTCTTGGGGCCCCTCATCTTTGCAGATTTCGAGGATTATTTCGTTTGGTAAACTCAGCAACGACATTGCTGGTGTTCTTATGGAAGAAATTGATTGACGTAGAGGTGGGCTATTCGGCCGAGTCGAGTTAAGTACAGGCAGGAGAGCAGTGCCTGTATTGGATGACGCATCTGGTTGCTGCTGTTATGGCATCTGACTGCATGATAATTACTCGGGGGTGTAGGTGGGTGATCGGATAGACAGGGGTTATAAAATGTATGTATCAGCATACATTTTTTCACCCCTGT
>Ga0307507_10001426_pt1 | contig 53613 bp, 51 predicted proteins | sample 7_EM_MG_FD_207223 | JGI IMG/M metagenome (GOLD analysis project Ga0307507, IMG submission 207223) | Populus trichocarpa ectomycorrhiza microbial communities from riparian zone in the Pacific Northwest, United States - 7_EM | ecosystem: Host-associated > Plants > Roots > Unclassified | place... | reverse complement strand
GATTTTCTAATACACAGCAAAATTTTTGTGGATTCTTATAAAGATTGTGGCCAGGGGGAGGGTGGCGAAGTCGGCTACTTTTGGTGTAAAATGGGCATCGGACGAATCTTTTTGTCCTAGTACTGTAATATGCCAGAAAAAAAATGAAATGGAGAAACAAAACCCCTGCATCCCTCTTTCCCGTAACATAACTCACCGTTTGATAGAACCGTACGATGCGGTGGGTTCTTCCGTCCTTCTTCCCTCAAGCTATATGACCACTTCCCAAGCATGAGAGTTAAAAGACTCCCTTTTTTTTCCCCCAGGTACATTCTGATAAGGATGACTAGCAAGTAGCCTTATCATTGCTATACAGGCTTCTGGCAAACCACAGGGGATGCTCTTTACCGCCGATCTCACGAGGGATACTATTGGGTTGTCGGTGACTTGGCAGTGCTAACGCGTCTTCTACCGGGAGGGTTTTATGTTTGTGAATAGCTGCCCCATTATATGTTTCCAGTGGCTCTTCTTCTGATATGTTTTATGATATTAAACCGATCGCAAGGAAAGCGTGATCGGTGGAGGACATGGAGAGCATGTTTGCTAGAGCCGCCTCCCACGCCTCAGTACTGACGCCTGTAGCGAGTAGCCAGTAGGTGTCCGCCAAGTGCGATATCGCACCATTTATTGAGCAATATCATTTATGGTAGCTAGTCTCCTATCGTATGTAACTTATAGTCTTTACATAGTTAAAAATTGTCCAAAGAACCCATGCGCTAGCCCCTAACACTTGCCCTATCTAAACAACACTCTACATACAATTTATCTATCTCTCTGGAGGGAGGGGAGGAAAGGAAGAAGATGGATAAAAGAAAAAAACTGTATGATACAAGAATAATAAAAAATGGGTACGCGATTTATAGCTAGAAAGAAAGTACAGTGATAGGGCGAAAGCTGCAAGCTATGAACCGGAACTTCCCACAACAACATAAATCTTTCCATTTCGTAGACCGGAGCCTACGGAACTTTGTAAACCGAAACTCAAAAATCCTCGCCCGGCTGTATAAGAGAATCCCGGGGGAGGCTCAGGTGGGCATGATGACATATGTGCATTCTCTTCTGACAGGAATTCCTTCAGCTATAAAGAGGGACGTCGGAAGGTAATCACCATGAGTAACAGACCCCAAAAGGGGAGTGGCGGTGGTTATTTGTGCCAGGTGTTGTCTCCTAGGCCTTAAATTGTACTAGGGGTTACCGCTTTGTGAGACTGTAGTAGCGCGACCACCCTACTATGGCCCTTGTTAGTAGCGAGCGAGAGAGGTGTTTGGCCTCCATTATCTGACCTGTCGGGATTAACTTCTTCCCGTCCGAGTAGTAGTTTCGCCGTTGCCTCATGTCCATTTAAAGCAGCGAGCGAGAGCGGTGTTTGGCCGTAATTATCTGGCTTGTCGGGATTGACCTCTTCCCGCTGGAGCAGTATTTTCACCGTTGCCTCATGTCCATTCCAAGCAGCAAGCGAGAGCGCTGTTCGGCCGTCATCATCCAGCTTGTCGGAGTTGACCCCTCCCCGTTCGAGTAGTATTTTGACTACTCCCTCATGTCCAAGCAAAGCGGCAAACAAGAGCGGTGTCCGGCCGTAAATACCCGGCTTGTCGGTGTCGACATCTGCCCGTCCGAGTAGTATTTTGACTACTCCTTCATGTCTATAGAGGACGGCAGACAAGAGCGGTGTTAGGCCGCTATTATCTAGTTGGTTTGGGTTGACCTCTTCCCGCCCAAGCAGAATTTTCACCACCTCCTCATGTCCATTATGAGCAGCCCATGCAAGTGGTGTACAACCCAGAAAATCTCTTTCGTTGATATCATAACACTCCATCTCTATCAAAGCAGCTACAATTTCACCAATTCCGAAGAACGATGCGCAGTGCAGCCCACTGAACGGAGAGCAAGGATTAAACCCCCGAAGATCCAAGTGCGGTACTTGCTCTAAAAGTAATTTCGTCGATACCTGGCCATAATGGCCCTTTAATAGCTCCAGCGCAAGTGATCTCGCGGAGTCCGAGAGCTCCCTTTTCGCATGGACCCCCCAGTATGCTGAACAATATGATAGAAAGGGTGTGTTCTGCGCGTCAGGAGAAGGAGCGGCCGAAAGGGCTCTGACCTGTGGGGAATTCAAATAGGTCAAACAGAATTCTGCCATTGCCGAGTGAGGTCTATTGGGTATATCGGGATGCGTAGAAAGATACTCCTGAAGAGTAAAGTGGATCAATCGCACAGTCGATGCCTCCTTATCCACGGTAATAAGCCCTTGACAGCAGCTAACCAATACCGATATCGAAGGGACGTTGCCAGTATTGAAATTCGTGGAGCCCAGCTCGACTGCTAAGGCGTAGCAGAGCTCATCCGCTTGCAAGGGCCGTTCCGCATGGCTAATCCACATCAACGCTGCCATACCGAGCCTCGATTTATCCCCATCTTGCGCCTTTATCCGTTCGATCGTCGCGCCATAGGCGTCTCCCAACTCCAACCCACGCGTCATTTTCCTTAACTTTTCTCGTCTCCGATAGAGCGTTGATTCATGTAAGATTGCGTCAATATTCAAGGAAACTAGTAGAAACCTAGATGCACATCTATTAGCGGATAGTGTGGGCTGGGATTCCTGGTACCGTTGCCCCTACGTACATTTCCGACATATTTTCGGGAATCTTCTCCAGTATGTCTGCCTCCAGACTTTCATTCATCGCCTCTGGGATTTCGTCCTCGCCCAACCTGGCGCGGAGGTATCCGATGACATCGTCTTTTCTGGGGCCTACAGACATGCTTACTACTTGTCCGGCAAGACGCTTTTCGCTCTCCCCCCGAATATGAGGCCTTCCAGTGATAAATACTCGTGTGTGCGGGGACTTCTCGAGGACTTGTTTTAGCGAATCAAGGAGCTTGGTACGATGGACTGCCACACATTCGTCCAGAGCGTCAATACATATATATAGGCGCAGTGAGGACGTGACGGCCTGTAGCATCTTCACCATATCTGGAAGTCGCGGCCCCGGTCCACCAACGCCCATTCCCTCCTCTCGAAAGGCCCGTGATATATCCTCCGGAATCACCGTCATTCCCCTCACGATCTGTTTCAACAAGGAACCCAGCATACTGGTCGCAGATTGCTCCTTTCGCGCCGCGAAGTCGAAGTAAAAATACGCAACGGCTATGCTTTGTCCCCTAGCCCGATCACACAACTTGTCCACTACCAGCGAACTGACATTGCGGTTTGTTAGCACTAATTCTCTTTCTTCTCTCCCCCAAGAATAACTCTTACCTGATAAATGTCTTGCCGACTCCCGGATCCCCATAGCAAAACAAGACTGCCTTATCACCTTCACCTTCCCCACGATGTTCCTGCCAGCTTCTAAATTCCTCAGTTTTCATGAGCCATTCCCCCACACTGTCGACGCGGCGCTCTTGGATGTCTCGATGCCGTAGCTTGGGCTCCAGGGGTGACAACCATGTTAGGAGTTGGGACTGATCATCGGTAATAGTATAGTTGTTCCACACATTATTAAAAGAGTTCGTATTATTAGAGAAGTTGGTGTTATTATCGCTGGTATGTTGAGACATTCTCTAGTCTTTGCTGCCCGTACTGCTGTAGGAGACGAGTTATTGAGTGTGGTCGGTTGGCGATATTCCGGGCAGCTATCGAAAAGCGGGGCTGAAGAAAATTGGGGGTTCCTAGGCGCCAAACCCGCGTTGCACAAAGGCAGGGAACAATTGACCCGAACGGACAGGGATATATTTGGTTAGTTAGCCTCAAATCACTCCTCAATAACTTCTTGCCGAGCCCTGTAACTACGACTCCACCGTACTCGTACGAGTACTGAAGCAAAGTCAATACGGGTGATCACCCACAGAAGAGTAGATCAAGCCCAACTGGATCTGCACATAAACTCTGAAACTATGGTGGCCAACTGGTAGGTAGCAAAAGCAAGCTTTGTTGGAAACCACAAACATCACAAGCGATAATCCCGTGGACTTCAAGGCTTTCCAACCCTATACGACAGAAGTTCACCCACAGTTTACATGATCACTACAGCTACTATACGAACAAAATCTCCATTCTTTTGATCAAAGGTCCTGTGTCTCGGGTAAATTACGGGCGCCTTACATAACGCGAACGGTGGCCATGAATCTGCTGTGGTCTTCACAAAGCGCCCCCAATGATTCCCACCCAAATTACAGTACTGTACATCCCGAGGCACATATCTCACCGATATCTCTCTCAGGTTTCTTGGGTTACGCTCCAAAAAAAAAAAAGTTTTCCAGGCCCCCGGTCACTTGGGCTGCATACTAACCCCTCGTCAGCTCTTGAACCTACAGGACTAACATGGCAGCTAACCTAAAGCCGCACAGCAAAGCTCTATCTAAGGTGTCTAAATATTGGAAAGCTCTTGATTGCGGTGGTGGTGGAATACTCTATAATGGTATCCCGGGGATCCTCTGATCATTAACGACACATCCGAACACAGCACAGCCCGGTATAATAAATCACCGCATTAGAAATCATCACCCCAAGGGAAGGCATCTCCATCAAAACAAAAAATCCTATCAAAAGTAGTCTCAGTCAATAGGCGAGCCAACCCGGAAGTTCAAATCACTTAACCATATGTGCATTGGCCAGACCTGTATGAGCAATTTGATTCGCACCGCAGTTTGTCATACCATAGCACCCCACCAATTCCAAACCCAACCCACACAATAGTCTTATCATACCAAAAAGAAAAAAGAAACCATTCATCCCGCTTTCCCTCGCCCCTCCAATTCATCGGTAGATAGAACAATACGGTACTGCACGGTGGACTCTTTGACCCTCTTGACTGGCGACAGCGAGAACTAACGCAACAGAATCAGGGCCCCGATCAGAACAGAACACACAATGCACGGTGTACGACTTTGGGATGATTGGGGAAGTTCGCGTGTTCATCTCTCTCTCTCTAACTAGCTGCCGTTACCTAAAGAGCAAAAGCAGGAGCAGATATAAATCATAACCGAATACATCCTCCTATCATTCCATCGATCACTCCACATATCCATACTCTTCTAGGTATGTCTCCTTTGATGTTTCCTTGCATGCTCCCATGCTAATAAAGGAAAGACAGATATCACAAAGGCTTCCACGGATCGTACCCTTCGTGCCTCCGACTCTTGCATTTCCCTTCCGGCTCTTCCGTTTTTCCTTCCGGAGGATGTATTAATCCCAAGCCTAAGCTCATCCCCGGAGTTTATCCGAACAATGAAACAATAATCTGAGAATGCCGAGCAGAACCTAACGACTTCCAACAGATCCCTCTTCCCTCAACCTGTATGAGAGCATCCCCAGTATGGGAGCTGAAAGACTCCCTCTTTCTTTTCCTTGATATGTTCTCATAGCGATTAGGAAAGAGCTCTGTTATTGCGGCCTAGACTTTACTACACCGTTCGAAGATGTTTGCAACCGACCTCGCGAGGCCTACTGTTAGGGTGCTGGCCATTCGGCAGTGCTAACGCGGCTTCTGCCCCGGAGTCCTGTGGTCTTTGAATACCTGTGTGCGGTGCAGATATCTTGGCGGTTTCTTTGCTAGTATTTTTCACACAACTAAATTGATCCTGAGGCGAGTGAGATTAATGAGTGGCATAAAAAGCCTGTGTGATAGGCTCCCCCTACCCTCCATACTAAGATCTATAGCGGGGGCGACCAGAATATATCCGCTAAGTATCATACTATTCATTAAGCCATACCATTTATGGTAACTAGCTTCCTATCATAGATACAGTCTTCGTATAGCTATCAACAACCGCCCCAAGAACCTCTACGCTACCTCACACCGCCCATCCTCCATCTGAACAACACTCTATATACAATTTATCTATCGTTAAGGATAAGGGAGGAGGAGAATAAATGAAGAGAAAAACTGTATAAGAAAAGTGAAAGACACGCACAGGTAAAAAGTTACAGCTAGAGCCCCCAAGCGCCGGTAGTAGAACAACCCCAACTACCCGTACTCGAGTAGATTTACCAGTAAACATATACTTTCACAGCCTAAATATCTGACACTGCAGAAACAACCCCCATTAGAAGCCACAACCACCATCGCAAGTTCTAACATCGTGGGCCTCAACTCAAGATACAAGGCTTTCCCATTTAACACAATTGAAGTTCTCCCGCTATATACATGGCCACTACACTTACGAATAGAAGCCACCATTTCTCCCATCAAAAGTCGGGAACCCCAGGTGAATAAATCGCGGATGCCTCTCATAATGCTAACGATAATCATTCATTTACTAGTAGTCAAGAAACTGCAATAGCCCCATCCAATATCTCACCCGAAGGCACGCATCCCACTCCCATATCTCTTTCATGTCTCCCGAGATCGATTCAGCTCCAGAAATAGGGATTCTTAACCCTCGGTCACTAGGCCTCCCATAATAACCCCTTATTAGCTTGTGAAAAACCACAGGTACAACAGGTTGGCTAACTTAAAGCAGCACAGCAAGGTATTACTATCTAACCTAGCGAAATATTGGAAATCTCCTGCTCGGAATGGTGGAATTTCTAAAGCGCTACCTTAGAGATTCTATTTTCTAATGATCGTTGACACGGCTAAACGCAGTACAGCACACTCCAGTACAGCACCACAGTATCAAATACCGCATCGGCAATCGTCCGCCCATTTCTATCCACCCCAAGGGAAGGTAAATCCGTAAAAACCAAAAGTCCTATCGAAAGTAGTGTTTGCCAATAGGCGAGCTAGCCCGGAAGTCCAAGCCGCTTCCTAAATACTCCCATTTTAGACAGCCGGAGCCTAACCTCGACCCAGCTTAATCATACTCTATCTAATTGCGTTCATAAAGTATCACTCGTAGGGAACAAGCATAAGAACCCAACTTCACTCCGGGGCCGAACCCAGCACCACAAACAAGAGGGCCTTAACCACACGTGGGTTAACCAGGCCTGCAACTTGATCCGCACCACAGTCTAGCATATCATAACATGGTAATAATTCCAAACCCAACTCACATGAGAATCGATGATGAGATCATATCATACCAAAAACGAAAAATGAAATGAACCATTCATTCCACCTTCCCTCATGCCTCTAATTCATCAGCACGGTAAACTTCTTAATCTTTCTTCCCTTACCCTATGTGAGGGCATCCCTAGTATGAGAGTTGAAAGACACCCTCTTGCTTTTCCATGATACGTACTTAAGAAAAAGGAGCTCTGCTATTGCTGTGTATACCCTTGGCACACCTTCCGGAGATTCTCACTTCCAATCTCACGAGGCGTACTATTGGGGTTTTGGCGTTGGGGTGTGTTAACGCCGCTGTTACCTGGAGAGTCCTGTAGTCTTTGAACACCTGCTACAGAATACCTTCTGGGTGGTCTCTCTACTGGTGCGCTTCATGATAAAAGTTGATCGCGAGACGGATAAGACTAACGAGTGACACAAAACCTCCGCATGCTAGGCTCCCCATACTCCATACTAAAGTCTTTAACGAGGATGGCCAGTATGTATCTGTTAAGTATGTTATCATACTATCCATTAAGCCTATCATTTATGCTAGCAAGTCTCCTATCCTAGAAAACAGTCTTCATATAGCTATTAACAATCACCTCAAGAACCCTTGTGCTACCTTACACCAATTACCCTCTATCTAAACAACACCCTATATACAATCTATCATTCAGGAGAGAGGAAAGTAAAGAAAAGGAAGAAAGACAAACCGTGCAAGAGAGAGGAATCACACGCAAGCAAGAATTTACAACTAGAGAAAAATTATATAATAAGATGAAAACTGCAAACTATAAACTGGAACTCCTCACTGTAGTAGAACTCTCCCCCCCCCTCCACAAACTAAGCTCTAGGAAGTCTGTAAATAGAAACTCATAAATCCTCACCTGACCGGGCAGGAAGGTGTGATATGTACGTGCATCCTGATTTCATGGGACATCCCTCATCCACAAAGAGTGATGCCCAAGGATAAGCGGCGTGAGTAACGGACTCAGAAGGGGGGGGGCGGCTTTTTCTACGAGGCGGGGTCTTCGAGGCCTTAAATCGCGCTGGGGGTTACTGGTTTACGGGGCAGTAGCAGGGCTGCCACATCATTATTGCCAAGGAAAGTAGCCAAGTCGCGGGGTGTTTTGCCGTCATTATTTGGCTTTTCGGGATTGACATCTTCTCGTTTGAGTAGTGTTTTTAGCACCCCCTCATGTCCATACCAAGCGGCATACATAGTAGCAAAGGAGAGCGGTGTGTAGCCATCGTTATCTGGCCTGTCGGGATTGACCTCTTCCCGACCGAGTAATATTTTCACCACTCCCTTAAATCCACGCTCAGCGGCATACGAGAGCGGTGTTCGGTCACCATTGTCTGGCATATCGGGATTGACCTCTTCCCGCCCGAGTAGCAGTTTCACCAGCCCCTCAAACCCGCACTGGGCGGCATACGAGAGCGGCGTCCGGTCGCCCGGATCTGGCTTGTCGGGATTGAGCTCTTCCCGTTCGAGTAGTAGTTTCACCACCCCCTCGCATCCATTCCAAGCGGCATACAAGAGCGGTGTCTGGCGGCCTTTAACGAGCACTGATTGGCAGCTCTCATCTGGCCTGTTGGGATTGACCTCTTCCCGCTCGAGTAATAATTTCACCACCCCCTCACGCCCGTGCTGGGCGGCATACGAGAGCGGTGTTCGGTCGCCATCATCTGGCTTGTCGGGATTGACCTCTTCCCGCCCGAGTAGTATCTTCACCAATCCCTCATATCCACGCTCAGCGACGTGCGAGAGCGGTGTTCGGCCGCCATCATCTGGCTTGTCGGGATAGACTTCTTCCCGTCCGAGTAGTATTTTCACTACTTCCTCATGTCCAGACTGAGCGGCGTACGATAGCGGTGTTCGGCCGCGATCATCTGGCTTGTCGGGATTGACCTTTTTCTGCTCGAGTAGTAGTTTCACTGCTCCCTCCTGTCCACTCTCAGCGGCATGCGAGAGCGGTGTTCGGCCGCTGTTATCTGGCTTGTCGGGATTGACCTCCCCCCGTTCAAGTAGTAGTTTCACCACTCCCTCATATCCACCCTCAGCGGCATACGAGAGCGGTGTTCGGTCGCCATTGTCTGGCATATCGGGATTAACCCCTTCCTGTTCCAGTAACAGTTTCACTACTCTCTCATATCTGCGCCCAGCAGCATACGAGAGCGGTGTCCGGTGGTGCATATCTAGCTGGTCGGGATCGACCTCTTCCCGTTCGAGTAACAGTTTCACCACCCCCGAATATCCACCCTCAACGGCATACAAGAGCGGTGTCCGGTCGGACTCATTCAGCTTGTTGGGATTGACCTCTTCCCGTTCAAGTAGAAGCTTTACCACTCCCTCATGTCCATTATGAGCAGCCCATGCTAGTGGTGTATAGCCTAAAAAGTCTCCTTCGTTGATATCATAACACCCCATCTCTATCAAGGTAGCTACAACTTCAACAATTCCGAAGAATGATGCGCAGTGAAGTCCACTGAACCGAGAGCAAGTAGTATAATACGTAAGATACAAATGCTGTACTTGCTGTAAAAGTAATTTGGTCGGTGTTGGGCCATAATTCTCTTTTAAAAGCCCCAGCGCAAGTGATCTCCCGCAGTCCGAGAGCTCCCTTTTCGCATGGGCCCCCCAGTATACTGAACAATATTCTAGAAAGGATGTGTTCAGCATATCAGGAAAAGGATCGGCCGAAAGGGCTCTAATCTGCCGGGAATTCAGATAGGTCAAGCAGATTTCCGCCATTGCCGAGTGAGGTCCACTGAAGATATCGGGATGAACAGAAAGATACTCCTGAAGAGTAAAGTGGATCAATCGCACAGTTGAAGCCTCCTTATCAACAGTAATAAGCCCTTGGCAGCAGCTAACCAATGTCGATATCGAAGGGACGTTGCTAGCATTGAAATCCGTCGAGCCCAGCTTGACTGCTAGGGCGTGACAGAGCTCATCCGCTTGTAACGGCCGTTCCGCATGACTGATCCACATCAGCGCTGCCATCCCGAGTCTTGATTTGTCCCCAGCTTGCGCCTTTATCCTTTCGATCGTCGCTCCATAAACATCTCCCAACTCTGATCCCTCAGTCATTTTGCCGAATTTTTCCTGCCTCCCATAGATTGTCGATTCGTGTAAGATTGCATCGACACTCAAGGAAACTAGTAGGAACCTAGATGCATATTTATTAGCGGATAGTCTGGGGTGGGGTTCCAAGTATCATCCCATACGTACATTTCCGACAATTTTTCGGGAATCTTCGACAGAATGTCTGCCTCTAAATTCTCGTCCATCGCCTCTGGGGTCTCGTCCTCATCTAGTCTGACACGAAGGTATCCGATGATATCATCTTTTTTGGGGCCTACGGGCACACATATGACTCGTCCGGCAAGACGCTTTTCCACCTCAGCCCGAATATGAGGCCTTCCAATGATGAATATTCGTGTGCGCGGAGACTTTTCGAGGATTTGTTTCAGCGAATCAAGAAGCTTGACTCGATGCACCGCCGCACATTCGTCCAGGGCGTCTATGCATACAAATGTGCGGAGTGAGGACGTGACGGTCTGTAGCATCTTGACGAGGTCAGGAAGCAGCGGTCCTCGTCCACCAATGGCCATCCCCTGCCCCCGAAAGGCCTCTGATATTTCATCCGGAATCGCTTCCAGTCCGCCAACGATCTGTTTCAGCAAGGAGCCCAGCATACTAGTCACCGACTGCTCCTTTCGTGCCGCGAAGTCAAAGTAAAAGCACGTAACAGGCGTATTTTGCTCCCTAGACCGATCGCATAACCTGTCCACCACCAGCGAACTGACATCGCAACTTGTTAGCGCCGGTTCTCTTTCTTATCTCTCCCAAGAATAGTTATCAATACCTAATAAATGTCTTGCCGACTCCCGGAGCTCCATAGCAAAACAATACTTCCTTATCGCTTCCACCTTCACTATGACAGTCATGCCAGCCTCTGAATTCTTCAGTTTGCATGAGCCATTCCCCCACATTTTCCACGCGCCGCTCTCGGATGTCCTGATGCCGCAGCTTGGGCTCTAGAGGTGATAACCAGGCTAGGAGTGGAGACCGATCATCGGCAATCGTGCAGTTGTTCCACACATTATTATAAGAGTTCGCATGATTGAAGGAGTTGCTATTACCATGGATGGTGGGTTGAGACATATTCCGCGTTTTCCTGCTTGCGCCGTTCGACAGGAGAAGTTATTGTGTATGGTCTGTTGATGATGTTCTTAGGAGCTAAAGAAAAGCGGGGTCTTGATGAAGGAAAGCGGGGGTCCTCTAGCATTAAAGCAGCGTTACGGATCCCACTTCCTAGAAAATACAAGGAAATGTCTCACGCTCTACAAACGACCATCCAGGAAGACTCCCTAGCGCCTGCAGTAGAACAAGTCTAATTAGACCTACACATAAATCATAGCAGCCTAGGTAGCCAACCCTACAAAAACAATCTTTAGTGGAAACTACAAATACCATCGCAAGTGCTAATATCATAGATCTCAACTCAAGACAGTTTTCTCACTCAATATGACAGGGGCTCTCCCGCTATACTCAGTCTATGGCCACTACAATTATTGTCCGTGGACAAAATTAACCGCGGACCAACGATCGATGGCAGCGCAACCCTCCTCATCGCCTCGCACTTTCAACACCACCTAAAGAACTTTCTCTAGCCTAGATATTAATTTCTATTATGTATCCCACCCTGTGCTTACATTTTTGACATTTTTTCTTGGTTCTAATGATGGTGGGGTTGGTGGCTGAGTATTGTTGTCATGGGGCGAAATTTTTCCCTCTTCCTTGATGCGCGGTTAATTTTGTCCACGGACGATACGAACAACGGTCACTACCGGTATTTCTCCCATCACAAGTCCGGTGCCTCAGGAAAATCACGGGCGCCTTACATATGCGAACGATGATGACTTTTTTAGTTAAAATTTTTGACAGTCTTCACAAAGGGCCTCCAATGAGTCCACCCAACATTACATCCTGAGGCACGTATCTCACCGATATCTCTCCCAGGTCTCCCAAGACCAATTAAACTCCGAAAACAATGCCTCCTGACCCTCAGTCACTTAAGCTCCCGTAGTGAACCCTTGCGGCCTCATGGAAACCCGCAGGACTAACACGCCAACTAATCTGAGGTGCAGCAGTAGAGTTCCACTTGATACATCCAAAGATGGCAAAGCCCCTTCTCATAATGAAGCAAATCCCCATAGAGTCACCCCGGGAATCCTATCGCCCAATCCTCACGAACACACAGCACAACATACTCCACTCCCGTACCACATTAGCAATCGCCCACCCCATCTCCACACCCTGAGCAAGCTATATCCATCAAAGCTAAAACCCCCTACCCAAAGTCATGTCTAGTGATAGACGAGCCGACCCGGAAGCTCCATAATACTCCCACCTATTATAAGATGGTCAGGCTCCAGCCTTGATCCAGCTTTCCCAATTCGCTCCACAAATAATGGCACGAAATATCACCCGATGCGAACAGTTATGATAATAATAATATTATTATAAGAATACAACTTTGATATCGGGCGCTGAATTCAGTCTTGATAGGTAGTACCCTAATCGTGTGCGCTAGCCCGGCGTGTAACTTAATTTGCACTAGAGTATCACTGGTGTCATTACACCACACTACCGGTGATTCCAACCGGCTGAGATATCTTCAAAACAAAAAACTCCCCTTCATCCCGCCCCCACCCTTCCTCCCTCTAATAGCAAGTACAGTACCCAACCAGCGCTATGTCGTTGGAGTTGCCTCTGGTAAGACACTGCACCCCGTCCCTGTTTTCTTCCTCGTTTTTTTTTTGTCTCTCAGGAGGGCAGGGCAGCTCTTTTTCCTACGCTCCTCGTCCCTTTTTTTTCCAAAGTAGAGAGTCCTCGACTACATAGCCCTTGCTCTAATTATTCCATTTTTTACCTTACCGTATGCAGTGCACCTATCCCCCCCTCTCCCCCAAGCAATAAACAATACCACCACCACAGCGATTCCCACTATCTAACTTTCAATAAATTTCGCACCTCTGAACATTCCCTACCATACCAGAGGGAAGGAAGGGAAATCCACTTTCAACACTCACTCTACCATACACCAAGATTCAAAGCACGACCACCACAACAGGGAAGTATCATAAAAAAGGGAAACGAGAAGAAAGAACAAAAAACAGACATCAACCCCCCCCACAATCACGACTACCCAAACCCAATTTACAGTTCCTCGAGCAGTTGAATACCAATGAAAGAAAGAAAGAATTATCACCCCAGACCATGTACAATGGCTATTATAACCTCCGCCATGAAGCTCTCAATCATGACAATATAACATTTTTATTTCCATGGTAAACCCACGCTCCAAAAAAACCTTAGCAGAAGAGCAAGAATACTTGGGCGATGCTGATAGAACCCCGGGATACCGTAAGCCGCACTACTTACCAACCACACTCAAAACCCAAGTCGACTTGAGAAGCAAGGAATTATTTAAACCCCTGTAGGGTACCATACAGCATTATCCCCTACAAGCCCAATTTCGACCTACTAGCCAAAAAAAAAAGTCTGTGTTGTACCTCAAGTCACCACCCCTAGCCCACTACCAGTCCGTTACCTACGAACAACACAGACTTTTTTTTTTGGCAAGTACTGTACTCGAGCACAGTACACTACTCCAATATACACCTCGACCAATACTCCCACAACCACCATGTCCAACACTACACGAGAAAATTCACAAAACCTCTATTACCAGTCTTATTCTAGCAGAGGCTAATCCACAAATGTCATATAATACCCCCCGCTTCTCGTAGCCCTGACACGCACACTCCTTCAACCCCTCTTCCTTTCTTGACTGAAGTATACAGTACAGCACTCACCGTATCATACAGCTACGGGAGGATAAAATATTACGTTCAAGTTAAGAACCACTGGAATAGTAGCCTCATCCACTCACAGCCCCCCACGCCAAAAGCCAAAAAAAAGATAGACTACCCCCACTCCGATAATAATATTATGCACTTGCACGCATCGTGAGAATGAAAATTGCGACCCATCACCCCTCTTTCAAAAAAACTCCCCCTTGGATGCGTTGATATCTGCGATAGGTGGGATCGTAAACAAGATCTTTCATGTGCAGGGAACAATTAGCCTAAACCGACGGGGACTCACTTCACTGGCCAACCTTAAATCACTGTTCAATACGGTACCGGTACGGTAACTTCCTGCCTGACCCTACAGATCCCACCTCACCGGACTGAAGCAAAGTCTACCGTATGAGTATACTGTAAAAACGATCACCCACAACAACCCTCAAGCGCTAGGTGTAAATCAAGCCCAACTAGATCAACCGTACCGATAAACTATGAAACTACGGTAGCTAATGGGTAGGTAACCGACACTGCAAAAACAATCCTTGTTGGAAGCCACAAACATCATCACCAGCGATAACTTCATGAGCCTCAAGACATACACGGCTTGCTCAGTCTCGGGTAAATTACGGGGCCTTACATAACGCGAACGGTGATCGTTTATCTGGTTAAAAAACTGCGCAGTCCGAGTCTTCACAAAAGGCCCCTAATCGCTCCCATCAAATATTACATCCCGAGGCACCCATTTCGCACTAATATCTTTCTTAGGTCTCTCAGGACCGATTACGCAATTTACACTCCGAAAAATGTTTCCAAACCTTCAGCCACTTAGACTGCCATAATAACCCCTTATCAGCTCGTGAAAAGCTACGGGACAAACATGGCAGCTAACTTAGAGCAGCACAGCAAATTTCTATCTGATGTGTCTAAATGCCAGTATGGGAATTTGGAAAGCTCTTGCTTGCGATGATGGAATGCTCTATCTGTACCTCGGGATCCTCCGATCATTATTGACATGCCCGAACATAGCACAGCACGCTATAATAAATCACCCGTATTAGCAACCACCCCAAGGGAACTTGAAGGTAAATCGATCTAAACCAAAAATCCTATCGAAAGTAGTGTCAAGTCAATACACTATCAATAAGTGAGCCAACCTAAAAGTTCAAATCACCACACGCGCATTCGTCAAACTTGTAATTTGATTCGCGCCGCAGTTTGTCGTTCCATAGCACCCCACCAATTCCAAACCTAACCCACACAATAGCCTTATGATACCAAAAAAGAAAAAAAGAGAAAGAAACCATTCATCCTGCTTTCTCTTGCCCCTCCAATTCACTAGCAGAAGAATACGGCACCGTGGACTCTTTGATCCTCTTAAAAGGCGACGGCAAGAACTAACGCGACGGAAATAGGACTCTGATCAGCACAGAACACACGATTCACAGCGCACGACTTTGGGATGAGTGGGGAAGTTTGTGCGCTCATTTTTCTCTCTAACCAACTATCTAAATGGCTAAGACAGGAGTAGATATAAATCATAACCGAAGACATCCTCCTATCATTCCATCAATCCACACATGTCCATACTCTCCCAGGTACCGGTATGTCTCCTTTCACGTTCCCTTGCGTGCTCCCATGCTAACAAAGAACGACAGGTATAATCAAGACTCCCACAAATCGTAGCCTTCGTACATCCGACCCTTTCATTTCCCTTCCGGCTCTTCAGTTTTTCCTTCCGGAGGATGTTTTAATCCCAAGCCTAATCGCATCCCCGGAGCTTATCCAAACAATGAAACAATAACCCGAGCATGCCGAGCAGCATCTAACGACTTCCAAAAGATCCCTCTTCCCTCAACCTTCATAAAGACACCCTCTGTATGGGAGCTGAAAGACCCCCTCTTGCTTTTCCTTGATATGTTATCACAGTGAGTAGGAAGGAGCTCTGCCACCGAGACCCAGACCCCCCCACATCGTCCGAGGATTCTTGCAACCGATCTAGCGGGGGGTACTGTTTGGGTGTTGGCTATTCAGCGGCGCTAAGGCAGCTTCTATCCAGGAGTCATGTAGTATGTGAATGCCTGTGTACAGTGCAGCCTATCTTCTTGGTGGTTTCTCTGCTGGTATGTTTCACACAACTAAATTGATCCCGAGGCGAGTGAGATTAATGAGTAACATAAAAAGCCTGTGTAATAGGCTCCCCCTACCCTCCATACCGGGATCTATAGCGGCGGTGGCCAGAATATACCGCTAAGTACACTATCACACTATTCATTAAGCCATACTATTTATTTAGTCAATGGTAACTAGGCTCCTATCGTAGATACAGTCTTCGTATAGCTATTAACGATCACCTCAAGAGCCTTTGTTCTACCTACCTTACACTGCTTATCCTCTATCTAAACAACACTATATATAATTTATCTATCGTTAAGGGCAGGCAGGGGAAGAAGAAATAGAAGAGAAAAAATTGCATAAGAAAAACAATAGACACGCGCAGGTAAAATTTACAGCTAGAGCCCCAAGCGCCGGTAGTAGAACAACTCTAACTACTCGAGTAGATCTGCCGGTAAACATATACCCCTACAGCCTAAATATCTGACACTGCAAAAACAATCCCTATTAGCCACAAACACCATCGCAAGTTTTAACATCGTGGGTCTCAACTCAGGATACAAGACTTTCCTACTTAATAATATTATAATAGAATTTCTCCCACTACATGCATAACCACTACAATCACGAATAAAAGTCACCATTTCTTCCATCAAAAGTCGGGCGTCCCAGATAAATAAATCGCGGGTGTCTTTCATAACGCGAACGACAATCATTCATTTACAAGTAGCCAGGAGCCAAGAAACCGCAATATCCCTCACAAAAGACCCTCAATGACCCCATCCAATATCTCACCTGGGGACACGCATCCCACCCTTATGGTATCTCTTCATATCTCCCGAGATCGATTAGACCCCAGAAAAAGGGTTTCTTAACCCTCGGTCACTAGGGCTCTCGCGATAACCCCTTATCAACTTGTGAAAAACCACACGACTAACAGGCCGGCTAACTTAAAGCAGCACAGCAAAGTATTACTATGTAACCTGGCCAAATATTGGAAAGCTCCTGTTCGCAATGGTGGAATTTTCTATAGCGCTATTTTGCCCTAGAGATTTTATTTTCTTGTGATCGTTGACACAGCCAATCACAGCACGGCACACTCCAGTATAGCACAGTATACCAAATCACATCGGCAATCATCCACCCACCCCCATCTACCCAAGGGAAGGCAAATCTAGAAAAACCCAAATCCCTATCTAAAGTAGTGTCTGCCAACAGGCGCGCTAGCCCGGGAATGCAAGTCACTTCCTAAATACTCCCACCTTAGATGGCCGGAGCGCAGCCTCGATCCATCTTGAGCATGCTCTCTGCAATCGTGTTCATAGAGTATCACTCGGTTGGAACAAACACAAGTACCCAACTTCATTCCAGGTGCCGAGCCCCGCCCCGACAAACAAGAGCGCCTTAACCACACGTGAGCTGACCTAGCATGCAACTCAATTCGCACCCTAGTCTAGTATACCATAATACCGCATTAATTCCAAACCTGCCTCACAGGATATACCAAACATGAAAATGAAAACCCAACGAATGAAAGAGAAAGAAACCATTTATTCCACTTTCCCCTACCCCTCCGATTCAGTAGTAGATGGAACAGTACGGCACGATAGACTCCTTGATCTCTCTCTCCTCATCCTGCCTGAGGGCATCTCCAGTATGGGAGTTGAAAGAAACGCTCTTGCTTTTCCTTGATATGTTCTCAGAGTGATTAGGAAGGGGTTCTCTTATTGCTTAGTAGACTTTGGGCTCGCCGTTCGGAGATGATTGCCACCGATCTCGCGAGGCGGACTATTGGGGTTTTAGCCATTGGGCGCCGTTAACGCAACCGTTACCTGGAGAATCTTCTAGTTTTTGAATACCCGCTACAGCATATTTTCTTGGCGGCTTCTCTGCTAGTGTGTTTCACGCTAAAAAATGGATCGCGAGATGAGTGAGACAAACGTGACACGAAAAGCCTGCCTTCCAGGCTCCCCCAACTCTTCATAGGAAAGTCTATAATTGGGATGGCCAGCGTGTATCTGTCAATTATGTTATCATGTTATTCATTGAGCCATATCATTTATGGTAGCCAGTCTCCTAGAAACTGTTTTCATATAGCTATTATCAACTGCCTCAAGAGCCCTTGTGCGCCATACACCGCTTATCCTCTATCTAATAAACACTCTATATATCAGTCAGAAGAGAAGAGAAAAGGAAGAAAGGGAAGAAAAAAAACTGTACAAGAAAAACAAAAGACAAACAAGCAAGAATTTGCGGCCAGAGAATATTAAATCACAGGATTAAAACTACAAGCGATAAACTAGAACTTCTCACAGCAGTGGAAACTCTTTCCCCCCACGAACCAAAATCTACAAAATTTGTAAATAGAAACTCACAAATCCTCACCCAATCACGAAAGCAAAGCGCCAAAAAGGGCTGGAAGGTATGACAATACGTGCATTCCCATCTCAGGAGATATCCTTCATCAACAAAGGGTGATTCCAAAGGACAAACGATGTGAGTAACGGAAACCGAAGGAGGGGGGCAGCTTTTCCCACGAGGCGGTGTCTCCAAGGCCTTAAATCGTGGTGGGGGTTACCGCTCTACGGGACTGTAGTAAGACTGCAATTTTATGATGGCCATACATGGTAGCAAATAAGAGTGGTGTTTTGCCGTTACTATCAGGCCTGTCGGGATTGACCTCTTCCTGTTTGAGTAGTAGTTTCACCACCCCCTCATGTCCACCCACAGCGGCATGCGAGAGCGGTGTTCGGCCGCGCTTATCTGGTTTGTCGGGATTGACCTCTCCCCGTTCAAGTACTATAGTGTTTTCACCACTCCTTCATGTCCACGCCCAGCGGCATACGAGAGCGGTGTCCGGCCGCCCACCGTATCGCCATACCTGGACAGTGATTCGCTGCACTTATCCGGCTCGTCGAGATTGACTTCTTCCCGTTCGAGTAGCAGTTTCACCACCGCCTCATATCCTCTCCCAGCGGCATGCGAGAGCGGTGTCCGGCCGCGCTGCTCTGGCTTGTCGGGATTGACCTCTCCCCGTTCAAGTAGTAGCTTCACCACTTCCTCATGTCCATTATGAGAAACCCATGTCAGTGGTGAGTTGTTCTGAGCTGGTAATTTTTGGTGGGGTTTGTTGGAGTGGTGAGGAATTGAAACGAAAATCTTCTTTTTGGGTAAGAGGCGAGGTTTCTCCGGATAATAAGGCCCGATAAGGAGGGGTTGAAGGGTTTGAGGCTTACCCGCTCGGTCCGGTGTTGCTAGCTTAAACCCTGACTAATCTCCCAACGAAACAGTATGTACATACGTCAGTGGACCACATTTGCTGCTACTCCTTCCTCCTCCACGATCGGGAAACACCACGGTTTATATTTTTTCCTCCAGCCCAATTCTGCTTCACCCGTTCATTTTGCTCTTCTTCGCCCCCTCCTACAAGTTCTCTAATGACACCAAAACAACTCACCAGGATACTGTTACAGAATGAATATATAGAACTTGATATTCTTCCGGAAAACTTTGCCGAATTAGAGCACTCTATTCGAGCAAGAGCGTATGTATTCACAATATTTTCCGCAATCATTGGTTAACAAACTACTTATAGTTATACGTACCGTCCTGCCATTCATCGACTAAAAATCAAAATGGCGAGTCAAATCCATGCTTCCGTATCGGACTGGGCGGCAACTTTAAAGCTTGAAGGGGAAGCCACCGGGGCCTTCGATCCAAGAGATCTCCTTCTCGTTCCGGGGGGGCGCCTGACTGGATTCATTGGCCGTATCAGGGAATGTAAGTTGTCAGCTGTTTTTGCTCTCTCTTAGAAATCGTTGTGCTCATACTATAATAGTACGAAAGTTCCCGACTGCGCACTCATTCCACGCGGTCGCTTCTGGCCAAGTATTGTATTTGAGTTTGGCTATACAGAGACGTACGACGACCTGAAGGCCGACGTCAAGTTACTACTGGAAGGTAGCGGTGGCAAAATCACCAAAGCAATCCTAATCAAACTAGACCCCCTCTGCGACGGTGAGACTCAGATCCAATATGGATTTTTGGAAGCATGGTACTTGCTAGATGGCAAAAAGCAACGAAGCATCTGGGCCGATGGGTAACAACTACAACCATCCAATTTCCGGTTTGAATTTTTCCTAACACTGAATATTCAGACCTTGTTTCCAACCCCCAAGAGTCATGCGGATCGGCAGTTAGAGCTTTCTCTTGGAGAGCTCTTTCGCAATCGGCTTGGTGACCTCACTAATGATGGGTGGGGCGAAGAAGACAAACTCCCTCTCCGCTTGGATGATCTGAGGACCTGTATAGAAGAGGCGACATGGCGTCACCTCGTACAAGAGGGTGTATTAGACGATGACGACGATTCAGCTTGACGGCCGACAAGTGGCGGGTTCCATCCGCTCTTAGTTCTCTCGGCTTTAGTTGGTTTTGTAGTCTCCCTCGTTATTTTACCCGCGTGTGTCTGCTCGGCTTGGTTCTTTTTTTTTCTTTCCTTTCTTCGCTTTCGGGGTTTGATCTGGTGGGATTGTAAGTTACATTTCGTGGGGAAATATGGCGATCCTGTAAATCTAGAACCGTCATAAGCAATGTTAATGTTGCTTTTGCCCTCAACCTAGCTGAGGTAAGTAGTTGTATAAGTTGCCGTAATCGACATCACCAATGGATTGGCGATGGAGGGGCGTAGTGGCAGGTAGTAGAATTGCCTGAGCTAAAGGACTGTGATATCTTGGTGTCAACTTCAGATTGCCCGGAGATTGACATCCCAGCCCATAAAGTCTTCCTCGCCGCAAGATCGCCAGTACTAAGAAGCCTCTTTGTAGAGGGGCCTCGGAGTGTTGGTGCCGTCGGCGACTTCATCCCGTCAACCACCCCTGGGGAGAAAGCGCGATTAGTATTCAAAGACGTCAAATTACAAACACTTCTAATCCTTTTGTACTACATCTACACTGATTCCCTTGTTGATATTTGGAATCAAAGCAACATTCACAATTCTAGAATGCAACATTATAGAACTATTCGGTCTGAGCGTTATCGATTTCCTCCAAAATCGGTCTTGATCACCTCGCAAAAGCCTTGGAAGCAGCATCTCACCCTTCCTGCTCCATGGATAGAGATTTTTCAAATGCCTTATCAGGTCCTTCGCGTTCGGAATTCAACGAATCGGCAGATATGATAATCGAACTTGCTAGTGGGGAAAGTGTGTTGGTCCATTCAGTCGTCATGAAAGCTCGCTGTCCGTTTTTCAAAGCCTTATACGGTAGCAGCGGGCAGTGGCTTCTGAAGAGGCGCGAGCAAGGCATCGTCAAGGTTGATATGAAGCATATATCGAAACCCGCTATGGATATTGTGGTCCATTGGCTGTGCTCGGACTGGGGTGTCGAAGGCTTTGATCAAGTTTGATGGCGTCAAGGCTGGGAAGGAAAGTGGAAAGGTTGAAGCATTCATAGACCCTGTCTTGGAGGTAATGAGTGTTGCGAATGAGTTGATGTTGGGCAGGATGTGCCAAGTGTATCGAAAGATTATAGGACGCTACGGTAAGTGGTTCCTTGGTCATCCAATGTATCCGTGACTTGACTCTAACTTTGGCGTGGCGATAGTTAACACGAGGAATGCTGCATATATTTTGATAGCTTTGGCCAGCTGTTCAGAGAATGGGTTTAAGGATATGTGCATGCAATACATCTGCTTAAATATGGAGACTATGCTTGAAAATCAGTAAGTGATTGATATTTTATCTTTTTATACCTTGTCCAAATCGCCTAGCCCCCCGACGAATTAGATGCCGATCCCATAATTGACCTAGATACGGCTGCGAAGTCAATTCAACAGCAACCCCTCCCACACTCCCGAACCGGTGTTCAAGAAAAAGCTACTTCAAGAGATATATCCTAATATGCTCGAGGCAGCAGCTAAGCAAAAGGAAGCTCTGATCGCGTCCAATTCACTGGAAGAAAGTGATACTGCCCCTCTCTCTACTTCACTCAAGAATAGCCGGGTGGGAAGCTATACCGAGACTCTGACACTTTTCGGATCTCCTCATGTTCAAAAAGCAAAAGGAAAGCGAGCAAGGTGTCTATTAGAGTAGGGGCTAGCCCGGCTATTGAGCCACATACCAGTGGGGAACTGATCTTCGATATGGATGGGGAAGGCTCGGGAATTAGCTTTGTTCCCGAGGCACCCAAGGCTGAGGAGGAGGGACTTCAAATTGCATGGGCTGCTCCGGAGAATCCGCCCAAACTTACCCGAACAGGATGGCATCCTAGCTCAATCTCTGGTGTCCTGGGAACATCAAGCGGCTGGAGGGATGTAAAAGGTAAAGGCATTGATACCCCTTCGCTTAATTTAGGCTTATAATTTTTAGCTAGTGATTCACCTCGTTCGCGTGAATTGCCCACTCCAACCAAAACCCCAACTACACCATCAAAACCCTCGAGATGTTCCTTCCCCCAAGTGCAGAAGGGTGTACCATTCACTGGGCCACATTATTTATGGTAGCTGGCCTCCTATGGTAGGTACGATTTTGACATAGTTGTGACAATCACCTTGAGAATTCTTGCGCTATTGTACGCTACTTTCCTTCTATCCAAACAAAATTCTATGCAGTTTATCAATCATTTGGTGGGGGTGTAGGAAAGGGAGGAAGAATTAGAAAAAAACTGCATTGGAAAGAATTTATGGCCAGAGAAAAATTAATTATGATAGTATGAAAACTTCAAGTTAGAAACTGGACCTTCTCATCACAGTAGAATTATTTCTACCAACGGACTAAACACTACCATACCTTGTAAAGAGAAACCCATATATTCTTAGTTGGATGTAAAATCATATTACTAAAGAGGTAACAGACGGATATGTGCATTCCTATCCCTGCGATTTCCTTTAACTACAAAGGAGAGTGCCCAATAAATTTTGTGGGTGGAATATTCTGGAGAGGAAAGAGATTGTCATGAGTTCTACAAGGTGGTGTCTTCTAGGCCTCAAATGGTGATAGGGGTTACCAGTTTGCTAGCCTGTAGTAGCGCTATGATACATGATATTTTTTGGGGGGTTTCAGGGCAGAGGGCAGCGAAACACGTCAGCCTAGTCATTTCCAAGCCAAGCCGGATAATTTAATCTATACAAAAATGCTAGGACTGCCGAACCGATATATTTTCAAAAATACCGCAGTATTTGTATTTTAGCTTATAAGCCATTTTCAAGAAATACCATGATATTTCTAATATTATGGTACATGCTGAACTAGCCCTTATCTGGCCCGACTTGGGAATGATCGCCCTGACGTGTTTCGTGGCCCTCTACCCCGACATCAACGATAACCCAGAACCCCCCCCCCAAAAAAAATATGTTACATGTAGCAAACGCTTTTAAAAATGAACCTTACACATTCTCCCTCACTCGTTCTCTCTCACTGGCCAACGAAAAATCCCACCCCACAAATTCATCCCCATGCAATCACGCCCTAAGAACCTACCACGGTCTCTTCCCTTCGACAAACTATACACAACCTTACCCCGCTTGGCCCCCATAGCGATGTTCAACTGCCGGAGCTGCCCGTGCCCCAACGTCAACAATGAAATGGCCGATCCCGCCCTCACCAGCTTTCCCAAGTCCACCTCCACCACCCCCCAAAAATTCCCTTGGAATGGCGTCTATGAAATACGCACCTCAAGTTACGCGGCCCCCCTCCGCTTCCTTAAACTACTTGTAGCAAACAAGAGTTACTCCCAGCCCCTTACACAATGCATCTCCGGCGCGGAAACCCTCCTCAACGACTCTTGATCCCAAGCCTAAGCGCATCCCCGGAGCTTATCTCCAAACAATGCAAGAATAACCTGAGCATGCTGAGCAGTATCTAACGACTTCCAACAGATCCATCTTCCCTCTGCCTGTATGAGAACATCCCCGGTATGGGAGCTGAAAGACTCCCTCTTTATTTTCCTTAACATGTTTTCAGTGATTAGGAAGGAGCTCTGTATTTGAGACGTAGACTTTTTCCACACCGTCCAGAGGTGTTAGCAACCGATCTCGTAAGGCCCACTGTTGGGGTGTTGACCATTCGGCAGCGCTAAGGTGGCTTCCGTCTGGGACTGCAAAAACAATCCCCATTAAAAGCCACAAACACCATCGCAAGTTCTAACATCGTAGGTCTCAACTCAAAGTAAAAGGCTTTCCCACTTAGTATAATAGAAGTTCTCCCACTACATACATAACCACTACGATAACGAATAAAAGTCACTATTTCTCCCATCAAAAGTCGGGCGCCCCAGATAAATAAATCACGGGTGCCTCTCATAACGCGAACGACAATCATTCATTTTCTAGTAGTCAAGAAATCGCAATAACCGTTACAAAATACCCCCAATGAACCCCATTCAATATCTCACCCGAGGCACCCATCCCACCCCCATATCTCCTTCATGTCTCTAGAGATCGATTAGACTCCAGAAAAAGGATTTCTTATTCCTCGGTCACTAGGGCCCCACAATAACCCCTTATCGGCTTGTGAAAAATCACAGGATCAACAGGCCGGCTAACTTAAAGCAGTACAGCAAGATACTATTTGACCTTCGCAAAATTGGAAAGCTCCTGTTCGCAATGGTGGAATTTTCTATAGCGCTACCTTATATATCCCATTTTCCAATGACTGTTGACACAGCTAAACACAGGACAACACACTCCAGTATAACACCACAGCATACCAAATCACCGCATCAGCAATCATCCACCCAATTCTATCCGCCCCCGGGGAAGGTAAATCAGTAAAAACAAAAAATCCTATCGAAAGTAGTGCTTTTCAATAGGCAAGCTAGCCCAGAAGCCCAAGTTGCTTCCTAAATATTGCCACTTCGGATAGCCGGAGCCCAACCTCGATCCAGCTTGATCATGCCCCATCAAATTGCGTTCATAAAGTATCACTCGGAGGGGACAAGCATAAGAACGCAACTTCAACTCCGGGGCCGAACCCAGCACCCACAAACAAGAGCACCTTAACCACACGGGGGCTAACCAGGCCTGTATGATAACTTAATTCACACCACAATGTAGCATCCCACAATACCACACTACTTCCAAACCTAACTCACACGATCCCCGCTTCAACACGATCAATTTCCTCTCCTTCGAGGAATTCAAAGCGCAGAATTTAGCCTCCGTTCAGTAGAGCTCTGGGAGCTTTGAGGACTGGGTGCAGGAGCCCCGGCGCGGTGGCTAGCGATTCTCAGAACAGCGCTTTGGACTCTCGGGGCGACGATGCAGAGATCGAACTTGGCGTTGTTTGTGAAACCGATGGTGGAGTGACGGGTAAAAGGCCCGTCACTCGGATAAGCCCAATCCGGCAACGGCCAATGGTGGCGGTGGTGTGGTGGAGATTGAGATAGTCCAGACCCACGCAGCCGTTTAAGGTCCGACATACTCCTTGATACTGTCGTCCTGGCAAACTTGGAGTTTTTCTCATCAATGTTTCGTAGTTTCAAAGTGTTTGTCGGCGATCGGTATCAAATCAAACAGGATCACTGGGAGGATGTCCATACCTTCAAAGCGAGGAATTCTCGGGGGGTGCAGGCCTTCTTGACCAACAACCCGCTCAAATGGGGGAGGTATTTGAAGGTGAAGTTTTGAACAAGTACGGGAATGAGTTTTATTGTCCGGTTAGCTTGTTGAGGGCGCATGAGATGACTATGATGGAAGAGCTTAAACACCAAGGCGAGATCGGTGTTAGCGGCAATGGGGAAGAGGTCATTGAGAAGTGGTATCTGAGACCGTTGCTGTTAATAAGGGGGGAGGAGGAGCAAACACGGGCCGCAGCTGTGATCCAGCCGTGGGAATAGGTACCTAAGGAGGGGTACGAGGTCAATCAAGGGCTGGTGCAGTGGGTGAGGATTAAAAGGTACGATGACAGATCGGCGATTTGCAGGCCGGTATTGGTGTTGGAATTCGAGCCCCTTCCCCCGTCGACTTGTGAAATCAAGCGCATACTCTCAGCAACGCATTCCACTCCTACTTCCGTCATGGAAGAGTCGCTTACTGTCATTTCCGCTGGAATATTGTCTTCTTTCGCAGTGAAATTGGGCCATCTGTCCTACAAGTGGAATCCCAAATCCCACGGAGAACAGTGTCAGCAATGATCCAGCGCTGGCGACACCCTCACATGCCAAAGAGCATGAGAAGCAGATGAAATCTAATACTTGTATAGTTAGCGCTAAAGCACCAAACACAACTTTCTGAGAGCCTAAACAATATCGTCTCCCTTCCCTACTCTCCTCCTACACCCTTTAGATGCCAAACAACACACCCCCATTCGCACTCCCACTCTCCTCCCGCGGTGCCAACAACCCAATAAAGCTTGTTCAAAGTTCAAACCCGTACACAAGTGCCTAAGCATGGTAGAAGCAAACGCAACCTCCTCATGAAAAAATGCAGAGGTTCTATTATTTCTTTTTATATTTTTTCTGAGCCTAATTTCCCATTCACTAGCACCAAAAAGTTTCCTACAACACCCTCCCCAAGAACAACCCTACCAATCGCTGCATCTTCACTAATGCACCCTCTAGGAATTACTTCGGGCAGACATCTAAGTTAAAGCTCAACCCTTCTCGCCATTTTCTGTTGGGTTTTCTACTCTAGAAATCAATAACATAGTCAATATTTTTCCCACAGTGGTCAACGGTTTGCGCTTAAAAGGCAGCTAACTTCTATACAAAAGCAAAGAAAAGCATCATGTCATAAGAAAATTCTAATCCCTCAACGTTCTCGTCCTGCACCCTCATGCCCCCTACCCCCTCCATAATCCCCTAAGCCATCCACGTTAGACTAATCCTTCCCCTACCAGCTCTCTCTCCTCCTCTGTCATGAGTACAATCTACTTCGGAATGCTGACAACGGTGACTTTGTGTCTCTCGCTCGAGTCGGGTAGGGCTCCGGCTGCGGTGGTGTTATTCTAGACGTTTTCCTTCATGGTGCGCGTCTAATTGAGGTTTTTATCGGCAGTGCACTTTCTCTCTGCACTCCCATTTTTTGATCTTTTCCGCTATACCCCAGGCTAGGGCAAAGGACATTGTTCCTCCTCTTCCTTTCTATCCTCATCCTCACTATTGTCCTAATCAGCCTCTAATTTTCCTCATCCCCGCTCCTCCTTCTCAGGCGGAGTAAACTTCGGGTCATCCGCGTCACTACCCTTACATTCCAAGAGCATTCCAGGAGTTTAGCACTCCTTCAAGATCTTCTTCCTGATAACCGTTCTGCCATTGATGATGCCTCCAACACTGGAATCATTGGAATCTCTAGTTTCATCCCAACTCCTTGTTCCTAGCGTGGTGTCCTATCCAGTGATCAGCGGTTCGGAAGGCTTTGCATATCGCATTTTCGTTCCCTGGATTGGATTTGGTGCCATTTTGTTCTTGCCTAATTTGACTTGTTTCGCTACTTTTTCTTCCAACAGCACTGAGGGTAAGCGCTTCTCTGGCTTTGCTGGGACTGGTCGGGCTGTCGAATTTCCGGATCCTACAGCTGCAGTTGTGTCATTGTTGAGGAGGGTCTACGCGCAGGAGGTATGTGGTGTGAGGGGCTGGGAATGTCCCTTGTTTGCTGCAAGGAGCTGAAGGAAGCGGGGATGGCGGTGTAAATGTGAGGTGTGGATTTTGTAAACGCAATTCTAGGGGATATATTGGGGGTGGCCGTGGTAGACTTGGGAATGGTGGGGAGAGCGGGGTCAGCCATGTCGTTGTCGAGCATAGGGGTACCGGCAGCTCCGGGAGTTGATTGTTGCTGTGGGACAGCCAAGCGGGGTGGGGTTGTATATCGTGGGTCTGAGGGAAAAAGCAGTGGCATGTGCCTAGAGCATGATTGTATAGTGATTAATTTATAGGGTAGGTCGTTTAGCTAGTTAATGAGGGGAGGGCGCGTGTTTAGAAACGTTTGCTACAAGTGACATTTTTTGAGAGGGTTCAGGGCAGAGGGCCGCGAAACACGTCAGCGTAATCATTTCCAAGCCAAGCTAGATAGTTTATCTATAATAATATTATGATACAAAAATGCCAGATTTGCCAAACCCATTTTCCGAAATTCCGTAGTCTTATAAGACATTTTCAAGATATACTATAGTATTTCTAAAATGGAACATGCCGAACAACCCCTGATCTAGCCTGGCTTGGAAATGATCGTGCTGAAGGGTTTCGCAGCCTAACCCAATATCAAAAATAACTACGCTGTATCGGGGGTACTTTACGAGAAAATGAGGCTCTCAGGTTCGACTATGGAGATGACGGGATTGAACTCCTTCATTGAACATCGTTCTCACATCTCCGTCGCTGAAAGGTTGATACAGCATGTATTGTCAAAGTGGGACTCTCAGATCTTCGTATTTCGTGGCCATCTAACGATAACGCGGCGGGGGGGAATCTCTTACTTGTATCATATCGCACACTCATAACAGGGCTTTGAACTCCTTGTGATCCTACCCTCCCTTCTGTCATCCACCATAAAAACCGTGCTTCCCTCTCCCTAGAGTTTTAGATATTCCCAACATTGACCTCCCCCTTTTCTCCTCCCCCCCTCTGCCCTCCCTCCTTTCCTCCTTTACACTCTTATCCCTCCCTTCAGTCTTACCTATTTATAAGCAACCTCCTTACAAACTCCTCCTAACACTTTTCATCCTCCATCATTTTCCTCCCCTTCTCAGTCACCTTTTCTAAAGTCAAGCTGGGCCTCTGGCGCTTCTCCCAGCAAAACTATTGTAATGGATTCCAGCATCCCATCCTTCAACGATATTTTCATCAAAACGGTGGCTTTCTCTAGCGCACCTTACCCCGACTTTACCACAAATTACGAAATATCTCTCACGGCAATCCTTGCCCATTTTCCTGAGAAACTAAAAGATTTTGGCGATGTTACTCGGATCCTCGCCAAGACCTCAAAGATGATATTCGATGCGACTGATTTCTCCACCTTGATTGAAGGGGTCGAGACTTATAGGAAAATTACCGACAGATATTTAGACGGTATCAAGGGATTGATAGATAACCTAAACCTTAGCGCACATGAGATTAAAGATTGTTGGGCTAGGGCTTCAAGAAGCCGAAGAAAATAGTCAAAAGCTTCAAACTGTAAAGAACACGCTCGATCACCAGGTTAAACACATTTCAAATATCACCAAAACCTGCATCACACAGGATGGGCAACTGCAGGAGTATATGTCTGAACGTGAGCACGAAAAGAACAATTATCGCTGGCTGACGGAATTGAAGGACCTGTATAACAAATTGGAGGCAGATCATAAGCATTGTGAACGGCGATTCAAGGAGTTTGGTGGAATGTTGAAGGATAATGGGGAGCTTAAAAGAGAGGTGCAAGAACTGAAAATTGAAAATGCCCAACTCACGGTCGAGAATTATACTCACGAAGCTGCTGCCGATCTCGACAAAGATCTACGATCCAAAATTCTTCAGAGCGCTTTCCGAAGGCTTACTCAGTCAATGTCGATTTCTCGGGGCATCTCTCTATTGTTGAAGGTGTTGGTTCAGCTGGGTCCCCTGAAGCGTTACTATCAATGACCATCGGACTGAAGAGGACAAATCCCGGGGCTGCGAAATTGCCGGGACCAGATAACCGGAAGAGAAAGTGAAAGAATGGAAGGATATCCCCTCTCTCCAAGTGTCGAGAGAGGCCCCCGGTGTTCATGGGACAGCTTCAGAAGCAAACTTAAGGAGTTCTGCGGATGCTGCAGGACTTTCCCAAAAGATGCCAAGAATTATAAAAATCAATGCCATTAACCTCAGAGAAAGCACCAAACACCAGTGGGGCAATTTCAAAAAAGAAATTGAAGGAGCCAAAAGAAACCCGTGAGGACACCTCCGGGAAAGACGGATCTAGTGAGAAATTTATTACCAGCCAAACTCCTGAATCCCGGTGTAGTGCTCACGAATTTCCCCCAAGGCACAAAAGCCTCGGATTCGTGCCGAATCATCTGCGGGGGGAGGATTGGGTAAATTCTGGTCGAGGTGCACTTTGGAAAGCCTATGGTTCTTATCTACTTTTTCTATGAGGGACACGCTCTCGCCTTCCACGAGTGGGTCCTAAAATTCCCAAGATTCCTACAAAGTTTTCTCCCTCTTTGACTTCCCTTTCCTTTGCTTTCCTTTATTTTCTCAAGCTACCTCACGACTCTTTAATGGCCCCAACACAAATTATTCTCGCTTACTTGAGCCACTTAGCTTCACTCCCCAAAACTCGTCGGCCCTGTCATTACCTCCATTGCAACAACACCTCTATCCCAACGTCGCCCCACTGTCCCACTTCTCCCGCCGCTGAATAGCCCAACCTCTTCCCCGAACCGCGTCCCCCTCTATGTCCTCATAGCTGCCGTACAGGATTCTCGTCTAGATTGATCCTCAACCGATACAGCAGGAGCGCCAAGCCCGCGAAGCTCGACCGGACATCTTGTTTGGTCCAGCCCTAATAGCACACCTCATCAGAATTCCATGTCCTGGTTGAATGGCGCTCTGAAATTGCTATGGGATCGTGATAAGCCTGGATACCTTACCCCCAATGATGCCTACAATTTTGCCATGATCCCTTGGGTTCCCCAACCCTCCCTGAAGCGAGCCACTCAAGCTTCTTAGAATGACTCTGCCCCGCCCTCTTCGCATCATAGCGGCCTCAGGCCTCCGGGGAGGCGGTCGCTTTCACTAATCTCAAAAGCCGTATTAACTTAGATCATATGTAGAGATCTGTAGCCCCACTACCCTCTTCTGGATGACTGGCCTCCCCTCCCGCGGTTGCTCTCTACCAGATCTCCAGTTTCCCACTTGATTTAGAACATGCCTATACTAAGCTCTCATATAACACACTCGCGAGATCAGGGGGAGTTTTTCAAATGTTGCCGGAGCGCAGGCCAATTACCACTTTTGAGGGGGAGCATGTCCCTGCTGGCACTGGGGAGTCATTAACGAGTGGAGGGTGTGTGAAATGGCAGAGGGGCTAGGGTGATATCAATGAAAGTGGAGTGATTGATTCCTCCAATGGAGACGACACTAGTAGTGCCGAGGAAAGTGTTGGATCCCTAACCCCAATAATTTATGCAATTATGCGAGAGTAGGTTTCCAATGAACACAAAGAAGTTGATGCAGCATATCATTATACTATGAAGTAGAACTTTGGGACTTCAGAAACACAATTTTGGTTTTCTTTATCTCAGTTTAGAATTATTTGCTTTAGAAACAAGCAGAGTAGTGGTATGGAACATTAACCCAACATCTACCACCAAGACCTCACTTTTTGAGATTTCTGCTCAACCGCGATCTTCTCCGCCATGATCTTCTCCACCAGGATCTTCTCTGCCATGAACTGGGCATATAGTAGCTCTCGGGCTACATGTTCCATTGGCTTAGATTGAAACATTATCCAATGAGAGCAGGGCACCATTACCAAAACATTGTTAGAAAGAAGAGTATCCATAACCTCCATACTTGGGATAAAATCCCAGAACTCATTGGTATGACTCAGCCCTTCTTGAAGAATACGCTCCGCAATCTCAAGTTCCACCTTATGCCGTGCACTGCCCTTTAATAACTTTCCCTGCAAGAAGCTCTTCTTTGCACTCATGAGGATCATACTTTTCACCTCTAAAACTCAAAGTTAGCAAGAGATATTAATTTTTGAATTGGTATATGATATAGAACTTTCTAGTCCATTTGACGCCAGTATCAAGGCCTCTGGTAAGTGCCTCGATTAATTTTATTTGTTCCCCCACCAGATTATAGCATCAGGAAAATGTCTGATGGTGGTTTAAGGTGGTCCACCCAGATCTGCTCTGATCACTCTTTTTTCTAAATTTACCAAAAATTTGGACCAAAGTGAATCAGGCTGGACCAGGAGGCCATCAGCAAAATGTAAAAACCAGTCCTGGTCCACCAAGGGGGTTTATGGTCCCCCTGGTCCTCCTGGTCCACCCTGATCTACCCTGGTCCACATTTTCGGTAAAATTTCCAAAAGTGTGGATCAGAATGGATCGGAGTGGACCAGGTGGACCACGGGGACCCCAATCCCCCTTGGTGGACCAGGAGCGTTCAGGACCACCTTGGACCATGCTCCGACATTATCCTGATGGCCCAAGGGGACCATAACCCCCCCTGGTGGACCAGGAGGGCCAAAGTCCAGTTTTTACATTTTGCTGGACTAGATCTCTCCCATGAGTTGAGGCCCTTTACCTTCCTTCTTACTCTCACAGAAGGGGTGTGGGTGCAAAGAGTGAGTTCCGCAGGGCTCACGAGGAAAAGAGAGATAGAATAGAGGAAGCACTAAGGTGCGTTCAATATGTATAGTAGGTACAGAAGACGTTGCGTAGAGAGCAAGTCTGAGGAGCACAATCTCCTTCTTATACTTTCCAAGGTTAACAGTCCCTCCACACACACACATACTAACTAACTAGGGTACAAGCTCCCCTTACCCGAGGATGAGCTCCCTTACCCTAGGCCAAACCCACACTCTACAACTATGTATATACAAAACCCTAAACCCATGCCCTATATATGACAGGTAACTTATCACCCTTATTAACAAGTTCTATATCCATTTCCGTGAAACTTACTAAGAAAGTCTTTTACTTCTAGGTGGCTGATATCTCCAACAGCTACGGTCTTGCCAAGCCTGGATTTGGCAGAACGTCCTATATACTGATCCAGAAGTGGTGTTAAGAAGAGATAATCACAAGCAGGCTAACATTAGAGTGTAGGGGAGGAGAATACCTAGCATTTGAATGGGCGCATGCCCTTCACTAGTCACAAACACCGTTATGAATGATCTATTGTCAGCAGCATTCTTTGCAACGTCTTGTAAGAACTCGAGAAGAGATGTGTTGGCTACTGCGAGATGATTTATATTGTCCAGTATAAGACCTGCGCAGCGACCCGTCTGTTGGTGATAAATTTGTACTCTTTTTTGAAATTCCCTAAACACCTTATCAAGCAGAGAGCCATTCTCTAATAGAGTATTAGTACTTCGACAACAATGGGTACCGTCCCTCAAACATCCTTTAAATCCACTCTCAAATAACATGAGGTTTCAAGGTATAGTACATGTGTAGAATATTAAGTTAACAACAAACTTGAATGTTTACCATGAGTTTCTTCTTGTATAATGCCTATTTTGTCCAACAAGGAAGTAATCCAATGACGATGAAGGATTCACCATCCAACCGCTTGAGCAAGAGACTCAGCAAACTATTTATTAGATATGGCACTAGGAATAACATCAATGTAAACTATTCCGGGATACTGGTTGCCAACATGGTGAACAAATGTTGTTGTTCCAGTACCTGGTATATCAACAAAAAGAATCTTTTTCATTTTCAGCATCCTGTACATCCTGGCGTATCCTACAAATCAGTTTGCATCCTGTAATCCCTGTTAGTATCCTGTAATCATGATCCCTGTTTGCATCCTGAGAAGAATAAAGCATTCAGAGTACAAAACACGTTAGTTTATAAGATTACTATTGTATAATTGTAGTTGTATGCAAAATGTCAGATCTTGAATCCCAAAAATGGTTGGATAATTAATTATTTCGTTCAAGATAGGCGTTATAACTTTGAACCCCCTGTGTAACCGGCTCCTGGGTGGTGGCGGGAATCGATAGGGTAACGATACTATCTCTATGCCAAAGAGCGGTATATAACGAGACTAAGTACTGGAGGCTTAGACTAAGTTGTTGTAACAAACTTCTTACTATATCGCAACTACCAAGTAGTTCCTAATAGCTAAGTATGTTTGGTCTTAATGGATTCTCGAAGCGAACTGAAGAAGTAACTGTTCAACCAAGTATATTGAAAACTCTGTCTGTCGAAGTCTGCTCTCTCTAAGTTCAGAGAATAGCAGGTCTTAAATACACTTGTCAGGCTACCGGAGCCTTGTAAACACTAACCATAAAGACTCCCAAAACGGTAGCCTTGAAACGTTACATATAACATATCAAGTATCAGATGATACCTTGACAAAATAAATAAAACATACTGAGTATCAAACGATACTCGAAACTAAACATAAAACATTATGAGTATCAAACTCAATCATAAAACATACTGAGTATCAAACGATACTCGAAACCAACCAGTAACCCGTACCGGTTACACCCCGAAAACAAAATGAAAACATCATTTCCAACATACAACCAAGAAACCTATATCTCCTAACTATTATAGTCGGTGTCCAAATGGGGTTCCCAGAAACCCAAGTCCACCGTCGGCTCCTCAGAATGCGATTCATAACCATCCTTAGTAGGAGTAAAGCATACCGTAATATACCCAGAAAAAACAGTAGGAAATTCCTCCCCTGGCATGTTGTCAGTCCACCATGCCTGTACCAGGTCCTCTGTGTTCTCAAGTCCTTCCACTGGCTCCCAACTATTCTCGCTATTGGGGTACCCTTTCCATTTCACCAAGAATTGTTCTCTGCCATATCTTGTCCTATAGTCAAGAATGTTTTCAACCTCCCATTCCTTCTCATTATCAATTAGGCTAGGTGCTGGTTTGGTTTGGGACCTTCCAGAGAATCGCTCATCATCGTTAGGGTGGTAGGGTTTGACAACTAAGCAGTGGAATACTCCTCTCTGCCCCCGATATATTCTCGAATCCATACCAACTATGTAGTTCAAGGTATGTTTATCAAATTCAATGACGATAAATGGACCTCTCCATCGTGGTTGTAACTTCCTGGACCTGCCAGATTCTGTCCCAAATTGGTCACCAAATATCATTACCATTCCCCTAATCTCAACAGGTTTTCCATTGTCCCTTCTCTTAGCCGCAGTCTTACTAGATCTAACTCTCGCTAGCTTGAGAGCCTGGTATGCTGCATTCCTGATTTCCAGGTGTCTGTTGTAATAATCGTCAGAGGCAGGAACCACAGAAGGGTAGACTGGGTAGGTGTCTAAGAGGGGGTAGTCTCGACCATACACCGCTTTGTATGGGAACATGTTGATAGTATCAGAGTGGCCAGCGTTAGAATATGCTGCCACTTCAGGAAGGGAGGTGAGCCAATGGGTTTGGCGGAGGTTGGTGACGTTTCTCATGGCAGTTTTGAGCTCCCTGATCTTCCATTCAGACTGCCCATTCATTTGGTGATGGCCGGGGCCAGCCATAATGTGTTCGATCCCCATGGTCTTAGGTGTCTGCTTCCAGAACTGAGAGGTAAATCGTGGGTCAGCATTACTGACAATCGAGGTAGGTACTCCATGAGGCGTAAAAATATGGTGCCGGAGTAGCTCAGTAGTTTGTACTGCCGTTGCAGTAACCGATGTTGCGATCAGCCAGCTGAATCTCACTGCTCTATCTACCACTAACAGGACCGAATCCTGGCCCTCCAATTTGGTAAGTGACCCATAAAATCAATAGCATAGCTTGAAAATATCTCGGAGGGGAAAGGGAGGGTTTGGGCATCACTGGCTGGTAGGGTGTTGCGTTCTTTGTTGGCCTGGCATAGCTTGCATTGTCTAACAAAATCCCTGAAATCATTCCGCATTTCCGGCCAGTAGATATATTCGGATGCATAGCAAAGGTCCCTATCTGCGCTGTGGTGTCCCTTGATGTGGATCTCACTAATCATTAGTTCCCTGAGTGTTTCACCATTGATCCCCTTTCCTTTTGGTATGTAGAGGCAGTCCTCTCCTCCTCGAGGGGGGTATAGAGTAGGCCATTCCGGATGCGGTAGTGTTGCATTTTTCCACCTTGGGAGGTATTGCTAGAATTTTGAGCCAGTTTGTATACAGGGTCGTTCCTGTACTCTTTGATCATCTGCACCCTCCATATAGTCTCCATCTCGTTCATGGTTTGAACCACATCTCTTGCATCCACGATTATTTCCCACCTGGTAACCTCACTTTCTTCCTCTTCTGGAATATCATTGTATACCTGGTAGAGGTTTCTGTCGTGGTGGGGTAGCTTAGGTGGTTCAATAACTGGAATAAGGTTGTGGGAGGCGAGTGTCCCTCCATAGAGGGGCTTGGTAGGCGAGAGTCTGTGGGCCTGGTGCACCGGGCACACAAGGCTTTCGCAGGGGACATTTGTAGTGGTGCAGTCTAGGGCTTCATGTAGTCTTCTTTTGATCTTCGATAGGTCTGGCCGAGGTCGAGGGGAGAGGATCGTTGCCTTATCGACCTCTGGATCCATAGCGTCTTGCATTGCTCCTTGCTGGAGGTCATCAAGCGGGGGGCTGCTCTTCAACTCGCATGCATAGACCTTATTCATAATCTTATCATTGTCATGGACAGGGCACATTAGCACGAAACAATCCGACCAGTGTTGTGCTGAATGTGCAATTTCTTTGTCACTCTGGCCACTGCTGATGTCCGATAGTCATCCCAGTTGTTGATAGGGTCCTTGTTTCTGTAATTGCTCGAATCAAGCGTAGCACAATTGATACTGCAGTTACTGCTACAGTCTGAGTGGTTGTGGCTGTAGTTAACCTCGAGGACTTCAAATCGAGACATGTCTTCTAGATCGGATTCGGTGAAGTGGATAAGAGGAGAAGTGGCGTTCTCTGATTCTTCCTGGGTAGGGTCATGCACAGTATGAGGATAGCTTCTACCTTCTGTGTAAAGGCGTGATAAAGCATCTGCTAAATAGTTCCATTGTCCTGGCTGGTATATGATTTTTGTCCTAAACTGGCCTATGTATCCTTGCCACCTAAACTGCTTCTCTGTTGGTGTTCTGCTTGCCTTGAGGTACATCAGGGGCAGGTGATCAGTGACTATTGTGAATTCGTTTCCTGCCAGGAGGTGATGGAATGCTGTAAGAGCGTCAACTCTCGCCAATGCTTCCTTGTCTGTTGTGCCATACTTCATCTGGGTGTTAGATAACTTCCTACTGTGGAGTGCTGCCGGTCTGGCTGTATCAGCTGTTCCTCCTTGTCCTGCCCAGGTACCCACTCCTCAGGGTGTATCAGAGGTGTCGGTTATCAGCCATATTGGTAATGCTGATTCATGGTCGATTGATTTCATGATCTGGTTGTGTGCTGCAGCTCGCTTAACATTATCCATGGCGTGATCAGGTGTTGTTGTCCACACAAACTCCTCTCTTCTAGTAAACGAGGTCAAGGGAGCTGTGATTGACGCTGAGTGTGGTATAAATTGGCTAATGTAATTGACAACTCTGAGAAATTCCTGTAATTGTTTCTTGTTTTTTGGAGTAGTCTATGATTCAAGTCTTGCGATCTTCTCAGGTGATGCTCTTAACCCCTGATTGTCAATGATATGTCCTAAAACATCCATCCTTGTGGCAAAGAATTCGGATTTCTTCCTGCTAGCGTAAAACTGAGCTTGTTTTAGTTTATGGCACACCATTGCGATGTGTTTGAGATGGTCTTGTTCTGTATCGGAATATATTAAGATATCGTCAATATAAACCCACATGAATTGTCCTAGATAGTAGGCGAATAAATCAGACATTATTCGCATAAATGTTCCTGGTGCATTCATGTCTCCTTGTAGCATCACTTTGCTAACAAAACATCCAAAAAATGATTTGAAACCGTTCTTATCAACATCCTTGGGTTCTATCCTAGTCTGAAAGTAGGCATCCGAGATCAATCTTACTTCGGTATCTCACTCTTCCTAGCGAGTTCAGGATCATTCTTTGGTTTGGAATCGTTTCATTGTCTTTAATAGTTATCTCATTCCTTGCTATGAGATCGCCCAGTGGTCTCATTCTGATTGTATCTTTCTTTTCTTGAGCGAAGATAGGTGCTGCTTCATGGACTGCTCTCCGTTCGATAATCCCTTGTTCGACCTTCTAATTGATCCATAAACTCATGTCCTTCGCCCATCTTTCTGGAATTGAGTAAGTTGGTAGGTTCCTTAGCTCCTTTCCTGGCATTAAGCAGATTTCATGGTTTATCTTTCTAGGTGGTGGGAGTCCTTCTAGTATGACTTCAGGGAACACCTCTGGGGGTTGGCCCATTACATCTTCTGTGGTGACGACCGCTGCCCTGATATGTCCGCTGGTTGGTGTGCAATTGATCCTTATCCCAAATTTGGGGAAGTCAATAGCTAACCCGCCGCATTCGATTATAGCTCCTTGTTGTTTTAGGAATGGCATTCCTATAAGGGCGTCGTACTTCGCCAGGTTTCCAACTAGCATTTTGTTTCCTTTTGTTTGCAGTTTTCCTACTGCTAGGTCAACAGTGCACTCTTTATGGCTCTCGGATCGTGATCCCTTCATGGCCATGAGTATCTTGGTTGGTTCCTTCATTTCTATGCATGGTATACCGTGGGTAGTGACAAAGGCAGCAGAAATTAGGTTTGCTCCTATAGTACCTGTATCAAACAGGACTTTTGCTTCCTTTCCATTAATGAACATAGTATCCTCAAGTGCATGGTGTGCCTTGATTGTAGTGGGGCGTGTGGTTTTTGTAGCTGCATAGCTCTCGAATTCCAGGGTATTGATGTATACCTCATCATATTCGCTGAGCTCTGTTGCTAGATTGGATGATGCTTCCCTCTTGACCTTCGCCTTTCCTGGGTCCTTCTTGCTTGGGCAATCCTTTGCCATATGTTCTTCACCACCACAAGTACAACAGACTCCTTTCTTTCTTTGTTCCTTCTTTTTGGCAGAGTTGTCATCGTTATTGAACTTTTTCGTTGGTTTGTGTTCTGTCTTCTTGTGGGTGGATTCCTTAGATTGTTTATCATACCGTTCCTTCCCATACGCTCCTGTACTCCGATGGATAGAGTCTAGTCTTTCTGCCATAGCAATAACAGTGTTGATATCCTCGTCTCCAGTGTACTGAGTTTCCACATCTTGTCGGAGTCTTGGGTGCAGACTGGCAAAGAATTGGTGTATGAAAGCGTAGTCACTTATAGTGTCTTCTGGTAGCGGAGATCTATGCATGAGTAGATCTGTACCTATGATAGATATCCTCTGGACTTGTCTATTCCAGTATTGCCTGATGCTGTGGAACTTCTGATAGGTATCATCCTTATGCTTGAATGATTGGAATTGTTCCCTGAGATAGGTTATGTAACCTGCTCCTGAGTGTCGCGAGATTCCCAGAGGGGATCCGGCGATACTGAGAGGACAGAGAGGAGAACCGTTGAAGGAAATCTCTACAAGAGATATAACAAAGGTTAGGGACTAGTAGAGTGACCGTTCAACTTAGTATATTAAAGTGAGAGTTCCCGTGAGGCTTGAGAGTCTGAATCCTTAAGGGATCCCGAACTCTTTAAATACAAATAAATCATAACCAATATCCTGTCCAAACGAGAATGCTAAGCTACGCTAAGGTAGAAGCGAAAACAACCAAGTCCTAAAGCAAAGATGTAGATGCGACATGATATAACTAACAAAACAAGTAATGGAATCAAGGAAAATAAGGGATCGCTACTAATGTACTAAACCCGTAATACATAGAGTTTCCCAATTGGGTACAAGGAACAAAAGTTAGTAATAAGTGAACCAAGGAAAGTACAACCTAATAGGAAACTATAATAATAAGGAAGATACCAGGTAAGGGATGATTTATTTACTAGGGAAATCCTAATAGGCAATATTCAACGTCATGTCGATGAGTAGTGGCGACAATAGTAGATTCCGTTACAGGTCACTAGTAGATCTCTCGTGAGGGTTTTTCCAAATAGCTCTGCCGCTTGGAATGCCGCTTCTTGGGCTCGTCCTTCTATATAGAGAATCCAGTAGTTTCCTGCTCCTGCTGCATTCTGGGATACGTTGTACTATCGTAGATAGAGTTGGACCGAGTTGTACCATTTATCGAATGCCTCCGGTTTGAGGTCTTCGCCATCACCAGTGAATTTCTTGGGCGATGGAACCTTGATACTAAGCCTTGGTAAAGGCTCTGGTACAGGTACAGGACCTGGTCTGCCAGCGCCTTCACCATGGTCAGGCATGTCGTCTGAGTCGCTGCTGCTGCTTGAGCTGTCTGGATCGCCTGCCGGTGCCACTACTGGGGCTTTGCTGGGTAATCCTTTTTGTGGAGACTCAGGGAACCCACTGGGGGTGACTGTTGCTACCTTTGCTGGTTCTGTTGCTGACTCCGCAAGATCTTATTGAGTGCTATCTCTGGCTAGTTGCCTAGCTGCTTTCTCTATTGTGAACTGTTCCTTTGTAGATACTTTGACAAATCGTCCCTGTTCTTCTCTAGCTCTTTGTTGAACGTTCTTCTTGGGAGGTCTGCTCCCGCTGGGTTCCTGGTGTTCTTCAATCTTGGTAACTTGCTGAAGTTGAAAAAACGTAACCGCCTCCTGGGTGGTGGCGGGAATTGATAGGGTAACGATACTATCTCTATACTAAAGCGCGGTATATAACAAGACTAAGTACCGGAGGCTTAGACTAAGTTGTTGTAACAAACTTCTTACTATATCGCAAATACCAAGTAGTTCCTAATAGCTAAGTATGTTTGATCTTAATGGATTCTCGAAGCGAACTGAAGAAGTAACTGTCCAACCAAGTATATTGAAAACTCTGTCTGTCGAAGTCTGCTCTCTCTAAGTTCAGAGAATAGCAGGTCTTAAATACACTTGTCAGGCTACCGGAGCCTTGTAAACACTAATCATAAAGACTCCCAAAACGGTAGCCTTGAAACGTTACATAAAATATATCAAGCATCAAACGATACCTTGACATAATAAATAAAACATACTGAGTATCAAACGATACTCAAAACCAAACATAAAACATCATAAGTATCAAACTCAATCATAAAACATACTGAGTATCAAACGATACTCGAAACCAACCAGTAACCTCTACCGGTTACACTTACCCTTGAAAGCTCATCTTCTCTTGGTATTTCCCACATGTAGATAGATGCTCACGTTGACGTGTCGGACTTTTGGCGAATGTTTTTCCATATGCGATACAGCGAACCTTTTCAAGCTATATTAACTTTACTAAATTCAAATATCAATTGTATTTAATCGTAGAAGAACTTACCTTTTTTCCACTTTCAGGAGGTACACTCTCAAAAGTGCTGTGCAGCTGGGGGGTGCTTTGTACATCCCATATTGGTAAATACTGTGTCGGTTGTCTGTGGAGTTTGTTTCCAGTGATAATACTCTTTCTCAAACACTTGATCTGCTAATAGGGAGTCAAATTCTCTACCCCACTCTTAGGGCAAAATCTGATTTACAACTAATTGTCATTTGGTAAGGACTTAGGGTTTGAGATTTAGGTTAAAAAACTTTAGAGCACATATGTATTTTATGTATGGTATAAAATTTATTGTCAAAAATACCGTATTTTATAATAATATACGTATTTTTGAAAACCCTACTACCGGTAGCTATAAATCAAGCCCAAATAGATCTACCCATAAACTATGAAATTATGGTAGCCGATCAGTAGGTACCCCACACTGTAAAAACAACCCCCGTTGGAAGCCACAAATATCATCACAAGCGATAATCTCGTAGACTTCAACACACACCATACATGGTTTTCTCAGTCTCGGGTAAATTATGGGAGCTTTACATAACGCGAACGGTGATAATTTATCTGGTTATGAAACTGCAAAGTCTTTACAAAGGGCTCCTAATGATCCCCATCCAATACTACACCCCGAGGCGCACATCCCACACTGATATCTCTCTCAGGTTTCTTGGAACCGGCTACACTCCAAAAAAATGGTTTCCAGACCCTCAGTCACTTGGGCTGCCATAAAAACCCCTTATCACTGGCAGCCCGTGAAAACCCACAAGACTAACATGGCAGCTAACCTAAAGCTGCACAGCAATGTTCCATCAGACGTATCTAAATATTGGAAAGCTCTTGCTTGCGGTGATGGAATGCTCAATTGCGGTACCCCGGGGATCTACCGATCATTATCGACACAGCCCGGTATAATAAATCACCGCATTAGCAATCATCACCCCAAGGGAAGGCATCTCCATCAAAACAAAAAATCCTATCAAAAGTAGTTTCAGTCAATAGGTGAGCCAACCCGGATGTTCAAATCACTTAACCTCATGTGCATTAGCCAGACCTGTATGAGCAATTTGATTCGCACCGCAGTCTGTCATACCTTAGCACTCCACCAATTCCAAACCTAAGTTAACTCATGCAATAATTTTATCATACCAAAAAAGAAAGAAACCATTCATCGCGCTTTCCCTCACCCCTCCCATTCAGGAGATAGAACAATGCAGTACCGTGGACCCTTTAATCCTCTTAGACGGCGACGGTGAGAACTAACGCAACAGAAATAGGACCCCGATCAGCACAGAACGCACGATGCACGGCGTACGAATTGGGGATAAGTGTGGAATTTCCCGTGTTTCTTCTCTCTCTAATTAACTATCTAAATCGCAAAAGGCAGGAGTAGATACAAATATAACCAAATACGCCCTCCTATCATTCTATCGATCACCAAACATATCCATACCCTTCTAGGTATGTCTTCTTTCCTGTTTCCTCGTGTGCCCCTATGCTAATAAAGGAAAAGTAGGTTTAATAAAAACTCTTATAGATCGTAGTCCTCATGCATCCAACTCTTTCATTTCCCTTCCGGCTCTTCCGTTTTTTCTTCCGAAAGATGTCTTGATCTCAAACCTAAATACATCCCGGGAGCTTATCTGAACATTGAAACAATAACCTAAGCATACCGAGAAGCGTCTGACGATTTCCAACGGATCCCTCTTCCCTCAACCTGCATGAGGGCATCCCCGGTATGGGAGTTGAAAGACTCCCTCTTTCTTTTCTTTGATATATTCTCATAGCGATTAGGGAGGCGCTCTGTTATTGCGACGTGGACTTTTGCCGCACCGTCCGGAGCTGTTAGCAACCGATCGGGTGAGGCCTACTATTGGGGTGTTGACCATTCGGCAGCGCTAAGGTGGCTTCCGTCTAGGAGTCTTGTAGTCTCTGGATGCCTGTATACAGCATATCTTCTTAGCGGTTTATCTGCTAGCATGTTTCCTAGTATCAAATTGACCGCGAGTTGAGTGAGATTATCGAGTATTATAGCATGAAAAGCCTATACGCTAGGCTCCCCTAACCCCCTATTGTATCTATGATAGGAGACTGGTTACCATAAGTGGTATGACCTAATTGATAGTATGATAGTACACATAGCGGATATATGCTAGCTGCCCTAGTATAAATCTTACTGTCTTCACACAGCTATTAAAAATCGCTTTAGGAAGCCTTGCGCTACCTTACACTACTTATCCTCTATCTAGCCAACATCCTATACACAATTCATTTATCATTCAGGAGAGACGGAAGAAATGGAGAAAGGGAAGGTAAGAAAGGGAAGAAATAAACTGCACAAGAAAAAAAAGACAGGCAAGAATCTACAGCTAGAGAAAAATTATAAAACAAGATCAAAACTGCAAGCAATAAACTGGAGCATCTCGCCATAATGAAACTCTCTCCCCCCCACCAACCAAAGCCTGCAGGACTTTGTAAATAGAAACTCATAAATCCTGACCCGACCACCAAAGCAAAGCGCCAAAAAGGGCAGGAAGGTATGACATAAACGGGCATTCCGATCTAATGGGACATCTTTCATCAACAAAGAGTGATGCTCAAGGGTTCGCGGCGGAGTAACGTACTCCGAGGAAGAAGGCCGGTTTTTCGTACGAGGCAGCGTTTCCGAGGCCTTAAACCGTGCTGGGTGCTAACTTACTGCTTTGCGGGACTGTAGCAGGGCTATCACTCCGTTATGGCCGTTCTGAGCAGCATAAGAGAGCGGCGTTAGGCCGGCATTATCTGGCTTGTCAGGATTTACGTCTTCCCGTTCGAGTAATGTTTTCACCACCCCCTCATGTCCAGACGAAGCGGCACACGAGAGTGGTGTTTTGCCGTATTTATCTGGCCTGTCTGGGTGGACCTCCGTCCGTTCGAGTAGTATTTTCACCACCCCCTCACGTCCAACCCAAGCAGCCCACCAGACCGGTGTTTTGCCGCCATCATCTGGCTTGTTGGGATTGACCCCTTCCCGGCCAAGTAGTATTCTCACCACTCCCTCATGTCCACCCCCAGCGGCCCACGAGAGCGCTGTTCGGCCGCGACAATCTGGCTCGTCAGGGCTGACCTGGTCTTGGCCAAGTAGTATTTTCACCACTCCTTCACGCCCATCCCAAGAAGCATACGAGAGCGCCGTTCTGCCACGATAATCTGGCCTGCCAGGGTCGACTTCCTCCCGCCCGAGCAGTATTTTTGCCACTCCCTCATGTCCATGCCAAGCGGCCCACGAGAACGGTGTTTTGCCGTAATTATCTGGTTTGTCAGGGTCGACCTCTCCCCGTCTGAGTAGCATTTTCACCACTCCCTCACGTCCAAGCCAAGCGGCATAAATGAGCGGCGTTTTGCCGTAAATGTCTGACTCGTCGGGATTGACCTCTTCCCGGCCAAGCAGTAGTTTCACTACTCCCTCATGCCCACCCCTGATGGCCCACGGGAGCGCTGTTCGGCCACGATGATCTGACTGGTTGGGGTTGACCGCTCCCCATCCGAGTAGCATTTCCACCACTCCTTCATGTCCATCCCAAGCGGCATATGAGAGTGGTGTCCGACCGTCATTATCTGGCTTGTCGGAATTGATCTCCCCCCGTCCAAGTAATATTTTCACTACTCCCTCATGTCCACCCCCAGCGGCATGCGAGAGGGGTGTTCGGCCACGATGATCTAGCTTGTTCAGGTTGACCTCTTCCCGCCCAAGTAAAATTTCCACCACTCCCTCATGTCCATTACGAGCAGCCCATGCAAGTGGTGTACGACCCGAAAAATCACCTTCATTAATATCATAACATTCCATCTCTATCAAAGTAGCTACAACTTCGACCATTCCGAAGAACGACGCGCAGTGAAGTCCACTAAACTGAGAGTAAGTATCATAACGCCAAAAAGACAAATCTTGGCCTTGCCCTAAAAGTAATTTTGTCGGTATCAGGCCATAATGCTCTTTTAATAGCTCTAGCGCGAGTGATATCACGCTATCGGAGAGCTCCTTTTGCGCATGGATCCCCCAGTATACTGAGCAATACTCTAGAAAGGGTGTGTTCCGCATATTATGGAAACGAGCATTCGAAAGGGCTCTAATCTGCCGGGAATTCAGATAGGTCAAGCAGATTTCCGCTATTGCCGAGTGAGGTCCGCTGAATCCACCGGGATGGCCGGAAAGATACTCCTGGAGAGTAAAGTGAATCAAGCGCACAGTCGATGCCTCCTTATCCACAGTGATAAGTCCTTGACAGCAGCCAACCAATATCGATATCGAAGGGACATTGCCGGTATTGAAATCCGCTGAGCCCAGCTCAACTGCTAGGGCATGACAGAGCTCATCCGCTTGCAGCGGCCGTTCCGCATGAGTGACCCACATCAACGCTGCCATTCCAAGCCCTGGTTTATCCCCAGCTTGTGCCTTTATCCGTTCGATCGTCGCTCCATAAACATCTCCCAACCCCAATCCATCTGTCATTTTAACCAACTTTTCCCGTCTCCGATGGACCGTCGATTCGTGTAAGATCGCATCGATACTTAACGAAACTAGTAGGAACCTAGATGCATACGTATTAGCGGATAGTGTGGGCCGGGATTCCTGGTGTTATTGCCCCTACTTACATTTCCGACATTTTCTCGGGAATCTTCCTCAAAATTTCCACCGCCAAACTCTCATCCATCGCCCCTAGGCTTTCATCCTCATCTAGTCTAACACGAAGGTATCCAACGATATCATCCTTGCTGGAGCCTATGGATATACTCATTACTCGTCCAGCAAGGCGCTTTTCTACCTCAGCCCGAATATGGGGCCTTCCAATGATGAATATTCGTGTGCGCGGGGACTTCTCGAGGATTTTTTTCAGCGAATCAAGGAGCTTGACTCGATGCACTACTGCACACTCGTCCAGGGCGTCAATGCATAGAAATGTGCGGAGTGAGGACGTGATGGTCTGTAGCATCTTCACTATATCCAGAAGCAGCGGTCCTCGTCCACCAACAGCCATTTTCTGCTCTCGAAAGGCCCGTGATATCTCCTCCGGGATCTCTTCCATTCCGCTAACGACCTGCTTCAGCATGGACCCAAGCACATTGATCGCAGATTGCTCCTTTCGGGCCGCGAAATCAAAGTAAAAACACGTAACGCCTATATTTTGTCCCCTGGCATGATCGCATAGCCTGTCCACTACCAGCGAGCTGAAATCGCGGCTTGTTAGGATTAAATCTCTTTCTCCTCTCCCCCAAGAATAAATTTCCTTACCCGATAAATGTCTTGCCGACTCCCGGAGCTCCATGGCAAAACAAGACTTCCTTATCACCTTCACCTTCATTACGACAGTCATGCCAGCTTCTGAATTCTTCAGTTTGCATGAGCCATTCCCCCACATTCTCCACGCGGCGCTCCCGGATGTCTTGATGGCGTAGCTTGGGCTCTAGGGGCGATAGCCAGGCTAGGAGTTGAGACCGATCATCGACAACACTATAGTTATTCTGTACATTAAAAGAGTTGTTATTATCGGAGAAGTTGGTGCTATTATGGATGGTATATTGAGACATCTTCCACTCTTTGCTGCTTGCACTGTTATAAGGGAGGAGCTAGTGAGTGTGCTCAGTTGATGGAAGCTGAAGATAAGCGGGGTGTTGATGAAAAAAAGCGGACGTCTTCCGGCGCTAAAGCAGACTTGCAGATCCCGCCCCATGATACTCGAGTAGTGGGGAAGAAAAGTCTCGCACCCTACAAACGCCATCCATGCCAGAGCCCCAAGCGCCTGCAGTAGAACTACCCCAACCATTGGAAAGCTCTTGTCCGCAATGATGGAATTTTCTATCGGCACCTCAGGGGTCTTATTTTTCCGACCATCATTGAGTACTGCGCAGTACACTAAATCACCGCAATGACAATCCTTAACCCTATCTCTATCCACCCCAAGAAAAGATAAATCCGTAAAAACCAAAAACCCTGTCGAAAGTAGTGCTTACCAAAAAGCTAGCCGGCCTACCAGTAGAAGTTCAGATCACTCTCCGGCACCTCCACCCTGGATGGCCAGAGCCAGCATTGATACAGCTTATTCATGCCGTGTGCAATTGCGTTCAGAAAAGTACCGTGCGGCAGGAACAAACATAGGAGCCCAACTTCATTCTAGATGCCGGACCCAGCCTCAACAAACAAGAGCACTTTACCCACACATGCGCTAGCCAAGCCCCCAAATTGATTCGCACCGCTGCTCACAGCACCGATTCCGATTCCAAGCCTAACCCACATAATATCATGGCAAAAAAGAAAAGGGAAAGGGAAGAGAGAAAGAAGGCATTTATTCCCCTTTCCCTTACCCCTCCAATCCACCAGTGGACAGAACAGTACGGCACGGTGGGCTTGTTAATTCCTGTTCCCTTCCCCTATATTGGGGTTGAAAGACACCCTCTTGCTTTTCCTTGATGCGTTCTCATAGCCATAAGGAAAGAGCTCTGTTATTGCTATGTTGACTTTTGGCACGCTGCCCAGAGATACATGCCGCTAATCTCACGAGGCATACTGTACTACTAGGGTTTTGCTATTGGGTGGTGTTAACGCTGCGGTTGCCCGGAGAGTCTTGTGCGAGTACAAGTAATCTCTAAACACCTACCGCAACATATCTTCTTGGTAATTTCTCTGCTGGCGCGCCCCACGATAAGAATTGATTGCGAGACGAGTGATTGATACGAAAAACCTGGATGCTAAGCGGCCCCCACCCTCCACACTAAAGTTTATAACGGGTATGGCTAGCATGCATCCGCACCAAGCCATATCAGTTATAGTAACCAATTTCCTATCTTACAGTAGATACAATCTCCATCTAACTACTAACGATCCCCATGAGAGCCCTTGAGCTATCTTACATCACTTATCTTTTATTCAATCAACACTCCATGCACAACTTATCTATCGTCCAGAAGAGAGGAGAGAGAAGGAAGAAAAGGAAGAAACACAAACTATACAAGAGAAGGAAAAAACGCAGTCAAGAACCTACAGCCAGAGAAAAATTAAATGATAGGATGAGAACTGCAAAATAAACTGGAACTCCTAGCAACAATATACAGTAACACTTCCCCCATGAACAAAAATCTACGGGACTTTGTAAATAGAAACTCATAAATCCTTACTCGACTATGAAAGCCAAGCTCCAAAGAGGGTAGAAAAGTATGACATACGTGCATTCCGACCTCATGGGACATCCTCTATCTGAAGAGAGTGATCCCTAAGGGCAAGCGACGTGAGTAACAGGCTCCGAGGGGGAGGGGCGGCATGTTCTACTGGGTGGTGTCTCCGAGGCCTTAAATGGTACTGGGGGTGACCGCTTTGCGGGGTTGGACCAGGGCTACCGCTCTATTAACCATACCCAGCAGCAAAGGAGAGCAGTGTTTGGCCGTAATTGTCTAGCATATTAGGGTTGACCTCGTCCCGTTCGAGTAGCACTTTCACCACCCTCGTATCCACCCGAAGCGGCATATGAGAGCGGTGTTCGGCCGTCATTGTCTGGCTTGTCGGGATTAACCTCTTCCCGTTTGAGTACGGTGCAAAGTGCCTAAAGGTGGACCCTCCGGTGAAACGGGAATTCCGTGGCAACCGATCGGGTTTGAGCCAATAATATTCAAAACAGCATGAGCAAAGCTCAACAATGCACATCCGGGCAACAAGCAGCATAGTAATTCAAGTAGAAATCATTAGAATTATCTTATTTATGTACTTTAAGCAAAAAAAGAATATCTTGTGCTCGTAATTTCTACTTTTCCTAGTATCAGAATGGCTTAGTCATCCATGCTCCACAGTACTTTTCAGTCTGCTATTAGGTAGATTCTATCGCAGGTTTGACTCTCACCAAAATTTTCACTTTTTAAACTTGAACTACTTTTTTATACAAGACTTAATTAAAAAAGAAAAAGCTAAGAATTCTTCTCCTCCTGAATCTCTTTCTTTCCTAGGTGTTTTTTTGGAAAAGTTCCTTGCTTTGGTCGATTAGTTCAAGATTGCGTTTGCCTGTTTTGAGGGTCCACTTTTACGCATTTTGCACTACGGAGGTAAAGCGCCTAAGTGTTGTATATTTTACTAGCAGGGGGGCGATCGGCGAGCAGGGGAGGAGGAGTAAATGGGGCATAGTGGCATATGCGAGTTGTGGCCGGGAAATCTGAACGGTAGTGTCAACGGTTATCTGAATGGTAGTCTGAACAGACACAATATCAAAATGTATTTTGTAGTAGCGGGCATGTATCTAATATTGTGTAAAAAGCCCATCTGCATCAATAACTGCTTGACATCTAGCTGGCATGCTTTCTACCAGCTCTCTAAATTCATATGGTCCAACATTTGCCCAAGATTCCTTCACTGCCTCCCTTAATCTATCGTAGCTCATATTTTCAGGAAAATTATCTTTTAGATAATTTTTGATAATATGCCATACCCTCTCAATTGGATTCAAGTCTGGAGAGAAAAGCAGGCCACTGAATAACCTCAATGCCTCTTTCTCTTAGCTCAGTCCTTGTGACTCCAGCTGCCTGTCCAGGGGCACCATTCTGCATCAGCTTTAGAAATACCCCATTCCATCTACACAATTCAAGATATTCATGGATAATAGGCACTGTATGTGCACAATAGCTCTCTGAATTTATTGGGCCCCAATCCTTCTCCCAAAAAATTCCAGGATCTTGAATATCCCCATTAAAAGAGCCCCCAAATATCCATTCTTTTTTCCTTTGATGCTTCTCCACAATACCGGTAAGATCCCACTCCTCACCAGCCCTCCTAGTCACTCTGGTTCTGGTATGCCTCTCACCAGTAATCCATGTTTCATCTGTCCAGAGAATTGAGTACAACTGCTCTTGGGTCCAATCAACATGTTGCCGAGCCCACTCATGTCTTTTTACTCGATTGCGTTGGGTAATAAGGGTGTAACCGGTACGGGTTACTGGTTTGATTTCGAGTATCGTTTGATACTCGGTATGTTTTATGATTGAGTTTGATAGTCATGATGTTTTATGTTTGGTTTCGAGTATCATTTGATACTCAGTATATTGTATGATTGAGTTTGATACTTATGATGTTTTATGTTTGGTTTCCGAGTACGTTTTGATACTTAGTATGTATATTTATTGTATCAAGATATCTTTCAATACTTGATATATTTTATGTAACGTTTTAAGGCTACAGTTTTGGAGCTCTTATGGCTATTGTTCACAAGGCTCTGGTTAGCCTGACAAGTGTATTTAAGACCTGCTATTCTCCGGACTTAGAGAAAGCAGACTTCGACAGACAGAGTTTTCAATATACTGGGTTGAACAGTTACTTCTTCAGTTCACTTCGAGAATCCAATAAGACCAAACATACTTAGCTATTAGGAACTACTTGGTAGATGCGATATAGTAAGAAGTTTGTTAAAACAACTTAGTCTAAGCCTCCGGTACTTGGTCTCGTTAGATACCACACTTTGGTATAGAGATAGTATCGTTACGCTATCAATTCCCGCCACCACCAAGGAGGTAGTTACATTTTTTTAACTTCAACAAGTTACCAAGATTGAAGAACACCAGGAACCCAGTAGGAGCAGACCTCCCAAGAAGAAGGTTCAACAATGAGCTAGAGACGAACAGGGACGATTTGTCAAAGCACCTGGAAAGGGACAGTTCTCAATAGACGAAGCAGCTAGGCAATGGGCCAGAGATGGCGCTCAAGGAGATCTAGCGGAGTCAGCAATGGAACTAGCAAAAGCAGCGACAGTGACCCCCGGTGGGTTCCCTGAGTCTCCACAAAAAGGATTACCCAGCAAAGCCCCAGTAGCGGCACCAGCAGGCGATCCAGACAGCTCAAGCAGCCGCAGCAAATCAGATGACATGTCTAACCATAGTGAAGGTGCTAGCGGATCAGCACCTGTACTGGTACCAGAGCCTTTGCCAAGACTTGGTATCAAGGTTCCATCAGCCAAGAAATTCACTGGTAATGCCAAAGACCTCAAACCAGAGACATTCAATACATGGTACAACTCGGTCCAACTCTACCTACCATTGCATAATGTATCCCAAAATGCCGCAGGAGCAGAAAACTACTGGATTCTCTACACAGAAGGACCAGCCCCAGAAGCGGTATTCCAAGCAGCAGGACTATTTGAAGAAAGCCTCAGGAGGGATCTACTAGTAACCTACCTTAGAGAACGATTCCAATCATCCAAGCATAATGATGATACCTATCAGGAGTTCCACAGCATCAGGCTATCCTGGAATGGACAAGTTCAGAAGATATATATCATAGCTACAGATTTACTCATGCACAGATCACGACTACCAGAAGACAGTATAAGTGACTACCCTTTCATACAACAATTCTTTGCAAGCATGGACCCAAGACTCCGGCAAGACGTGAAAACTCAGTACACTGGAGATAAGGATATCAAGACTGTTATTGCTATGACAGAAAGATTAGACTATATCCATTAGAGTACAGGAGCGTATGGCAAGGAACGCTATGAGAAACAATCTAAGGAATCTACCCAAAGAAACCACAACATAAATCAAAGAAGAAGTTCAATAACGATGGCAACTCTGCTAAAAAGAAGGAATAAAGAAGGAAAGGATTCTGCTTTACTTCTGGTGGTGAAGGACATATAGCAAAGGATTGCCCAAGCAAGAGGGACAAAGGAAAGACGAAGGTCAAGAAAGAAGCAACCTCGAACCTAGCAACAGAGCTCAGCGAATCTGATGAGATATACATCAATACCTTTGAATTTGAAAGCTATGCAGCTGCAAAAACCACTCACCCCACTACGATCAAGGCACACCACGCACTTGAAGGCACTATGTTGATTAATGGAAAAAAGCAAAAGTCCTGTTTGATACAGGAACAATAGGAGCCAACCTTATTAGCGCTGCCTTTGTCACTAGCCACGGTATACCATGCATAGAAAGAAAGGAACCAAGCAAGATACTCATGGCCATGAAGGGATCACGATCCGAGAGTCATAAAGAGTGTACTGTTGACCTAGTAGTAGGTAAACTACAGACGAAGGGAAACAAGATACTAGTAGGAAACGTGACAAAGTATGATGCCCTTATCGGAATGCCATTCCTAAAACAGGGAGCTATAATCGAATGCGGCGGGTTAGCTATTGACTTCCCCAAGCTTGGAATTAGGATCAATTGCACACCCACCAGCGGACATCTCAGAGCAGCAGTTATCACCACTGAAGATGTAATGGGCCAACACCTAGAGGTGTTCCAAGAAATCATACCAGAAGTACTACCACTCCTAAGAAAGATAAACCACGAAATTCATCTGACACCAGGAAGGGAACTGGGAACCTTACGAACTTACTCAATTCCAGAACGATGGGCGAAGGACATGAGTTTATCGATCAATGAGAAAATCGAACAAGGAATTATCGAAAGGAAACCAGTCCAAGGAGCAGCACCTATCTTCGCTCAAGAAAAGAAAGAGAAAATTAGAATGAGACCACTTGTCGATCTCATAGCAAGGAATAAGATAACCATCAAGGATGATGAAACGATTCCAACCCAAAGAATGATCCTGAACTCGCTAGGAAGAGCGAGATACCGAAGCAAGATTGACCTTAGCGATGCCTACTTTCAGACTAGGGTAGAATGCAAAAATGTTGATAAGAACAGTTTCAAGTTGGCTTTTGGATATTTTGTCAGCAAAGTCATGCTTCAAGGAAACATAAATATACCAGGAACATTTATGCGAATAATGTCTGACCTAGTCGCCGACTATCTAGGACAATTCATGTGGGTTTATATTGACAATATCCTCAAATATTCCGATACAGAACAAGACCACCTGAAACATATCGCAATGGTGTACGATAAGCTAAAACAGCATCAGTTTTACGCTAGCAGCAAGAAATCTGAATTCTTTGCCCCAAGCATGAATGTTCTAGGACATATCATTGACAATAAAGGGTTAAGAGCATTACTGGACAAGATCGCAAGAATTGCAAGTTGGTCCACTGGTAAAAATAAGAAACAATTACAGGAAGTTCGCGGAGTTGTGCATTACATTAGCCAATTTATACCACACTTGGCGTCGATCACAGAACCCCTGATTTCGCTTACTAGAACAGAGGAGTTGGTGTGGACTGCAACACATGATCACGCCATGGATAATATTAAGCGAGCTGCAGCACACTGTCACAAACGGTGACTAAGCAAGGCAGACTCTCACATGACTAATAGTTATTAGTCATCGGTTTGTTATCTTTCACGCTATGAGAGCAGTTGACTCATAGGTTTTCAAATGACGACGCAATAGCGTGTCATTGGTTTATTGTTATTGGTGGATATTTGACATGACGCACGATTGTGGTCATGTGGTTTATGTATTTCACACATGACTCATAGTTATGAGTCATGGGTTTCATGCATATGACCCCATTAGGGCACATGACTAGTTTTATGGGTTTTGATTGGTTGCGAGATATGGCGCAGCTGACTCGGACGAGTCAGCTGATGGATTTCACACTATGACTCACTATGAGTCATGAGTCGCGTGACGCGAGAGTATGAGTCACGCAGGGTTAGGGTTGAGGGAAGAACCCCTATATAAGGGCACCCTCGGGACATGGGATTTGGGTTCTTCACGCAACCATCTAAGTTCTTTCATGCTATTTACTTTCA
>Ga0307507_10001425_pt1 | contig 53655 bp, 19 predicted proteins | sample 7_EM_MG_FD_207223 | JGI IMG/M metagenome (GOLD analysis project Ga0307507, IMG submission 207223) | Populus trichocarpa ectomycorrhiza microbial communities from riparian zone in the Pacific Northwest, United States - 7_EM | ecosystem: Host-associated > Plants > Roots > Unclassified | place... | reverse complement strand
GCTGCGTGTCAAAAAAACACGACATAGGCTAGTCGGTCGAGTTGCCAAATGCCCTCAACTGCGCGCCAATTGCGTCAACCACCAACCATTGAGGCCATTGGTAGGGTACCATATTTTGCCGATGTAAATAAGCTTACTTTAGGTGCCATCGTTGGCTTCCTAAGGTTCGTTAGAATTATATAATTCAGTTTTAATTCCGGGGTTCTTTTAGGGGTGCAGGTTAAGTACAGTCTGGCCTATAAGGTGGGATATTGTTAGGGCCTTCTCAGGCGTAGTAGTGTGAGTTTTTTTTGATGTCTGAGTATAACGCGTTAACGCGTCGTTGCAGACAAAGGTCTTCTTTTGGGGTGGGATATTATTAAGGCCTTCCCAGGCAATGTAGGGAGAGCTTAGTATAATGTGACGGGCTTGTACAAATGCTTCTAAACCGAAGCTTGTAGATTACTACCATATAAGAATACTAAGCTAAGGAGAAGAAGAAGTCTGTTAGAGACTGGCAAGATACAAAGGGTCGCTAAGGCGCTAGTAGCAAGCGAGCCAATGGCGATTTTCCATCCTGGGGATGGAAAATCCTGATTGGTTGGCAGGAGTTAGGGTCCACTGAGTATGGCAGGTGGCGTGCCCCAGCACCGTCACAATTACGGACCTTATATTAGCAGTAGTACAGCTACTTATGGAAGATATAAATAAGCTAATAGTACCGGCGCGGAAGGCGTTGGAACCAGTTAAACTATAGGACAAGGGGTAACCAAGTTATATAACGGATTACGTATTATAACTTAGTACGTAAGTATATAAGTATATAGATACATGAGGATATACCAACGTACTAACGTACTAATGTACTTAGTTATTACTATAGGAAGGAGTTATATATTTAAAGGACCACAGTCCCTACCTAGATAGTTCCTTTCTTTATAGTAAATCTTAGAATATAATTAGAGTTAATCTATTAGGCAACCACTCTACTAGTTATTATATTATTAACTTCTTATTTACCTATATACCTAGCCTATTAGTAAGTCTATTGTAGTATTTCCTATAGGACTTCGTTATATATTTACTACCTAGTTATAGTATTAATAAAGTTAAACAATATACTATTAAAAGCACTAGTTATAACGCTATTAACGGCAGCAACTGCCTTAGGAATGTTAGGCGATACTAGTATAAGAGACACTAACTCGTAACTAGTTATAGTTAAATAGTTATAGGAAATAGTCGATTAGTTAATGGACAATAATTAAATACTTAAAGATAGAATTAATGGAATTAGAGTACGGAGGTGCGGGTCAAAAGTTCCTGGCCCCCCCTGCGCCACAAATACGTCACCAATAAGCCACAAAACTGCTTTCTTGGCGTTCCGGATTAGGAAGAGTGTAGATATATGATATTATAATACTGCTTCTACCAACTACCTCGCCCACCACCTCGTCCACCACCTCGCAGTGGCTTTTTTCCTTTTGATGACCCAGCCTGCTGCTATAGCTCCTGCTGCTGTTGTGGCTCTTGTTTGGGCTCAATAAACGTCTTATTATCTCCTATATATAACGAGGGATCCTCTTAATCCATCGCTGGATTCGCTACTGCTCTAGCTCCCTCTATGCTTTATACCAGGCTTTCTTAGCAGGCTTTTAAGCTATAAGGGCACCCTTCTTAGTAGTAACTCTCTTAAGGTATGGCCACGCTAGCTCTATTATATTTATATCGGGCGAATTGCCATACTAGGTAAGGCGTTAAACTTATATAGCGCTTATTAACAGGTTATAATACTTAGTAATATAAGAGGGAGCCTTATCTTCTTAAATTAGCATATTTAGATAATTTTTTTGGCAAGCTCAAGCAAACGGAATTAGCTTTGGCGTAAGAATAAACCTTATATAGCGATATTAATTAACTTCTTTGCCACTACCCCTTATAAGCTTACCGTGCCCTTTGTCCCATTTCTATATAGGTTTCTTGCCAACAATATTTTAAATTCCCGTTCTCCTTATGGCGGTAGTAAGCTCCCATTCTGCTCTCGCGATAGGTTTAAGTTCGGCGTTAATTCTAATAAAATCAGCTGTTGTAGTAGCTCGTTATTGTATTATCTTGGGGGTCTAAATATGGCAGGGGGCCTTTCTATAATATAAGAAGCTGCCCTAGGATATAAACTCTAAATAGCCCTTCCACCGAGGTCTAATTGTAGATTTAAGAAAGCGTTCTTCTGAATACCTCTATACGCGATAGCCCCTAAGGCGATGGCCAAGAACAACTAAAGTCTTATTGCTCTAGATAACGTTTATCCATTCCTCTAAAGTCCAGTCCTTGTAGTAAAGGTAGAACTTATGCCTATCCTTCTTTATCTGTGCTGAAAGGCCGGGCTTATAAGTAGGCTTAGTCTTACGGAAGTTCTGCGACTTAAGGGTTTGCCATATAGTTTTGGCGCTAATATTGGTGTCAAGAGCAAGTTACTGGGTACTCTTTTCTCTGCCATAGCGATCACGACGGACCTTTTTAATAACTTCTCGAATCTTAGCAGACGTATGTTTGGTTAGGCAACCTAATTAAGGTCCATCTTTAACGTAGATATTAAGAATTGTGCGGCTTTTGGCCTCGTTAAAGCCGCGTTTTCGTACTTCTTGGATAACCAATTTAATGCGGGAGACGCTCATTCTAGTAGCGGCTTAAATGTCGGCATTTATGCTGCCGTAAATCTTTATAGTAAGGGCCTAAGCCTTTGTACAGATATTATATAAGTTACCTATTATAAACGGCAAGATATAAGGATTTAATAGATTTTAAAAGCTTATAGAGTATAGTATTAAGGGGAGAGTTGTATACCCCGCAATGTGCGCTAAGTATCGCTTACGCCACACTAAGCCACTAAAGGCTAGCGCACGCCACTATGACAAGGGAGGGCCAGGAACTTTTGACCCGCACCTCCGTAGTAAAGGTTAAGTTACTATTAGTTAAACGGTTTTTAGGTAAAAAGTTAAAACTTAAAGGGTTTCTTATATAAATGCGGTTTAAGGTAGTATAAGAGGGCGTAAAGCTCGCTATATTAATGGATTAAGTAGTTTATATAGGACTATTCCTAACAGGTAGGGCACTTAAGCAGTTTAAACCTTACCTTACTAAGATATAGAAACATGGAGATATAACTACTAACCAGGAGGTTAAGTATATATTCTTAAGTTAGCAAGGGTTCGCAAACCGACTTATATAAATATTTAAAGATTTAAAAGTAATAACTATAGCAAAACGGAAGCTTCAGAACCTAGTATAACAACCCTTAGTAATTAAGTACATAACGTAGTTTTAAACGCTTACTATATAGGTTAAATAGAGTAATAAGGCGCTTATAGCATAGTATAAGTAGGGACTTAAAGTAAAAGTCTAAGACGTAATTATCCTAATAGAAGATGCGGATACCCTAAGGGAGTTAAGTAATTAAAATTAATAATAGGGATCTACTAAAGGGAATAAGCTAAGAAAGGCTAGAATAGAGTTCTATAGTAATATAAGGCGTAGAGTATATAGCAACAGATATAGAGTTAAAAACTATAGAATAATAGACTAGAGCTAATAAATCTAAGAAGTAGAATAAGAAACTATAGAAACCTAGAGGTTAAGAATTAAGTAATTATAAAACCAAGAAGTAGAGGCTAAACTAGGGATCTTAGTAGTAGAAGACGTTTAGGCAGACTCTATAATAAGAAAAATGTTTTAAAAAAGGAGCTTATATAAATTGCGGAAAATAAAGTTATTTCGCTAGAGACTATAGAGGTAGTTAGAGTAACTACGCGGTAAAAGGTACTAGGTTATTAGAGTATAATAATATGGATATAAGTATATTGCGCGGGACTAAGGAGTATTTAATTAAGCACTTCGCGTTTTATTATAATAACGTATACTAAGCTTACAAAGATGACACCGCTAAGGACGGTGAGAGCTACTCTGTTTTTATGAGATTACTATGGCCGGGTCTAAAATGCTTCTAATAATGATCCAGTCGCGCTGATTCCGCGCCAGATCAGAGGCTCAAGCTGCTGCCGTGCGCTACTAAAGCAGCATTCAACTCTGCTGACAAACGACATGCACCCCTTTGCCTGCCCGACACCCGAGTCGAAGTTCTCAGACGTATAAGGGAATGGGCTAATGACAGCTACGGAAAGGCCATGTTGTGGCTGAACGGCATGGCTGGCACGGGAAAATCGACCATCGCTCGCACCATCGCCCGCGAATACCATGATCAAGGACGTCTTGGTGCAAGCTTCTTCTTCTCTAGGGGCGGAGGAGACCTTGGTACTTCTGACAAGATCATTACAACTCTTGCCGCTCAGCTTGCGACTAAGTCACCTATTTTTAAAAGCCACATCTGCAACGCTATTTCTGAAAACAGCGATATTGGCAACTTGGGCCTCTATGACCAGTGGGAAAGACTTATTCTGCAACCATTGTCTAGGCTAAAGAGTGGTTCATTTCCGCTACCTCTTGTTTTCGTAATAGACGCCTTAGACGAATGTGAAGGGGACGACGACATTAAATTACTCCTAACACTCTTGGCTAAAGCAAAGAGTCTGAAAAGCGTTCAGCTTCGGGTTCTTATCACTGGCCAGACTTGCTAACAATCAATCAATCAATCTGACGACCCTTCCGCTTGATTGATTGCCTATTTTAGTGGCCTCTCGATTAATTAATTGATTATTCGCCCAAATCCGAGCTAATTAATTGCAAATTAATTAATTGATTGTATAGATTATATAATACATGCAAATTTTAACATAGCTTCGCTCTATGGCAGATTATTGCCCAAAAAGGTCCTCCAGTAGCTGAAATCTTGCCAATTATGATATATCAATCGTCGGAGTCGCCGTAGGGGTGGCCGATAAGGCAGCTCATACAGAGGGAGAGTCTATATCTAAGTCTTGGCATGGTGTTAAGACTTATAAAGTAGACGTAGGAGTAGAAGAAGCACCTGCTAAATCGTTAGATACTGCCCTAAGATAAATTAATCTACTTACTTATTAGTTTAACGACCTTTTTAAACCTCATGCGCTTCCAGGAGCACCCACATTAAATTGCCGCGATTATATTTAGACTTATCTTTAATCTATAAGGTTTAAGTAGATCACTAGCCTTACTAAAGACTCGTTCGCAGTCAGTACTAGCTGCTGGAATAGTAAGGATATTAAGGGCGAACTAAGCAAGCCGTAGAAACTCTAGTTAATGCAGCAGCTAGTATTAAATTGGATTATCCGCTAAGGGGTGTTCTTTTAAAAGTGGATTAAGGAGCTTCTAGCACTTATATTTATTATCATAAGTCTCGCCAGGTGTAGTTACTCTAGTATATACAGCAATATAGTCCTCGCGGCCGGAGGAAGCTCGTACACGCTTTAGAGGGGGGGGATTAGTAGATAATATAATTAATCGCTCTTTATACAATTTCTAAAGCCTCTTAAATACAGCGTTGCCGTTAATTAACCACTATGGTTTATCGCGCTAAGCATTATAGCAGAAGCGCTTAAGGTAAGAATATAGTAGAACTGCTATATAATAAGCTGGCGTCTTATTAAGCTTCTTAAAGTAGGCCGACAGCTTCTTCTACCTAAGGTTAATATTAATCTTAGCGTGATCTTCCATAGCTTCCTAGGTAGAATAATCCTCTAGAGTTGCCTCTATAAGTCTATCCTTCCTCTCTTTAAACACCTTAAGCAGCCAATTAAATATAGGTATAACCTCCTAAATAGTACTGTGGCGGTTAGCCTTACCTCTACCCTCTAGAAGGCCTGTAGCTTTACTAATTAGGCGAAGGATATTAATGTAGTTATTAATAATCTGCCAGTTATTTATATTAAGGCCGCCAACTTTAATATAGAGGCGTGCGTTAGGTAGAGGCTTGCCCTAAGCTTATAGCAATGCAACTTCCTTCTTATATCTATTAATTTAATACTAAGCAAAGGTGTTTAATAGCTCTTAGAGTTTGGCCGCGCGTATAAAGGCTTTATAGTAGCTGTTCTACCTAGTCTTAACGGGCTTAACTAGTTGCTTAATCTTAAAGTTCGGCTAGTAAAGACGCTTATTCTTATCGTGCTAGAACAATTTAAATAGTTAATTAAGCTAAGGGGTGTTAATAGAGTTAATAAGATCGCAGAGCGTGCCAAGAGGGCCTTCTTTGCGCCACTTAGTAAGAAACTGCTCTTCCTCATAGTAGATTTTAGTGAGTTGCTTATATAACCGGCGTACTCTATATAGGAGCGACTTACTAGTATATTCTTATTACTATTTTTAAATAACTCCTTATCCTTGCCCCATATAATTAACTAAGCGACAAGATTAAGGACGTGGCAGGCACAGCGAGTTTGTCTATATTCTTTAATAAAGCTATATTTAACGGCGAGGGTGTTAAGCGCAGTATTATTATTTAAAGCGTTATCTGTAATAAAGTAGCCAAGCCATTCCTTACTAATATTAAAGCTATCTAATGTATTCCTAATAACTTCTATATAATTAATACCAGAGTGGCGGCCAATCTGCTCTAGAAGGGCAATTAGATAGTTAACTATACACCCTCCCTGGTTTAAATGGTAAATATATATACCTATAAGAGCGTGTTTACCGTTCTAAGTTATCTAGCTGTTAAATAAGATATAAACTAGTAAGTTTACGCTTACAAGCTCCTTCCGAACTAAGGGTAAAAAGGCTTAATATTTGGCTATAATATAATCTGCTACCAACTGGTAATTTTGCCATAGAACACGCTCAGCCTTAGGGTTGGCCGCAGTAATTAGATTGCGGAAGGCAGGGGTTTTAAACTTATGGAGGGGGTAGGTGTTTTTAATAAGCTAATTAATAGCTAATTACCTAAATTGAGTTGCGTTAAAGCCACTAATTAGCTTATTCGCGATAGCCTGCAATACTTTATAGCCCTCCACCTGGAGGCTTTTAAGGACTATTCTCTGGCGCTTTTTACTCTTAAAGGTTATCTTTCCATTCTTATTATAGCTGTGGCCTCTGGTGTTGGCTTTAAGATGTCCAGCAGCTGCTAAGGTCGCTCTAGTAATATCATATTAGCCAGCCCCGCCGCAGTTAATGATTTTATAGGTGTGGTAGTATTTGCAGATAAAGACGATTTAATTTATATTAACGCAACTTTGGTATTGGTAGCCATATTTAAATATCCAGCTAGGTGTCTGCTTGGAGCTATAATAAGGCTTTTGTAGATCTGGGAGGCGCTTCCAGTTACTACCGTTGTAGTTATTAATATTACCGCCGGTATTGATTTTAGGTATATTGTTAGCTGGTACAGCGACTTCGGAGAGTGCCAATGTAGGAGTTTTAGGTTGGAGAGTGTCAGCCACACGCAGGTTCGACTTAGTGAGGTCCTAGCTTATTATAATAGTAAGGAACAAGGGTTAGATATACAGTAGTTAAGTCAATTAATAAAGAAATGTGTTAAGGTAGAAATTAAGGGCGATGCAAAGGTATATTTAGTGTTGATTTGGGGCGGAAAAACGTTTTAAATAGGTCTAGTGGTTGCCTAAAGTGAACTGTTTGCTATATTTGCACTTAGCCCTACAAATAAAATCAAGACTGTAACATCAAAGTCTATTACGAACCTCATATCCACCACCTATATAAATATGCAATCGATATGCAATCAATCAATCAATCAGGGCCTTAGCAGATTAATTGATTCCAAATTTTAAGCCTCCTTGGATTGATTGGGTCCGCTTGATTGTTAGCAAGTCTGTCACTGGCAGGCCAGAAACACCAATTCGTCTAGGGTTTCGTGCTATAGACCATGCTAGTGAACGTGCTAACGAGGAAATTATGCATCACGATTTGGTCCTACACGACGTCCCTCGCGCCATTCTTGACCATGATATAAGAGTACTCCTTAGGTCTCAGTTTGAGAAGATACGCCAGGATTTGGAGCACGGTGAACACCTTCCTGCCGATTGGCCTGGCGTGAATAGGATAGACCTTCTCGTCCAAAAGGCTGGTGGGCTTTTCATCTACGCTGCAACGGCGTGTCGTTTTGTCGGCCAAGGTGGACAGTTTGCTGAAAGGCGGCTAAGTCTCATTTTGCAACATGACAACACTATCCTACCACCAGAAGAGAAGCTTAATGAGATTTATACCACCATCCTGACCCACTTAGTCCGCGGAGAACATAACGAAGAAGAAACTGAGGAGTTACGCAAATTATTCGATCAGATTGTTGGATCCATCGTCATTCTGTTCAACACGCTGTCCGTCGCCAGTTTAGCCGGGCTGCTTGGGATACAGCAGAATGACATAAATCAGACATTAACTCATCTACATTCTGTCTTGGACGTTCCAGAGAGCAAAGGCAGTGTAATCCGACTCCTCCATCCATCGTTCCGCGACTTTCTTCTTAACCAGCGAGGGCGCCTAAGTCCTTATTTCTCTATTGATGAGAAGCGGGCCCACTATAACCTCTATATGAACTACCTTAGAATAATGTCAAATCATCTGAAACGCGATATATGCAACCTTCGAGCGCCAGGAGCTCGTGCTGCCAAGTTGAAAAGGAGCGAGGTCGACCGGCATATTCCTCTTCATGTTCAGTACGCATGTCGTCATTGGATCCATCATTTCAAGCGGAGCGATGTCGATTCCTGTGATTATAGTGATATCGAGAAATTCCTTCGGAAACATTTTCTCTATTGGCTTGAGGCACTTGCACTAATGGGGTGTATGTCGGATGGAGCTGTTATAGTCAATATATTAGATTCCATGCTTGCGGTAAGTGAGTTAGTACAGCCACCTAGCAATGTTGCTAAATAATTTATAAGGACAAGAAAAAGAAGATATCAGCCTTGCTAGCAAGGCTGAGATACAAGGCAATATCAGCTCTATCGCCATACCACAAATCTAAAGCGTACTCAAGTTTGCAAGCGCTAGTTCACGACGCTAGACGCTTTATCCTCAATAGCGGATCGATTATCGAAGAAGCGCCTCTCCAAATATACTGCTCAGCTCTTATATTCAGTCCGAAAGCAAGTATTGTTAGGGACCTCTCTTGGGATCAAGTCCCAGTCTGGATTAAACGTGCTCCATATGTCCAAGATAATTGGAACCCTTCTTTACACACGCTTGAGGGTCATTCGAATTCGGTCGTGGCCGTGGCATTCTCGCCGGACGGTAAGCTAATCGCATCAGCATCGGGTAATTTGACGGTCAGGCTCTGGGATGCCGCGACGGGAGCGCACCGGCGCACGCTTGAGGGCCATTCAAATTGGGTCTTAGCCGTGGCATTCTCACCGGACTGCAAGCTAATCGCGTCGGCATCGGACGATCGGATGGTCAGGCTCTGGGACGCTGCAATAAGAGCGCACCGGCGCACGCTCGAGGGCCATTCGGATGTGGTCAGCGCCGTAGCATTCCCGCCGGACGGCAAGTTAATCGCGTCGGCATCGAACGATCGGACGGTCAGGCTCTGGAACGCCGCGACAGGAATGCATCGGCTCATGCTTAAGACCGATGTAGCCGTTGAAGAGATATCTTTCTCTAGTGATGGCCGATACCTAGAGACAAATAGGGGACAGGTAGACATTAGCACTCATTCCTCCAGCACTATCTCTCTCCAGTCAGAGCCTACTGGGGATATGATATTTGTAAAAGACAATTGGGTGGTTTAAGAAACAGAAAACTTGCTTTGGCTTCCTTCTGATTACCGAGCCACGTATGCGGTTATACGGAATAACATTCTAGCAGTAGAACACCGAACTGGTTGTGTTTCTATTTTCGAATTTGGCGTGGGTGAAAAAACTTTGTAATTAGACTTGTTTGTGCCACCTCCCCGCCCTGTAAGCTTTTGCAGTGTGAGGATTAAATGAGCAACTTAATTGTAAATCTATGGAAATCAAGTGAACTAAATACATGAAAGTAGACCCCGAACTCCGAAGTCTATGACTCAATATTTGACCGTATCCGAGACATACGAGGGTAGGGTCGATCCTGTCTCGGAGCCTCTCAGGTGACGATCTTGTGTCTCAGCGCAGTGCTGGTGAACTGTTACACGCCCACCTCCCTTCTACCTGGCATCTTTATATACTCGCTGATAGAATGTAATGAATAGGTTATACTTTAAAATCCTCTATACTTTGAAATCCCCTCAGTATGTAGTCTAGTATTTATATAGCTGATGGTTCGGTAGATATCAACCTATAAAATACGTCCTATTTGGCATCGCCAACAGGACCGGTTCTTTTGGGCCAATTGGGCGTTCGACAGTTATGAGCCTGGATGACTTCTTAGAAATAAGAGTGTAGAATTAGCCGTTTGCTCGGGTACTAACATACCATCCGCAGGCTATGTTTTCAGCACGATGTTCCATCACTGCCCATTCTGGTGCGTAGCTGCATCCTGGGATTGCGAGAGGAATATTACATACGCCTACCTGCACTGCACTTCAGAATCAAGTGAAGAATCCATTCCCCGTATCAAACGCTTCACCACCCGGATGGTTTCGTATGCTTTGCATCCATTGCTCTTACTGGTGTTGATTATGGACTTAGAGACCAATTTAACCCTTCGAGACGATGAACGCTGGACAAGGGAAATCCACGAAATCGAAACCGAGACAAGACAGAGACCATACGATAGCGAAGCTGTTGATCTTCTCAATTTAGATTTATCCTTAATCATGCAGAGATTGAAAGGTTGTAATGTCTTTCTCTCTCTAATCGAACTAGAATCGGAGGCCGTGCTGTTACATTTAAACCAAGTGCACGACATCTTAGACGTACAGCTCATGTCCATAATACTTGGCAATCCTAGTCGAACACTAACCAAGCATGTTGAATTCCTGATTAATTTGCCGAAAAACCTATTGCTTTCGCTGCAGAACCTGCAGTGGCGAAGCCAGACGCAGCTGGCCTTTGTATGTCCTTGACACAAGAACTTTTGTCGACCGACGAGGTCACCGTCAGGTATCACCCTATGACTCACCACCTGTTTCTTGCCGTCGTATGTCTTACTACTTATTTCTATTACCTATTTCTGTTACCTATTACTGACTGAGTGGCGACGTCTATAGTGGCAATCGTCGTCAGCGTTGTCGTCGGTCTTTTGCCCCCTACTCTATGTATATAGAGAGCTTCTAGAGCCAGCTTCAATCGACAGAGTTCTTGTGAGTGACTTGTCTGTCCGACAACTTTCTTCTTATGATACTAATTATGCGAGGCGCAGACGTACAATTTACTGAAGCCAGATAACATCTTGAATACGGCTATTACTCATAACCGTAAAGGCATTGCAGGGCCATTTTCAAATTGGCAAACCAACTCAAGGCCATACTCCTAGGTTTACTAGGCACTCACAATTCCTCTCGCAGCTCTAGTCCTAGACTCTTGGACGGTGCGAAGCAGGGTTGTAAACGATCAAACTGATTGCAATCAGATAAGATTATCGATTGGATTGTGATTGGATTGTCGGTTCGCAATCCGATGGTAATCCGATTACAAACATCTTGGCATTCCCACATCAATAATTTTAAGCTAAAGCTCTCCTTTTATATCGTACGAAAAATGAGCTCTGAAGCAGATTCATCCTAAATTATAAATACTCTTTAATTAATTAAGCTTTCTTCTTAGGATAAGGGGAAATATTAAAGCCCAATTTTTTATATACCCAAGAACCGTATAAACATAAGCCAGCGCAAGATAACAGATAAGGGAAAAAGAGCTAGATGAGTTTAATCTTATTATAAACAATCTTAAAAAAAGGATTGTTTAACCGCAAAGCCTTAATAAGTACGAGGATTACTGCTCTAAAGCTCCGTACGAAATACAGGGCCCAGCTCTTTATTAGTGGGCTTAGGAGCCGCAAAGAAAACGTTGGCCAAGGCTTTTAATTCTTGCTATAAATATCCTCTTTATTCTAGCTATAAGCAATAATCTAGAAAGAGTTTTCTTGGGCGGCCGTTATATAATAAGCTGGGAAAGAATAAAGATGGGAATAGACAGCCTTAAGAGAATAGAATGTTTAAAAAACTGGTATAAAAGCGGGATTTTAAATAAGTAGTTATCTAGAGTCTAGTTTACCTTTATTTTCTTATATAATAAGAATTCTAGAAATAGAAATATCTCTTTAATAAGATTAATTATACAAGGTGCCAAGGAATCCGCTGTCACGTGCTGTAATTGTTAATTAGATTGTGATCGTCAATCAGAATCTCGCAATCACAATGATCGGATTGCGGCTGATTGTGGCTGATTGTTTACAACCCTGGTGCGAAGTCAGATTCTCTTCAAGAAAAATTGAAAAGAGGACAGAGGTGCGAGCAAGGCGTTTGCCGGCCTGATTTATCATGCCTCTATTTTGAGATTGGGTCAGAGGTTACGTACTGTCTACTGGTACGACTACGAATATGATAATATATGACGTACTATTTTTTCGAGAGGTGTACCGGTGAGACTGAGTATATGATGTATAAGGTAGAGACCATAAGAGCTTTAGGCGATTCAGAAAATGATACATATGCTACTGCATCATGTTCTGGGAGGGGCCGTTGTGGCCAAACGCTGCAGCAAACAAGAAGCTGTTGCTCACCGCCTACCAAAGCGGTCTAGCTGTTGCCGCCTCACGAACTTCTCATCTGCCCAAGGTCATTCCTTCCTCCATTGACCACCTCCTGGGCCAGAGTCATCGTTGCCCATCATGACTACCATGTCATCCCTGTACATGTACTCGCTGACGGTGCAACCGCCTTCAGCGACTACTCATGCAATTGTGGCCGATTTTGCTGGGTGGGGTCGGCAGCAAATTCTCACAGCAAACGGCTCTCTTCTCTCGTTATTGGAGGTTTCTCGCATGCAGAAAGGTTTCAACACAATCCACACTCACGATGTTTTTGGCATCATTCGCGGCTTGGCAACTTTTCGCCTTGCAGGCGCTAATAAAGGTATGTACTCGCAGCCCAAACCATTAGATGAAGCCCATTTAGTGATTCTCGAAGTATGCCGAGCAGCAAGTCCACCGCCTCGCGCGTCTTCCATCCTGAACGCCATATTGGAGCTAATAAAACCTATCTGAGAACTGTTGCTGAGGATCTACAGATTACATTATCATTGCCTCTGACTCCGGTCGCATCGCTACTCTCGAGTACATGCCTGACGAAAAGCGCTTCAAGTCAGTTCATCTTGAGACCTTCGGCAAATCTGGTATCCGTCGCGTTGTCCCAGGGCAATACATCGCAGCAGATCCGAAGGGCAGAGCAGTTATGTTCGCATCAGTGGAGAAGAACAAGCTCGTATACATTCTCAACCGGAATGTTGAGGGGGAGTTGACAATATCTTCACCGCTGGAAGCCCACAAACCCCAGACGCTAGTGTACTCGGTCTGTGCTCTAGACGTTGCCTACGAGAACCCAATATTTGCTGTTCTAGAAGTGGATTATTCTGAGTCGGAGCAAGATCCAACTGGCAGGGCATATGTAGAGATCGAGAAACAGCTTGTATACTATGAGCTGGATTTGGGTCTCAATCACGTCGTTAGAAAATGGGCCGACACAGTCGATCGTACGGCAACTATGCTTTTCCGAGTCCCAGGCGGCAATTGGGGTCCAAGTGGCGTGCTTGTCTGTGGGGAGGAAAACATAACCTACCGCCATATTAATCAAGAAGCTTTCCGAGTGCCAATACCACGACGACTTGGTGCCACCGAGGATCCGCAGCGGAAACGATACATCATAGCTGGTACGATGTACACGTTAAAGGGAGGGGGGTTCTTTTGGCTGTTGCAAACCGAGGATGGTGATCTCTTCAAGGTCACGCTGGACCTCAAAGACTCGAGGACCAAGGCCAACGGTGCCGTGAGGCGGCTCAAGATCAAATATTTCGACACTGTCCCCATCGCATCCAGCATCTGCCTCCTCCGCTCTGGCTTCCTATATCTTGCCTGCGAGGTTGGAGACCGTCATCTTTACGAACTTGAGAGGCTTGGTGATGATGACGATGAGCTTGTCTTTGACAGTGACTCCTTCCCCGCGGATCCCACGGAAGACTACACTCCTGCCTATTTTCAGCCTCGTCCTCTCGTAAATCTTGTCCTCGTCGAAACCATTGACAGCATGAACCCATTGATTGAGTGCAAAGTTACAAATCTCACCCAGGAAGACGCACCGCAGATCTACACAATATCTGGCGCGGGAGCTAGGAGTACATTCAGAACATCAAGGAATAGTCTTGAAGTCTTGGACCTCGTCGAGTCAGAACTACCGCAGCCTGCGTCCGCTGTCTGGACCACTAAGAAAACCGTTGATGACGAGTATGATTCCTACATAGTGCTCTCTCTATCAGCGATGACCTTAGTGCTCAGCATCGGCGAAGACGTGGAAGAAATTACGGACAGTGGGTTTCTAAAAGAGACAACAACCCTCGCAGTGCAGCAATTTGGAGAGGACAGCTTACTCCAAATTCACCCAAAAGGTATTCGCCACATCGATGCTAATGGAAAGATCACCGACTGGCCTACTCCTCAACACAGGACTATCGTGGCCGCTGCCACAAACAATCGACAAGTTGCCATCGCCCTTAGCTCTGGTGAAATCAACTACTTCGAGTGTGACTCAGATGGATCTCTGGCCAAGAGTGACGACGAGGCTATTATGACTGGCACTGTAACCTGCCTAGGTCTGGGTGGGGTACCTGAAGGTCGTGTTCGAAGTGATTATCTCGCAGTTGGGTGTGACGACTGCACTGTGCGAATTATGAGTTTGTTTGCCGACGGAGCGGGTGACCGTCTTAAACAGCAATCCATCCAGGCCTTGACCTCACCTCCTAGTGCGCTAAACATAATGACGATGAAAGACAGGTCCTCTCATGGCTCAACTCTGTACCTTCATGTTGGTCTCTACTCAGGAATTTACATTCGAACAATCATGGACGAAGTTACTGGAGAGCTCTCCGAAACGCGGAGGAGATTTCTTGGGCCAAAGCCAGTCAAACTCGTCCGCGTTTCTGTTAAAGGAGATTCGGCAATACTCGCATTAACTTCTAGACCGTGGCTAGGCTACGCGGACCCACAAAACAGGAGTCTCACTCTCACACCGCTTAGCTACCTTCCCCTCGAGTCGGCTTGGAGTTTCACCAGTAAGGAATTTACTGGTATGATTGGCATACATGCTCAAGATCTACGGTGCGTATTGATCTCCACATCTCTAATATTTCACTACCTTTCCATGATGACATTTATAAGAATCCTAAATCCTATGAGGATAATTTTAATTCCAATTGTTCCTTCTGAATATATTGCTGTTCCGCCACTTCCACAACGTTACGTCTACGATCGATCAGGAAGCTGACATCTATACTCCAGCATTTTCGCCATTGATAAACTCTCAACCAATCTTCATCAAGAATCTATCTCCCTTGCATACACTCCACGTGGTTTCGTCCGCCATCATGAATATCCGCTATTCTATGTCATCGAGTCCGATAACAACGTCTTAGCTGCACCTACACGAGAAAAACTTATTCAAGACTATGCTGCTACGAACGGTTCCGCGCCCGCTCTGCCACCTGAGGACTTCGGCTATCCTCGTGCAAAAGGCCACTGGGCATCGTGTATCCAGATCATCGACCCTGTTACTGGTAAGGAGGTTGTGGCAACGATTGAACTCGAGCAAAATGAAGCTGCAGTCAGCGTCGTTGCTGTTCCCTTCGAGAGCCAAGGCGGCGAAACCTTTTTGGCTGTTGGCACTGGCAAAGATATGGTGTCCTCACCACTGTCTTTTACATGTGGTTATGTGCACATTTACCGCTTTCTAGATAACGGCCGCTCTCTAGATTTTATCCATAAGACAAAGGTAGAAGCACCGCCTCTGGCTATGCTTTCCTTCAAAGGAAAGCTACTTGTCGGCATCGGTGCTGATCTTCGCATATATGATCTTGGTATAAAGCAGCTACTCCGTAAGACCCAGGTTGTCGGTGTAGTTCCGACCAGGGTGATGGATCTCCAAACGCAAGGCAGTCGCATTATCTGCGCAGACCAGCGAGAGAGTCTGACATATGTCGTCCACAAGGAACAAGAGAATAGACTCATTCCATTTGTTGATGACACTGTCGCACGCTACACAACTAGCGCTGCAATGATTGATTACGAAACAACTGTAGGCGGTGATAAATTCGGCAATGTCTGGATGCTACGCTGCCCTCCAAAGGTTTCCGAAGTCGCCGACGAGCCGGGTGGTGGGCTCCATCTACTCCATGAGAAAGGATATCTTGGCGGCACATCAAACCGTCTCGATATCGTCATGCACTTTTACACACAAGACATTCCAATGGCCATTCAAAAGACTGCACTTACACCTGGTGGCGAGAAGGTTGTATTCTGGGCCGGCCTGCAAGGCACTCTGGGCGTCTTTGTTCCATTTGAAGATCGCAAAGATGTCAGAATGTTCCAACAGCTTGAACTAGCGCTGCGCACTGATGATAAACCACTTGCGGGACGTGATCATCTTGCATATCGTGGCTACTATATCCCGGTCAAGGGTGCTATTGACGGTGATCTCTGCGAGCGCTTCCTACTGCTACCGAATGATGTTAAGCAGAGAATTGCTGCATCGATCGATGGGAACTGGACCCCTTCGAGTATCGAAGGGAAGATCTGGAATATGCGGGGCTTGTACGCTTTTTGAGTGAGTTATACCTGGAATACGCAGCGTTGGAATGTTTAGATACCACGGTGATTGGGTGTGCTTGTGGAATGAAGATTTGTAAATTAGTTCGATGCAATCTGGCTAGCGAGGGCCGGCTGCATGAAATGACCCATGAAAAGTGGTACTGGAACCTCAATAAAACTTGTTACGTAGTCAAGCTGAATTAGATTATACATCGGCTTAATTTAAACCTTGATATACATATGTTTTGTTGGTAGGGGGGGTACTTGGGGCAGCCTCTCTGAGCTCAGCGACGTGCACGTGATGAGTCACGTGACAGCGCGCGGGCCATCTTGTAGATATCTTCTCACGGCCATCGAGCCCCTTAGATTCTTCCTCATAGAGCATCATATGTATCATTTCCATCAGCCTGCTCAGCGTCTGACATGTTTTATAGATTACCTGGTGGGGCGGACACATAATCAAATCAACAAAGAGTAACGATAATAGTTGAATGAACATTGCGGAGTATGTTTTTGATCTATCCCTTAACACGTCAACTTCGGCACCCGTGTTATCGATAAGAGCCTACCAATCAGATCAATAAAATTCAGTCCCTGTGCTCAGGAAAACAAAGGTTTTGGTTTCATAGCAAATTGATATATAGACCTATTCCTTGGTGTTGAGTCGTTCGATATGAGGTCTCCAGTAGTCGTCCCTCCCGCAGAAAGGTATTTTGCAGACACTGCACCTAAAATGAGTCCTTGCAGGACGCTTACGCCTAGATGTACGCGCTGTTCTGGTTCTGGCATTCGCGCACGGGCCTTCTCCTGGGTGCCCAAACGTGTTAAGGGATAGTCCTTTTCGCTATCCCCGTATCAAAGGACGCTGCAAGTCTCAAAGCTCGCGCTCGTAACAAATCAGAAGCGAGTATCTACAGTGACCTCAGTTTTCTTCCCAACTGCGCTAAGATCTGGGACACCTTGAACTCCACAGATTGTTTCCTGCAACGAAGTGCGCGAGCAGGGTTGCAAATCAATCAACGAGACTTCAATATTGAGTTGAGTTGGGTGCCAAGACTCAATCAATTCAACCAACTGAGAGTTCGCTGGCTTGGCAACTCAATCAATTTGGAGGCTCCGATTAAGTTAAGTTGATTAAAGAATATTAAAGCTTTAAAATTGACCACTGCTAGTTATACACCCCCTGAATGATACGTATACACCCCCAATTAATATGCGCACACCTCCTACCTAAAAAGGTTTAGACCCTTCCTCTTTAGGTTAGGCCGTCACGTATATTTAACTTCTATACATCTACAGTAACGTGTTTCACCACTGAGCGCATCACACTACCGAGCGCATCACTTTAAAGAACACTAAAAAGCCTAAATTTTAATCTTAAATATCTCAACTACTACTTAATAATATTTTCTAAAAATTTAAATATAAGCTTTTATATACATATTTAGTGTATATTATAATATTAGAGTATACAACTTAATAGTTATTATAATATAGAGTTTAGGGGCTAAAAATAGAGATATTTCTAAATATCTCAACAACCAATAGACTATATACTTTTATATTATAATAGGCACTAGAATCGGCATATAAGAGCTTATATTTAAATTTTTAGAAAATATTATTGAGTAGTGGTTGAGATACTTAAGATTAAAATTTAGGCTTTTTGGTGTTCTTTGAAGTGATGCGCTCGGTAATACGCTCGGTGGTAAAACATATTAGTCAGTAACTAAAGTTTTTACACCTTCTTAATTAGGCAGTTTAGCTCACCGCCCACCGGCAGAATATTTATACAGCCTCTCTAACTCTACCACATTGACATTAACGTCACTGAATCCCCTCAATATGCTCTATAATTGCTAGTAAGGACTCTCTAAGCTTAGATACTAAAGGCCCAAGACTATAGAAGAGAAGAAGGCGTTAAAGCTAGAGCTTTATCCCTTAACCTATCAATTTGGGTCCGTAGCTTACTAACTAAATTTAATAGCCGTGCTCAGACATTTAAAGCCTTTAATATTGCTTAATTCTTATACAAAATCTCTATTCAAGCCTATCCTTTAGGGTTAAGTCGCTCAATATAAGGCTGCTAGCAAGCATCGTTCCTATAGAACGGTATCTTGCAGATATAGCCTATACGAGCTTCGGCTTCCCCCCTTATATGCGCGCAGCGGTATATACACACGCAATTTTGCTTTCTTGCACACTAGAGAACTTTAAGATTAACTCTTACGATTAAGCTTAAAAATTAGAGATATTACGGACGCTTTAAGTACGATGTTACGACTACTTAGAGAGGAGTCGGCGGAAGCTAGTTGGTTAATACAGGCACGGTCCAGAATGGATCCGGTGGAACCATGTGACGAGAAATGGTAAGCGAGTCACATGACGTTGTACGCAGTATACGAGGAGTACGCAGTGTACGCCATATACAATACGTACAACACGTACCTCACGTACAAGAGAGGATTTTATAGGAGTACGGTTATGTATTTAAAAGACCTTAGTCCCTACCATAAATAGTTCTCTCCTTATAGTAAATCTTAGAATATAATTGGAGTTAATCTGTTAGGCAACTACTCCACTAGTTATTATTATATTGTTAATTTTGTTTATACCTATATACCCAGCCTATTAACAGAACCCACCGTAGTTCCTACTATAAGGTTCCGTTATACATTCACTACCAAGGTTACGGTATTAAATAGAGAGATTAAATAATATGCCACTAAGAGCAGCACTAGTCACAACGGCATTAACGGGAGCCACAACCTTAGGTCTAGGTGATACTAGTATAGATAAGGGAGATTCTTAAGTGGTTATACAAGATTAGTTATAGGAAATAGTTAATTACTTATAAGACAATAATAGGATACTTAAAGAACGCATTAATAAAATTAGAGCAGTAAAGATTAAGTTACCTTTAATTAAACAATTCTTAGGAGAAAAGTTAAAGCTTAAAGGATTTCTTATACAGATATATTTTAAAGTAGTATAGAAGGGAGCGAAGTTAGTAATATTATTAGACCAAGTAGCCTATGCAGGATTGTTCCTAATGGGGAGGGCACTTAAGTGGTTTAAACCGTATCTTACGGAAATATAGGCTAATGGCATAATAACTACTAACCAGAATATACGGTATATATTTACTAGTTAAAACGGGTTCGCAAAGCAACTAACGCAGATATTTAGAGACCTAAAGGCTATAACTATAGTGGAATGAAAGCTTTAGAACTTAGTACAACGCACTTTAATAATTAAGTATACAACACAGTTTTAAACACTAGCCATATAGGTTAAGTAGAACGACAGGGCGCTTATAGTATAGTATAAATAGGGACTTAAGGCTAAAGTCCAGAATATAATTATCCTAATAGAAGATGCGGATACTCTAAGAGAGTTAATAGATTAGTTAATAAAGATTAATAATAGGATCTACCAAAGGGAACAAGCTAAAAGAGGGCAAGACAGAGTTCTATAGTTATATAAGGCGCAGAATACGCAGTGACAGACATAGAGTTAAAAACTATGGAATGGTATAGAGTTAATAGACCTAAGCGGTACCAAAGAAACCTAAAGGTAGGAAAAGAAACTATGGAAACCTAAAGGTTAAGGATTAAGTAATTAAAGGACCTAGGAGTAGAGGCTAAACTAAGGATCTTAGTAGTAGAAAATATTTAAGCGGACTCTATAGCAAGAAAGATGGTTTAAAAATAGAGCTTATATAAATTATAGAAAACAGGGTTATTTCGCCAGAGACTATAGAGGTGGTTAAAGTAACTATATAGTAAAGGGAACCAGACCAGTAGACGGCACATACATATAGAGGGACAATAGTGCACTATAAAGAACTAAAGAGTGTTCAATTAACAGTTTTGCGTATTATTATAATAACATATGCCAAATTTATAAGGACGCTAAGTATAGCGTAAGCTATTAGCCGCAAGAGCTAGAGTTAAAAGGACTCCAAGGAACTAGAGAGTTAGATAAAGAATAAAATCAACTTTATAAGCTAGATTAAGATATCACAGCAATATACAGACAAAGATTAGTAGTAATAATAATAAAGTCAGAGTACTTATTAATTAGCAGCAATAAGAATAAAAAGGAGGCTAACTAGGAGCACTTAAACCTTAAAAATGTAATAGAAGTAGAGACTAAGACCACTACCAAGCAAGGTTCAGTAACAGGTATAGCGATACTATTAGATACAATTTCCATCGCTTTATAAGACAATAGGAGTAATATTTAGAAGAAACTAAGCAAGCAGATAACTGCTAGTGCTAGCTTATTACTCAATAAAGGTAAAAGGCCACAGGCTTAAGATTTTTAAGAAGAGATAAAAGAAGCTTAAGATTCTTAAAATAAGATAAGATATACCTAAAAACCCACAACGGACAAAAACTAATAGGAAAGGGTAGTAACTTAATTTAGTAACAAACAAATAAGTATAGAATGCAAGTTTAAGAACTATAAGTTTAGGGAACAAATAAGAACATTAGCAATCCTAGGTAAACGCAGTATTTAGCCTAAAGATTAATTAGTTAATACTAGGATTAAAAAGCAAGACAACTATAAAGATCTAGCTACAAGACGCAGAAAATAAGAAACTATAGATAAGTTCAGAATAAGAATTATCACATAGCAAGAGCAGAAGCTAGATAAAAGGTCAGCTATACTAGGTCATATAAGGGATAGAGCACCCGTATAAAGAGTTACTAATAGGCCGAGTATAGGGACACCTAGGGCAAAATAGTTAGATAAACTGGAACAAGAAGAGGATCTAGATATTCTAACTAGGTTTAAAGAAAGACATACCAAAGGATATTATAATACAGCAATAACAAGGTACTTTCTAACGGATAGACCATATACACTAAACCAGCTATACAGAAAGTGGTATAGGCAATAACACAATAATAAATGGGAAGATTTTTATATATAGCTAGATAAAAAAGTTATCTAAGACTAACCTATTACAGAGAAACGCATGAGTTATATTAAAGGAGCATTAATTATAATATTAAGGAACCTAAAAGAGAGGTCCAGGGACTAGAGAAGTAAGTAATAAATTTTAGTACCTATAGCAGAGATACCAGTGGTTAGGTTAACTAGGTATAGGTTTAAACTCAAAAATAAAGATAAACTAAAAGTTAACCTAAAACATGCAGCGTATTATACACTATTGTGGATAGCTTATATGGATAATACATATAACATATATAGAGCACTAAAAGATAAGAACTAGAAATACCTAGTAAGAATATATTAGGCACCAGAGGAAAAACAGTTTAGAAACGCTAAGTATATACATAGTTGGCACCTAGTAGAAGTATAAGGTTAAGGAGACTTAATACTTTAACCAGGAAGATTCCTTATAGAAAAATGCCTAGACGGACAATAGTGGTAGGAGTGCCTAGAGAACACTTATCTATAGCATATAGAGGAAAAGAAACAAACTAAGTATTAGCTAAAGTGGGACTAAGTATAGGCAGGATCTAGCAGCCAATAGTTAAAAAAAGGGGAAGCGCATAGGACTAGAGGGAACTAGTATTAAAGCCTTAAACCCTTAAAGAAATTTAAGAATAACACCTAAATTTAAGAGCTAAATGGCAAGATTAGCAGTTTAAAGCATTGGTAGATAGTAAAGCAATAAGGAACCACATATTACTAAAGGCAGTAGAAAGGATAGGGTTACTATACAGACAGAAAAAATACCCGTATCTACTTATAACAATTTTAGGAGATTAGATAGCCTATAGAGGAGGTATTATTAATTTTAAAATAGGACCTATTTAGATAACTATTAAAGGGAGACCAGTTAGAATGTCTTTTAATATCCTACTATTAGGATAGGATGAGGCGATACTAGAAATACCTTAGTTATAGGAGTACAATCTAAAGATTAATTAGGTTATAGGTTAAGTCGATATTAAGGATACATAATAATATAAAGTGCGACAGTAAACCAAGTTGGTATAATACCAAGTTAAAGCAATATATAAAGAGACTAAGTAAGGCTTAAGTTATATACCAAAGAGATACCATAAGTATAGAAAAAAGTTATAGTCACTAGAAAGTGAGAAGCTATTAGAGTATACAGCTTAGGACCATAAGATAGAATTAGAAGAGGGAATAAGTCTAAAGTTCTTTCCAATCTATAAGCTTACTAAAACAGAGTTAGTAGCGCTTAAGGAGTTTATCTAGAAGAACTTATAAAAGGGATATATTAGACCATTATAGTTATTAGCAGGATATCTAGTACTATTTATCCTAAAGAAAAACGGAAAACTTAGGATGTATATAGACTACAGACAGTTAAACAGCATTACTAGGAAGGATAGATATCCTTTACCCTTAATTAGCAAAATCCAAGATAGGATAGGTAATATAAAGATCTTTATAAAGATAGATCTAAGATAGGCGTACCACCAAATTAGAATTAAGGAAGGCAACAAATAGAAGGCAGCCTTTAGGTTAAAGGAAGAACTATACAAGCCATTAGTTATACAGTTTGGGCTTATAAACGCACTAGCAATATTCCAAAAGCAAATTAATAGTGTGTTAGAAGAATACCTAGATAAGTTTATTATAGTATACCTTAATAACATTATTATCTACTTAAAGAATAAGGAAGAGCATAGAGAATATATTAAATGGGTCTTAAAGAGACTATAAGAAGAACAAATACTAGTAGTAATTAAGAAATGCGAGTTCTTTACTAGGAAGACCAATTTTATTAGATTTATTATTAAACTAGGCCAACTTAGCATAGATCTAAAGAAGATTAAGGCTATAGTAAATTAGCAAGAACCAGAGAATGTTATATAGTTAAAATCGTTTCTAGGGTTTTGTAATTACTATAGAAGGTTTATAGCGTAATGGTTACAGGATATTAAGCCGTTTATACAGTTAACTAAGAAAGAAGAACTGTGGATATGGGGAAAGGAGTAATAAAAACTGTTTAAAAGAGTTAAAGAGTTATTTACCTAAGAGCTAGTTCTTAAGATCTATTAACCAGGGCTAGAGACGGTTATAGAAATAGATATATTAGACTTTATACTAGGGGCGTACTTTCTATAGAAATATCAAGATGGATGGCACCCAGTGGCGTACTATAGTCAAAAGATAATACCACTAGAGTTAAACTATAACATCTACAACAAGGAGTTATTAGGTATAGTTACAGCACTTAAGGAATAGAGAGCATTCTTATAAGGTATAGAAAAACCATTTATGGTTAAAACGGACTATAAGAACCTTATAGGATTCCTAACAATAAAGGAACTCAACTAAAGACAGGTTAAATGGGCGGAAATGCTTACAAAATACTATTTCGAAATTTAGTATACTAAGGGTACAGACAATACACAAGCAGATGCTCTAAGTAGGAAGGCTAAACTATAAAGTAATAAAAAGCTATCAGGAGCTTTATTACAAAAGGATTAAAACAGATTAATTAGGTATAATTATCTAAAGATTACAGCAACCAAGGAAAGTCAGATCTATAAATTACTAGAGAGTAATTAGACATAGAAGATCTAAGAGGCATAGGCAGAGGATCCAGACTTAGAGCAGTATAAAAATAGAGAGGCAACGTATATACCTAAGGCTATTACAGAAGAATTTGTTAAGGAATTCCATAAGGGAATAACATAAGGACACAACAGAGCTATAGGCTTAATATTAAGACTTTAAAAGAAGTATATTATTTAAGAAATCTAGGGACTAGTAAGATAAGTTATAAAGGAATATCTAGATTACTAAAGAAACAAACCAATAAGGTATAAGCTGTATAGAGGGCTACAACCTATTAAGACACTAGGAAGACCATAGGAGGTTATATTATAGGACTTTATTATTAAGTTACCAAAGTTAAGAGATCCTATTATAGAACAAGATTATAACGCGATCTTAGTAATAGTAAATAAGCTAATAAAGTGGGGATACTTTATAGCATACACTAAAGAAATATTAGTAGAAGATGTTGCTAGAATCTATATAAAAGAAGTATTTACAAGATATGGAGCACCAGACAAGATTATATTAGATAGAGATCTAAGATTTATAGTAGTATTTTAGGAAGTGTTTCTAGCAAAATAAGGGGTTTATACAGTAATATCTACAGCATATTATCCGCAAACGGACGGATAAATAGAAAGACTAAACTAGACACTAGAGCAGTATCTAAGGCATTATATTAATCACGCATAGAACAATTAGGTATTGTTACTACTAGTTACACAGTTTGCATATAATATAACACCACAAGAAGGAATAGGAACATTACTATTTAAGGCAAACTATGGGTATAAGCTGAGAACATTATTATCGCCACAATAAGCAAAAAAGACGAGTAGCACAGCTAAGTAAAGAATAGAGACATTAATAAATCTTTATACAGACCTTAAAGAAACAGCTAAACTAGTATAAGAACAAATGAAAAGGTACTATAATGCTAAGAGATCTAAGGGACTAGATCTTAAGGAGGAAAATAAAGTATAGCTACTATATAAAAATTTTAAGAGTTGACGACTAAGCAAGAAGTTGGACCACGTTAGACTAGGACCTTTTAAAGTTAAGCAAAGAATTTTATTAGTCACGTATAAGTTAAACCTACTAGCCAAAATAAAAATCTACCCTATATAGCATATCGCAATGCTAGAACCAGCACACGGAAATATTAAGCCACCAGTCTATAAGGCAGACATATACAGAGGATAAGAGAAAGATAAATAGCAAGTTTTAAAGATTATTAGTTATAAAGATGTAGATAACAAAACATAGTATAAAGTAAAGTAGATAGGCTATAGTAAGACTACCTAGGAACCACTAAGCAACCTAAAAAACGCTATAGGAAAGGTATAGGAGTATTAAAAGAAAGTAGGTCAGGCAATATTAATAAAGAGAAATTGCCAAAAAACAAATCGCCTAAGGGGGACCCAAGAGGAGCAATTACTAAGCTACTTAGAGTTATTTCCCTTATAGGAGGAGAGTTAATCCTTTTATTACCTAGCTTAGACAAACCCTATTAAACAAGTTTCTACTCCTTAGAACAGACCTTCTTATAGACATGTTTAAGACAAAGAAGACGGGCAGAAGCAAATAAACGGGCTTTAAGGGTATGCTATTAAGCAGCTGTAGCCTCCTACTCTGCTTTCTATAAACGACAAAGCTTATCTAAGGCGCTTAAGAGCTCACCGTTAAGTTTTATAGTGGTAGATTAAACACGAGACCCTATAATAAGTTACTTAGGGAACTTAAAGACTATTAAGAGTTATTAGACGCGTATACTTAGCGTTAAAAACAGAGCGAACATTATAGGATAATTAAACGTTTGCTTTAGTACACTCTAAGCAAAATAAGGGTTGTTAAGACAAAGGACTTACTAGCGCGATATATACCAACCCTACCTTTACGCAACAAGAACACGGAGACGGCATTATCTCACTAAGTGATAGTATGGCAGCCATAGTGCGAGCATAGCGCTGCGCTTATAAGAAAGAAGGAGCTTTAGCTATAATAAGTATAAATATTAACCAGACTAATTAAACGGACATTACACCTCTAGTGGACAACTTAGAGATGTTAGGAATCTTTAAGGACAAAAATAAAGAGGAGGGAGATAGTGTTATAGACACTTTAAGTATAATATTATAACTACTTAGAGAGGAGTTGGCGGAAGCTAGTTGGTTAATATAGGTACAGTCCAGAATAGATCCGGTGAAACTATATAACGAGGAATAGTAAGCGAGTTATATAACATTATACGCAGTATACAAGGAGTACGCAGTGTACGCTATATATAATATGTATAACACGTACCTTACGTACAAGAGAGGATTTCATAGGAGTACGGTTGTGTATTTAAAGGACCTTAGTCCCTACTATAGATAGTTCTCTCCTTATAGTAAATCTTAGAATACAATTAGAGTTAATCTGTTAGGCAACTACTCCACTAGTTGTTATTACGTTGTTGATTTTGTTTATACCTATATACCTAGCCTATTGACAGAACCCACCGTAGTTCTTACTACAAGGTTCCGTTACAAGAGACTTTACCTCTCTTATAAGTGTATAGTGTCTACGCTAGATAGTGCACTTAACTAATTGTTAGCGAAATTGCGTGTATACCGCTGCGCGCACATAGGGGGGGGGCGGAGGGGGAAGCCAAAGCTCGTATAGGCTGTACTATAGCTGTGACGGTGCTGGAGCGCGTCACCGGCCATATTCAACCAATCAGGATTTTCCATGCCCGGCATGCAAAATCGCTATTGGCCCGCTTACCACTAGCGCCTTGGCGGCCCTCGCGACATGCCTACCTACTGCCCCTAAACGATTCTTCTTCTTCTTCTCCTTAGCTTAGTATTCTTATATAGTAGCAATCTACAAGCTTCGGTTTAGAAGCATTTATACAAGCCTATTACATTATACTAAGCTCTCCATACACTGCCTAGGAAGGCCTTAATAATATCCCACCCTAAAAGAAGACCTTCGTCTATAACAACACGTCGACGCGTTATACTTAGACATCAAAAAACTCACACTACCACGCCTAAGAAGGCCCTAATAATATCCCACTTTATAGGCCAGACTGTACTTAACCTGTACCCCTAAAAGAACCCTAGAATTAAAACCAAATCATACAATTCTAACAAACTTTAGGAAGCCAATAATGGCACCTAAAGCAAGCTTATCTAAAAGACCTGCCTCTACCCGAGAGGAACACGAGATCCAGTTAGGATCAGAAATTAAAGACAATAACAACATTATAGGTATACACAAGCAGATTCGTGCCCTTGCTACTAATTAGAAGATCAATCGTCTTTAAGCCCAAAGTATATAAGAGACTCTAAAGGAGATCCTAGAAAGCCTTACTGCCTTATAAAACAGCCCAGCCTTCCCTTTACAAAGCCTTAGTTAACCCATTCGCTTAACCGAATGCGATATACTAGAGAGTATAGATATAATAACAAAGCAATTAAAGTCCGTTAAGCTCCCTAACCCCCTACTATTATTAGACGGCATAGACCTGACCTTTAAGAACTGGAGAATTTAGGTGCAAGGAAAGCTTCGTGTTAACTATAACCATTTCCCCTCTAAAGAAGCTAAAATGCTCTACCTCTTCGGTCGAACTATTAGGGACGCCCAGCGACACCTTTAGGCCAAGTTTAAGGACAAGTTACCTGTTCGGTTTATATCTATTAACGAGATAATATAGCATCTAGCTACTATCTATGTTAATCCAAATAAAGTACGGGATGCCTATTACAACTATAATCGCCTAATAATGAAATTAAATCAATCCTTTACTGAGTTCTAGACTTAATTCTTACACCTAGTAGGCGAAGGCTAGGTTCCCCCTAAGAACTATTGTTTGGACCTATACAACAAGCTAACGGTCCGACTACAAGAGAAGATCGTGGTAGCCTTAGACGACCTACCAACCTACTAAAGACTTGCAGCCTAATATTTGTCGCTGGATTCAGAATTAAAACAAATTAATGCTTATTCTAATCGACTAAAGCGGCCCTATAGCGACCGTAGCCTATCCGCTACACCAACGGGAGCTAGCGTTGGAAGACAAACCACAACCGCCCATTTATCTGCATGGACCTTTATTAGGGCCGCATTGGATATTAATTAAGAATAAATAATAATATATATATATATAATTTTCTTTACACGTAGATGCACCCCTGTCTCTAACCCGCTAAGCTTTGGAATAATTTGGGCCATGACGCCAGCTTTCCGCTTGAATGGCCTTGGAGTAGGTAAAGAACTAGTGTGCTGGTACATTCTAAGTAGAAGAAAGAAGAAGTTCATTTGTGTTTGTCCTATTTGATACGCCTAAAGTAATAAATTCCCTTGACTCCTCCGCGGCCGAATGTCTATTTGACCTAAACCTAAGCCTAAGCCTAAGCCCAAGCCCAAGCCTAAGCCTTAAACCCATTATGTCACCTGAATCGGACTTCCTTACCACCATCTTACTACTGTCTTCAAGACTAGAACTCTGTCTTAATACCCCGCTACTTACCCTCGTATGTCTCATTGAATGTCTTATCGAATGTCTTATCGAAAATCTTATTACCTGTTTCCATTACCAATTCTGACTGAATGACGACTACGTCGTTATTGTATTTGTCACCTATTTTATGTATATAGAGAGCTTCTAGAGCCCTCTTTAATAGACAGAGTTCTTATTCTAATTGTCCGTTCGACACATTATTCTAACGTAGGTACTCAACACATGCCCAACTCCCTCCAACTACATAGGAAAAGAATTGTTTAAATAACGCCCGAACACTATAAGCACCTGAAAAGGTGGATATATACGGTACCCCTACATTCCGCCATTCTAAACACCAAAAGTCATACGAGATTCGCAGTGAGAAAATCTCGAGAAGCTCTCTCACATCACATTCAATGCGACCCCGGCGTCGCCCATACCCATAAAAGGCCTCGCTCTAGCATTGCCATCAAAGCTAGGCATTGCCGCCCATCAGTCCAACTGCTAGCCTAACCCCCATATCCCCATTGTCATCACCCCTCCATGGTCCTAAAGCGCTAGGCGAACCATTGGGATTTGACGTTGCGATCTCATGGTCCATCGGTTGTTGTTGCTCAGAGCGTATATTGTTTGTAGCCATATTAAGGCTAGGATTACTGAAAAGCCGCTTCCGAAAAGGCAAATAAACAAGACCCGCGCAAATCGGCAGCACCAAGGGTCCAAAAGTTACGATACCTTCCACAGCGGTATCTGTTGTCTGGGCAAACCCTGCAACAAAATGAGCTGCTAGGAGGAGCGTACAAAAGATATATCTGTACGGGTATTAGCTCTTCAGGCGTAAATAAAGACTTTAATCTATACTTACAGCTCTTTATTTCGGGGGACTGCCGCACATAGAAGTGCAATATAGCATGCTGACGTCCCCGCCCAGAGTGCCCGAACTCTAATAGAAGAGTTAGGAATTGGTTCCTTGAACTGTGGAGTAATACTTACGCCCAACGCAGAATATCCACCCCAGCCTCCGTCTGGAGGGGTATCAGGGCAACCCCAGCTGACATCGAGACTACTCCAGAAATTGCTCGCGCACCTGTGAGACAAGGGTTGGTTGTAAAAGCTGCCACTGTAGTTGGAAGGCAAATTATCGATCCTACTCCGACTAAAATCATGATCTTCTTGACAGATACCCGTACGTAGTACATGTCAGCGGAATCTTGTCTACAGACAAAAAGTTAGCTTGGAATTAACTCGAAACTAAGTGGCATACCCTGACTTCTTTCTAATCTGAGGGGGTTGTAAGTGTCGTAAGTGTCCTTGGTGGTCAAAAGATAGGTTCTTTTTAGGCATACGATCTGTGTACAGATCACTGTGTGATCTAGGAGTAGCATAGTGTCTGTAGATATTGCGACAGCATTCTGCCTCACTGGTACCAACAGACTCAGTTTGGTTATCGTAGCGTTTCCGGCGAACTTTCCGCTCCTCCACACTTCCAGTATTGATAACTGAAGCGACTCTTCCGATTACACTAGCGCTGTTAAGAAGATTGGCGTTGTAGGAGTATTCGGAAATATCTTCCTCTTCACTCATTTCCACGACATGCATGGGATAGCCTCGTTCGTAGCGCAATTTGCCGGTAAATTGCTTGAACATGAGGCAATGCAGGTCCCTTCTCTTCTCCCGTTTACGTAGTCCAACTAATCAAGCTTAAATAACTCTTGTTCCAAATCCCGAAGTTCGTCTCGGAGCTGTAGTAGTGGTTGAAGCTATGGTAGAAGGAGAAGCTGGTCGATTGAGATGGTTAGAGCGCGATGAACCTTCAAAGGTTTGGAATAAGCAGTAATACGCAAGGCATACTTAACTCTGCTTAGCTTCATCCAGCCCGGGGAAAGGATGACGTGGCCAAAATTCAGCCTTGCACCGCCCTCTGGTCACTCTTTCGCAAACTCACAGACTCTCTTATCTCATATTTTACGGGATTCAAGCATATCACATCAACCCATACCGAACAAAATTTAGAAGATGGATTCTTTCGGAGCGTCTTGTCTATCTTTCCGCGAAACCCTACGTCGGGAATGCGTGGGGTGGCTCGGTTCTTTACAGGACTTACTGCAAGAGATAGACCTCATTAAACAACATCCGGAGAATATCATACGGGACAAGATGAGTAGAGACCTCATTAAACAACATCTGGGAAGTCTACAGTCCAGCTTGGAAGCTAGCGATAATATCATACGGGACACGATGAGTAGAGACCTCATATTCAAAGAAGGGAATGATCAGGACAAGGACAGTGTTGCAAGACTTAAAGATATGTGTGCGGCATTGGATAAGACCAGACGTTCATTAGAGGGATTGCAGAGATGGCTCGACCAAGAATCGTCGTTTGAAGTGCTGCACAATTGTGAGTTCGACAGCAATCAGAATTGTGTGGCGTGTTCGGACTTGCGAAAGATGGAAAACGAAATACGAACAGCAAGAGTTGCTTGGATGAAGTAAGTGGGAAACTGGCCCATTACAAATTATACAAAATCACCAGAACAAATACTAATATAAACTAGTTTGCTTACAGACGACCGTTGTAAACGACTAGTCCTAGTGACCAAACAACTGCGTAAAGTGGAATATGCGAGAAGAAGCAGAATTATAGTCTCATTCTTTAAGCCACCTCGAGTTATTTCTCTGAGATGGTCTGTCGTGGGATTAAGTGCAGCGTCTGCTCAGCTCATGCTGAACTACGATCGCTCCCGTTCCCTTCGAAGAGATATGCTATCATCCTGTGATAGAAAATGTGGTAGATTGCCTGGTGAGCGGATTGGACAACTTCTAGCCTTTATCTCCTCTCCGACGCCACCAATTTTCGTTGTCGCAACCCTCACCTACGGCATTGTAACCCTCGCTTTCTACTGCCTACATGACGACGACAAATACCAGGCGTGGTTTTTGATGTGTGGAATACTGGTGGCGGCGGTCATAGGCTTTTTGGATGCAATGGATCTTCAGGGAATAATTCTCAGTTCTATGCCGTGGTGCATCACCACGTCGTTGATTATGAGCGCCTGTGTCCATTGCATACTAAGAAAGTATAAGAGGCGGAAGGCGGCTTTCGATGAAGAGATGCAAGACGAGAAGGATTGCGCGTCGAAATGATCCATGTTCGGCCCGCGATAAGTTATGGAAAGATTTGAACCCCGATCCACTCCGTCAACTCACCATCGAATCCTGCTTGAATCCCACGCCCCCGTCCATCGAAGTCCGAGCTCTAGGGCACGTTTAATTTGGCGTTAATCCTGTCATGGTGTTTTCTACTAGATATTGACCCGCTGCGTAATTTCCAGCGGAATCTTTTATTTCTTGCGTTTGCTTTTCCTACCTTACAATCATTCCGCGGAGGCACATTTACTATTTTGACTACCTTAAGCATTTACCGCGTCTAGTTAGGCTGTGCGTTTTATTGCTTAGATTCCGCAGTGAGACTTCTGTCTCTATCCATCAATATGTTATAAATGGTATCAATATAAGGCTATTTTTATGCTAAGCTTCTTAAGCACTATGTCCTATATATCTGGAAAGCACAAACTCCACCCTAAATTCGTGAGAAAAGGGTACTGATGTGAGTGTTCGGCTTTATACCTGTACACGCCTTATTCTGGATTATTTCTACCTCATTCTGGGACAAGTCGTCCTCAAAGAGGAACAATTTGTGTACCGCTTTGAGCGGTTGTATTCCGAAACAATTGTTTATTCCGGAAAAGATCTGATACTATATTAAACTTTTAAGGCTATCTCCTCCTACGGTGGTGTACGTCCTGCCGTTATCGATAAGAATAAAGATAATCGTTAGGGTAAAAACTGGCGAAAATTTTGACCGAGTTTACGCTTACTAAGCCCCTTATTTAGAGCTTTAATTTAGAGCCTTAATTTAGAGCCTTGATGTACCAATTTAAAGCTCCGATTTAATTCAAAGACCGTAGATTTAGAAGCTTTTAATTTGGATTGAAGGCTTCTAGCTTAGGGGCGTTTAATAGAGCCTTTATAGCTAGTAATTAAGATTATATTAGTTATAAATCTAGTATATATTTAGACTGCAGAGCTTTAATATAGAGCCCTTTATATAGGATCTAATACAGCAATTAATTGCAATTTTAATTTAAGTGTCATGGGACGAGGGCAGTGGCTATAGAATGTATGTATTCTAGGAGTCTACAAGACGTTGCGCGATCGATCGTAAGGGTCGAGGGCGTAAGGAGGTAATTTGTCTCGTTCCCAGACCTTCTTGCCAAGGCTTACCTTGCCAAGACGCTAACGCTTTTGGCAAGACCTTCGTTAGAAGGTCTGGTACACGGTTCGGATTTTTGTTAGTCCCGCGCGGGGTATTTGGGCCTATATATACCTACTTTAAGCCAAATTATCTCAACTTCCATAGCTCTCTAAGCTATTCCTAAAAGCCAGAATTACCAAATCAAACCTAGCGAAGAAGACTACGTTGCCCAATTTGCCCAATTCTAATTTATTATCTCATCGTTATACCTAACGCCCCCAAGTTATAGCAGCCGCACCTCTCCTACAACCACCGCCGCCCTCTTCCTACCGCAGCTAGAGTACCCAAACTAATAAGCCAGCTTTAAATAACAATTAAGGACTATAAGTCTTTTATTCAGAACGCAAAAAAGTTAATTTAATATTAGAATAGCTGTATAAGCACTACTGGAGCTTTATAACTTTTATTAAACATTATATAACCACTTCTAGCCCTTCTAATTATAATATGCCAGAGTAACGTGTAAATAGGCTATAGAAGGCAATATTTAAAGAGCTAGAAGTTAAGGAACGGCTTATAGTGCATAGTAATTGCTAGCTAAGAAGGCTCTATTAAGAGCCTCTATATAAGCAGATAGAGTAAGAGTTAGAGGATCTTATACACCTAAGAGAAGAGAACGGAGTTATTATTCCTAGTAGGCTTAGATAATTTAATGCTAAAAAACTAGTTAAAAAGCTTAAGCTTAATACAATTACTACTAATATATAGCGCCTGGCTCTAACGCTATAGAGCTTCCTTATGGCTTTAGTTCAGCAAAGGCCATATACCAATTCTTATAATATTACGCCTTACTACAATAAGCTCTTTATAGTATGCGTAATCCTAGTAAATATATAAGCCCCTTAAGCTAGCTTTTAGTTCCATGCTACTTTAGGGGTTTATTTATATAATATAGGCGTTAAGTAAAGGTGTATTGCACTTCTTTATAAGTTGGGAGTTATAATATTGTATACTAGCATTATAAAAATATAAAAGGAGCTAAAGGAAGTTAGCAGGGTATATGCTTCCACACTTAAGGGTTTAGATAAGACGCCTCTATTACTGTGGGCGGAGGGCATAGTTAAGGTATCTTAACTATAGATCGCGCACTTAAGGCGCCTTAGTTATTACTAGTGTAATAAATAGTAACTTTCTTATAGCGTATAATTAAGGTAATTGCTTTAAAGAACCGGAACCAGCTAATGGTTGTATATAATAACTTTAACTAAAATAAAAGGATTTAATATAAGACTATATTAAACTGCAATAAGCACCTCTCTGCTATTACTTCTAAGCTTATACTTAACCCTAAGTTTCTATATAACGGTTTTTATGCTTCTATACTTAAACCTATAGAACAGCTTACTTATAGCGCGATCTTTAATTATCCTAGAAACTAGGCAGATAGCTATATAGAATAATACCAGTTATATTAGATTGCTAAGGCCATTATATATATAATACTAAAAGTTAAAGAGCTTAATATTACCGCAGACTTCTGGCCTAGTATGCCTATTATAGATCGTCTCCTTCTATAAAAGCTACGCCACTTTATATTAGGTCTAATTTTAGAGAATAAGGGTACTCTAAAGGGCATGTATAGTGTTCTTAGGAATATATTTAGTGGTAATAATAGTAAATGCGGGTTTTAAGAGGGCTAGCTAGGGTATAAGGATGGATCCTTTAATAATAGTAAATTAGTTTTAATTAATGGCAATTAGAAGACTATAGGCCTTTTCCAATCTATATAGCAAGAGCGCTGTTTTAAAGAGCGTTACTATAAATAGCTAAAATGGTTTCTTTCTGTGGCTAGATTGTTCCATTAGCGAACTAATTATATAGATATAATATATAATATTTATAGCGGACCATCCAACTGCTTTAAATCGTTAGATTATAGTAAGGTCTACTTTAGCACACATTAGGGTTATAAGATGCCGTTCCATTATAAAGAGGAGGCTATAATTAAGTCCTTTAACGCCCGAATTACTGCCTACTTCCTTAATCTTCTTCCTTAAAATATTAGGGACCAGGGTAATAAGGGGATTTATAATTAGATTACCAGATAAGATATTAGAAGAGGTAATAAAATAGTAGCAGTAAGAGTAAGATTCCTTACTATATTATAGCGCATTTAAGAGGAGTTCTTCTTGCTAAGCCAATAGTCCTATAGTAATAAACCAGTTAATAAGTGTTCTAAAACTATATTTAATTTATATAAGATATAGAGGTCTACCTTATATTAAAGTTTGCTATTAAGCAAGCTAATATTAGGCTTATTAAATAGGTAATTATTTACTACTGTCTTCTCTTTGCTGGCACTATAAAGAGTTAATATATATAGTTGGCTTTATGCCTTACTAACTTGCTTATAACTAAAGCCATAAATTAAGTCCTCTAAAGATTATTGCTTGCTAGTATATTAGTTAATTATAGAGACTAGCAAGATAGTTGGTTTAAGATAGATTAACTTAACAAACATCATAATTTTATTCTTAAGCTTCTTCTTTAAGGCTAACGGCAAACTAGCTCAGATATAACTGAGTTATTTACTTAAGTATCACTTATCGCTAGTTACTGCCTAGATTTATGGTATGCTATAGAGGACGCTTTTGGCCAGTTTAATAGTACATATTATACGCTAGCTAACGCAGCTATTGATATATATTATCTTGCGCTTAAGCTGTTAACTACTATTATAAAGCAGTCTAGTAGATAAAAGAGTCACCTTAGCTGCAAGAATATTATTAATATTAGAACTTAAAGGCTCTCTAGGGGTTTAAAGGAAGGATAACCTATAAAGCTACCTTCTAAATTAACCTTATTACAATTAGAACCTTCTAAAACTAGAAAGTAAAGAATCCTAAAGCAACCAGCTTACTATAACTTACTTATTAATAGCTTTAATATAAAGCTGTAAGGGCGTATTACTATAGTAGAAGGCCTTAATAATATTAACGCAGATAAGCCTAAGATAATACTAATTAATACGTTACTTAATAGAGCTGCACTTAATACCTAATTTTATAGACTTTCTATCTAGTTCTAGTGTTCTATTTAATTAGTAAGTTAATTATCTACTTATAAGATATAACACTAATTAATATATAACTATTTAGGTACTTATTTCTATATAATAAATGGTCTATATAGCAAGCTAGCCCTAGCGGCTTATGCCTATTAGGATGTATAGGGTAGTAAATAGTTACCCAGTAGTAGGGTAAGAGGTAGTAATAACTAAGCTGGCAGTATTTAATAGAAGCGAGTACTAACGCTTTAACTAGGAGATACCCAATTTCTTAGGTAGGGGAGGGGGACTTACTCTGCATCCTATAAAAAGTAAAGATAGGCTAAACTCTAGTGGAGTATAAAGTAATATCAGCTGTTAGGAAAGGTGATTTCTATAAAGGATTAGCTGGGGTTTTTGTCTATAAAGCCCTTTAGAAGGAAAGAAGCAAGAAAGGAAGCCTTTATAACTAGTAATTAACTAAGATTACGTTATAGTTATAGTTAATTCTATCTATCCTTTACCTGCGTTCCTCCCTTCTAATTATATTATAATCTTATTGCGCCTTAAGGATTATAGCTCTATTAAGAGATAGTCTTCTATAAAGATCCTTCTATAGGTAAGCCGTTACTTAGGATACCTATTACTATAAGCAACAACTTTTTCTCTTTCTTCTCTTTATCTCCATAATAAATATATAAAGTAACTATAAGTAAGGCTTATCTAAGGAATACTTGGTATTATAATAGCTAGCACTCTTAGAGGCTAAGAGTCCTCTACTATACTTCTACCTTACCTTACTGCTATAAGTAATTAGGAAAAGAGTTTACTTCTTTAAAGCTAGTTTTAAATCCTTAGTCTTAATAACTACTCTTATAAAGAATAACTTTATATATAGTCTTCTTCCTTTTATCCTTGTTATTAGTAACTATTTCTTACAAATATCTTACATTTTTACGCTCTAGAATTTTTAATTTAGCATTTTTATTTCCTTTTAAGTTAAGAGAAGAGCTACTTTACTTTAAGAAACCTTAGTCAAGCATATTAGAGGTTAAAGTTAAGCGCTATTTAATTCTTATTTACTCCTTTAGAAATTTTAGTTCTAATATTATTATTATAGAAAGGTCTTAGTAAGGAAAATCTAACTAATTAGATAACTTTAACCGGCTGTTAAAGTTCCTTAATATCTTAACATTTTATATAACCGTCCTTTTTAATTTACTTTTTTCTAGAAAATACCACAAGACCTTTATTTAATTTCTTATTATCTTATCTTATTTAGTTATATACGCCTATTTGCTTTTCTCTTATATTAAAAAGACACTGTTGTAACTCTTATCTTAAAATACTACCTATACGCCTATTGCGTATATAAAATATTACTGTAAAAATATCTGGAACTATAGGACTCCGCTTAAAAGGAAAGGCGTAATTAATAGAGGTTATCCTTGGGGCCGCCTAAAGCCACCTAGTCAATTAGCATGTAAATATCTATTATAGTTTAATATAGGCTATTATAAACCAGGAGCATAATATAGTTAAGGCTGTAGAAAATATAATAGTTAAGATTAAGAAGGATAATAAGCTTAAGGGAGATTTAGAAAACAAAAATTGAGGAAATGCCTTTATAGATATTAGAAAGCTCTCTAAGATTACCCATAAGATTAATAAAATTAAGGTAGTGCGAAATATAGTTAAGGAGTAGGGAGAGGAACTTTTAGAGGGTCCCTATAAGCTCTTCTATATGTATTACACACTGGAAAGTATCTATATCTTTATTAATTAGGCAAAAAGAAGTTAGATCTCTAGGAAGGATACGTTAGAAATAATTAATAATATAATACTAAGCCGCTTAAAACTCTTAAAGGCTAGGATCTTAAGGACCCTAACCTAATACCCTTAAACTTTCTTACCGCCTATAAATTTAGATTGGTAGTTAATAAGGAGTTAATTAAGAAATGGAAGCTCGTTTATTATCTAAGCTAGGGCTATAAGCTTTTAGTGCTAGCCTTAACTATTAAAACTAAAGAGGAATCTATACTAGAGTTAGTTACTCCAGTACCTCTGCTTTTAAGGTTAAAGGCTTAAACATAAGAATACTGCGTAGCTTATTTCTGTTTAGAGGTAAGGTACCTAAAGTGTAAGGAGAAGACTCTAAATCTAATAAATCTACGTCTTTAGAGAATAACCTTGTTGCTAGCTCCCCGCAGAAATGTAGGGCTAGAAAAGCTTCTAAGAAATCCCTAAAAAAGAAGCTAAAGATAGGACCTGTAGAATCTTTAGCTTTTAGTAAAGCTAATGGGCAGAAGAGAAAAGTAGTAATAATTGCTAAAGCTAATAAAGAGGTAATTATTAAGAAAGGACGGCCAAAGTGGAAAATAAAATGCTTGTGTTATTCTAAAACGCTAACTAAATTAATTAAGGCCCTTAATTCTAAGAAAGAGCTAGAGGACGGTATCTTTTCTATCTTATACTAATTTATTACAGCCTAGTAGGGAAATAAAATAGAAGTTTGCGCGGATGCATTTTTAAAAAATGGCAGGATTATAGAATTGGATGCTAGCGTTTTTTCTACTAATTTATATTTATAAATCTACTCAGTCTCTAAGAACTATAATACTATTAACATTCTCTAGATAACTAAAAGCTCTTATTTCTGGTTTAAAAAGAATAGTTGCCTAGAGCATACAAATGATAACCTTAAAATTTACGCTTATTTTACTGTATAGCCTAGTAATTATTTAGTAGACTATGTGGGATTAAGAAATCTTATTTAGGCTTAAAAGGGGAACTTAAATAGTGGGAAGATATTGGAATTCTAAGTATTTTTAAGGAAGAGTTTAATATATATACGTACTATTCGCAAAAGACTGCTAGGGAAGAGAAAGATAGTATCTTTTGGACTATGTGTTATTCTTTACTATTAGGTAGTTTATATGGATCTACTCATTTTATTGCATATCCAAGCTACACACTTTAGTTTCTTAATGGCCATCTTCCTAAAAAACGGAACTTAGAAATCAATCTTCTCCAGGTATGTAAAAGGGGGCTAAATTCTGGAGAAAGCTGGCTTTATTCTTATGTTTCCTTAATTAATAAGGGGAGTTAGTCTTGTGTAGAACTCCTACCTAAAATAAGTAGACTTGCTTTAGGAGCGCGGAGAACTTAATAGTAGGGGGCATATTAAGAATATGGAGATGGCTTGGACTAAGGCTAATACTAAGAAGTTTAAGTATAACTAGATGCCTATTACGTTAAAAACTAGGAAAGTGCGGTTTATAAAAGCTACTATTGGATAAGGGGTATTTTAAGCAACATTAAGCTGCTTAATTGTTAATTGTAATCCTGCTAAACACTAGGAAATTAGAAATCTCTAGGTGTAACGGGACTAGCCCAGTTATAGTAGGAATGTCTCGGTGAAACACTTAATAGATAAATTCTAACGCTTTAATCAAATTCTGCCAAGTTCTGCCAAGTTAACCAAATTCTGCTAAAGTTAATTAAATTCCGCCAAATTCCGCCAACTTGATTAAATTCTACCAAATTCTACTAACGTAATGGAATTTGGTCGAAACCTGTTAAAATCCGCGTGGGCTTATGCCCACGCGTCTACTGCTAAGACCTTAAATATTTAGTTATAAGTTTCCTATATTCCTTTCTCTTCTTTATGTAATATCTTGTACTCTGCAAGAGCTATATACCCTTAGATTAGATAGAATTTATATTTATTCCTTTAAATTTTCCCTAAAGCCTCTTCGCGCCCTTATATTACATTATATTAAAACAACTACTATTAAAATGGCAAATGAACCCGAATCCCTTTTAATAACCATAAGTATTATAACCCTAGTTAGGGAACAGTTAACTATAATGTAATAGGCCTTTATAGACGCCTTAGCTTAGCAGCGGGCTGCACTAGAACCCTAGCACTAGTAATTAATAAAAGCACTCTATAAAGAACTCTATAACGTTAAGGTATTTATATTATAAACCCTAATAGCAATACCTATAAACAAGATTAAAATAACGGTACCTAAACCTAACCCATTAAATGCGAATACTAAACCAGTAATAGTAGCTTAACCTGTATATATAATAAACCAAGTACCTATTATAAAATCTAAAAAGCTCCCTAATCCTCTAATGTTTAATAGAAACTAAAATAATCTACATCCCTTTATAACCAAGCTCTATCTTAAACTCTTAACAAACTATAATTAATACCCTACTAAAACTAGCAAGGTTAGCTATGGAATGTCCCAATTAAGTAAAGACGCTGCTTAAACCATGGATCCATTCTTCTATAATGGCACTTTCGTTAATTTTAAAACCTTTATCTCTCTACTAGAACGAATATATAATAACGCTAGCTGTAAACGTATAGCTGTTACCAAACTTAAAAACCTATAATAATGGAACTAAGACTTTACCAGCTTTTTTTTTTTGGAATTTTTAGGTCTTATTAGCGAGTTGGATTAGAATAAAGCTGCTAAAGTTACTGCCCTTTAATAAGCTATTTTGGATAAAATTAGAGCCTAGTTAGTAGGTAGGGAACTACTAAAAAACCTATCTAAATTTACTATAATATATTAATAAATTAATAAGGACCTTTAATATAATAAATAGACTTATTTTCTAAAGTTGACTATACCTTATGTTTAAGACTCTATAAAACCGGTATATACTCCAAAGCGCAATCCGTCTCTAAAACCTAAAAGCCCTATATACAACCCTATAGACCTTAATACCGCTTAATTCTATATACCCTTAGGAACCAATAAACAAAGAACTTAAGCTATAAATGGAGAATGCTTTAGATATAGTAAAAAAGGATATATCTAAAAGTATTGCCAAACTCACCCTTTTAAAAAAGTCCGCTATAATTCCTCCTAATCCTTAAGTCGTGTCACGGAGTGAGTACAAGTGGTGATAATATATAGCGAAGTAGATATTATTAAGCTATGTATATAAACTGTGTGATAAAGTTAAGACGTTGCGTAAGGAGAGAAGGTAAGGAAATGGGAAGAAAGGGTATATATCGCTAGTTTGGTTGCTTGGTCGACACGTGCATAGAGTAGAATAGGATTTAAGTAGCGGTCCTGGCAGAACTTGGCAGGATTTAGTGGACTTGGCAGAATATAGTAGAATGCGGCAGATTGCCGTTAGATTGCCATAGATTACCATTAGATTGCCGTCTCGTGGTCAGTCTCTTCTTACTGCGTAGGTGGAAACAGGTGGACGTGTGTAAGGTGTTACGGAGGAGTCCCATAATAGTACCCCCCCTTTAAACTCGAGCTTCTGTAAGATGGGGCTGAGGTAGTTCTAGGTAGAGTTTGTAAAAGTCTTTTACGGCTTATATAAGTCCTATAGAGTTAATGGGTTCCTATAAGGGCTTAGTAAAGCCTCTCCATTTTATAAGATATATATATTTGCGTTTCCGTTTGTTATATTTAATGTCATTAACTCTTTTAATGAGGTATTTATCCTTACTATTTACTTTAACTAGTGGGGGAGGGTCTTGGATCTGTCCAGGTAGGGCGTCTGATATAGGGGCGGTAGGGCAGAGAACTAACGTATAGAATACGGGGTGGATTTTAACCGTATTAGGGAGCTTTAGTCAGTAGGTATAAGGAGAGACAACTTTTTTAACCTTATAAGGGCCGGCGTTCTTCCAGTTAAGTTTCTTAATAGGTTGTTTTGTGTTCAGATTTCTTGCGTTTAGCCAGACAAAGTCACTAATTTAGTAAGCTGGTGCTAGGGTTTGGTTCTTATTTGCTGCGGCTTTATAGACAGACTGGGCCTATGTTATTTTATTAGTAAGGAACTCTTATAGTTCTTCTATTTTCTTTATAAATTCGTTTACTTCTGTAACTTGTAAGGCCTAATAAGCTAGGTAAGAAATATTACTAAAGGGTTTAAAACCCATTCGCAGGTGCTAGCCGTAATTAGCTAGGAATGGGGAGACCTTTATAGTTTCTAAGATGGAGTTATTTATAGTAAACTTAGTAAATGCAAGCCAGTCTATCTAGTCGTCCTACAAATATGACGTGTATATCCGAATATACTGTTCTATTATAGCATTTGTATGTTCCGTTTGACCGTCCGTTTTTGGGTAATATGCCGTAGACAATAGCGCTTTAATATGGAGTTGGGTAGTTAGTTCTTCCTAAAACGCCAAGACAAACTGGCAGCCTCTATTGGAGACAATTGTTTTGGGAAGTCTGTGGAGTTTTTATATATAATCCAGGAACAGTTAGGCGATGGTAGGTGTTAATATATTAGGGTAGGCGATTAAGTGTCTTATTTTAGATAGTTGGTCTATAACTACTATAATGTTTGCACAGCCTTTACTTATGGGGAGATTAACAACGAAGTTAATTAAGATGTCCTTCTATCTTCGGTCTGGAATAGGCAGTGGCTTTAGAAAGCCGTTATACTTCTTATATAAGGCTTTAGCTCGTTGGTAGGTATAATAGCTAGAGACGTACCTTTGTGTTATATTGTATATGTTTGGCCAGTAGTACTCCTGTTGGAGCAGCTTTAGGGTTTTTTCTTGGCCTAGGTGGCCGGCTACTGGTAGATTATATATGTGTTTGAGGAGCTTGAGCTTAAGTTTGTTGTGGTTAGGTATAACTAGGCGGTTCTAGTAGTATAAGCGGTCTCCGTAAGCTTTATATTTACTTAGAGAGATCTTTTTGGAGCGTCTAATACTATCTTGAATTAACTTAAGTGTCTCTTAGATAAACTTATTATTTGGGTATTTGTTAACTATAATCTGCTTAATTGATTGATTAGTTATTTTAAGGATATATACCGTGAGGTCTTTAGCTAGGGGATTAAATAATTTGGGGCGAAGTAGCGTTTAATTGCGGTAGGCGCGCGCTTCTTCCTATACTGTTATATCTTGTAAACGTTGAGTTAGGGCATTAGATTTTTAACCTTAAACGCCTGGGCGGTATATAATTAAGAATTGGAAATAAAACAGATATTCTAACTAGTGGGCTTAATAATAACTTAGCTGTTTTATAGTTGTGAAGTACTATAGATTCTTATAGTTGCTAAGAACCTTAATTAGAAATCTAGCGCCTTCTAGTTTAGGTTGCTATTGTTTAAAACATCTAATAATGGTTAATAATTCCTTATTATAGATCTTGTAGTTATATTTGGCTGGATTTAATTGTTTTAAAAAGTATGCTACTAGATACAGTACTCCTTCCTTATTATACTGAGATAGAATGCCTCTAGTGACGTAGTTAGATAAATTAGCTTCTATAATACTCTTTTAGTTTGGGTTAAAGTGTTAGAGTATAGGTGCGGTGGTGAATATGACTTTTAGATAGGTAAAGGCCTTCTTATATTCCTTGTTAAAGATAAAGGCTTTGTCCTTTTGTGTTAGAGCCATAAGAGGTAAAACTAGGGCGGAGAAGTTATTAATAAACTATTAGTAGAAATTAGCAAATCCTATAAAGGCTTTTATGTCCTTAATGTTCTTAGGTTCTTGCTAGTTTATAATTGCTTTAATCTTCTTTAGGTCTATTTATATACTGTCTATAGAGATAATAAGTCCAAGGTATAGAACTTCTGTTTTATGGAACTTGTATTTATTTATATCTAATTGTAGTCTAGCTCTACGTAGGGCTTCTAGGATAAGGTTAACGTGTTTCTTATATTTAGCTAGGTTATTGCTATATACTAGGATGTCGTTGATATAAGCAGTATAGAAAATGTTTAGGTAAGGTTATAAGGTATTATTTATAAAGTGTTAGAATGAACTTGGGGTATTTGCGAGGCTAAATAGTGTTACTAAGTATTTAAACAGTCTATATCTAGTATAGAATGCGGTAAGCTATTTATCTCCTTTTGTAATATAGAGGCGGTTAAATATATGGATAAGGTTGAGTTTTATATAGTAGCGAGCCTTACTTAATTGGTTTAGTGTCTTTTAAATTAATAGGAGCGGGTACCGATTCTTAATGGTAATAGTGTTAAGAGCTTAGTAGTCTATATAGAAGTATAGACCGCTGCTAGGTTTCTTAACGAAGATTATAGGTGTAGTTATAGGCGAAGAGCTTGCTCTAATAAATTCTTTACTTAGGTGTTTGTCTAAGTACTTCCACAGCACTTAGAGTTTGTTTTGGGATATTCCGTATAAGGGTCTAAATCCTGGCTGTTTTCCTTCTTTGAGTACGATCTTATAGTTATATGGTTAGTGTTCTGCTAGTTTATTGGCTTTCTTTCGTAAAAATACTTCTAGGTTGTTATAGTGGCATACTAGTACTTTTGTGGTAGGGTTGGTGTATTTCTTTAGTGCTAAGGCCTTTTTAATATCGGCTATTATAATAGTAAAGATTGTATGTTTAGGTTTCTTAGCGAGTTATGCTAATAGGGTAGCTCTAATTATATAGATATTTAAGGTGTTAAGCGAATTTAGATTATCCTTAGTTTCTTATATAGTTTCTTATTCGGGTTTAAGTTTAGTATTAGGTACGGAGTTAGTGTTAGATTTAGGTTTAGGTTCTTTAAGTATCTTTTTTATAGTAGAGTACTAGTTCTTTTAGTACTTTTATATATTAAGCTTAAGCTTCTGCTTAGTTTAGGGTATAGCAGTCAGAGTTGGTTTATATAGTTATATATTATTTCTAGGTTCTTAGTGGACGTTGGTAGAAATCTTAAACTAGTAGATCTTAGTGGATTTTTTAGATTTTGGTTTAGGGTCTAAGTAGCAGGTTATAAGACACTTCTGCTTATAACGGGAGGTAGTAAATAGAAGCTTAAGGTTGTCCTAATTAATGGTTACCTTATATAGCTTTATTTAGGGTTGTCTAAGGATTACTAAGTAACCTAGGGTGGTAATAAAAAGCCTAATTAGTTCTTTATGGTTTAGGTATTAGAGTCTTAGGAATACTACATAGGTAATATAGCCTAAGATAGTACGTTTGCTATTAAATCTAAATATATTAATATGCTAGTTAAGGGGGGTTAGAGTAAAACTATTATTTTATATAAAGATCTTATTAATAAATCCTATGCTGCTGGCTCCTGTATTAATTAGGACTTAAGTATTAACCTATTAATTGTTCTACCGGAGATAACAGTTAATGGTTATACTGCGATTTTAAGAGTTAGAGTTCGTGATATCTAAAGCATTTAATGAAATCCTAAGGCAGCGCCGTTTTAGAGAGTGACTTAGCTCCAGGACCTTCCTTTTAGAGGCAATTAGGGTGGAGTTCTTATAGCATATTAGTTGTAGCTTTGTCCTCGTAAGTAGTGCTTACTAAATATGGAGCTGGAACCAGGTAGAGATTGGGGACAGTAACTAGAGGATTAATGCGGTAAATAGCTGCTAGTGTTAGCCGTTTATAATTCGTGTTAGGGTAGGGGGACAGAGTAGTGGTTAGAAAGGTAGAAGCTACTTCTATACTTAAAATAGAGGCCTAGCTTAGTGCGTTATTCTTATTTAGAGGACCCTAGTGGGGCGTATTCTAGGGTTCCAGTGTTAATATCCATAGCATTAGGGTGCTTAGGCTGAGATAATAGCTTAGTAGATGTTTATAGGGTTGTTATATTATATTAAGAAGCGGACTTTAGTGTTAGACGTAGTATATTATTATACCATTTATTAATAACGTTTGCGTAGGTGTTAAGGGCTCCTAGTAGGTCTACACCTATTAGGGAGGTTTTCAGTTTAGGACTTAGGGATTTAATAAGGCTATTAATTAGTATAGAGTCGTTTTAGCCTGTTTCTTTTGCGTAACGGTTAAATTTAGAGAAGTATACTAGAAAGCTTTTTATTCCTTAAGTTATATGGTTTATCTTTCTCTAAGTAGTAGCTTGGCGGTTTGGGTTACTATACGTGGCTTTAAGAAGTACAATTAGGCTTAGTACTAAGTTTGGTTAAAGAGGTTTAATAAGGTTAGCTATATCTCCTCCTAGTTAACTTAGGGCATAATAGAGTTGGTTAGCTTTAGTTGGGTAGCGGTTAACGTTACCAATTAGCATATTTTTAAGCCGGCTTAGGAATAATTAGAGTTTTTATTATTTATTAGTAAATATTAGAGGGTCTAGTAATCGTTCAGATTATTATAGTACAGTAGTTGGTTTTACTGGTAGGATAACTATTGCTGGTTTAGGGCTCGCGTTCCGCGTATTAGCTTTTAGTAATAGCAACCGGTCTTAAGGGCTTAGCGTGGACATCTTAAGGGTGCGGATTTCTTCTTAGAGGGCCTTAATTGTTTTCTAGTACCGTGCTTCTTATTTGGCTTGCTATTAAGCTATAGCAGCTTGGTTTTGTGCGAGGGCGTCTATAAAGGACTTTTGTATATCTGCTAATTGTTCCCAGAGTGCGGATATAATGTTGGCGGCCGTTATAGGGGCTTTAAGGTTGTTCTGTATTTTAAATAAGGCGGGGCGAAGTGTAGGTTTTAACGCAATATAGTGTTACGGAGTAAGTATAAGTGGTAATAATATATAGCGAAGTAGATATTATTAAGCTATATATATAAACTGTGTAATAAAGTCAAGACGTTGCGTAAGGAGAGAAGGTAAGGAAACGGGAAGAAAGGGTATATATTGCTAGTTTGGTTGCTTGGTCGACACGTACATAGAGCAGAATAGGATTTGAGTAGCGGTCCTGGCAGAACTTGGCAGGATTTGGTGGACTTGGCAGAATATAGTAGAATGCAGCAGATTGCCGTTAGATTGCCGTAGATTACCGTTAGATTGCCATCTCGTGGTCGGTCTCTTCTTGCTGCGTAGGTGGAAACAGGTGGACGTGTGTAAGGTGTTACGGAGGAGTCCCGTGACAAGTCGTACCTAATTCTTAAATTATACCCAATCCACAAATCGTACTTAGACGCCATAAAGCACCTTACCCTTGGTTAACTTAAAAAATAAATTATCCTAGGGCCAAGTCGCGCCTTAGGATAAAAAGTGGAAGAGTATAAATGTCTAGGCTCTTTTAGTGCTGATATATAACATAATTCCCTTAATATACTTAATGAAATTTAAATACTTAAAAAATAGAAGGAAGTATAAATCCTTATAGACAGTGGAGCTACTAGTATAGGCTTTATTAACATAAACTATATAAAAACTTAACGCCTAAATTTAAAGAAACTTAATAAGCCCTAAGGCCTATAAGGCTTTAATAGCAAACCCTTAATATATGGCGAAATAATACACTATACCTTAGTAAAAATGTAAATAGGCAAATACCTTAAATATATCCCCCTGTTTATAATACCCTTAAAGTAATATAAAGTTATACTTAGATATAGATAGCTAAAACAATATAACCTTTTAATTAGCTGGGTTAAAGAAACACTAAAGTTTTTGTTAGGAATAAAGGCAAGTGGTCACCATATAAGGCAAATTGCTATTACGGGTGGCAAGTTGCCGTTACGTACGGCAAGTTGCCGTCATATGTCGCCGCGGCAGTAGCGTGGCGAGGAGCCTTAAGCTCCTCGCCCTCCCTAATATATACAAGAACAGAACAATCATCATACTATCTACAAACCGTAGCTATATAATATTACCTTATATAACCAACACTGATTAGTGGTTAACTTTACTATTATACTATAGAACAGCTAGGTATTACTAAAAAGAGATAAGCCACTGTACTAGTGCTACTTGTGCTAGAGGAAGCTGTTTTTTAAAGTTAAAACTAGTCCTAAATCTTAAATAGAACTCTTTTACAAATCTAAGGATTTAAAGGCTAGAACTAGTCCTAAGCCTTTCTAAAATTATAGATTCTTGCATCCATTATATAAAATAACATACTTTACAAGTCTTTATAATTTAAGGCTAGAACTAGTCCTAAGCCCTATAACTGCAAATATATATTATAAACGCGTACTAAATAATAAACGCGTACTAAATAATAAATATATATTACAAACGCGTACCAAACAACAATCCCTATACTAATAACACTTCCCTCCCTCCAAAAATATGGCTACGCCTACTTTAAATAACTAGAAAGACTCCTTACTACTAAGGGTAGCTAAGCACGCGAAACTTATTAATAAAGATTAGAATAAATTCGCCTTTAATATAATAACTTATACTATAAAACAAGTTAACAGCTTTCTCCTACACTATATTATATTCTACTAAAATAGATGCTATACCAACTCATAACTATAGGAGTATTTTAGGGAGGATTTTATAGAATAGACTGCTGATACCTAGGCACTTAGCAACGTTAATATTATTTAAGATTTTTAAGACTTCCTCTATAGGAATAGGGTATATATTGCTAAGAATAGTAACCCAATTGCTAGCAATATTTAGGCTATTATTATTAGTATAAAAGAACCAATATAGACGGAAGCTAAGATTATATATTAACTATGGAAACCTAAAAACAACCTATACTCTTTAGAAGGCAACTTTAATTTATATTAAAACCCCTAGAACGCTAACCCCCTACCTAAAGCTACTCTTCTACCTAAAGGTGCTCTTTTACTTAGAGTTGCTCTACCTCTACCTCCTCCACTTTAGCCAACTGGTAAGCCTTTACTATAAGAAGTCACAAATCTGATAAAGGTATATTTAGATAAAAAGAAGAAGTTTAGAGGAGAACTATATAATATACTTAAAGTAAAACTATAGGTCTTTTATAACTGTTATAATAAGGTTAGAATTTAACGCCACTAGTACCATTACGCTTTCTCTATTATATTAAAGGGACAGGCAGTAACATTCTATTATAACCATATTATAGGTAAAAACTATAGCTTTAATATAATGCTTTAGCTTATTAGAGCCTACTTTAAGACTAATAAGAATTGCTAACTTTATATATCTAAATAGCAAGAGATTACGTTCTAAAGAGTTATTACTTCCAACCTAATAAAGACTTATTTAGAGTGCCTTTAACTACTCTTTAATAAACTTTAGAAAATCTAATGTGGCCTTACTAAAACCTACTAAAATAAGAACAGCCTAAGGGACTAGGTTATTTTAGCATACTATAGCATTCCTAAGTGTAACTTGGCGCTATATAAACCTATAAATATATTTAAAGGAGTATATACTAAGCTACGCTCTACTATAGGTACTATAATATAAATATAAGAATCTTAATAGCTTTATACCGAAAACCTTACCTAAATAAGTATTCCTAACTAATATAATTATAACTGGACTAATTAAATATATGGTAGCTATAGTAGGGAATATAGAAAAGGGTATAATTAATATTAACTATAAGGCAACTATAGAGGTCCTTATAGAGGTTTATTTTAAAGTAATTGCTAGAAGAAGTGCTATATTTATAAAAAGCTAAAGTGCTAGTTAACTAGACACTCCCTTAATAAGCAAAAAGAGGCATATAATAAGTTCTATTAGAGTATAAGAAATGTTAGAAATTATAAAATTACTATAGCCTACTTCTAAAGCTTCCTAGTTTAATATAAAGGCGTAGAAGACCTTAAGGGCAAGGTTAATAAGGTTAAACAGCTCCTTATAAATATAGAAATTAAAGATTACTCTCCTAACCAATACTTTATAGAGTATAGTGAGGTAGATAGTATATAAACTATTATTATTTTTAATAACCAATCTACGCTCTATTCTATTATAAAATTAGATATCTTTAATGAGCTAAAGAAGAGTTCCGCATTTTCCTTTAATAATAGATACTTGGCGTACGTCTTCTATAGTATTATACTAGATACTAGAGCCGTAGGAGTATCTATAGTAGAAAAATCTTAAGTTTAAGCTCTTTAGTAGCTTAATAGCTCTATTTAGATTAACTAATTAACGGCAGGCCAATATACAATTTACTTTAGTAAAGGTACTATAATCTTTTTTAGCACAATTAGGGTCTAAACCCCCTTAGGATATATTACTTTCTATATTATTTCTATAAATACTCCATTTCTATTTTGCATTAAAGATATAAACAAGTTAGGCATTAGGCTTAATAACCTTAAGAATATACTTATTTAGGGAGACAATTAGGTGCCTATTATACGCAAGTAGGGTTACCCCTAGTTGCTTCTTTATTAACTAGAAAAGAGTGTTACTTAGAGCTACTTAACTAAGTTAGAATTACGCCAACTATACTATTATTTTAGCTACCTATCTATTTATTAATTGCTTAGGGTTCTTTAGCAAGCAGGCTATAAAGTTAAGGTTAAAGCAATTAAGTATCTTATAAAGTACTACTATTACTGCTAAATAAACTAGAAGTCCCCTAGCCAATTTAAGTTCACCCTTAAAGATAACTACAACTTTAACTTCTATATTATTATTAACGTTATATATCTTAGCAGTAAGCTAGTGCTCTAAGTTATTAACTTTTTAACCTTCTTCTAAGCCGCGCATTTCTTAAAAGATATATTAGCTAGAAACGCATAGGATACCCTTTAATTATACTAGATTAATATCTATTTAGAACCCCCTAATTAAATTATCTATAATATAGAAAAGAACTTCTTATCTATAGAGTTCCGATAATAAACAAAGGCAATAGTAATTAAGGTTAAGGAAGTCCCCGTTAAGGCACATAATAGTATTAAAAAAGTAGAGTAATATTACGCGCTATTACACCGCGTATATAAGATTATCTCTTTAAAACTAAAGGGCGCTAGTAAAGAACTTACCTTATAAATAGCTATTAAAGCTGTTAATAATTCTACTGGCCTAAATAGACTCGTACCTATATTGCTAGTCTTTAGCGCCTACCCTTAAATAACTAATAACTCTCTACTATCTCCCTCTATTGTGTAATAAGCCAAGGCTATTTATAAGGCAATAAAGGAGGTATAACGTCTCTATATTATACGCTAGGTTAATAATATACTAGGAATAAGAAATAGCCTAAATACCTTAACTACGCTTAATCTGCCACTCCAGTCTAAAGTATATGTATAGTATAAAAAGGGAGGATAGTTAGGCCTATACCAACTTATTATAATTAATAGTTAAACTTACACTATTTAGATGCCTTATAGACCCACTTAATTCCGTTTAACTATTATTAAGCCTTACTACAAAGATAATAATTTTAAGCCTTTATAGGATGCCCTAGAAGATGCCCTAAATAAGAACCATAATTAATATACTCTAGAAGGCGACTATAATCCTAATATAATATTAGTAGATGCGCTATAACTATAACGCGGTAGAGGTTACCTAAAGGGATTATAAAATTACCAATATCTTATTAATTTTAAAGAGCAATTTATTACTACTATTAAAAATAAAGTTAAGTTATTAATAGCCTTTATAATAGCTAAGGAAAAGGATAACTTTAAACTCGCAAAACAGCTCTAAAAGGAAAGTTATATTATAACTTTAGGAGCTCCTTTCTAAGTATCTAACAAGTAGGAGATTAAGGGTCTTATTATAAAAGGAGTTTTTAAATTTAAAAAGTATAACCCTACTAAGTTTAATAGAGTTCGCATCTTTAAGTTAAAAATAGTTAATAAAATTAAGGGTAAAGCTACTAACGCCCTATTTAAGAAATTAAGGCTTGTTATCTAAAGCTATAATAATAATAGCAAGGAGGTAATTCTTATATAGTCTTTTATAATTTAATAAGCTAGTTAGTAAGTTATTATTACACTAGCTCCCTCCTTAATAAAGAATAGAATAGCGGTTTATTTATAAGATATTACTTAAGCCTATACCTAATTAGAGACGCACCTTTAGCGCTTAATATTAGCATACCTTCTAGAGCAAATTCACTACTAGTATCCTAAAGATATAATTATAGTTATGCTTAAGCCATTATATAGGATTATAGAGGCAGGAATTTACTAATAGGCTACCTATAGCAAGCACTATAAAGAGAAGCTTTTAATAACTACTTCTATATTTAATCCCTACTTCCTTATTACAACTATAAGAACTCTATTTAGAATTATTAGCATATAAACTAATAATATAATTATTTTAGGAGATAACTAATTTTTAGCTCTTAAAGAAGATAAGCTAATAAAGATAAATCTTATAGCAAAGCTAAAGGAAAAGCTTAGTTTAACAACACTATTACTCTTTAATAGATGTATCCTCTCCCTAAATAAGGATTCTATTACTCTACGCCAAAAGGGTTAAGGTAAGAAGATTAATATTATTAACGCTAATTCTCTAAAGTAAGAATATATAGAGTAACGCGCTTATAGAGCTTATATTACTTCTATCTATTAACCCAAGGCTTTATTTAATCTCTTTATTACTGCCTAACACTAGGAACTAACTAAGGATAACATTCTTGCCCTAAATAAATGCCTTTTCTGGTAAATAAACCATCTTAACTAGGGCCTATACTATATACCTATTAATCTTCCCACTACTAAACTCTTTATATTTGTTAATAAATCATTTATAAATAATAAAGATTTTAGCTCCTAGCTAGGATATAAGATTATTATTATAAATAAGTTTACTAGAGAGAATAACTTTATAATCTATAACAACCTTATTTATTAGAGCTTAATTAAGAGCAAGCGCGTTACCTAAAGTATTTTAGTATTAGAGATATATAGAATAGTTAGCAGAGTTAATATAGTAATTACAATTAGAACTACCCTAAAGATAATTATAGATTAACTTAAACTTCCTATTATCCCTATAATTGTATACACCGACTTATATTCCCTCTATAAGTGTTTAGTCAAGCTTAGTACTATAAAGGAGAAGCGCCTTATAATTAATATTATAGCACTTTAGTAATCCTATAAGCGTTAAAAACTTTTTAAGATTTAATAAATTAATAGCTAAGATAACCTAGTAGATATAATAACAAAGGCGAACCTAAATAAGGCACTAGAGACGTTTATTAATATAAATACTCTATATATATAAGTTAAAGGTTAGGTTAAAAGGGAGTCTCTAGAAATTTCTTAGTTATATAAGGTCTTAAAATATCTAGGAACTTTAACCAGTGGTTAAAATTATCTAATTAGTTAGATTCTCTTACTAAAACTTTTTAGAGTATAATATTTTATAGACCCTAACTTAACCTAGCTAATTAGGATTTTTTATTCCTAGAATAGAAAATTACTATTAACTCGCTTATTACTAGCGCCTTAGCGGCCCTCTAAATAAAATATCTACCTATAACTTCTAAGTAAGAAAGCACCACATACTAAAAGGCAAATTTTGGGATAGCGAGACTTATATTATAATAGCAATAGTAAGTAAGGAGGATTAATATTTGCTATACTAGTTAAGCGGTATATATATATATAGATAGCAACCATAAAAGAAGAGTTACTAGTATTAGAAATAAAGGTAAGTGGTTACTATATAAGGCAAATTGCCATTATAGGTAGCAAGTTGCCGTTATATACGGCAAGTTGCCGTTATATGTTGCCGCGGTAGTAGTGTAGTAAGGAGCCTTAAGCTTCTCACCCTCCCTAATATATATAAGAATAGAACAATTATTATACTATCTATAAACCGTAGCTATATAATATCACCTTATATAACCAATAATTAACATATTGCTAAAATATACTGGGACTATTCTTTATGCTAAATAGCATTACTAGGTATTTAAAGAGTCCCTATTATATATAAAAAGCTATATACTTCTTATTTCTTTTATATATACAAATTTTATTAAAGGTAGCGATTATATTAAGCTTTATAAAGTACTATACCTTTACTAATTAGTTAAGCGTCTCTTAAATTAAGGGAATTAGATATTAGTTTTAAATTATAATTATATTTAGAGCTTAATAATTAATATAGAAT
>Ga0307507_10001424_pt1 | contig 53657 bp, 65 predicted proteins | sample 7_EM_MG_FD_207223 | JGI IMG/M metagenome (GOLD analysis project Ga0307507, IMG submission 207223) | Populus trichocarpa ectomycorrhiza microbial communities from riparian zone in the Pacific Northwest, United States - 7_EM | ecosystem: Host-associated > Plants > Roots > Unclassified | place... | reverse complement strand
CCCTCGCGTCACGTGACTCATGACTCATAGTGAGTCATAGTGTGAAATCCATCAGCTGACTCGTCCGAGTCAGCTGCGCCCTATCTCGCAACCAATCAAAACTCATAAAACAAGTCATGTGCCCTAACGGGGTCACATGCGCGAAACCCATGACTCATAACTATGAGTCATGTGCGAAATACATAAACCACATGACCACAATCGTGCATCATGTCAAATATCAACCAATAACAATAAACCAATGACACGCTATTGCGTCGTCATGTGAAAACCTATGAGTCAACTGATCTCATACTGTGAAAGATAACAAACTGATGACTAATAATTTATTAGTCATGTGAGAGTCTGCCTTGCTTAGTCACCGTCTGTGACAAAGTGCGAACACCTCTTGACCCTGACAACTGTTTGACTGCATGCTCATATTATGAAGACGTAAACTACCCTATTATCATGAGGGTGTGTCAGTCCCATGGATAATAGGTCAGTCTAGAGTACACGTAGCCGACTAATGCCAACGTAATAATATCTCTTCACCAAACCGTATTTGAGACGGCCAACTTCCAAGGCGTCAGACCATTCAATGCACCAGACTCTGTCACTGTCTGCGCATCAGGTTTCCGAACTTGATTGTGGCATTGATTGCTCGAGTAGCAATTTGCGCGCACTATCTTACGTTCGTACTGACCGGTTCTGAGCGGGCCCGGAGGTCTCCGCTATGTGTCTTCTGATGTCTTTATACAATATTTTTACTTAGGTGTTTATTCTGATTCTGTCCGTCATCTTAGGAAGCTCTCATTCCTACCCTATGGGCATCCTAAAATGGGAACGCACACTTAAATCTCTCAGACGTCTTTGCGCTATTGTCGCCGTCATTTATAACTTGTCGCATAATTATATTTTAACTAATAATAACTATGACGCAGCTCTGAATCGAACACAGGACCTTATAGTCGGAGGCACGTGACTATCATCCAAAGCTAGACCGAGATATCTCTTTTGTAGTTGTCTTTTGACTGATTGGTACGCAGGGGTGTGTGCATGAGCCTTATAGATTGGCATTCTTGGTGTGCCTAACATCATGTGAAACCTATGAGTCAACTGATCTCATAGTGTAAAAGATAACAAACCAACGACTAATAACTATTAGTCATGGGGGAATTTGGCTTGCTTAGTCACCGTTTGTGACATTACTTTATATTTCATAGCTTGCCTAAGAGTGTCACAAACGGTGACTAAGCAAGGCAGACTTTCACATGACGACGCAATCGCGTGTCAATTGATTTATTGTTATTGGTTGGGATTTGACATGACGCACGATTGTGGTCATGTGGGTTATGTATCTCGCACATGACTCATGGTTATGAGTCATGGGTTTCGCGCATGTGACCCCGTTGGGGCACATAACGTGTTTTATAAGTTTTGATTGGTTGGGAGCTAGGGCGCAGCTGACTCGGACGAGTCAGCTGATGGATTTCATACTATGACTCACTATGAGTCATGAGTCGCGTGACGCGAGGGTATGAGTCACGCAGGGTTAGGGTTGAGGGAAGAACCCCTATATAAGGGCACCCTCAGGACATGAGATTTGGGTTCTTCACGCAACCATCTAAGTTCTTTCATATACTTTACCTTCAATCAAAAAGATCTTTATCAAAACTCTATCTCCACAAACCAAGACCCGACGGTCTTATATGAGCCTAGCGATCGAAGTTGCTCGATAGGAGTCAAGGGACTTAGCTATCGCAACTGCTATCAGGCAAGGAAGAAGTGGTCCTTAGGAAACTATCGGTTACCTGCTGCAAGTATCACCAGATGGAGAGCGGATTGTAACAAAGAGCATGGTTTATTATTGCTAAAATTGAATAAAAAGTTTGTGAAGTTGGATCTTCCTTGCTGTAACTTGGGAGTGTTGATTTTGAAATTGATTACTTTACTGTACTTAATTTGGAATTGGTCAAGGATTGACAGATAACAAATGTTTTTTTACTGTTAAAGGTTAGTCATTGTGTGCGATGTATTGGGATTGAATTTTCCTGAATTTAGAGAGTGTTACAAGCGTTGTTTCGAATTTTGTTTTTCTTTTGTTAAGAGCGTTTGGAATTAAGGTTTTTATATGCCATAGCGTGAGCCGCATGCATGTATTTTAGTTAGAAATAAAATACACATGATATAAAAAAAAAGTAAAAATTAAAAATTAAAAACATAATAATATGAACACGTTTTTTATAGAACCTACACTTGGGCTTTTTTCGCTGAGACCAGAAAAACACATTTGAAGTGTGACAACCATAAAACATGATTTCTAGTAAATGAAGTTTTAATTTTCACTCAACTTGTATTTGCAATAAAACTATGAAAAGAATGTTTAAAATTAATGTAACCACATAGAAAAATGGAGAATCCTCAAGCAAATCACTTGACATATTATTTGAATTTCTCCTATCAATCTATGTGATGTTATTATCCTTTTCGCTTCAAAGATCAGGTGAAAACTGGACTGGTGTTTGGAAACAATAGGATTGTATTGGCTTAATAAAGTATTGTTATGTCCAGAACAATAAATTATTTTCACTTTTTAGTATGGTTCTATGATGTTGTCTCTGCAACAAATAATACTTCAATAACTTCAATTAGAAATACAGCAATAACCAGTAACTCAATTGAGATAGGATTTGGTGCTACAGAGACTCCAGAAGTCAAAGATATTTCTAATGTAAGAAAAATCATTTTGCTATTTTTGACATTTTTGGGTTTAGGAGATGCAATTAACAGTATTTCAAGCTCATAAATATTTTTTGAGCTTATGGATCCATACTCTACATGATCATGAAGCTTACTAGTCAAAAAAAAATTGTTTGGTGTTGAGTGCCCATGTGTAGGTTCTAATAAAAACGCGTTCATATTATAATAATTATTATTATTACCATAAAGGGCACATTGGGATGAAGAGGTTAAAGCTAAACCTTAGGGAAAAGGAAGAAGAATGTTTGGAGGCCTCTTGTTCATTCAATCCATGATGAAATAATTATTACTGGAATTTATATACTGTAGTTTAATTTAATTTAAATTTAAATACTTTCTCCTTGGTTCGCTTGCTCACTCGGGAGTCCATCCATGTAGGTATTTATTTTGATTGCATCTAAAAGGTGTTATTTTTATTTTTATTTTTGCTCTTCTGATAATATTACTCGATATTCGCAAAGGGAGGAAAAATCTAATCTGATCTAGATATCAGAGTCCTCTAATACAGTATGTAGCGGGACGAATAGTGATGCCCTCACTGACGAATACCGGTAAGTCAACAGTTGATGATAGTAGAACAAGAGAAGAGAGAGGGAGATGGAGAAGGGGGGATTTGACAGGCAAACTTATCCTGATATTTCTTAGCACAAAAACCTATTTCTTCCAAGCAGGGCTTCCTACTCAAGGTAAGTATAATAAGTATAAACTTTAAGCCCTGATACATATCCGGACTGATATCGGTTAAGTAGTGTATACCGGTACTGGGATTAGGGGTTTACAAACGGCGGGAAAGGTCGCTGGCTGCAAGAGAACTATTCAAAAAAACTCTCAATATCGGATCAACCTTTCTCTTGTTGTTAAGCCTGGTTAAAAGGCATTTGCTTATATTCCCTTTCCATTGATGAAAGGAAAAGGAGAAAAAAAGAACAAAATTAAAATAAAATGGAGTAGTCCCCTTCCAAGGCTATAGCGCCCTCTCCCTCATCGTGGGGTGGGTGTTCCGCTCTGAATGAAGCCGAGTTATTATGAGAATCGAGCCGGAAAATAAAATGCCGCCAACAAAAGTTTCCACAAGATCCTGGCCTATATAAAAAAAAAGAAGAAAACTAAAATAGACTACTTCATATATACAAAGTATCCGAAACACCGGTATCTTACATACGTTCCCCCACCATGGATCCCCTATTCAGACCCTGATGAAGAAGGAGGAGGTCTGGGTCCATTCCACATCTTCCGCGCTTCACTTATCAAAGCCCGCACCTCCGAATATTCCGGCCGACTTGTTTCCTGGTCGATCTGCTTTTCTCGGAAGAGGGGATTGGCCCCATGCTGCAGAAGCATCTCGACCATATCTCTCTGGTTCGCACGCGCAGCATTGCGCAGCGTATCGCCGTCGTCCTCGTTCACATCTGCTCCCGCTTCCAACAGTGCCTGGGCGATCGTGAGGTTTTTCTCGTGTTTGACAATGTCGAATAGGTCCAGACCGTATGCCTCGGCGCCCGCGTCTAGCAGCATCATGACCATCTTTTCGTGACCGCCCAACGCTGCGTTGTACAGCGGCGCTAGGTTCCCCTTCAGCCCATTCCAAGCTCTCGCGTTTGCCCCAGCACCCAGAAGCATTTCAACGCTCTGCTCTGAGCTCCCTCTCGCAGCTTCTTCCAATGCTCGCTGAAGTGATTTCTTGTCGACCTCTGCGCCCTCGCTCAGGAGCATTTTGACAATTTGGTGGTGATTGCCTGCTGCTGCCCCGATCAATGCCAACCCCCCCTCCGCACACGCATCTGCTCCCCTATCAAGCAACATTTCCACGATGCCCACATGGCCCTTCCCCGCCGCCTTAACTAAAGCCTCACCGTCCTTCTGGTATATATCCATTCCACTGTCTAGTAGGGACTTGAAAATCTCTACGTGTCCACCCTCGGCCGCGAGCGCTAATGTTTGTCCGTCAATTGTATGCATATCCATTTTTGCGTTGAGAAGCATCTTTGCAATAGTTTCCTGTCCGTTTTCTATCGCTCTCAACAATGCATCTCCTTTACCGATATTAACGTTCGCGCCGTTATCTAGAAGCATCTTCACAACCTCTTGGCGTCCCCACCGGGCGGCTTTCTCTAGAGCCCAACCGTTATGGGCGTTGACGTCTGCGTCTTTACTTAATAATAGCTTGATCACTTCCATATGCCCCTTCTCGACCGCCCTCATTAGTGCTGCCCCGCCGCGCGAATCGATGTTTGCGCCCCGTTCCAAAAGGAGGGCAACCACCTTTTCATGTCCGAATCTCGCCGCCTCTACCAGAGCCTTGCCACCCCGGGCGTTGACAGCGGCCTCTAGTAGCACCTGGCCACGCTTCTTATTGAAGTGCTCCTCTTCGTCAAGCATCATCCGTATAATACCTTCTCGCCCTCGACAACTTGCTACAATCAGCATGGTTTCGATAGAGGTGATTTCGAGATCCAACAGGTCAAACAGTGCTCGGAATATATCGGAGTAACCGAAACTGACGGCTGCTACCAAGGGATTGTTTGGCTGACTTTTTAGATCATCGATGTGGGCTCCAAGAAGCAATTTCCTCCGTTCTGTATACATCAAGCCCGTAATAGAGGCGCTGGCATATTTCAACCACCTTTCATAGCGCCACCTGTGTTGTTTTTCGGGATTTAGAAAGGTTTGTAGCGACTCTTTCACCTCCCCTGAATAAACATTGAGCTCCCTGCAACCTTCGATGTGCGTGGGCCAGAACAGGGCAGCATATTTGAAAAACGGGTCCCCGGTCTGCGAAATATTTTTGTGAGTTATAGGGGCGCGCTCATCCTCGCTACCAACCTGGATATCGGGATTGGAGAGGAGCGAAAGACAGGCAATCGTGGCCATGATACAATTATTAGTATTTCTAAACCCATCTAGAGTATCGAGGAACTCTCGGACCGATAGGTGGGAGAAGCGCAAGACGTTCAGCTCAGTGTCGTGTACAATTAGGTTATGGCAGGTTTTGAGCAGCGCTGTAACATCTGTCCTAAATCGTGGAATAGAAGGGCTCCCACCTTGCGCCCTGAGTTGCAATTCTATAGCTGAAGCCAGTTCTGCAGGAGTGAGGGGTCGAATGGAGCACATTAACCAAGCAAACGTCATTTTTGCTATCTCGGGACTGCTCCCTTTCTGCATGGTTATCTGCCTGTAGGTCTCGCTGTACATTTTAAAAAGTCCGCTCGGCAGCTTCCCCAACTTCTCCTTTATCTTGCTTTCCGTCTCGAGCCGGCAGAGATTTTCAATCTGTAGTGCAACCCATTGAAACCTAAGCATATATAATATCAGCAAACAGTAATTCATGCCACGCTAGAAGAGGGGGTTGAATACATTCCGTTGGCGCCTCCTTCGAGTCTTGTACAAATTAGCTCTTTCAGCTCTAGGCTCACATTACCCTGCAGTAATTTTCCCTCTTCAATAGAATGGTTAATTTTCTCTCTAACGAATTTCTTTATATCTCCCTCATTGTCTTTAGCTTCAATGTGGTAGTTGGGGAAATTTTCAAGTTGGCGAGTTGTATCGTCGTTGGAACGACTAGAGACAAAAATCTTAACCAGGTTTTTTGAAGAGGTAATGATGTGTTTGAGTGCTTCTAGAAGCTCCCTTCGAGCATTTGTGTCGCATTCATCCAATGCGTCGACGACTAGAATGGTCTGTCTATACAATTGACTGAATTCAACGATCAGGTTGCGACTCTCAGTTGATGACAGCGGGTCTGAAAGCCTTCCTGATACGTTACGTTTCTCGTATATTTCGACGAGAGGTTTCAAAAGGTCGGGGTTGGTGGGTGACATAGCTAGTTGTTTGACAAGTGTTTTCATGACAACTTCGCAGCTCCTCCGGGAACCTTCATTGCGGTCGAAGTAAAAATAGGCTAAACCCTCACTAGGGTGTTGACTTTTTAACAGTGAATCAACCACCTTCGATCTAGCGTTCAATTAATGATGAATCAAGCAAGAAATTTGGATATATTTGGATTTACTCACGTCAGTCTTGTCTTTCCTGCGCCCGCTGTACCATCATAAGCACGTTAGATAAGATACACAAAGGAACTTATAGAACGGACAACTCACGAATCCCCCGTAACAACAGTAGCATGGAAGCACTTGATGACCGCCAAGCTCCATACTCTTCCCTCTCGAGTAGCCATTCTCCGGTGCCATCCATGCGGGTCGCGCTGATGCGTTGGTGGTGGTGTTCATATGGAATTGCAGATGTCCACTGCAAGATAGCTGCTTTTTCGGTTTCTAGTATTTGACAATACTATTAGAAAAGGTGGCAGAATTTGCAATTGAGAAACAAACGAACTTTCTAGCTTCGGGTGTGACCCGGCTACCGCTGCCCCGAATCGGCTAGTGGTGTCCGTCAGATTAACAAGAAAGTCAAGGACTCGGTGAAAGTGAGCTTCAACGAAATTAGCATTAAGTGCTCGAGTAATTTATAAGAGATCAACTCTGGCTAAGTAAACTAACCAAGTTTTTCATCATCAAAGCAATTTTGATCTGTGATGCTCTCGATTAGCATAAATGAGACGGAGCCTCCATGGAAGAGGCTTAGCTCACATGAATTTTCTAGAGCCTGTGCCTCCCTGCACATATCGGTTTCCAGAGACTCAATTTCATCAAAAAGAGTCCAGAGATCATCGTTGCCGAAGGCGGCTCCAGCAAAACGTGCTGTAAAAAATAATAATCAACCAACGGGTTAGTCTCCTCAATCTAATCATTGCCATCCCTTCAATAAGGTATTTCACCTTTCGTTGTCTGTGAGCAGATGTTTTTAGCCTGGACTAGGAATCTATATATAGCAGTATAAAGCTTCACCAGACTGCCCTCAAGAGCAACAGAGGAGATTTCCTCAGAATTGTTGGAACTCAGATGGTCGGGGCTGAAAAGGTCAGAGTTGAGATAAAGCATCTCATAGATTGCGCAACGGTCTATAAGAGAGCCAATCTTTTCAAGGCCAATTAATACTATCCCCATTGGTCCGTCTACCCCTACGATGGCCTATACGATAGGGCGCGGTAGATTAGCTAACTTGGAACTCGCGATATGGAGTGAATGGAAATTTTAGTGTGGAACCCACCTGTAGCAGAAGCCGAAATCCAGTCCACGGCAATGCCGCGTGGGATAGATCGTATTGCGAGACAATATCACCGATGGTCTCAAATTTCTCTATCCAGGTCATTATTCTACTTACTACATCATGGAGGAGCAATTCCTTGCCCTTCCAATTGAACTTCCATCTCTTTTCATAACATATTTTCTGACACATTTCAGCATTCCGGAGAGTTACACGAACGGGATTCTGGTGCTCTGAGGATCCGAGAAACGTTGTGCGGTCTTCCTGGGGAAGGGTTTCGTATGCCTTGTCCCATAGCGAGATTTTTCGAACAGTGCCAATTTTCACCTCTTGTCCTGGGGAGTCAACTTTGGTGTCCCCCGAGCCCCATGTGCCCTGCGGTGTTGAAATGACCCCAGGTATGCTGAAGACCTGTGAACTTGACTCGTGAGTAGGTACATTGTAACGAGGCCTTACGTCGGCAGGCTTCTCAACCCCCTTCTCGCTGGAGAAAATATGGAAAATACGATATCGTCTGCGCTGCTTGCGGGGGTGATGTGGTCCCGGCAACATAATCTCTGGTGGTTCAAGTCTGCTGTGAAATATTTTAGCCGGGATTTACAATCGAAGGAGATTGAACCGCTTTAGTGCTGAAGGCGGTACCCATTCCTTGTACAGTACTGCTGGCTTACCTGGACAAATTCGCCTGCTTCGCCGGCTCTCTGAGCTGTATGGTAAGTGAGATTGCTGGCAAGAGCGAGGACTGCTCTGTACGATACTGAGCAGTGGTGTCGAGTATTATAAGAGGATTGAGTTACCGTGGGCTGGTTTAGTATTCTCCTACGGCAAGGGGAAAAAATAAATAAAAAAGCCCTGAAGGCTGAGATCGGGATACAGTGCCGATGGGAGAGGATCCTCGCCCAGAGACTTTATGGGGATAAATCTGCGGCGGTCGGCGATTGGGCAAGGATAAGGTGAAAGTATCATAGCGGCACCCATCCCTCGCAATCCGGGGATTAGGGCTTCAAAACCCGCCCAGAGTTGCTTCTTCCCCAGTCTCAGTTTGGAGTATTTGGTCCCTGGGCTTGTCCACAGCCACCATCGATCGAGGGGTAAGATTAGTCTTCACGCTCTGCTGGGGCATTGAAGAAGCCCACAACCACTCCGAACGAAGTAGTGACATTGACCCTTGTAGGCCAAGTCAGCAGAGGCTCAAAAAGTCAACCATTTATGTACTTCAAAATGCTGCGTGATATAAAGGCTCCGCTAACTGCCAAACTACAGCCAAAAATAATGATAAAACAAGACGCAGCTCACAGCCGCCACAATTCACTATTACGGTGAAGCGTGAGAGTTAACTAGATCAAAAGCAATTGGCTCCGTTCTACGCGTAATTGTATGCTATGCGCGAACTACAGCGCTCAAAAAGTGGATCACTGTGCTGTGATGCATAGATGTCGCGTATAACAGTGCTGCTTCGTATTTAGACGAGTAGATGGTCGTGCACAGGGAAAGCTGATGCTGCAAAGTGCAGTTTGCACCTGGAATTAGTATGAGTACCATACCGTCCTTCAGCTCGATCGGTACTCATATGGCGAACCTCCACCGTTAATGCCATAGAGAATGCAACTAGGTTAGTTCGATGCCTTTCACATAATCCCCATGACACTCGAACACGACGCAGAAAGTTCACAAATCCCCTTAAGAGTGCTGAAGGGGAGAAAAGAAAGGAAGAGAAAAAGGGTTGCAAACCCAACCACCGGGGGTCTCCTGCAACTGCGCACGTCCAATTGCCAGCAATGCTCGAGCGTACGGTACTAATTATTAAGCTGTGTAACGTCACCCCCCAGTCCGAGCTCAAGCGGGGTCCAGCACTGTACCTATGAGCTTCACCCACGGAGTTTACAGGGTGGGGCCAAGACAGGTGTTCCCAGGATGTGACATCGAACGCAATATTAGTGGGCAGGGCCCCGGTTTGAGGTGAGCTGAAGGATAATCGAAGGAGGAAAGGATGTGATGAGAACGTCTCGGGTTGAGCCTGTTGCAGTCTGTTATGTTTGCACCAATCTATCTGTAGCGGAAGCAGGGTCTATCGTTCATCTGCAAGTAAATTTCAAGCATAAACTCGATAAGCGCGATGACGTTCCCAAAATTTCGAGTGATCACTAATAATGGATAGTCCTCGCGTTAGGAGTAAGAGAGAAAGAAAGGAAGGAGGGAAGGGGACCCCGATTCATACATCCCAAGGAACACTCAACCAAGCATACGACGACCTCAATGTGGGCAGCTCTGTAACGCTATCACAGGAGTACCGGTATAGTAGGGTAGAATATGATACTTTCAACATCGGTGATGACCCGCCGCTTTCACAACCCAGCTTAGGCGGAGGTGGTATAAGCTAAATAGGCCCGAAATAAAATAAAAGTAACGGCGCTATGTATATGAAAAAAAAACTAGCACCGCAGCCAATGCCTATTCGGTACCATACTTTTTGCTAGACATCCCTTCAGTAGCCTCCCGTAAACACTAGAATACCGGTAACCCAGATCCTCACCAGGGTCTAGGGGCTGCTTCCCCCAGTAATATCTGTCCTATTTTTTCTTTTTATTTGTCTCAACCGCAGGCTGGAGGAGGGGGGGGGGTTCTGGATGCTTTAGCGTGAGGCCCAATTCTCCCAGTTCTGACGGTACGGTAGGTACTACTTTCTCCCGTACCGCAGTTCGTGTGCAGTGCGTTCCAAATTTGTTCAAACCCGAACGTGATACCGACCAAGACATTGTATGCACCGTGCTAGTACGGCACGTAGGCCCCAATACCATTGACAGCCTCCTAGGCCGCAGACAGATGCTGATCAGTGCTTGAACTTATAGTACGTGCAGTTTCGGCACTGTGCAACATAATATTGCGTTGATCTATTAGCACTCTAACGCCCGGGGCATCCGTCGGGAACGATAGAAAGTGGTGGGACACGCTATGCACAATCTTGACCACAAAAATCTGTGCCCCCCATTTTACGCCAAAAATGGGCAGCCTTGCTTTGCCAAAACAAAGTTAGAATTCCCTCCCTAGAGCCTTTAGAGCCATCTAGATATTATGAGTTTCCCACACAAAAGGTATGGTATTATATTGCAACAATATCTAATCATGACCTTAAGCTCTCAGCCCTCACAGTGGAGTGGGAAAATTCTTATAATTTCTACCTGGAAAGTTTAGATAATTGTCTATACTATCCCCTAAACGGTCAAGGGTCCCGTATGGGACCCTTAATATTTTCCAGGTGGAAGTGCGGTAGCCACAATGACCCCTTCTATCTTTCCAGTGGGAGAAATTCTTTTATTACTTTTCATTCTAAATAAGTCTTTTCTTTTATTCCTGTGTCTGTTTCACTCTCTTTTTCAAAATTTAATCGTTGAGGTTGATCTCGGGTGCTAGTGCTGCCATTTAGGTTCGTTAGCCGCTGACCGTCTAAGGGATAGTTCTGTATTGCTTTCAGACGAGTTAGGAGTGTTTAAAATCAGCCATTTTTGGCGTAAAATGGCCACGAATTTTGTTTCCAGGATGGCACTTTGGTGGCCAACCCAGATTTTTCTTTCTTTCCTTTTTCTTTGAAGGTATGATAGCTGACTTAGGCCGAGATAATACACTTATGATACAGTGCCCCAGGTATGATAGGTCAGTTATTTTATTACATCAATACTTTAGGCGGTGTCGTATTATATTGGTCATTTACAAGCATAGCTCGATATTAGCTAATGCAACTACCGGTACTACTAGGTTATCCAAATATCGTACCACAAAAACCCTTGAAATCCACTATCTCGGCCAGCTCTGCAATCCCCAGATTCAGGGACAAAAGCTCCCGAGAAGGAATAGTGTTTTCCTGACCCGCCATGAGATCAGCAGCCCATTGAACATGTCAGATCTCATGAACCCGTGCTCGCAATTCTGTTAACTTATTATGCTAACCTATCGTGGTCCGACGGGCTGATCACTGCTGATCTGATAGTATTATAGATTCCAAGAGTCTTTCGGGGTACTGTATATACGATATTGTATATCACATCCTATGCCCACCCCCCAGCAGAGAGCAGAGCCCCATACGTACCATTCCAGTAAGCTTCAGCTGCGTCCAGTCCCTTGATTGTTCTATTGAGGGCCTCACAGATCGCCGCATAGATACCCTTTGCCTGGTTTCTGACAGCAGTGAGGCGGATGGGTTTTTTGCGTTCTTTAAGCTTCCCCGGAAATGCATTCACTGCTAACTTGCTACTATAAGCTCCCCCCCAGAGCCAGTCTGCCCTAATCCATCTTGTACATAAAGTGCCGGTAGCATCCATTTTTCTTTTTCCAATCTTATAAGCAGTGTAAATGCTACACAGCGCCTCGAAAGGGTTATGATACGGTGCTTGGTCAAGGAATGATTCGAATATTCTAAATGCACGCTAGTAATGCATACTAGTAATTTCTGTTTTTTCTTTTTGGCCTTCTTAAGGCCTACTGTCGGCATTTCTACCCAAGGGAGGGGATTATCCCGTTTAGTGAACGCTACGCTTCTTGTCTTTGACAAACCACCAAAGTGCTCCACCCGCCACAGACCACATCTCTAATCACCTTCCCGTGTCTGCACATGCCTTCGATCTCCCTCCACTCTCCCCTCCACCTTCCCCCCCCCCTTGCCAAGCTGCCCATTCTCCCCCCGACCAATACCCCATAACTTCCCGCCGGCCCAAGCAACAGCATGCCCATCGCCAACGCTGACCCCATCAACCACTTCAAACTCCTGAGCAAGCTCTACCTCCCCCCTACTGGCTAAAACCTCCCCGCTGGCCCCTCCCCAAACATACAGATCCCTCTCAACACTAACCGCGGCGGAGCACCACCCTCCGCTACCCACTCGGGCGATCGCAATCCCATCTAGCGCGTCTACGATTCCGGGAGCCCCCGCAGATGCTTCAGCTGTTGTCTCCCTGCCCAAGTACTCGTGCCGTGCGTCGCCCCACGTAATCACCCTGCCACCGTATTCCCTAGTCAAGGCCACGAAGCCGCCCTCATTAGCGTGCAACTCTACTACACCCCCCGCGAGTGTCCACCGCTGCCGTGCATTCTTCAGTAAGAAGGCTGAGAAGGAGCGGTAGACCAATACTTCGTCGCCCTGCACGACTGCGACGACGCCGTTTCCCGCAATGGCGATGTGTGAGGTGTCGTTTATCCCTTCGACCCGCTGACCGAAGCAGACCTGTTTTGTGCCGTAGTGCTGGAGGAGGTGGATTGCTTGTGCTGTTGTCGTCACGCCTTTTAGACCTGTGTGGTCGCCGAAGGCGGAAGTAATTGGTGAGAGATGGGTTGATGGAATGGTTAGCTGGGTGTTGGCGGAGGCGGCGCCGAGGAGGTGGAGGTTGCCGTCTATTTCTACTGCTTTTTATTATTATTATTCTTTGTTGGGTAGGAAGAATGTGGATGGGGGTGGGATTGGGAATGGTGGAAGGCAGAAAGGGGCGGAATACGTAAAGTATCACTCCATCCGGCGAAAAGTACTCTTAACGAATTAGTTGCTGAAGCGATTATTTGGGGGATACGGATGTCTTCGGGAATCTCTGAGGGATTGGTTGACGGGGAGAGTTGTCCGTGGGCGTTGAAGCCGAAGGCGATTAACTCCATTGAAAAAAAGGAGGGGGGGAACGTTGGTGATGGTTCAAGCTTTGGGGAGCCTCATCTCTTGGCGGGGAAGGGAGGAAGGGGAATCCCCGGCTCAGCTTACACTCCTGACGACCATCACCTCCTTCAAACACCTGACCCTACTACCGTACGCCAAAGCACGTAAAATGCCTTCACCCCGTCGATCCAGTCATGAACACTCCACAATTACTACCGCCACTACCAAACAAGCACAACCCTCACTAATGTTTTTGCCTACCGACTGGGCGTCTTTCCTGACCATCATGGCTGATACTCTCCGCCTCACACCAGAATCACTCTCAATGGCATACGTCTACCTTCACCGCTATAATCGCTGGGCATCAGAGGAATCCTGTTCACCGCTGGACGATCATGTACCGCTTTTGCCCCACTTCATTTAAGTTACTCCTTTTCGACCCTAGCTAACCAAATCCAAAGACACTGTGTCTCGCCTCCCTCTCCCTCTCTACAAAAGCCACTGAATCGCCTAGAAGGCTTCGCGAGCTTCTTGTGCCAGCTTATGCCCACATCCATCCATCTTCACCACCGCTGACCTTCCCTTCGCCCTTGTACGACTCGCTCAGGTCAACGGTTGTAGCCGCGGAGCTATTGCTTCTTCGCGTACTGCGATTCGACCTACGTGTTCCGTTGCCCTATGACTTTCTACCAAGATTCCTTGAGAAGGTTTTACCTCCGGTAGCGACCCCTGGAGAAGAAGAGTGTGCGGAGACTAAGATTGTAGATATCTGTGAGACGGGGCTCGGGAGGGAGGTTTGGAGTGTTGTTGGGAGGGTTATGACGAGCTATAAGATTTGCAACTTCTTTCCTGCGAGGAGCGTTGCAGCCGCTTGTTTGTTTCATGTGGCTTTGAAACGAGGGCTGAAGATTGGAGGTGGTTCGACGAAGGAGTGGGTGAAGAAGCTGACTGGAGGGAAAGTTGAATATGAGGACTTTGTGGAAGCTTTGGAGGAGATTGATAAGTTGTGCGGTGAAAGTACTGAAGTCCAGCATCAAGCTGGGAGAGCGACTTTACTAGTTGGATAATTGCTTTGAATCACAATCGGCTACGCATCATTAGTGGGGTGCTTGTGGCCGGTATTTGTATCCTAGACCCCTGTTCACAATATACTTAATGCACACGGCTTCAAGGGAGAAGGGAGAGTAAAATCTCATTCTGTTTTGCTATCCTCTATCTCTACTTGTTAAAGTTGGATATTCCTAATTCCACGAATTCCCCCTAGGTACACGAAACGAAACGGAGCGGCAATAGAAAAAAAAAAAGAAAAAAAAAGAAGAGCTGGTGAGGGAGAAGTGGAGACCGAAACCCCATGTCAAAAGCGCCAGTTCACGGGCAGACCGCGTACTCTTCATCTTCATTATCGAACACACTCGCGTGGCTTTTAACCCGCTCTAGCCGAGCGCTGACGTATCCAGAAACCTCTTCATCATCCTTCTCCCGCTCTCTTTTCTGCTCGTCGGTTTCCTCATCCTCCTCAGCCCAATCGCTGCGAGCATCAATGCTCCTAGTGCTGGCTCTGCGCCCCATGTAGGGCTTTGGTTTGGAAATCCTGTTGAAGATATCATCAAAGTAGTGGTTGGCTGCTGTGCTAGGTGTCCTTGGTGTCTGTGGTAATCTGCAATTAATTCCAGAGTCGTGAATCATTTTAGCAATCAATCCAGTCCACCCGGTTTGGTGGCTTGCCCCCAAGCCGGCGCCTGAGTCGGCATGGAAGAACTCATGGAACCAAAGGTAATCACGCCAGTTAGGGTCGAAGTCGAGTTTGTTGTTACTAGCATTGCAGGCACGACGCCCGTCGTCTCCACGAGCAAAGATGTGTTGGAGGCGGTGCTGGAGCTCCTCAGCAACGTGGCCAAGATGCATGTAATCCCCAGAGCCCGTGGGACATTCTACTTTGAAGGAATCTCCGTAGAACATGTAAAAACGCAGAAGAGATTCAATGAGAAGGAAGTTGACACAAAGCCAGATGGGCTGCGTGCTAAATGTCAGTTATATACCAGATACCTGCTTCGGAGGCGACTACTTACGCCACGCCAATTACTGTTACCACCAAATAATGCACTGTTTGAATCACCAGGAACATAATCAACCTTGAATTCCTGCCCGTTAACGTTCATAGAATAAGGGTTCTCCTTGTGGTATTTCGATAATCTGTTTGATTCTGTTAGCCCTATTTAGCGTCCTGGTATAGTGATACTCTTACGATCGAATCCCATGATCACTGAAGAACTCATCCTCGTTCAACATCTTCTCCAGAATCCTCTTCAATCTGTCCTTGCTAACTAAACTCAACAGAATCCTCTCCCCTTGGCCTCTCTTTGTCATACTGGCGATGTTTCTCTCCGCAACATCATTACGCATCTCAACAAACCAATCCATACGTTTCTTGAAACTCGGGAACTTGTTGATCAATTCGGGCTCCAAAGTCAAGACGGCGTACAGCGGGATAAGCCCAACAAGTGACTTAACAGGCATTTGCTGCGAGAATGGGCCTCCCCATGAGATAGCATCATAGTAGAATCTAGAACGGACGTTAGTCCACCGAGAACAGTTACGGGAACCGAGAAGAAACAAACCCGTCTTCCTCGTTCCACAGGCTCTCTTCTTTCCCACCATCCTTGTAGGTCATAGCATCACTAATGAAGATGAAGTGTTCGAAGAATTTACTTGCAATATCCTCATAAATTCTCCGATGTTTAGCCAGCTCGAGTGAAATATTGAGCATGCTCAGAGAATAAAACGCCATCCACCCTGTGGAATCAGCTTGTTCAAGAACACCCCCGGTGGGTAACGGCTCCGAGCGGTTAAAGATCCCAATGTTATCCAGCCCCAGGAAACCACCCTCGAAAACATTCTTGCCATCAAAATCTTTCCGGTTAACCCACCTATGAAAATTTCCATCAGCGTCACTCATAAATAGTGGACTTTGTTAGCTTACCATGTGAAATTGAGGAGGAGCTTTTGGAAGACACGCTCAAGGAAGTCGAGATCCTCGCGGCCATATATCTTCCGCTCAATCTTAAAAGTCCTAAAGACAGCCCATGCATGGACCGGAGGATTGACGTCCCCAAAATTCCACTCGTAGGCAGGGATCTGACGGAGAAACTTGTCAACTAACATGTTTCACCACAGGCTTGAATTTCACCTACCTGGCCATTGGGATGCATATACCATTCTCTGGTCAACAGATCCAACTGTTTTTTCGCAAAATCTGGGTCAACCATCGCCAACGGAATTGCATGGAACGCAGTATCCCATGCAGCAAAAAAAGGATATTCCCAGCAATCAGGCATACTAAGCACATCATCCAGGTACATATGTTTCCAAGTTTGATTTCGAATCCCCTTTCTCCCAGGCGGCGGAGGTGGCTGCGAAGGGTCTCCGTTTGCCCACTGATCCCATATAAAGTGGTAATGCTGCTTTGTCCATAGCATCCCACTGAGCGCCTGCCGTTGAATATTTCTAAGATCGTCGGCCATCGGTAACGGGGAAATACGCCAGTAGAATTCATCGGCTTCGGAGCGACGGCGCTCGATGATGTCGTCAAAGAGCTCTTCGTCGATCCCGATCTCCGACTCACCGGGAATATATGAACGGCTTTCCACATTTCGAGAAAATTTGAACCGGACGACTGCGCAGCCACCAGGAGGCACTCCCTCGCCTTCCTCAAATGCGTACCAGGCCGCAGCCTTAGTGCCGGTTTTCGCAGGGTTAATCACATCTTTTTCATCATCAACGATATACCTATGGAACGCATCCTTGACGTATTGTGCCTGGTTCTTGCCGTCATAAAGGCACTTGTAATTAGTGTCGTTATCCGTAAACATAAGCTCCGGCAGTACGTCCGGAGATTCCGGAGTGACACCTGGCGAAGGCGAGAGCTGGAGATAACGATTTCCGAGTGCCCAATGCTTCGACCCAGCAATTAACGGGCTTTCTTGCTTGATGCTTGGCTTCTTAGATTCATCTTCGTGGCCCCAAGCCCAAGTATTGCGGAACCACATATGCGGGACAATGTGCAAAGGTGCAGGCTCGGGCCCACGATTCCAGGCCGTGACACGGAAAAGAAGCTCTTCTTCGTCATTGGTATCCTTAGCAGTTTCAATGAAGATATCCCAATACCGATCATCCCTAACCCTGAATTAATGACAAGCCCAACGCAAACCCAGAAAAGGAGTCGGTACTTAAAAATGCCGGTATCCATCAGAGTAAATTCCGGCACGTCTCGACTCCTCTTGGCATTCTCCTCAACTAACTGCTCATAGGGGAATTTTCGCTGAGGATACTTGTATAAATATTTCATATAGGAGTGTGTAGGTGTGTTGTCGAGATGGAAATGTGCTTCCTTGAGAGATTCTCCATGATTTCCCTGGGGATTTGAAAGACCAAAGAGCCGCTCTTTCAAGAAATCACTGCAAACTTTTAGCTATTAGGAGTAAACTACAGGCATGGAAAGCGTACTCGTGTTCGTTCCAGAACACAAAAGAGATATTCTGACGACCATGAGTGTCTGACACTCCGGCAATTCCGTCCTCACCCCAGCGATAGGTGCGGGCTTTCGCATGATCGTGAGGAAAGTCTAGCACGCGGGTTAACAAACGCTCAATATTAGGAAACTAATTTCAATGACATACGGCTCCAGGCATCTCCGTTCTCACTAGCAACCCAATCAGTCAGCTGCCAGAATCCGGGGGTGGGGGTTGGCGAAAAAACTCACGAATAATCCTCACGAACAGTTCCCCATTGACGCCTTCATTACCATAATTGTTAGTATTGGCATTTTCTTACAAGTGACAAGTGAGGAGAATTGGTGTGAGAAACATAGAGGAAACTCACTCGCTGAGATAGGGACCCCATTTCTTCCAATACTTCTTTCGTTCCCTGTCTTCCTTCAATCTCCTCTCCTCCTGTGTAAGGTACTCGTATTGGCCGTGCTTCACCATCTTTGGTCCCGGAATGAACGGTAGGGTCAGAAGGTGAGGAGTAAAAGACAGTGCCAGGCGAGGGCACAAAAAGCGTAAAATGGAGGGGCAAAGAGGGGCAAGAAGATGTCCTGTTGGAGTAGCGGAATGAATGGTGGATGGAGCGAGAGATATATAGCATATGCACAGGTGATGCGGGATAAGATAGCAAACAGTGGTGCTTGCTAGGAAGGCTATGTGTAAGCTATCAAAATTTGATGATACAGCCCACCAGAAAACTTTATCCTAAACACCTTCCAATCCACCCAAAACCAAGGCAAGAAGCAACCAGAATTATCACAACCCAGGAGGCAAGGTTATCGATTCCATTTATTTCTCCACCGACAGTGCCCAGGAACAGGACGAGGGGTTTTCGTTGGAAGGAGCTCACTTCCGGAAAAGGTGATTCCGGTATGAACCAAGATTTCTATACTCGAGCATATGGAAGAATATGCACAAGAACTATCATCCACAAATCCAATACTTTCTAAAATGCCGCCTTGCTGTTTGGTCGGTTGGCAATGGAGATCTTCTGTTGGCGGGTCCTAACGCTTCTAGTGCTTCTGCATCTTCTGCTCAATGCTTGGGCGTGAACCCGCATTGCTGTCTGATACGATATATCCACCCCGCTTGCAGAATTCCGCTGGGCCATGAAAAGCCTGTCTGTCTGTTTACCTATCATTAAGTGAAATCCGGCATTCCTCAATCAAAGTCTGTGCTCAATCATGATGACTTTACTCTATTAATATCTCTCATTCTTGTGAACGGACCTCTTCGAATAATGCCGGTACTCGAGTGCAGGCAGACTGAGAAGATAAAGGAGGGAAAGCTCCTCGGAGGGGTGGATTAAGCTAATAATACAACTTAACCCCCCACCCTTCACCCGCAAAGACACCAGATTAACGCCCACCAGATAAGCTCAGATTGGTAACAACTGTTGACCCTCGATAAGCTCAACTCCTATGACGTCATTTTCTGTCAGCCTTTTTCTTTCTCTCTATTCCACACCACCGCGCTTGAATAATCGAACCTCACACAAAGGCGCCAAGAGTTCCCGTGTGGATAAATGGGGGAATCACCCTGGAAAAAACTGGCTTTTAGCTCTCCATTGAGACAAATGAAAAGAAAATACAAGGGGTCTCACGGTTCAGTTACCGGTATTCCAGCTCTTGCGGTATCAGGAGGCTATGAATTCGCACGGGGGTAGCTTAGATCTGGTACTGCACATATCCCCCCCACCCCTAAGGCGGCTCGACTTGGCAATATAATAAACGCGTACTTCTTGATTTTCCACTGCTGAGCTGAAATTTAGCCCGTGCACCCCTTTTTCCCGGATGCAAGCTGCGATCAACGCACCTTTTGTACACGCCTGTTGTCTGATTACCCGTATGGTATGTACTCTAATATTCTTTCTTCCAATTCGTTGAGAACCATGGGTTGAATGGTATGTACAGTAGACTCAATGGCGACATTTTTTGTGCATTGATCATGTCTGGATTTTCGCCGGCCTATCCGCAGGATTTCTTCTTTCGGTACTCGAGTAGAGGGGAAAGAGGGGTCCTGTTGCTGAGGTAACAACACCTATAGGGCCAATCAGCTTCAGCCTCTATTAACCGTGATCATAAATTCGCACTCGGAGCCACATTTTCTGACCACAAACTAACCTCATTTCTGGCCATTGGCCCCTAGTCGTAAGTTCTTGTATGAGTGGGACCGGCGCTAGTGTAGGCTTATATAGTTCTGCTAAATGGGTTTTCTTCTCTCTGTAGTGTGGTAAATTTACCTTCTGATGTGGTATACTTACACTCTCCCTGACCCTTGGCTTCAATCCGACTCATGTCATACTACCGGTAGAACCTAGGTAATGTGTGTGCTGCTAGAGAAGCGAAGTGGCGGGAACGGCGGAAATTCCGCCTGCTGAAATATAACTTAAAGAATTAACACGCAAAATGCCACGTATGGATGGGGCAGGAGAACCAAAACAGTTAAAATGGTTAATTACGATATCAAAACAATCATATATATCCGTCATCGGGTCTCAGTGACGATCACGCTTGGTCACTCGTGTAGCTTATTTGCCACAAGAGGTTGAACCGGATACAGCAGGAAATGATCGGCTATAGGAAACACAGGTCGCTGCATATACAGACTCCTGATGAATAATTTGTAGAAGGGGCACCACATGTGTCGCCTGGCATGAGGGTCAACTGCCTTGGCAGTCTTCTCCAGATCTTTGTGGGTTTAAACTTTGAGAATATTAAATTAACCTAGCTATCATGCCCGCAAACATTTTTCACACACATTGCACGAGACAGCAGAAACTTTGAACACAAACAAAAAAAATCCCCGAGCTGTGGTGCCAGAAAGCTCTCGAAACTTTATTATGGCGTTCGACTTGCCCGGCGTCCGTTTCCTCCGTCCTATGGCCCGGGTATACTCTCCACTGTCCAAACCACCTCTGTAGTCTTTATGATTCCTAATTCTTCATTGATGATACTGTCCCTTTCGCCGTACCTAGTCCCCAGCCCTGCGCTCACACGGGTGGATCCCTGAAACCGCTGCATATCATAGCTTTCCTCAATTGCATATGGGGCTGAGCCTTTGTGGATACCTCTACTACGACCGATAAGAGCAGGCATGTAACGGTCGAAGAAGGGCTTTAGCGCAGGGCCAGACACTGCTATCACAATGAGGGCTGCTTCGACAAAGTACCAAATCATCGCACTAGTAATATCCCCTAAACATCTGGGTCAGATTCTCTACTAGATTAGAGCCAAATTCGGAAGAAACACGCACAGGATATGTCATTGCTGTGGTTGAGAGCTGGGAGCTGGAAGACACGGAAGACGCTAATAGCGCATACTCTATAGGACCACGTTAGCTTCTCTGTAGAAAAGGATGACATTTGAGGGCTCACAGTCCTCCAAGACTAAATATCACACAAAGGGCAATTTTCTGTCTTTCAGGGATCTGACTGTATGCATGCGTTAGTAATGGTGAAACATCCCTGGCCCTCCTACTAGATCACTCACAGTTGAAATAAGAGGGGAAGGGGTAACCCCGTGATCACCACATCTACGGCAATATTCATGCCTGCATTAATGAAATACCAAAGCACAATGTTCCAGCAATATCCATTAGGAATAGTTTTGTCCCAACTATATCTAAGCGGCCGACAATTCACGAAGGGAATCAATACACTTGCGATGCCTAGCAGGACGACGAATCCGATCGTGATATCCACCCCCAACCTGAACCATCCATGATGGCCCATAACCCGTCTGTAGAAAATGAGGGCGGAGAGTTTAGCAAACATTGTTTGAAGGTTGTAAGTGAAGTTGCTGCCCCAATATGACTCCTGAGAGGTCAGCCCACGCACCCCAAGGAACGGCCGGCGGACAAGTACCTTCAGTAATACTACGAGTTCTTGTGGCGTTACTGTTTCAATATGGGACCCCATGCCATTAGAAGCTCCTACGATGGTAGGTATGATTTAGCTCAAAAATTTCAAAATCGAAACAAGAGGTAGAGGTGAATTCACCGAGAAGCATGCAGATCAGAAAGCCAACTCCAAACAACTGTGCAAACCAAGTAGTGTCAGTCACCGCTCCTTCTCAATTCCATACTACAAAATGTCAAACACAAACTTCGGCAATAACGACCAGCACTATTGTATTCAAAACCAAAATGTCAGCTATCACCCCGTTTCATCTCCCCGAAATATAATACCAGCTGTAAGGAATTACGATACCATCGTCAGCCCCCCAGGCCCGCACAATCTTCACTCGAGTGAAAACCCTGAGAGCTGTCACCACAAAACTGCTTGTCCCCAAAACCCCTCCGGCGACAAATATCTCTTTGGATCTGTTTTCCCCCATATCTTATCTTCTTAATAATTTGACCGTCTCAATCACAGGTGTGGTCCCAAATACTAGGGACATAGTCGGCTAGTTATACGTGAAAAATGAAAATGAAAAAAAAAAAAAAGAGAGACAGACACTGACAGGCGTTCCATCTTTCCAAACGCCTGTTTGCACAACTTCTTGACTTAACTTCTTATCGCTAATGGCCTCCCCCCCCGCACTCTCCTTTGACGAGGCTGCCGACTCATCCCACCGCCTTGGGGACTTCCGAGAGGAATAAGAGTCTCATGTCGTCTTCTGGGGGAGCCTTAAATTGGTTATTGAGAAGATCTCCAGAACATGGTACCAGTATTTGTGTGGCTTACCTGAAATGCTACTGGTACTAGTGCGGGTGTCTGAGTTATTCCATGTCTGATGCGAAACGATATAGACGCCTGTGGAAGGCGGGGTGGAAGGAGATCACAATTTCATAGGCTCTCTAGGATATTATGCGGATTACCTAACGCCAATAGGTAAGGCTCCATAGAAGATAAATGTGCTGCGACGTCGGAATTCCTCTTCCCAGTTGCCCAAGGGGGAAATACCGAAAACTTAGCCCTCAGCCAATACACAACAAAATGGACATACACAGAGCCTTAATAGGGGGGGGGTGACTGCGGTATCCGGGAACATTTACTCGAGTATCTTCTATTCAAGTTTTTTTACGGTATCCTTCTAAGATTAAGCCAACAAGCGAGGGCTTCTACCTACTAGTAGTATAATTGCTATTGTGGTATGTCATATCATGAGAGCCTATCTAGCCTCCAGCTTTCCCAGACAACACAAAAGAGCTTCTGGAGTACTGGTCCAAATTCATCGACGCACACAAAAGGCAGGTATGATACTAGTAATACGAAACATCTAAGGCAATCCCTCTAGCACGGGTTACCACCAGAAATAAAAACAGAGTAGATGGATCTTTTGTGCTACTTATCTGTATCTTTGCAGGTTGTGATCACTAGATATCATTGTCGCCTTTGGAAACCTGATACGGCGTCCCGAGGGTAGGGGGCGCAGATTCGGTGTTCCTCAGGGTGCCGATTTCGGCTACGGCCAAGAGGCTCCTGAGAATCCCGAAAGGCGTGATGCACCCATTTTCCAGCCATCGAGTGGCTATCAAAGTCAGGGTAGACTATGACACTCTGAACTCAAGTTACCCTCGCGGGACAATTGTTTTTTCTTTCTTCCTTTCCATTTTTCTTTTCCCCGGAGAACATGTCGTTTAACCACTCCAACATAGCAAATACCAACAGAGTATTTTAGCTCCGCCGTTAGATCACACTTTTTGTTGAAAGCCGAAAGGGAAATGGCCCTAAGAGGAGTCCTCAGTAAGACAATAATATTATTTACTTAACAGCCAATGAGAGCCTACGTTGGGGGGTTAATACTTGTATGATAACTATTATTATCTCTATTTAAGTACCTACTTTTGGGTAAGGAGTTCTGAGGCTGAAAAGTTTTGTCTTAGAAGTTTTCGTTTCCTCCGTCCCGTGGCCCGGGTATACTCTCCACTGTCCAAACCACCTCTGTAGTCTTTATGATTCCTAATTCTTCATTGATGATACTGTCCCTTTCACCGTACCTAGTCCCCAGCCCTGCGCTCACACTGGTGGATCCCTGAAACTGCTGCATATCATGGCTTTCTCCGATTGCATATGAGGCTGAGCCTCTATGGTTACCTCTACTATAACCGATGAGAGTAGGCATGGAACGGTCGAAGAAGGGCTTTAGTGCAGGGCCAGACGCTGCTATCACAATGAGGGCTGCTTCGACAAAGTACCAAATCATCACACTAGTAATATCCCCTAAACATCTGGGTCAGATTCTCTACTAGATTAGAACCAAATTCGGAAGAAACACGCACAGGATATGTCATTGCTGTGGTTGAGAGCTGGGAGCTGGAAGACACGGAAGACGCTAATAGCGCATACTCTATAGGACCACGTTAGCTTCTCTGTAGAAAAGGGTGGCATTTGAGGGCTCACAGTCCTCCAAGACTAAATATCACGCAAAGGGCAATTTTCTGTCTTTTAGGGATCTGACTGTATGAATGCGTTAGTAATGGTGAAACATCCCTGGCCCTCCTACTAGATCACTCACAGTTGAAATAAGAGGGGAAGGGGTAACCCCGTGATCACCACATCTACGGCAATACTCATGCCTGCATTAATGAAATACCAAAGCACAATGTTCCAGCAATATCCGTTAGGAATAGTTTTGTCCCAACTATATCTAAGCGGCCGACAATTCACGAAGAGAATCAATACACTTGCGGTGCCTAGCAGGACGACGAATCCGATCGTGATATCCACTCCCAACCTGAACCAGCCATGATGGCCCATAACCCGTCTGTAGAAAATGAGGACGGAGAGCCTAGCAAACATTGTTTGAAGGTTGTAAGTGAAATTGCTGCCCCAATATGACTGTTGAGAGGTCAGCCCACGCACCCCAAGGAACGACCGGCGGACAAGTACCTTCAGTAATACTACGAGTTCTTGTGGCGTTACTGTTTTAATATGGGACCCCATGCCATTGGAAGCTCCTACGATGGTAGGTATGATTTAGTTCGAAAATTTCAAATCGAAACAAGAGGTGAATTCACCGAGGAGCAGGCAGATCAGAAAGCCAATTCCAAACAACTGTGCAAAGCAAGTGGTGTCAATTCCATGCCACAGAATGTCAGGAACAAACACAAACCTCCGCAATAACGATCAGCACTATTTTATACGAAGCGAAAATGTCAGCTGTCACCCCGCTTCGTCTCTTAGAAACATAATACTAGCTGCAGGGAATTACCATCATCAGCCCCCCAGGCCCGCATAATCTTCACTCGAGTGAAAACTCTGAGAGCTGTCACCACAAAACTGATTGTCCCCACAACTGCTCCGGCCACAAATATCTCGTTGGATCTGTTTCCCCCCATATCTTATCTTAATAATTTGACCGTCTCAAACACACGTGGGGTCCTAGATACTAGGGACATTGGTGACTAGTTATATATGAAAAAAAAAAGAAAACGAAAAAAAAGAGACACTGGCAGACGTCCCCCCCCCAAATGCCTGTTTGCACAACTTGTCTTAACTTCTTATCACTAATAGCCTCGTCTTCCCACCCTCCTTTGACAAGGCTGCCAACTCATCCCACAGCCTTGGGAACTTCAGAGAAGGATAAGAGTCTCATTCCGTCTTCTGGAAGAGCCTTAAATTGGTTATTGAGAAGATCTCCTAGAACATGGTACCGGTATTTGCGTGGCTTGCCTGAGATGATACTCGTACTATAATAGTGCAGGTGTTTGAGTTATTCCATGTCCCCCCAATGCGAAGGACGTGACCAACCTAACACGCCGAGAAAAAAAACAGGAACTTCAGCCAAACCGCGGAACCAAGCATTTCTGCAGTAGCAGTAGCCCCCAGAGAACCTTTTCCTTGGGGGGCGGGGTGTGGGCTCCTGTGGGAGGCAGGGTGGTCACAATTTAGCAGCCTCTCTAGGATGTTGTGCTGATTACCTGACAGAGAAACAAGGCTTCAATAGAAGATAAATGTGCCAGAACGACAGAATCCCCCTTATCGGCTACCCAAGGGGGAAAATACCGAAAACTTAGCCCTCAACCAATACACAAAAAAAGGGACATACACAGAGCCTTAATGGGGGGGTGACTGCGGTATCCGGGAACATTTACTCGAGTATCTTCTATTCGAGTTTTTTTTACGGTATCCTTCTAAGATTGAGCCAACAAGTGAGGGCTTCTACCTACTAGTAGTATAATTGCTATTGTGGTATGTCATATCATGAGAGCCTATCTAGCCTCCAGCTTTCCCAGACAACACAAAAGGGCTTCTGGAATACTAGTCCAAATTCATCGACGCACACAAAAGGCAGGTATGATACTAGTAACACGAAACATCTAAGGCAATCCCTCTAGCACGGGTTACCACCAGAAATACAAACAAGGCAGATAGATCTTTTGTGCTGCCTATCTGTATCTTTATAGGTTGTGATCACTGGATATCATTGTCACCTTTGGAAACCTGATACGGCGTCCCGAGGGTAGTCGGATGCAGGTTCGGTATTCCTTAGGGTGCCGATTTCAGCTACGGCCAAGAGGCCCCCGAAAATCCCGAAAGGCGTGATACACCCATTTTCCAGCCATCGAGTGGCTATTAAAGTCAGGGTATGACTCTCTCAACTCGAGTTACCGGCACGGGCAGTTGTTTTTCTTTCTTCCTTTCCATTTTTCCTTTCTCCGGAGAACATGTCGTTTAACCCCTCAAATATGGCAAATACCGGCTGAGTATTTTGGCTTAGCCGTTAAATCATACTTTTTGTTGAAAACCGAAAGGGAAGTGGCTTTAAGAGGAGTCCTCAGTAAGACAATATTATTTACCTAACAGCCAATGAGAGCCTATGCTGCGGGGGTTAATAACTATTATTATCTCTATTTAAGTACCTTTTAGGTAAGGGGCTCTGAGGCTGATAAGTTTTGTCTTGGAATCTTTAGACAAAAAAAGGCAGATTAAACCGCTAGGGCAAAGTCCTCTCATGAGATCAACCTCGTTTCTCTGTTATGGCTCGGAAGTCGCTCGAAAGTGACACACGGCTACTATTTTATACCGCCAAAACTCACCTTTTTTTTACCCATATCAGATTCTCAGTGCCATTCAAAAGTGGCTGTATTCGTTCCATCACGAGTACGGGGCTTCGGGCACTATGGCGCAACGTTCTTAAAGGTTCGTTCTGCGGGCGTAAGCTGACCTACGACATTACCCGGGGGAAGCCAACCCAGATCTTCGTTATCCCGTAGTGTATCTGCAAAGTGTGATACCTCTCGTACATCCCATACGATAAGATAAAGCCGGAGTGTCAGCCAGAATACGAGCACTCCCCAAAAATTCAAAACTGGCCGAATCACGCCTCACAATACCCCTCTCCACAGTAGAAAAAAAACCCCTAAACAATTTGACGTGATAGCACGTCGAAATGATGGCATCCCAGGCCTGCCAAAGGAAACACCCCAGACAAGCCGCATCCCTCTCGCCGAGTGGCTAGTGAAAGGTTCCTTGGTGACCATGACGACCTCAATGCTTAAGGCTACACGCCCCTCAGACAAGCACCCGCACTTATACGAGAACGGTAAAAACTCCACTATTTCCACTGAGGCGGCTATCTCTATGATAGGATAAATGAGGCTGGGTTGGGAAGGTGAGTGACTGGGGGTGATGCCGAGATTAGGTTTCACGCATAGATGATATAAAACCTATTGCAGAGCCAGCTCTCCTCGCCTAACCTCTATGACAGCAAAGGACTGTACATGTCCATGCCGCGACACCGTAACTATGACTTCTGTAATGGCTTTATTTTGAATTTTCTTGAGCATATACTATCCCCTGCAGTGTTAGTAGTGCTGAATTTCCCTACATCGTGCTAAAGACACAGTAGTGAAATTAGCGTATTTCTTTTTTATTTGCAGATTCGACCTCGTAGAGGGGCAGTTTATCACATGACTCCGGATGTTAGCTAGCAAATATCCGCAAGTGCATTACCAGCAACATCACTCTCATATTAGGTTTAGTGCTCCTGTTAACAGAAAAAAGTCTGTATGATAATTTGACCTAAAATGTTTTTGATACTGACGGAGGTGCTATGATCGTGCGCAGGTGTTGACGGGAGGAAAGTTTGAGGTGTGTATGTTCTCCTATGGAGGCCGCTAGCTAAAGATCACTTGGGACCCAATACAAGTGTCCTAACCCCTGTAAGAAGAATCTCGAAGAGAATGAAAGAGGAAGGATGGGTGATGATGGATGGGAGGGTGGGGAGGGAGAGGTATGAGTGAGGGATTGTGGTGGAAAGGGAGATGTTTAGGGCGGGGGTTTAGGGGGTTGGAAAAGTTTGGAAGGGAGTTATGGGAAAGGTGATTTCAAGGTAAATTATTGTTTTTTACAGCAAGGCCTAGTTTAGAGGCTTATTTTTGAGTACGGCGGTGGCTGGGTCCAAAGGGTATTTAGGTACGGATCGGGGCTGTTTGTACTTAGTTAGAGCAGACGAGGCGATAAGCCCATAGAAATCTCGAAATGTAAAGAGACGATAAAAAATAAAAATAAAAAAACTAAAGATCACTTAAGTAGTGAAAGCTCTGCTCATACATGTGTAGCCCTATATCTCCGCTCGTGACCTATACATCCGTACATGCCCTAGTGCACTCGTCCACACCTCTCTGCTCCTCCATAGTATTGCGCTATCATACCTATTACTTGCGCTCCTCGGTACAACGTTCTACTACCGGGATTATTGTGCCGTCGTTCATGATTCCCAATTCTTCATTGATGATACTGTCCCCTTCGCCATACCCAGCACCCGGCCCTGCGCTCACACCGGTGGATCTCTGAGACTGCTGCATATCATGGCTTTCCCAGATTGCATAAGAGGCTGAGCCTCTGTGGATACCTCTACCCTCTTCTACAGCCGATGAGAGCAGGCATGTAATGGCAGAAGAAGGGCTTTAGCGCAGGGCCAGAGGCTGCTATCACAATGAGGGCCGCTTCGACAAAGTACGAAATCATCACATTAGTAATATCCCCTAAACATCTGGGTCAGATTCTCTACTAGATTAGAACTAAATTCAGAAGATATGCGCACAAGATATGTCTTTGCTATGGAGAGCGGGAAGCTGGACGACACGGAAGACGCTAGTAGCGCATGCTCTATGGGACAACGTTAGCTGCTCTCTAGAAGAGGATAGCATTTGAGAGCTCACAAGCCTCCAAGGCTAAATATCCCACAAAGAGCAATTTTCTGCCTTCTAGGCATCTGACTGTATGCATGCATTAGCAATGGTGAAACATCCCAGGCCCTCCTACTAGATCACTCACAGTTGAAACAAGAGGTGAAGGGGTAGCCCGGCTATCACCACATCTACAGCAATATTCATGCCTGCGTTGATGAGATACCAAAGTATCATGTCCCAGCAATATCCATTAGGAATGGTTTTGTCCCAACTATATCTAAGCGGCCGACAATCCAAGAAGAGAATCAATACATTTGCGATGCTTAGCAGGATGACGAATCCGATCGTGATATCCACTCCCAACCTAAACCGGCCATGGCGACCCATAATCCGTCTGTAGAAAATGAGGACGGAGAGTCTAGCGAACATTGTTTGAAGGCTGTAAGTGAAACTGCTGCCCCAATTTGACTACTGAGAGGTCAGCCCGCACACCCCAAGGAACGACCGGCGGACCGATACCTTCAGAAATACGATGAGTTCTTGTCGCGTTACTGTTTTAATATGGGACCCCATGCCATTGGAGGCTCCTATGACGGTAGGTATGATTTAGTTCGAGAATTTCAAATCGAAAGGGGAGATAGAGGTGAATTCACCGAGGAGCAGGCAGATCAGAAAGCCAGCCCCAATCAACTGTGCAAAGCAAGTGGCGTCAATTCCATGCCACAGAATGTCAGGAACAAACACAAACCTCCGCAATAACGATCAGCACTATTTTATACGAAACGAAAATGTCAGCTGTCACCCCGCTTCGTCTCTTAGAAACATAATACCAGCTGCAGGGAATTACCATCATCAGCCCCCCAGGCCCGCGTAATCTTCACCCGAGTGAAAACTCTGAGAGCTGTCACCACAAAACTGATTGCCCCCACAACTGCTCCGGCCACAAATATCTCGTTGGATCTGTTTCCCCCCATATCTTATCTTAATAATTTGACCGTCTCAAACACACGTAGGGTCCTAGATACTAGGGGCATTGGTGACTAGTTATATACGAAAAAAAAAAAGAAAACGAAAAAAAAGAGATAGACACTGGCAGACGTTCTCCCTTTCAAAATGCCTGCTTGCACAACTTGTCTTAACTTCTTATCACTAATGGCCTCGCCTTCCCACCCTCCTTTGACAAGGCTGCCAGCTCATCCCACAGCCTTGGGAACTTCAGAATAAGAGTCTCATGTCGTGTTCTGGAAGAGCCTTAAATTGGTTATTGGGAAGATCCCTAGAACATGGTACCGGTATTTGGATGACTGACTATTTGTAGTAGTATAATTGCTATTGTGTTATGTCATATTATGAGAGCCTGCCTACCTAGCCTCGAGCCCCCCCAGACCACGCAAAAAGGCTTCTGGAAAACTGGTCCAAATTCATCGATGCACACAATAGGCAGATAATACGGTACAAGGCTGGCTACAAAAATCACCAGTATAATAGCATATACCGCCCAAACAGGTCTACTTCGCACTCTCTATTTAATGCATCCTGAAGGTAAAAAAAAATGAGAAAATTATATTATAGTCTAAAATTCCTTCAAATATCTCCTCAAGTGCTCACGGATCTGTAAAGAGTCACTGGCTGCTTTGGCATGCAATATTGTAATGTTGAAGTTAAAAACAGCGCCAAGCCTTGCCATTTCCCATACAGAATAGTCAGAAATTGCGCCAAGACCAATGTACCGACCATTACTCCCTTGATAATTCCTCAGCCAGTTTAGGTACAGAGTTCTAAAGGGCTAGAGAGTATAATCTAGGGAACCATGTCACAGGTGGATACCGGTAATTTGGTTTAGATTGCTTTACTAGATCGGTGGTTGGAGGGTCGTGAATATGGCTGTTTTCAGTGAAAAACCTTCATCTACCGGTGATTTTTGTCGCCAGCCTCGTACTAGTAACAGGAGGTATCCAATCCCTCGCATTCCCTCTAGCACGGGTTGCCACCAAAAATACAAACAGAGCAGATGGATATTTTGTGCCACCTATCTGTGTCTTTGCAGGTTGTGGTCACTAGATATCATTGCGGCATTTGAAAACCTGACACGGCTTCCCGCGGGCACAGGTAGTCGGATGCAGGTTCGGTCTTCCTTAGGGTGCAGATTTCGGTTACGGCCGAGAGGATCCTGAGAATCCCTAGAGGCGTGATGCAGCCATTCTCCAGCCATGAAGTGGTTATTGGAGTCGGGGTATGACACTTTCAACTCGAGCTGCTGGTACAAGCAACTGTTTTTCTTTCTTCCCTTTTCATTTTTTTGAAGATGTCGTTTAACCCCTCCAATATGGCAAATACCGGCCGGCAGAGTATTTTGGCTCTGCCGTTAAATCACACTTTTTGTTGAAAACCGAAAGGGAAGTGGCTTTAAGAGGAGTCCTCAGTAAGACAATATTACCTACCCAACAGTCAATGAGAGCCTATGTTACAGGGGTTAATAACTATTAATACCTCTATTTAAGTACCTACTTTTGGGTAAGGAGCTCTAAGGCTAATAAGTTTTTGTCTTAGAAGTTTTCTACAAAAAAACACAGATTAAACTACTAGGGCAAACTCATCTCATGAGATCAACCTCGTTTTTCTGTTATGGCTCGGAAGTCGCTCGCAAGTGACACAGGTTTGTGAACACGGCTGCTATCTTGTACCGCCAAAATCCACCTTTTTTACTTATATCAGATTCCCAGTGTCATCCAAAAGTGCTCGTGTTCACAAACGTCGTTCCATCACGAGCACGGGGCTTCGGGGACTACGACGCAACGTTCCCAAAGGTAGGTTATGCGGGTGTAAGATGACTTACGGCATTACCCGGGGCAACCCAACCCAGATCCTAGCCTATCCCGTACCAGTAGTGCATCTTCAAATTACGGTTTGATACCACTCGCACATCCCGTACGATAATGTAAAGCCGAGGTGCCGGCCAGAATACGAGCACCCCCAAGTCCCAACAAATTCAAAACTGAATCACGCCTCGCAATACCGGTACCCCCCCTCCACAGTAGAAAAAAACCCAAACAATCTAACGTGACAACACGTCGAAACGATGGCATCCCGGGCCTGCCAAAGGAAACACTCCGGGCAAGCCCCATCCCTCTCGCCGAGTGGCTGGTGAAAGGTTCCGTGGTGACCATACTTGTACGAGAACCGTAAAAACTCCACTATTTCCGTTGAGGCGGCTATCTCTATGGTAGGATAAATGGGGGTAGGTTGGGAAGGCGAGTGAGTAGGAGTGATGCCGAGATTAGGCTTCACGCATAGATGATATAAAACCTATTGCAGAACCAGCTTTCCTCGCCCAACCCATATGACAGCAAAGGACCGTGTATGTCCATGTCGTGACACCGTAACTATGACTTCTCTAATGGCTTTGTTTCGATTTTTTCTTGAGCATACTGTAAAAACCGAAATAATTAGGAATCGCGCTAAGACGTTGGAGTTGCCTCTCCTAGTAAGGTCTGTGGAATTTTTTCTTTTTCCTAGTCTCAAATGAGGGCTGGAAGACAATCTGTTGCGAATCGTTTCTCAGAAAGTGGTAGTGTCTTATTATTAAGAGAAAGAAGAGAAGAAAGAAAAGAAAGCGTGAAACAACATAGAAAGACAAACACCAGGAAATCATCAAACTGCAGAAAGGCATACGCAGCACCCGGCACGTATTCTACGCACGTCTGCTGTAACACAATCTCATCGCTGTGTTTTCTCCCCCTAATCCAAAGGGGGGAATTCGGGACGTCCTAGGGCCATTCCCAATTACCTCGGTTTTTACGATACCACACGAGGAGAAAACAGGAGAAAAGGTGTTGGGAACCGTGCTTATGCTCTTATAATCACTGCAGTCCCGAATGACACCTGGTGATTGCCTGTGTCATCCAGCGATGTGTGAGCCTATTTCTAGGCCTCACTTCACTTTCTTCCTCCTCTTCTTCTTTCCTTTTTCTCACTTCCAATCTATAATACCAAACACCTGCTCGCTTAGGCCCCGCCCTCCCATCCGTGATACCGCCCAACAAAGGGAAATACAAACGACAAATGACTCGAAGTATCTCGGAATTTCCCGAAATCCAATACGAGTATCCGGAGTCGGGACTGGACAGTTGCACAAAGGGGTATTGTTAGAAATGATCCGTGGTGGGCCGGGCACTTTAAGCGGTAAGCAGACTGAAGTGTTACAAGCCGCTTGATGGGTACCGAAAGTGCGGGAAGAACTTTACGGAACGTGAGAACAAGAGAGAAGTTAAAGGTCAAATGAGAGTTGTGTTGAGAACAGCTTCGTTGGCTTAGTTCACTATGTGGAAAGAGCTTGTCAAGAGGAGAGAAGAGAACAGAAGTGAAACAAAACGGAGCGCAAAGAAGACAAGCGGACTTGGTGACCAATCACAGCCAAGTCAACCTCATGACTAAGCTTTGGTGAAAAACCCATGATAATCCAACAGGTATGGGTGGTGGTGCCAAGACACCGAGTGATTGGTAGTGATGCTGAAATGAGCTCCTCCGAGCCTTCGTTTTACTATAAATCCTCTAAAATGTTAGGATTGAGTCAAACTTACTACTACTAGAGCAGCCAATTAAGAGGATCGCTTGCAGAGCCAACTTGAAATTAAAGCCAGAAATTTTGTAGGGGAATTTCCACCCTAGGTGCTTAGCTTCAACCGGACCAGGGACAAGATTACTGGTAGTTATAAACCAGATAGTATTAGTTTTTGAGCATCTACAAATGCTATATGATTATCCACCTTGCCCTGGTTCTATCATCCAGTAAGACAAAATCCCTGTTTCAATTCCAAATCTCCCAGTTTGTAAAATCTTTTATATTCAAATCACCATCTAACATGCTATTGATATGAAGAGACAAGTTCCATTTGTGAAGTGTGGAGGTAGTGGTTGCTCAGCTGCACGGTTTGAAATCGGTGGAATAGTAGGGAAAATCTTTAACTGTGCACTTCCAACCTACCTCAAACTGGAGGCCCCCAGAAGTTTTATTTCTATTTTTTCTCTATTTTTTAATAGAGGGGTAAGCCTTACCCTAGCGAACCGACGATCCTCATCCATTCTACCTAGTAACATATGTTAATTTGTATTCTAATCCCCAAGTAATTAGACTTTCGCGGCATATTGACTAGCTTCTTAGTATTTCTAACAGCAAGTAATGGGGACGAAGCATTTGGTCACCTCTACTCACACTTTAAACCCATAGCTCACCCAAAGGTTACTATATTTAAAATCTCTCTCATTTTTCTGAATCTCTAGCTCCCCAATCCTCCTGAATTCTGGTTCTTGGTTGCCTGGAGCCATACCCTAACGCAAAAACTGCTGAAACTTACTAAGCCCTGTCCAGGATATGCTAAATCCGGGCCAGTGAGGAAATAACCCATACCCAACGGAGTGTTTTTCATTGGCCGGTTTTTACCTGCAAACACTCGCCAATGGCAACCTATTCTTTGTGCCAAAATCTCAAGCTATACGATTTCTTACTGGACGGGAATTAAGATATCCTAGTCCGGGCTTAGCGAGTATCCGTAGTTTTGCGGTCCTGCATCTAGGAGCCGCTAGTGTGCGGGATGATTTGTCACCTGCACTTGTACGAGTAAACTGGAAATGGTGCAAGAGCAATCAAATCAAGTACGGTCCGATAGGTAATCGAAGGCAAACCTCTTCAGGGAACTCTCTCTCTCGAAAATATGGAAACCTTAGCCAACACCTAGCCCTTGGGGTTACAGAATTTCTATTTGCATGCCTATCGATCCAAAACTTCTCTGGCGCCAGTTCCAGCTTACCCGAATTACACAGGTATAGTGTTGTAATGCTTATATAACAGTAACACAACTCTTGTAAGCTCAAATCAACTTCCAAACGATAGCCCAACAGCCACAACATCTAAGCTCAAAAGCTGCTGTAAAAGTGTTTACTCTATAGAAAATTACTGAAGAATTTACGGAATTTCCACTTGCCGTGATGCTAGGGCAATTCGAAATTTCGTTACTCTTGCGCAAGAGCCCCCGAGTTGGTGCGGTACGGTACTTGTACTAAAGTGCTCGGAGATTTCCTTAATATTCGGACAGCTTGGCGCCAAGACTCATACAAATCAGTGCCAAGATCCCGGATACTCCAAAAATCGCCGAGTGGAGCTGCTTGGGATGAGGTTAGATGTCCGGAAGCGGCAGCCGCCAGCTGTTGACTCAACAGCACAAAAGACTGCTTTGGGGGCACAAAGGATATGGCGGCACAGTTCCCGGGTAGCAGAGGAAATCCAAACACACCCAGTCGCACTTTTTGTTCCGGCCTTTGGCTTGCCGTTGTGAGCTTAGGCGTTGGTCGTTGGTTTTGGACACTTATTCTCGCCACCAGTACGGTAACTGCCTCTCGCAGCTAGGCGCCCCGACATGGAATGATGTAGGGTCTGTCGATCCCCACCCCATGTACTCGTATGACCCGTCTCGCGTGAAGAGGGAAGTGATTATCTGTTTAATAAGCAAATGAATGGGCACAGGTACTAGTACTCGTACTTGTACCGATTTGAAGTGTCTGACACCTCCGGTATACGAGTACGGACAGTAAAAGCTCTCGCGATTGGCTATTGGATTATGCCTGCAAACCGCGGCATCGCCCCGCGTTAGGTTTGGTTCAGCAAGTTTGTGGAATCCCCAAAACCGATTAATGAGGTTCAACATGACCAAAGGGCTCAGGCTGTGCCGTGTCAGGAAAGCACTAATCCTTCTCAAGGCCCTCCATCTCGGAACACCGGGATGCCACTAGAACAGAGATAGCGAATCGAAGGAGTTTTTATGGCACGGTACTGGTACAGGATCATCACGGCTTGTCCCAATGCGGCACGTAGCCCAACTACTGGTGACACGACAAGATTCAAACCAAGGAAAAAAAAGAGTACGGGTCCCTCTGCATCACTGGTATGAGTAAACCCTCGGAAGAGGATTCTCCCGGTATCACTCTGACAATTTCCTGGGCTACCGGTATAAGTTAAGCTCCCAGATCTCATATGCTTCTGGTTCAAAGCCTGGGACGGAATTGAGTGAAGATACTTCTCTCCCATCCTTCCTTCTTATTCCTGGCTTCCCCCCAGTCTGCGCAGCTTTGCCCCCGTCAATTGCACCACAACAAGAGACGAACAACCACTCACGTTGGAGATAACTATAAAGCGAATATGGCTTCAACCCTCGGCACACTCTGTGCTTTAGTAGTCCTTTTCCCAGCTGTCACGACTTCCATACCTCTTATACCACGATACGTATCGGAGAATGAGATCCTGGCTGCATACGATTATGTTGTTATCGGGGGTGGGACCAGCGGCCTGACTATTGCCAATCGACTTTCGGAGGATTCCTCTAGTAGGTTAACTTTGCCTCGTGTATCCGCTAAACACGTAGTTGTCTTTCAGGAGCTTATTCGCAACAATTAGAAACCGTTCTAGTGATTGAGTCTGGTCCAATGTGAGTTCGGCTTCTCCAGGAGAAGGTAATTGATCTATACAATAATAACTGAGTAAACTATCGTTTGTTCGCCTCTTTTTTAGTGATGATGGGTCTGATAGTTTCAAAATACCATATCTGGGTCGTGGATACCTAAATTACGGAACCAAATATGATTGGAATGTTACCTCTGTGCCAACCGAATCACTGGGGAATAAAACCATCATATTGCCACAAGCGAGGGTGTTGGGTGGCACGTCTGCTATCAACGGGATGCAATTCGCAAAAGGATCCCCCTCGGATTATGATGCCTGGGAAGAACTCGGAAATGAAGGATGGAACTTCAAGTCCTTAGAAAAGTACTTCAAAAAGGTGCAGGCCATTTCATGGCGGAAAACCTTATACCAAGCACTGACTTTGCATCCCTACACATATAGTCCGAAAACTTCACGGCCCCATCTGAGAAATTATCGAAGGAATTTGGGATCACTTACGACAAGTCTGCGCATGGATTCGGGGGATTTATACACTCGAGTTTCCCAAAGTTTCTCTGGCCTCAAATAAGTACAAACTCTATGACACAAGAGACTGCATTGGCCATTATTGACTCTTCTTCGCGTTAGAGAACTGGGTCGGTGCTATGAAAAGCCTTGGGCACACCGTCTCGCAGGACCCAGCGAATGGAGGTGCTCTCCAAGTATTCTGGTCGCCCTCCTCATTAGACCCTGACACGCAAACCCGTTCCTTCGCACGAGAATATTACGATGGTGCACAAGACCGACCGAACTTCCATGTCTTGCTCAATACCACCGTCACCAAATTGTTGACTTTTGGAAATAAGACTATTAGAATCGATGCTATAGAGGTATGGCATCTGCCCGACATGTAACTGGAAGGAAGATGTAACTTACAGCGGCTGCAGTTTTTGAGCTCAGCAGGAGCCACAAAGAAGTCCGTCAAGGTCAAAAAAGAGGCAGTTCTAGCTGCTGGCACGATATTCAGCCCCCAAATCCTACAAGTTTCCGGGATTGGGCCGGCGAGTCTGCTCAAATCGTTAGGGATTAAGGTCGTCGTTGATCTCCCAGGCGTGGGTGCTAACCTACAGGGCCATGTCTATCTTTACACCGCCTACCAATGTTAGTATCATCCCATATATCAGAGCTACTCGGCAAAAGTCTTCGTGAAATGGAATTTCCCTTTGCCTGTGGAAGGGGCCTCTTCACCACTAGACACCCCAATGGCATAACGCTTGACAATTCATAGGGCATCTGGATACCTTATGAATTATAAAGTGCCCCATCCCAGGCCACGATACTCGCGGATTTCACGGGTATTTAGACACCTGAATGCTAAGGCATACCAAAAATAGGCCCTTTGCACCAAGGTGTCCAAATATCTTTGAAATATGCAGAGTATCTTCGTGAAAGGGAAACTCCGTCTCACGAATGACTATGAGAAAAATAGAACTGACTAGCTAACTTGCCCAGTGACAAATGTCTCCCTCTCAGCGGCAAACCTTACGACTAACGCAACCTTCTACAACGAAATGTACGAGTTATACAAAAATAAACGAGATGGTAAGAATCCCACCACTTTTGAGCAAAGATTCCCCAATCTCATAACCGCAATCCACAATCAGGCCCCTTCACCAATACCGGAGCAAACATAATAGCCATGCTCCCCCTCTCAGACATAGCTTTATATAACCTCCAAAACTTCACCGGCGCCCTCAGCGAACCCTTCCCCTACCCAGACACAAGCATATCCAAAGGCTACCAGGCCCAACTCAAAATCCTCCTCCGCCGCCTAGCCACCCCAAACATGGCCGGAGTAGAACTAAGCTGGATCAACGAAGTCGGCGGCATAATCTTCTCAGTGATGCACCCCCTAAGCCGCGGCACCGTCACAGCAACCTCCTCATCTCTCCTCACCAACAGTATACCATCCGTAAACACCAGGTACCTTACCCACCCCCTCGATACCAGAATCTCCATAGAAACATTCAAGTACAATCGCAAGATCGCCGCAACAGGCGAAATGCAAGAACTGGGACCCGTAGAGGTGTCCCCGGGACCGGGAGCGACCACCGACGAGCAGATCGAGAAGGCGATCAGAGATGGGCCGAATTATATGTATCACATGACGGGCACTTGTTCCATGATGAAGAGGGAACTGGGCGGGGTCGTGGATACGGAGTTGAGGGTTTATGGAGTGCAGAACTTGAGGGTTGTGGATGGTAGTGTGCAGCCGTTGATCCCGGCCGCGCATTTGCAGACTACGGTTTATGCTGTTGCTGAGAGGGTGAGCATTTTTCGTCATGGAGTGGAGTTGCATGTGTGAGGAGGCTAACGTCGTTATTATTATTATTATAGGCAGCGGATTTGATCAAGGCTGGGAGTGCATGGCGGGAGTGAAGGGTGAGGTTTGATTTAGTTTGGTAGCATAGAGATTCCTTTCAATTTTGGTCATTTGCTCGAATAGTAGAAGCACATTATGGCGATAATTAGGGATGATTGTTATCCCGTTCAATCATGTAACTTATTCGTATTGCCAATATTGTTATTGACGGAACACCATTCCCTCTCTTGTGACCCTAGAAGTGCCAGTGCCGTACCATTCAGACAAAGTGATCGACCCCACACTAACCAAAACCGAGCCACAAACCGTGACTCACTCACCCAATCTAAAACAAAAAAAAAGCCAGGTCTCCCCTCAACCCTACCCACGCAAACAGATAATAATGGGTGCAAAAAAAACGCACCGACGCAGTGACTCGAACACCCACCAAACCACGCCGAAAGCAAAAAGAGATGACTTAGCAACAGCACGTTTCGATCGTGCGACCTCCGGGTTATGAGCCCGGCGCGCTTCCGCTGCGCCATGTTGCTTTCTGTGAGAATCACAATTGAAATTGAAAATATGAGGGTGGGGAGCGGTGAATACAAGTATGATCTGGTAGGAACTACCGATAGCTATCAGGTGAAACTAGGAGGAGGTGGAAAGGAATTTCCCTTCAGTTCAGTAATTTACTCTGGTATATTATTCCCTCTCATTACATTTGCAGCAGCACCGCGAATCCATAGGCAAACACCATCCAACTATCCATACATCTCTCCGTTCATCCATTCATCCGTCCCCAACACACAGGGCTCTCTCCCCACTTTACTCCCCCCCTTTCACCTTTCTCTTCATCTCCATCCCCAGCCTCTCCTTGACTTCCTCCTGCTCCTTTTTCAGGATATTAATCTCGTTAATAAACCACGAGATCCCCATCCATAGGCCCGCGCAGATGAAGCTCAAGATGATGAAGTGGTAGCTGCGTGTGCCGACCAGGAGTACAAAGAAGGTCAGTTGCAGCGCGAAGAAGGAAGCGTGCGTCGCGAGTACGAGGGAGGAGTTGGTGCCGGGAGTTAAGATGGAGTTCCAAAGGTCGGTGGCGAAGGCTGTCATTTTTGGTGTTGCTTGTTCGATTGTTGTTTCGCTTGTTTGTGGTGTTGGGTTTGGGGTGGGTGGATTGAAAAGGGGGGGGTGGGTAGAATCAGGGGGGGGTTGCTTTGTTGGCTTTGAGAGGTGGGATGAATTTTGGTGTTTTTGGAAGTAAGGAGACGAGGGAAGGGGACGGGGAGTGCCGGGTAACTACCGTATGGTGCTGTGCTGGCACTCCACTGGATAAACCTTCTTTTTCGGAAAGAAATATGTTTATCCTGGTGGTGGTGAGGTTTGGTCAAGCTTATCTATCGTGTTTTTATGATTAACTTTACCTTCATGTTTTGTTTCGATGAAGTATCGGTAGGGTGTGAACCTTACGACAAGCTTTTTCGTATGGGATGATTACCACCCCACCCTACCATAGCTCGACTCGATACTCAACTCCGTTGGCATCATGGATATTAACGTCTTATCTAATTTAAGCTTAAATCCTCCCCTTCCCCTAACCGTTCCTTCCAGAACCCCTTCCCATAACTAACACATAACTCAACTCCCTTCTTCACATCTCTGCTCCCAACCCACAGCCCCATCCTAACCTCCCCCCCATCACCACCCCCAACCCTCCTGGTCTCGAAAACAACATTAGCCCTCACAAAGCCCGGAACTCCCCTATAGTCATTAACCATCCTCCCCTCGTTTCCCATCCTGTGCGCGTCCACGCTAACACGTAATTCCCGGTCCAGACAGAGGTCGTAATCCGACAACTCATCGAGGTCGTTGTCATCATGCACGTAGCCCAAGTAGTCCAGGATGAAGGAGCGTGCGGGAAGGGTTTTTGCGGCGAAGAGTCCGAGTTGGCCGAATGCTGGATGTACTGGGTCGGTAATTTTGCGGATTTTGACTAGAGTGGAAGGGGTGGAGGGGGGGTTAGTGGTGGATAGGGAGAGGTTCGTGATGGTTTCGGCGGGGAGGGATTTGCTAAGGTGGGGACGGGTTAGGTAGGTTATTTCGGGAGGCCAGTTGGAGGGGGTTTTAGAGGGTTTTAAGGAGGAAGAGGAGGCGGTGGTGATTTTTGTCGGTGGTTTTGGGGTTCGTGGAGGGCCTTTTGTGGGCATGGTTTGAGTATTGGTTCGTGGTGGTGGTGGAGGGTTTGTCTGAGTGTTGTGTCTCGCGGCGAGAGGTGCCGGAACGTGGATGGGTTGCTGTGGGCAAATCGGGGATCTTGCGGGTATATTTGGTTGATGCTCGATCGGGAACTTGATAATGGAGTGGCGTAGGTGGGTTAGGTTACCTAGTTTCACCCTATTTGCTGGTGTTTAACCAAGCAAGTACTAGTATAGCAGCGACTTGTATCATAGCAAGCATTACCGTATACCCCGTAAGCTGTTGACCGGCAAAGGAAAATGGTATGGTAGCGCTGCATTCAACATGTTTCTTTCATCCGATTCCTGTAGTGATCGATTGGGGGATATGCGGATGAAACGTTTAATGATTACCTGGGTAGTGTAATCGAGTACTTGTGCTGTGGTTAATTTGGATCCTCTGTTCTATCCAATTATTAAATTCTCTATGTCTGGTCCCGTGGGGGGGAGCGGTCTTGATCGCATCGAGATCTAGGTTAGCGACACTGTAAGCTACAGGATGCCAGCCAGTCGGAGCCTAGTACGAGGAAAAACTGGGAGGAACGAAAAGGGTTAAGATTGGCCCAGAGAACACCACTTGGGCCCTGGCTGCAGATCGGGCTAAAGTTTTGATATGGGAGGAATAGGTATTATGATACTTGTGATGAAAAGCTGCGGTACACTTCAATTAGGGTACCGGTGGGGCACTTTGTGGCGGCGGTTGGCATGATATGATACCGTGAGCGTCTCTACAGTGCTCAAACCTGGGTGTCTTTCTGTGCCTTTACCGTACTCTTCCGTTTTCCTTACCATGCTGGGCGATTCTTCATTCCCAATCTCACTGTATTTGTTGTAGAATTTCTCTCACCCTTTCCCCTCCATCAATTTTTATCATCGTCACGCACACTCACTTTCATCTCATTACCATACCCCTACGGTGCTTTTTCACCCCTGATTCTATCTTCCTTTCCTGATTTTGTGATAGTGGCGGAGCAAGTAACGAGACGAGAGAGAAGGATAGCACATACGGTGCTCACGTACTGGTATCGCATCATCCGCAACGTCTCTCTCGTACAAGTTCCGTCAGTACGTGTATACACTTCTTTTGCTCTCATTAGAACCGAGCCCCTGTCAATTCGCCCGGGCTGTCTTTCTATTACCGGCCCCGACCCGCTCACGTCGTTTTATTCCCCTTTCACATAATCGCTGACCCCTTTGTATTAATTTTTATTTGGTTGCGAAAAGGGCTGAAGGAGAGGAAGGGCAAAGGGCTGATCTGACTTGACTGGTAAGGTTGAGGGGCCCATCACTTCTTTGGTTCTGACGGTGACTGATAATCGCGGTAAAAGTTAGGAAGAAAAAAACAAAAACAAAAACAGAAAAAGCAGACAGCACGGAAAAAGAAGGTTCGATAACATCGGTAGTGAAGAGTTCTTATAGTATCATACCATAGTGTTTTTTGTACGATACCCTGGCTATCGGGGGGAAAAGAAAGCAAGGAAGAAAGCAGCGTCACAATTTAAGTTCAAGGATTTCTGCTTGCTGAATGCCACCGACCCCGCCGCCCACGAGTGCCGATAACAATCGAGAGCAGCTGGACGCAAACTACCCGGACGCTCGCCATTATCAACTGCTGCCCGATTCCCCCGACTCTCCACCGACCCCGCCGCCGCTGTCGGAGGCTAGAAAACACCAAATACACCAACAGTCACAATCAAACTTACTCGGCGATCCGACCAATCTGCACTCTTCTCCTGACGACAAACAAGGCCTTGTAAGAGAACGGGCAGGATCTGTAAGGGTCAAAGGCTCGGAAGTACCGCTATCTTCTGTAATAGGGGAAGCTTTCGCCACGGAGGATCTGATACACTCTGGTTCTGACCTGCTCGTTCCCGAAGACGGCGACGACCACTCGCGAACCCACACACGAGCCGCACCAGCTCCTCCAGCTGTTGCAACAGCCTCCACCTCTGCCACAACCACAACCGCCTCCGCTGCCACAACCACAGCCGTTACAGTCTACGCTTGCCCACCTATTATTCCAGATCCTGTTGAAAAAGACGACAGAGAAGGTAACGACGAATTTTACGATCTTACAGCCCTGAGAGGCGCTGGTCTTTACCGAAGAAGCGGAGCTCGTGATCAACTAGGAAGAGGCCAGGTTCCCGCCGGTCTTGTGCGCCGGGGAATTGGAATTGTGAAGAGAGACGAGGTTGGAGACTACGCTAGAAGGGACGGAGATATTAATTCTTCTACTACCCTTGGTAGTGGAAGACTGCAGAACGCCGAGTTGGCGGGAAGATACGGTGCGCTTTCCCCCGAGCCCTTAACCCCCCCCCTGTCATCTTTTGTTGTTGCCTTTGGTCTTGCTTCTGCTGTGTTTCTACAACTGTTTGCTGCCTACCCCTCGTCCATCCATCCATCCACTCCCCCTCTCCTCCCCCTGCTGGCTTGTGTTTGCCAGGGTTGTTCCCCCCACCACCAAGTGTAATCTTTTTTTTTGTTGTTCTTTTCCCCAACCAGGCTGACATGCACCTCCGCACATGCGTGCATATTTTCGATGAATCTAGCCCAAACACGTTCCCCTCCTCAACATCCTACCTCTACCACCTTTCAAAATTCCCCAGTTCATTCGCACTCGTCGGACCAATCTGTGTCTGAAGAGGAAGAAAATTCGGAAGTAGAGGAAGAGGAAGAGGAAGACGATATGGAGGAGGAAGAGTCCTGGATCGGCAACTTTTGTTCCATGCTAGGACATGAATACTTTGCTGAAGTCACAGAAGAGTTCATTGAAGATGATTTTAATTTGACAGGCCTAGGCCAGATGGTTCCTATGTAGGTGGTCTTGATTATTTGTTCGTTTGTTTTTATTATTTTCTCCGCTGCGGAACAGTGTTGTACCCCTTTTCCATTCCATTATTATGCTTTTGAATAAGGCGTGACATTTCCCCATCTTTTTTGATTGTTTGTATTTTCATTCTTAGGATTGCGGGCTAATGATTTTGTCTGAATTAAGGTATAAAGAAGCTTTGGAAATGATACTCGATGTGGAGCCTGAAGACGACTCCGACAGTCAGGGATCTGCATCCGAATCACTGTCCGAGCAAACCGGCGCTCAAGGGGGTGCCTACCGTCGTCGCTCGGCTCACATGCGAGTAGCCTCTGATTTATCTGTCATCGAATCGTCTGCAGAGCTTCTTTACGGCCTTATCCATCAGCGATTCATCACATCTCGTCAAGGAATTCAGATGATGTATGACAAATATTTAGCGAATCACTTTGGCTTCTGTCCACGAGTTTACTGCACCCAAGCCCGGGTCCTTCCCTGTGGATATTCGGACACCCCTGGTGTAGAGACGGTTAAACTTTTCTGTCCATCGTGCTGCGATATCTACGTTCCGCCGAACTCCCGATTTCAGACGGTTGATGGGGCTTATTTCGGAACTACATTTGCCTCGCTATTTTTGATGACTTTTCCGGAGCTGGATACATCTGGTAGTGGCCGCAAGGAGGTTTTGTCTGGCACCAATCTGAATTCCGCAGGTGGTAAAAAAGGAGTAAGTCAGGCCGGCGCGCCATCTATCAACGGGGTATTGGCCGCAAACCTCGCACCTGGATTAGGAAAAGGGAAGCAATACGAGATGCGTATCTATGGATTTCGTGTGTCAGAGCGAGCGCGCAGTGGGCCGAGGATGGGTTGGCTGAGGAGTCGTCCGGAGGAAATATCTCTGTTGGACGAAACTGCAAAGTCCGGGGCAGCAGCGGAGGAGGAGGTTGAATATAGTAGCGAAGAGGAAGCGTTAGAGGATAGTGAAGGGGAGGAAGAAAGCGCTGATGAGGACGAAATGGCCTTGGGTTGGGACTGCGCTGCTGGCTCTAGACCGGAGACATCGCGACGTGGTGGGATAACTCCTATGGATACAAACGGAACCGGCATCGCAAGGTGAGCGGAATGGAGGGCACACCGACCATATCCTGCACCAAGTAGGAAATCTATTCGTCTTTGAAGGGAGAGGAGCGTTCGGACTCCGCTTTTTTTTTTTGTTTCCTATAGTTTTATCTTCTGTTGCAATACTTGGTATTTTTTATTATTAGTCGCTTTCCTTTCCCTCGTCCTTTTTTCCCTTTACTCCTTTGAATTACTAGAGGTAGTACTAGCCGGTGCAAGTTATGGGTGATTGTTGTTGTCGATGATGAGAATTGAATACTCGACGGTTTATACAGAAAATTATCAAAACAGGAGACGGTTTAGAGAGGCGTTTGAGGGGAGGGGGGGGGAGTGGAGGGGGTTGGTAGGCGGGGAAAAAAAGTATGGGGGTGTATATACCATGTTGTCCCTCTTATATTCGTGCCTTTTGTGCACCTTCAGTCCTATCCTACATTTTTTCCCCCCTATGGCTTGAGAAGTGTTTCTATATAAGTCATGCCTCGTTGGTTGGATTTGTCTAGAAGCAATGGCCTCGCTATCTAATTAATTATAATGAGATCTCTTTTGTGCATCAATATAGGTATTATACGAGTAGCATGCTGGGGTTGAAGAATGAATGTGATTTGATTTTTCCCTGAGGATTTTTCTTTTTAGGTTAATCAAGTTAACCCCCATCCCGCCAAGAATTAAAAGCACAGACCACGGGGGCACTTGAGCCAAAATTCCTGCCCCTCCAAACATCCGTCCCGCATCTGAACTCGACTTGTCAAGTGCCGTTACTAACAAACGACCTTGCCTCAACTGTGCCGTAACTACACCTACGATACATAACTCTAGAAGGAGCAGAAGCAGCAGAAATCAGTAACCATGGGCGTCAGCGAGAAAATCAAAGAAATCGAAGAGGAGATGCGGAGGACTCAGTTAGTCTTTTCTCCCTTCCCTGCATACATTCCCCACCACCTACTGCTACTACTACTAATGCTACCAAGACACAACAAAGTCACTAACAAAGCACACCATTTAACAATACAGAAAGAACAAAGCAACGGAATATCATCTCGGGCTGTTAAAAGGCAAACTCGCACGCCTCCGTGCACAGCTTTTAGAACCAGCGCCGGGAGCAGGAGCCGGGGCAGGTACCGGTTTCGACGTATCTAAATCTGGCGGTACTAATCCCTTCCCCTTCCCCCTCTAGTGACCTCCTCCTCCTCCGGGAACAAATAGATAAATAAGTAAAATAAATAAATAAATAGATGTACAATTTTAAGCTGATATGATACATATTATTATTACCAAGATGCCCGAATCGCCCTGGTCGGCTTCCCATCGGTTGGGAAATCCACGCTCCTTTCGAAAATCACAAAGACAAAGTCGGAGGTGGCGGCTTACTCCTTCACGACCCTCACTGCTATCCCTGGTGTGCTCGAATACGGCGGGGCAGAGATACAGATCCTGGATCTTCCTGGGATCATTGAGGGTGCGGCGGAGGGTAAGGGGAGGGGGAGACAGGTTATCTCGGCTGCGAAGACTAGCGATTTGATAATGATGGTGTTGGACGCTACGAAGAAGGCGGAACAGAGGGCGCTGTTGGAGAGGGAATTGGAGGCGGTGGGGATTAGGTTGAATAGGGAGCCGCCGAATATTTACCTCAAGGCAAAGAAGGCCGGTGGGATGAAGTTGAGTTTTATGAGTACGCCAAAGTATTTGGATGAGAAGGTTTGTTTGATATGTTCCGGTTGGAGAAGAAGGATGAATTGGTGGGAGGGGGTGGGCTAATTGGGGGGTTTGATAGATGATATATAACATCTTGAGAGACTACAAGATGCTCAATTGCGAGGTATTAATTCGAGATGAGAATGGTATTGACCCCTCCTCCACCCACCCCCTACCTCCTCTATCAAAAAAGCTAACAAATCTAGCAACCGTCGACGACTTCATAGACGTAATCATGGCCCCTCACCGCCGCTACATAAAATGGTACCCTCCCCATACTTTCTCTCCCCTTCCCTCCTCCCCAAACTAATACCTCCAATCTAGCCTCTACGTCTACAACAAAATCGATTGCATAAGCATGCAATTCCTCGACCAGCTCGCACACGAGGACCACACCGTTGTCATGTCCTGTGAACTGGACCTAGGCATCACCGATGTCGTGGACCGCGCCTGGCAGGAGCTAAACTTGATGCGCATCTACACGAAGCGCAGGGGCGTGCAGCCCAACTTCGCCGAAGCCTTGATCGTGCGACAGGGTGCGACGGTGGAGGACGTGTGCGATCAGGTGCATCGCAGTCTCAAGGAAAGTTTCAAATACGCGCTTGTTTGGGGCGCCAGTGCTCGACATGTGCCGCAGAGGGTTGGGTTGGGGCATACGGTTGCTGATGAGGATGTTATCTCTATCGTTACGAAGTGATTGTGAGGGGGGAGGGGAGGGAGAGGATAGAGGGGGATAAGTTGAATGGGGAAGCAAAAAAAAAAAACTATTGAATGTGCTATTAAGCCCACTGTCGTGATAATATAAATTGAGCTATGATAAAAAAAGGGGAAAAGGGGGAAAAAAAAGTACACAATAATCCTGTTATGTACTTCTTTCATGGACTCTTCCTCCTCACCTCCCAAGGAACATTACGCCGCAAAGCCTCTATCTCTATCGACCCCCCACAAGAAAGCAATCAGAAAACCCACCTCCCCGCCCCCGGGGCTATAATTGCTAGAGCTCAGTCTTCAGCCCCACCCCCCGTCCCCTAACTGCCCCAGACGTAACGTCCTCCGCCTCCCCAGCACCACCATTGACAGCAGGCAATGACGCTTCCACAAACCCCTCCAACCCCAACCACCCCGCCAGGAACGCGGCAGTAAGCCTCGCCCAGTCCTTAACAGTGGGCATATCCAAATGCCCCCCATCATCCTCCATGACATGCCAAACCCTCGGAAACGGGGTGGGTATGACGTGTAGCACCTCTACCCCTCTAGCCAGGAACGGGATATGGTCATCCTGGATCATCATGGAGTGCTTCTCCTTCTTGGTGGCGGGCTCGAAGAACCAGGGGTTGGGCGAGGTCTTGTGCGAGAGGAAGTGGTTCAGCCGGCGCAGACGGGATTCCAGAGTTGCCATGTGCGTGTAGGCCCAGTGGGTTGTGGGGAAGTAGGAAGGGATGGTGGGGGATTTGGAACCTAGAAGGTCGAGGAGGAGGAAGAGGTCTATGCTTGAGAGGTGGTTCTTGCGTTGGGAGAGGGCGGTGTGTGGGGTCGATTCCCAGGTATTTGCTAGGCTCCTGGCTTTTTCGTTAGCTTAGTTCCGAGGGGAGCACGGAAGAGGAGTAGGGGGGGGGGGGGGTACCTAGCACCATATAGGGAATCTTCATTAGTCCAAGAATGAAATGCCTCCTCTCCGTCGAGGAATAGTATCATGACGCCGCGGTAAGCGTCCTCGTGCCCATCCCCGTCTCCCAATCCGTCGCCAGCAAGTCCCTTCACCCGCATGTCCTCCCACTTTCTCGTTAGTGCCTCGTCGATCGCCTGCGCCGCGTGCATCAGCACGGCACACGGCACCGCCGAGTCAGTCGCGCCGATGAAGCCCTCCGGCGTGCTCTTGGAATCGTAGTGCGCTACCAGCACCAACCGGCCCACATCCCCCTTACCGGCCCATGGCGGGTCCCGTGTAGCGTAGAAGTTGACAAACGGTATTTCCGCCCCGTTCGAGGTGGGTGTCGTGGCCGTTGAGTTCTGTGTTGACGTCTTCCAGTACGGTAGCTTGGTTGCGAAGAAGTTTTGAAAGTGGTTTAGCACCTTCAACGAGCCTTCGGTGCCGGGGACGCGCGGAATTAGGATTGGGGAGAGGAGGGCGCCGGAGGTTATGTCGAAGTCCGTATCCGAGGGGTTTGGTAACCGGGCGAGGGTTTCGTCTGAGAGGTCGGTCCAGGCCGTTGTTAGGGTTGGGAATAAGGGGAGGAGGATAGGGAAAAGGAAATGGAAAAGTGGTGCCATGATTGGCCGGTAGGGTGGGAGAGAGCAGGACTAGCACTTGGCTTAACTGCTCCGGCGGTATTATGTGTTAGTGTATTCGCGGGATCTCCGGGGGGTGTGAGGTACCGGCAGAATTGAGGGAGGTTTGGGGAAGGGGAGGAAGGTATGAAACTAGGGTTAGGGTATGCATGATTGAACAGGGTGGCCTTGATGGATTGTTCCGGCTGGTTCCTGAATCTCAAAATCCCTGCAGGCAGCTCCTTTGAAGTCGGGATTCTCCAGATCCTCGTGTCATACGGGATCCATACCGTGCTGTGTCCTGCCGTAGTCCATCTTTTTTATTATACGACAGCCCTATCGCTGCGACACTAGATGGTGACATCTACATAGCTCCCTGAGGGTTGAAGATCTGGTCATTAAAATCAACGGCTCGCCAGCTCGCTCACAGCCAAGCCAACATCTCTTTATGCGGGAGATCTTCTGTCTGCGAGCAGTGTGGTCCAATGACATTTGATTATGAAATCTGACATTATCCTTTCCGGGTTTGCATATCATAGGCATGCTCTCTTATCTACTAAGGCTTGATAAGCGTTGTTGAATTTTTGATTACCGGTATCGATACCGGTAGGTACCGTATCCCAGGAGAAGGCGATCCTTGACCTTGGACTTTTTACCTCCCGTGGATTATCATAAAGGCCGGCCCTCTTTCGCATGTCCCTCTCACGAAGACGTCAAGATAGTATATACACGCGAGCTCGGATTCGAGCCCTCATCAATTGACGTAGCAGCAACGTCGGAATGTATAAGGCGAGAGAACGCTCGTGGAGCCCGTTGCAGTGCTCATGTCCTCAAAAGCAGTTTAGCGAGCACAGTTGCCATGGTGATACAAGAACGCACGTCGATGCTTGACCTCAACATTCAATCAGGTCAACATCATGATGAGCGTATTGTTGGGTCCTCCCCCACATTGTATGAAACCTCCCATCCCAACGACAAAATAATAGGTAAAATATTTCCCTTAAAGAACAGAAATCGAAACAAACAAGTAGCGAGTCCCATTGGCCTAGCTTCCTCATTCGCGCCTCCCAATGGCGAGTGTGAGATGCTTTCCCGTATCTCTTACGCTCCACCATGGAGTTGGATCAGGTACGCTCATGGATATGCTACAGCCCTAAAAAGACCCCTTTTTTATAAAAGAAAAAAAACTAACTTAGAAATGAGGACAATTCTCTCTTGACAAAGAAACAAAAGAAATCTCCAAATCCTTAGGAAGAGCCAGGGCCTCTCCTACCTAAACTGACAATGTCAGAAACAAACCAATTTCTCGAAAACATTAACTGACCGAAATATCAATCATCCTTCCTGAACTTGACTGCAACATGGCCTATTGCCCCGTCTGGCAAAGCAGTTGGCACATCAACAAGCCAATCTTTATTCGCCTTTGGCTTCTCTAACTTATTTCTACCCGTATAAGGGCAATCCCAATAAATATCCGCAATCCGATTTCCATCTTTCTTTTTGTCGGATACCGCAACCGTGCCCTCTGTACCAGAGGGCAAGTTTTCTCGTCCACAAGAATAAATCGTATATGACTGTTTCGACTTGATTTCGGTGCCGACTATGTCGTTAGGATTGATCTCATTGTCCATACTGTCACCATCATAAAGCTTTCCGTAATCAAGCTTAATGCCAGTAATCCAAATGGAATCAGTAGAACGGTTCGTAAGTTCAAGAGCAATCCACTGTGCATAACTAAGAGTTGACACACTATAGATAAAATTAGAGATGACAGCAGACTACAAATTCAAAACTTACCTCATCGTGGACAGGTTGATGAATACAATACTATCGGCTTGTGTTGGTCAGTTCCGCTGTTGTGGGTGATGGTATTCTTCATGCAACCGCGCGGGGGGGAGTGGAGAAGGAGGGAAGCATGAAGCAGCGATAAAAGTAAGTACTTAAATACCCTATAATCAAAGGGTACTCCGCTGCCGAGGCTAACATGTTTCACGGGGCAAATGATTACACTATGTGCACTGTACGGATGCTAAGCTGGCACGAGTGCCGGTTTTTTTTTGTGCCGCTCTAATCCTTTCCCGGACAATTGAGAAACTCCTTCCTTATCGAACGATTTTATCACGAAAGATCTTCTCATCGTGCCCAGGTCTGGTATTAGAACGTGCCTATAAGAGCAATCTGTCTAGTGAGACCCTCGTAATAACTATTAACTAGAGTCGTCAAGAATTATTAGAATCAAATGTAAAGAATCATAGGGGCTTATCTTAGTGTGAAGGGTGTATAGAACCAATGACTAAGCTCTCGGGAAATTCCCTCAACCCAGCCTGCGTGTGATGGGTTACATCTAGGTGTGCTCTCTATCTAACCCATCTGATTAGTAGAGATTTAGGCAATGAAAAGGGGCTCTTATGTACTGAAACCGGGAAGCTGTGTAGATGAGATTCTGGCTGGGCATGGTATTGGAGATAATGATCCACCAATGGGACGCCATCTGCTGTAAGTGTCGAACTCAAATTAGCATGTCTCCTCTGGAAATATGTGAACCATGCCATCTTGGAAATAAGGTTAAATCTCGCTCTTTCACTCCAACTTTCCGAAATCACTTGGGCCCATGTTGTCTTCTCCGGGTTTGAAGATCTTGAGTGAATCTATGGTCTAAGGTTGCCCGGTCGTGTCAGTATATGGGAGATTGGTATGTAATGGGGTGAGTTACAAATTTTAGGCAGGAACCGAAACCATAGTTTCAACGATTCTCTTGGTTTTTTTGAGCGGATTAAAATTAGTGTATGAAACATATTTGGAGATTCTAATTTACTCTTTTGGCTCATTAGGATTGGCGTGAGTGCTTTGACTTCAGGGATCTTTGATACCAGAGTACTAAATTGAAGGAGAGAGGGGAGAAAAGAGATGTGGATAAAACAAACAAAACATCTTGGCTGCAAGAGTTGCCATGCGAGACTAGTAGGTGCGAGTATCTCAAGAAAGTACGGTAGTGCCTGTGATGAGCCAGAGGTCTGCACACAACACAGGTATAGTGGAGCAGACCCCCGTGCAAACACCTATATTATTGTTTCTTTCATCCCACGCAGAAGCAAAACACACTCAATAAACCCTTCACCGCCTTTTGCAATTCCCTCAACCATCAGGATCTATTGTTGTATGATATCGCAAAGCACTAGCTCTCTGTCATAGGAGATATTATGCCTGTTTGTTCATACCAAAAGCTTAAGTTGGCCCCCAGAATTCGAGAGGCTTGGACGGACTTGGAGAGTAGGCTTGAAAGCATTCCAGTTCCGGTATCCATCAGTTTCAAGCAGTGAATTGGGGACCCAAGGCCCCTCGAGTACGCCAATCCAGAGATAGCCAAGGGACTCGTTCAAAGGCAGTCCTGGAATAGGAATGTCTACGGGAGGTATTGATATAATTATAGATTTTCCCGAGGGTTCTAGGTTACCCTCAGGAAAGATTACCCTGCCGGCTTGTCAATTGAGCTTTGTCCTAGGATTGTGCACTCTGGGCCTTTCATTAGAAGCATGAAAAGTCACAAGGTTGGATCAGCGATTATGACCGGTGAAGCATAAATGGCTTCAATAAATGCACGCACACCCACCGTGCGTCTTGATATGGTTCAAACACCAAACACGCAAGAGTTTGAGCAACCTATTAAAAAGAACCGAATTGACAAATAGAAGCCATTACGGCAATTAGTTCTATGAACCTCATGATACCAGAGCTTGCTAGCTCTCCATTTTGGAGAGATTATTGACGATGTCAAGTGACTCTGGGGAACCGGGACTACTCATACTGGGGAAAAGCCACGCTCTCAAGCTTTATGCGTAGCTGGCGGCCTACCTGGCTTAGGTGGTTGGGCAACAATCCTGGGTGCACAAAGTTCTGAAGGATGGTTAGAAAACTCCTTTGCAGAGTGTTCCGAGTTGCCGAAAGGTCCAAAGTGTGGTAAGATAAAAGCTGTCTAAGCAAAAGGTACTGTATTTCCTCACCTAAATGAGCACCTTACTTCTTTATCGCGGCACGGCTGCCTTATTGTCTATTGGGGCTGACACGCTATATCCGATAGACTATGGTCCTCGAGTACGGGTTACAGACGGAATTAACGTTGGATACTGCGTTAACCCAAATGTCGAGAAGGGGCTGATTTGAGCTGCTATGGCCTGAATCCCTTTAGACTTGCTAGCTAGGTTGGGCTAGTGGGGCCTGTGCACACTCTGCTACTCTATCGGGTCTGAGTAGACAACACTCGTCTATATGTGTTATGCCCTACGGCCAAAAATGTAGAGCAGGCACTTGTTTTCTAACAATTAAGTTTCAGTTCTATTCGCTTCCTGGAATTGACGGATTCGTTTGAGAAACAATCATTTAGAGTTAGAAACTTAGAGTGCTGCTTATTGCGCGTTTCTTTCGGTCGACAGCAACAACCGGTGCACCCAGTGAAGGAGAAAATTCCAATGATACTACAAGTGCCACCGAAAAAGTGAGTGCACGCGTGGGGTTTTACACTAAAAACAGCCAATTTCACCCACTTATTCCACCACTAATATCTGGATTAAAAATAAGATAACTTCATAGTATGTTCAGAAAATATCTAGGCTACTCAACTTATATTGAAATATGAAGTGA
>Ga0307507_10001423_pt1 | contig 53665 bp, 34 predicted proteins | sample 7_EM_MG_FD_207223 | JGI IMG/M metagenome (GOLD analysis project Ga0307507, IMG submission 207223) | Populus trichocarpa ectomycorrhiza microbial communities from riparian zone in the Pacific Northwest, United States - 7_EM | ecosystem: Host-associated > Plants > Roots > Unclassified | place... | reverse complement strand
TACTGTCTTGGCAAGCAATTAACAAGCAAGCAAGCAAGCAGAGAGCTTCCAAATCGGGCAATCAAGCAAGCAGAGGGGTGTTTTGCTTGCTTGCTTGCTTATCAGCAAGTCTGCCTACGCTGAAACTACAGGACGTTACCGCAGAGGACATGGAGTTGTTCATTAGGGACAATCTTGCTGCTCATCCTCACATGGTTGAAATGACGAGACACTTTCCCGAAGAGACTAGCGAATTAGTTACTGAGTTGAAAGAAAAGGCCGCTGGGGTATTCCTCTGGGTACATCTCGTGGTGCGACTCCTTGTAAACGGTATCGAATCGGGTGACGACATAAGTGATCTGCAACGTAAGCTTCGCTCCTTACCTCCGGATCTTAGAGATCTTTACCGAGGCATGATTTCCAAAATGGAGCCAGATCATCGAATCCAGGCCGCAGGAATATTCCAGTTGTTGCATACATGGAACCGGTACATCCCAGACCAGCCCTTTAGGACAATCATCTTGCATTTCGCTGTGCAGCCTCCGTCAAAGGCTTTTAGCCAGCCAATACGACCTTTGGACTCAAGAACTTATCAATGGTTCTGCAGCATTACAGAGGTACGAATTAGTAGTCGATGTTGTGGGTTGCTGGAAGTTCATTCGAAAGACCGAGATTCCAACCCACAAGGATCGGGATCTGCCCACGTTACCTATGCGGAAATGGATAGATCAGTCGTAGACTATCTCCACCGAACCGTTGCCGAATTCCTGACATCCGATGATGTTTGGGGTGAAATTTGTGAAACGACCAAGGCTTCCTCCGGTTTTGATGCTGCCCTCAATCTCTCGTCTGCAGTTCTCTCGGTGATCAAAACAGAAGGTCAACATCCTCAAGAATCTCTGGTCGATTATGTTAATGCGCTAGCAACACTCTGCCGGGAGACACCGGGTTTCTCCGACCATAGAACTTTAGGTCAATACATAGACGCCATGGACGAGACAATAACTCAAAATCGGGAGGAGTTTACTTCATCCTGTGGGTGGCACTGGTCGGTTAACCTGTACCCTCACACTGGCACACAATTACCATTATCAACCCCACCGTCTGAGATAGAACGATTTCACCGAGTAGCAGGTATTTTCAGTTTCGCAGCTCGAACAGGCATATTCCACTACATTACAGCATTTTATGGTCGGCGAACTCATGCCCCTTCAAGCAAATTCGTGATGGTGGTGCATGCACTCGACAGTTGGAAGAGCACCGTGTCGTCAAGACGGATATCGTTACATGCCCGGACAGAGACTCTGCTTTACCTTCTCGAGCATGCAGCTCAGCCTGAGGCGTACGATTTCGGCTGCACTTTGTGGAGTATTTTCCCGGAACGAGTGTTGCTAAAGGATGAAAACTATTTAGGCCTACAAACTGCTAATCGTACGGTTAAGGGCCAGTATCCTCGGGACCGATTCGCGTTCCTAGCTGCTTTTCTCACCTCAACCCGCTATCCCGAGAAACTATTACCGGATATTCCGCCACAAATAAATCTTCTGCATATAGCTTCCTCATTGAGACACGATGGGAACTTGAGCATCAGACAGTTAGGCCAGAAAATGGAGCAAATCCTTCAGCCCGTCAACTATTCCCCTACTCTTGAAAATAATGTCTCTGAGGAAAATGTAGATGACATGAGCTCCGCCCAAGAATCTATGAATCAGTATGGGGCTCAGATTTACATCGGTACTCCACACCAGACTCCCGCGGCCTCCCCGAGTGCATTCCCACTTTTCCCTGAAAACCAACAACTCAATCGGTTTTCCATGACCCCACAATTTATGCTTACGCAATGGCCACCAATGTATCAAACGGCGACGCCGTTGATTTACAACCCCATATTCGCTCAAAATGAGACTCCAACACCCCCACCTCAATACCCGATCACACCCTTCAGCTATGGCGGCCAGTACGGACCCTCATTTCAAGTCAATCAGCCCTCCATCCTCCCTAATCCTGGTTTCAATTTTTCTGGAACCTGGGTACCTCAAAATGCTCCACCCTTCACATCCAATCTGCACGGAGGGCCCCATCAATTCCAGCGATTATTCCCTCAGCCGTGGCAACCGAATCCTACAGGATCCGCACATACACGTTCAAAATCGGTATCTCCATCTAGTGATCGCTCCTGGAAAGTCAGTAAAAGCACGAAGAAGCCAGAGCGGCCGAGGAGTCTTGTGATTAGGGAAACGCGAACTCCACAACAACGATTTATGTCCGATAATACTTGATCTCTAATCGGTCGACCGATAAAAAGAAATTCGTTCTTCGTACCTCCTGGTCGGGTTGGTACGCAAGAGTAGAGCTCGAAATTTCCATAGAAGCTTTGAGTTGAGCTCGACGAGGCTTCCGGACGGGTGAAGCCGAAGAAAAGGTGCTGGAGATGACAAAGGTGATACGGTATTAGAATACTGCGGCGGGAGAGGAAAGAATCAATCTTGGTGATCGAGTCTCACCAATAGGAACAGAGACCCCAGCAAATTTGCCTTTCTACAGTGCCGGACCTGTTGGAAGAACGAAGTTTCCAAGGAGAACACCAAATAGTGATGAACCCACGAAATGTTTCTAGTCAGACTCTTCCATATCGACACTACGCTTGTATCGCTTGGCCCAGTCCCCAATGTCGCTAACGAAGCATCGAGCAATGCCTCTTTTCACGCCGTTCTTGATCAAGACATCCGCATCCTAGTCATCGTCTACCTGCTCAAGGTCTAGACCCTCTGCTAATATCATATCGCGAGCCATTCGAAATTCAACTTTGAGCACTTCATCACGGACTTTCGACTGCTGCCACTCGCTATATTTCTCACGGCAATATCGCGTAGGCTAGGAATGTCGAGACGGCTAGGTGGGAGGTAGTCTAAAGGCTGGACTGAAGCCGGCATTTCAGCCTGTGAAGCTGGGACACCACTAGTAGAGAGGGCGGCCGACCCGCTCCGGCCACATCCTTGTTTTCGTGGCGTGGAGCAAGTTCTTTAGATACGCCCTGGTGGCTTAGTATTGTCTCGTATGGTCGTACATTACAGTAAAATTTAGTAGCGCTGCCAGTAATGTCCCTACCGAGCCCTGGCCTTATGCTTGACTACTTGACCGGGTGTGATAAGGTGCATGCAAGTACCCCTGCTCATACGGGTGTTAAAGTCTTTCGTAGTACGCTTAAGCAGAAGCCGGTTTTACAAGCGACTGTAACCTAGCCTAGGAGCATCACCCCGAGTATAAAGTAGATAAATACGGTAGCGTAAAGGTATAGGTTTTAGGCCGTTCCTTAGAGAGTCTAATTCGGGGCATATTCCAGGCCATTCTCTTGGCCAGGGGGCACCCAGAGGGGAAATATCCTCTCGGGTTGCTCATCCACTAAACCTATTGTGCAATGGCCTGTTTGGCGCCATGCCCCACTATTTAGTAAATGTGGAAGCTAGTTACTGTAATGTGGAGGATATTAGCGACTCAGTCAATTGAGGCACTAGCACGGCAATATAACGCGCGCAAGCCCGTACAATTGGTAGTCTATAAACGAGGATCTAAAGCTAGAGAAAGGAAAGAAAAAGAAGAAGAGCAGCGCCGTTCGAAGTAGGGTTCTTTTATGCGGTCCTCTAGTCACGTGGCCGCATCTCTCTGCCAAGTTCTGCCAAGTTTTGCCAAATTCAGCCAGTACCGTAACACTACCCCCCCTCTAAAAAAGCCTGCCCTTAGGCTTTATCAGAAATATAGTAGAAAGGGTAGTCGTAATACTTACAATTTATACCAAATTCTGCTAGGTTCTTATAGGCTTCAATTTTTTTAGACCAACTATTTAGTATGGTAGCTTATGGCTCGACCTCTAGGTTTTCTAGTTTTTTATTAATACCTATACTTTATCTCCTGCTTAGAAGTCTGTCTCGCGATAATATTAATTTATGTTAGTCACCTTTTTCTCTTATACCTTTTTTATAATTATTTAAGTAGTTTTCTAGGCTCCGTATATTCTCTTAGTAAATGTCCGGGCCCCTTTATAGCTAGGGCGTTCCCGGGCTGCTGCACTCTCTAGTCACCCTCACGAGCTCGTTCGGGGTCGGTACGGCATATCAGGGTATCTACGAGTACGGGATCCGCGAGTATGCGGACGAGAAAGGCCACCTAGATTGGTTCCTGCGCCCGGTGGTCGCGCAGAGCTTCGATGGGTTTATGAACGACATCAGCAAGTTCTCTGTACGCTCCGAGCGTGTCGTGCGTGGGATGGATCGCGCGAGCGCGGACCCGGTGCCTGAGGGCAATATGGGCGGTGGTACTGGCATGCTGTGCCGTTACTTCAAGGGCGGTACGGGAGCGCGAGTCGTGTTGTGCCGGGGGCGGAGAAGGAGTATGCGATCGCTGCGCTCGTGCAGGCAAACTACGGCGCTATGCGTGGCTTTCGCGTGGCGGGCGCGCCGATTGGGAGGCTGATTTATGAGGAGCACGAGAGGAAGATGAGGGAGAATCCAGATGATCCAGAGCTCATGGCGCAGGCGAAAATGATCGTGAGGTTAGTTGAGGTGGAAGAAAAGAAGGATGGAAGTATCATCGTTGTTTAGCAACAGATGCGCCACTGCATCCGCTTCAGTTGCAGCGGCTGGCGAAACAAGCTATGGTTGGCCTAGCACGAGTGGGTAGGCAGGGCCATAATCAATCTGGGGATATCTCTCTGGCATTTTCGACGGCTAGTGAGATACCAGTGCAGACTGTAACCGCTCAAGCAAAAAAAGGTCGATCCTTGGAAACCCGCAACGCCCCAGATTGAGTATGTCAATGACCAGACAATCAACGCGTTATTTGAGACTGTAGCGGACGTGGAGGAGTCGATTTTGAACGCGCTTTGTATGGCGCAGACGATGACTGGCCATGAAGGGCGGACGGTCGGAGCCTTGAATTCGAAGAATGTTAAGGAAACGACGCAATAGTACCTATAAACTTTAGGAGTATAGTTATACGTAAATTTAAGTTGTTTACTAAGTCATCTGACGACTTAACTCTCCATAAAATTACTCTTAGACTTGAAAATACTGTACAATAAGATCTTTGCTGGAACTCTAAATCAGAGCATGACTAATGCCAAAAAAGTGTCTTGGAGCCACCTCGGCCAACTCATCATGTATATTTGGTCACGTTGCTGAGCGGCATCTGCCACGAACCTCTAGAATAATTCCTGGTGATGCACAAACGCCGTACGGTTATTACACAACCTTTTTCTCTATCCCTCTGGTGTTCTTCTAAATCCATTCTGTTCTTTTGTTCTAGCTGTAACTGTTGCCACAAACACAGCGCTCCAACCCGCTATCCTGGTCTACTAGTCTTTCCTGGAGATCATCGGGTGAGGCTTCCAAAGCGTATTCTTCAGATTTAATAAGAGCACCGTATCCGCGGGCCTCTAAAGTATTATGGATGGCTTTCTCCATATAATCCGCTCGAGGCCGACTCCACCAGTACGCTTGCTTTGGGAGCAGGGACCTTACGCCGCGGTAAAAGTACAGCAACACCATATATGCTCGAGAATCATTCTTACGTGCTAACGAAGTAAAAGTTGGGAGTACTCGAACCGGAAATGAAAAGAAGTATCGAGCGATATCTGGAAGGAGTAATTCGTGGGTCGTAGCATGAATCGAAGCTCCTTGGGTGGATAAGTAGGCTTTCCCAAACTCCATAACTGTTTCTTCGATGGGCTCTGTGGACCAACATGGCTGTTGTTGTGGTCTACATAGAGAAAGAAGAGGAGCGAGACGAGATACCGCGTCCATATATGCTTTAAAAACAGCCTTCTCATTATCGGTAGCCTCGTTTGTAAGCTGATATTGATCAAGAATACTAAGCCAAGACTTTTCTGTCTCCAAATCTGGGGTATGTATAATCGTCTCTATTAATGAACGCTTCGAAAAGCCCTCAGTCGATGAGAGAGATGTACCTAGTGGGTCCTGTATTCGATTGAAGCATCGCTCAAGTTGCGTAACGAATACCTCGGGCATTTTACTGCTTTTATTTGCCGCTCTGATGATTGGGTAACGTGGACGGTAGAGCGCGGAGGCAGCAAAAACACTGGAACTAGGATTAGAAAGATACTTCCACGCGCTCAGAAACACACCCCGGAGACCTGAGGAGAGTGTAAAGATTGGGTCCATGGAAAGATCCAATGGCACATCAGAATCACTCTCTCCAGAAGAGGAAGTCTGAATAAGTTCGATGTTTGCCCAAGCGTGATGGTAAAGAAGCATTGCGGTTGCCATGAGCGCGTCGGCGTTGTGGGAGGTAACAGGCTGTGAAAGAGCATGACGGAAGAGATGAAGTGTTTTTGAAAGATGCTGAACAGACGCTCTGTAATTGATTATATTTACAGGGTCCAGGTAAGATAGATGGGTTGCGGAAACGAGTAGAATAGCATGCATAAGGAAATCGTGCTATATAAATGTTAGGGGTAGTTAGTTGAGGTTGTGGTATTACATGGTAAGCAGGAAAGATGGGAAGCATGCCTGAAATGATAAGGCCATGATTCTGTCACGCCAGATGCTTACGCCAAATACCAGTGTATTTGCAGTGGTTGTTCCAAAATGGTGGAAAAGTTTCATTTGGAACATATTGACATCAGGGGATAAGCTGTCACAAAAGTCTGCTTGCGAGAGCGGCCGTTGCAGCTCTAGGCGGCTCGAATTACGTGACTCAGAAGCTGGGTTATCTAAAAAGCTGCACTGGACTCCTTTTTTGACGCAATTTCGGCATGCTGGAAGTGTTTCGTCACACTGTGCCTGAGTTAATATCATTGGCGAGTGAGAGTTATCTATTCAGCCACAAACCTTTATTCTTCGCCTTTTGCACCCAGTACATCCTCTTTTTGATTTCGCATGACGGCGTCTCTGACGGCAACTCGCACCATTCACGTCTTCTAAATCAGGCCCAGAGCCATCGAGCCGGGTTGTCGCAACATGAAAGAACTGTACGCCAGGTTTGGGTGTCTCGATACTGGCCATAATACCGCCGTAGTCTGTCCGGCAGAACCTCTCGTACAGCCAAAGCGGGATGGAGGATAGTTGAAGGATGAGAAGGAAAGAGGACGAGATGATAGACGGCGGGATCATCGATGTGGCGTAATGACACTATACCCAATCCGCTGTACGAGATACGAAGCTCAAGATGGGTGCAAGCGAGACTGCACTTGTCAGATAATTTGTATTCTCTAAAGGCGTGGGTCACGTGCATGGGTCACGTGCACTGTAAAATCTCTTCGTAGCTCGCAGTTATCTCAGTTGACTCATCCGCTTCGCCGAGGAATTTGAGGAGGCGGCTACCCCCTGCCCCCGCCCGCGCCACAGGAACTTATAAGCTAATCAAACAGTCGCTCCAACTCATGGGTACTTATTAGCCAATAGAACGCCGCGCTACACCCTACCACCCCTACCACCCCAATTCCTCTGCGAAGCGTCTAAGAGATTATAGGCGCGATTTGTAAAGGCAGGCCACCTGCCTAGTAGATGACGGTTGTATCGCCTTTAACGCGGTATATCGCCCCCTAATACACCACCGCTCAGCTCGCCGATACCTCCATTTAAAAGCCCTCCTCTCGCTCTATAGAATCCATCCGCAATAGAGCCTAATTGTGCCCCTAATGTCTCTACAAACGTCTCTACAAACGTCTGTACGAACGCCTACACGAACGCCTACACGAACGCCTACATAAACGCCTACACGAACGCCTACACGAATGCCTACGCGAACGCCTGCACGAGCGCCTATATAAAGCCGTTTATAAGGCCTTTAAAAACAAGCCCAAATACAACTTCTATATACTAAGACTACAATTGTCTGCACGAACGCCAGTGTGAACGCCCATACGAACGCCCGTACGAACGTCCAAATAATTGCCCATACGATCATCTCTACAAAAGTCTCTGCAATTGATCGCCCGTACAAGCGTCTACACGTCTGCACGTCTGCACATCTACACGTCTGCACGCCTGCACGTAGCTCCGCACAAAGCTCCGCACAAAGCTCTATACGAAGCTCTGCTAAAGCTCTGCACAAAGCTCTGCATAAAGCTCTGCTCAAAGCTCTACACGAAGCTCTGCACGAGGCTCTACTTAAAGTTCTATTAAAGCTCTACTTAAAGCTCTATTAAAACTCTACTTAAAGCTCCATTGAAGCTCCATCGAAGCTCTGCTCAAAGCTCTACACAACGCTCTACTTAAAGCTCTATTAAAGCTCCACTTAAAGTTCTATTAAAGCTCTGCTTAACGCTCTGCTCAACGCTCTACTTAACGCTCTGCTTAACGCTCTGCTCAAAGCTCAGCACCCTAAAGGCGTCACTATAACCGCGTCGCCTGCCAGAACACAATACAACGGTAGTATAGGTATAGTTTAACCGGGCGAGCCAGTTATTATAGAATAGAAGAGGCGCCTCTATAAATTTAGAAGGAAACGAAGTAGTAGTAGTGGAGTATGGCTATTGTTTTAATATGACCAGTAGAGAGGGACCAGTTTTAAAAACGTGTTTTTAAACTTTAAGGCTATATCTTACCCCCTAATACGGTAGTTAGCTAGTTATAATTATTATAATTAAATAAAAGAAGAGATTACAATTTAAATGCATTGCGCACTAAGACTATAGCTAGTATATTCACGCCGCTAGAGTTATTTAAAATTAATATACATTAAAAAAAGGACCCAGTTTACACCAAACACGCGCCCATAATCTCTCAGACGCTGCGCTGAGGAATTTTTAGGGTGGCAGGGGTAGTAGAGGGTAGCGTGGCATTCTATTAGCTAATAAGTACCTATGAGTTAGAGCAACCATCTAATTGGCTTACAAGTTCCTATAGCTTAGGTGGGAGCAGGGGGGTAGCCACCTCCTCAAATTCCTTGGCGAAGCGGATAAGTCAACTAAGATAATCCGCCAGTAGCTCTAACTAAAATATTAAAAATCGACTTTATATAGACTCTATGATATATATATTTATGGCTTTAAGACTTCTTACTAACGATATAATAACTTATAGTGGCTTTTACTAATTATTTACTACAGACAATTAAGAATTAGATTTAACGCGGTAAACACAATATATATAGCTGGCTCACAAGGGGCACACAGCCAACCGGCAAGAACGGGGGAAGAACCGGAGGCAATAACAGACTTAGATTTAGAAAGGCTAGTAGGAATATAAGACACAGGAATAGAAAGCTCTATATAAAATAAGTAGTGGCCAGGGAGCAAACATAGGAGATGGAAGTTCTAAACATTTTAGAGAAAGTAGAAACGAAAGAAGTAAGGAATAAAGGAAAGGCAAAGGACCCCTACTAAGGGTCCGCTACTTGACTATTATATAGTATAACTGCGGCAATACGAACCACCGTCTAGTAAGGCCCCTACTAGACAGTCTAAACCTAGAGAAACACCATATTCTTACTATATAAGAGCCGTATTACAATACCTACACACAATTAATATACTGCCCCTAAGGATTCTAGCTCCTGTATAAACCAAAAGCAGCCATACGCGTATGCTTTATAATTAGCAAAAATATTAGCCTTGCCTTATGGTTATAGCAGGCAGTTAACCTAGATATTGCAATTATAACCATCCAGATATATAGGGGACTAGTACAAATTATTAATGTCTATAACCCTAGGGTTGAAGGGGTAGTATAGACAGAGAATATTATATCTATAATAAGCTTGCTAGAAACTGAACACGCAGAGTTTATCCTACTAGGAGATATAAACCTCTACCACCTATAGTAGGGGGGCATCTATGTTGCTACTAATTAACAGGTAGAGTGCCTACTAAGAGCTATAGATAACGGGGGCCTTAAGCTAGCTACCCCCCTAGGTGCAATTATATGGCAATAGGGCACTGCTAAAAGTACAATTAACCTTATAATTATGGACGAAAACCTATACTAGAGACTTAAAAGGTGCTCCTTTAAAGAAAAATAGGCACTTACCTTAGACTATATCCCTATCTAGATATAACTAGATCTAGACATTAAGGCGCAACTAAATAGTAAAAGATACGCAATAAGGAAGCTTAACGTAGATAGCTTCTTTAATACAATTAAACAATAACTCTAAGACTTAGAAGAAATCCACCTAATACTAAATAAGTAAGGCTTATTGGCTACCCCTAAGGAAATTAATTAAAGACTAGAAAGGATCTAGGCAGTAATTAAAAGCGGGCTAAAAGAGCACTGCCTAGTTTCAAAACTAGGCCCCTATACACAACACATATAGTCCGCACAGTGCGCGGCCCTTATAGCCGGCCAATGATGAGTAAGAAGGAAATATATAAGCAGCCACGATTCTAAGGACGAGAGATAATATAAAGACACAAGAAACTAGCTAAAGAATACCCTAAGAAAAGAAGCAAGGAATAATTGGAGATGGTTTATAAACAAATACACTACTAACCCGAGTCTCCCCTATAATAAGGGCCTTTGGACCATAGCGAAATAGGTAAAGAAAAAGGCAGAACACCTAGTAGAAGATCTACACCTACTACCCCTATAAAGAGCAGGCGAACCACAGGCTATAAGTAACAATAATAAGAAGGCAAAGATCCTTATAGAAAGATTTTTCTCTTAACTGGCTCCAGTAGACCTTAACAACATTACTAGTAAAACACTGGTGACTCGCCTAAGGGTCAACAGCGATATGGCAACTGAAGAAATGGCTAGAACTATTAGCCGCCTCTTAAATAATATAGCACTAGGACTAGATAGGATCCTAAACAAAGCCCTAAAGACCTATAGACCACTTATAGCACCTTAGCTTACAGACGTAGCCAGAGCATGCTTTATAATAGGCTACTATTTGCGACTTAGAAGATCCATAACGACGGTCATCTTATAAAAAGAAGGTAAAGTAGACTACTTAATCCCAGGAAGCTACCGCCCTATTGCCTTAGAAAACACCCTAAGCAAGATCTTAGAAAAGGTTATAGCGGACCATATAGTAGATACGGTAGAGGAATACGCCCTACTACTATAAAGCTAAATAGGGGCAAAAAAGAATTGCTTAATGCTATTAGCACTTACACTACTCGCTACTACCATTAAAACTGTATAGGCTATGCGAAAGGACTTTATAGTATTAATACTTAGCCTAGATATTAGCGGCGCCTATAATAATATACCCTATAAGCGTCTCCTATACATCCTTAGGGCAAAGGGCTTCCTAGAATGGATTATTTAATTTATTTAAGGATTTATAGGCCAGAAAGAAATATTATTAGTCTTTAGCAAATACCAGAGCCCCCCTATTATAGTTATAATAGGAATACTATAAGGATTACCTCTGTTGCCTATACTCTTCCTCTTCTTTGTAAGCAACCTGCTTAACACCTTTAAGGAAGGGGCGACTTAGGGGATAGGCTTTGTTAATAATATAAACCTAATTATATATGGGCCAACAGCCGCAGAGAACTGTAGGACACTAGAGAAAGCCCATAATACCTATATAGAATAGGCAAGACAATATAGAGTCTAATTCTTACTAGAGAAATATTAGCTAATCTATTTTATAAGAAAACGTAACCAATCTATAGATCTTTAGTATACAATCTATATCTAAGGCTTTGGGGGTCAACCGGTTCAAGGCCTAAGGGTATTAGGAGTGTGGGTAGATAGTAAGCTCCGGTAGAGCGTATATGCGGCGTAAGCGGCCTATAAGGGCTAAGTATAGTATATTGCTATATCCAGGATCGTTAATTTTATATAGGGTCTATGCTTTTAGAGGTCACGCCTACTATATATAGTAGTTGTCCGGCTAACTATGATGTATAGATCTAGCATTTGGGCCACTAGAGAAACTAAGAAAGGCCCCCCTAAATTACTCCTTAAACTACTCTAAAAGGTCCAAATAGCCTGCCTTAGGAGTATAACAGGCGGGTATAAGCGAACAGCTATAGTACTGCTTAAGAAGGAAGCTAATATTCCCCCCCTATAACTATATATTGAAGCCGATGTAATGTAAAGGGTGTAAAAGGAACGTAACTCTAATGTTATAAAGTATATTAAGACACGCCTAAATAAACTATGGAGGGACCCTAGGGTGCCCTATAGGAGAAAGAACCAATAACCCTAAAGTAGGGAAGATATATTAGAAAAATAGGTGGAGAAAGTAAAAGAAGAATAGTACGGCGCTAGGGCCTAGGCCTATATAGAGGAGAAAGGGAGACGCATAAGAGGCCAGCAAAGATAATAATAAGGGAGAGAAAGGAGCTAAAGTAGAGTATAAAAGAGTACTAGAAAACCATCTACTGTAATATAATACTGGTTAGACCAACGCTGGAGAGATAAATAGGAGTTAAAGGTATAGAGGCAGACTTAGGTAAGGGGAACCTAAGCTATAGTATAGGTAACGCTATAGGGGGTAAATACCTAAGGGCTCTAAGAGGGCCTAATAAAGGTAGAAAATACAATAGCAATACTCTTAAGGATAGGAATAATAGGACTAAAAGATTGGCTTTACTAGGTGGGTGTCCTAGTAGGTAGCCTAAGGTGCAAATATAGCTGGCTAAGACAGACACCAAAATATATAATACTGTTATGCCCTTTATACACCGGCTAAGAAGCAATGCTCTTAGCAGCTGGCATAGAAAACTATAATATACTACTCTTAATACAGAAAGGCCTTAAGGCGGCTACCCGGTAGCTTATTGGTTAAAATATGCTAGACCAGTTCTGGGTTATAAAGAAAATAGCAATAAAAAGTAAAGAGGTAAGTAATAGATGCCCCCTAATAACTCTATAGAAGTAGAGTATAGTGTGTGATACTAGCGCGTCTATAGGTTTGTTACGGCAGTAGTAGTTCCTAAGGAGGTTAAAAAGTAAGGTAGTAGAGCACCACTGGTAACTTGCAGGCGACTTATAAGCGAGCCTTAAAAGGCGGGGAGATGGATTATAGGGTTTTCTTAAATAGAGTTTTCTCCCTATATATATATAAGGAGTAGTCCGCGTGGGCCTAATAGGGATCCAAATTGGACGTTAAGCAATAAATAATAATAATAATAATAATTATTTACTACCAAATCAGCGGTTTGGCAAATTTTGATTTTCAAATCGGTTATAACTAGGGACACCTTTATAAACCCATTATATACGTTATGGCGAGAGGCGGGATACGTTACACTAATTAATACTTAGACACCCCCTTTTGATTAAGTTTAATTCCTTCCTAATTAAGTTAGAATATTATATGAATTTGAGTTCTTTGTATCTGTATCGCGAAAATTAAATTATTAAAATATAACTCTTATAACTGTTATACCTTGATTGCGTAGTACCCTATAAGGATCGGGTGAACTTATTTAGGTGCTGCTACCTCTGCTTGATATCTACGAACTGCCTATCTACGAACTGCCTATCTACGAACTGCCTGTTTACAAACTGCCTGTGCAAGCATGCCCGCGCTCGCGCCTGCGACCGTGCCCCGGCCAGCGCCCACGCCCACGCGTAGTATACCCAGTATTCTGTTTAAATGCGGATGGCTCGCGATAAGCTAATGTATTAACGCGAACAGAGCCAGCCGGGCGGGCGATCAATAGTTAGAGGCTGGGGTGGGGATAGGTAATGCAAATACGAGGTGATGTTTTGGATATGGGCGCGCGACGGTCGCGCACTGATGCAGATATAAACAACTCAAATTTACGTGATATTCTAACCTAATCAGGAAGTAATTAAACTCAATTAGGAGGGGGTGTGCGAATATCAATTGGGGGGTGTCCGAGTATCAATTAGGGGGTGTCCGCGTATCAATTCGGGGGTGTCCGTATAACAATTGGGGGGTGTCCTCATATCAATTAGGGGGTGTCCCTCTACCGTTACCCAAGCTCTTAGACTCTTTGTAGAGAATTTGTTTGGTTAATAAGAAGCAGCATCGTGTCAGGTAACGAAGTCACCTCGTTTATATGTGCCTGGCGTCACTCGCTTACCTTTTGCGGGTTTCACCTCACACATCGGGTAAAAAGCAGGCTTCGTTCCGCCGCAAGCGAGGGGGCAAATTCCTCGGGCCAAATTTTTTTTCTCTATTAGCAGTGACAAATAGTGGCTCGGGAGGATCCTCTTCCTACAATGGCGTCCTACTCGACACTGTCTATCTGGGCCTATTGCCCTAGCGACCATCTGACGCAATTCTCTAAATCTCTTCAACATCATGACCTCCGTGTCTGCAGTTTGAGGGAGTAGTACAGTGTAGATCCTTCTCCGCAATTGCCCGTCTGCCAGGTGCCCGCCGAGGAATAACCTGGACACTTCCTTGATATTATCTTGAACTCAGTGAGTGGAGTAGCCTCTTCCATCTCTGATCTCCCTTTGCTATGCCATACCATGATGAACTAGTGTATAAAACGATGTTAGACTATTGAGAAAGAACATGCGAAGAAGCACACGACCTGACTAGGTTCTGCCTTCGAAAACCCCATCTTGGATCCTCGATATCTAGACCTTTTTACTGACTTGCAAGGACACCAACCAGCCCGCGTACATATACCACTACCCTCACCATGTGCGGCATCATCGCCGTTATCCACGCGGACCCCGCTTCCACCTCTGCCGCCGTTGAAATACACGATGCTCTATACCTGCTGCAACACCGTGGACAGGATGCATGCGGTATTGCTACGTGCGGGTCGGGAGGTCGGTTCTTTCAATGCAAAGGAAATGGAATGGCTTCGAAGGTTTTCCATGATGGATCTCGCGTCGCCGATCTCCCAGGCTTCATGGGATTGGGACATCTTCGATATCCCACCGCTGGTAGCAGCGCAAACTCTGAGGCACAGCCCTTCTATGTGAACAGCCCATATGGGATATGCTTGACGCATAACGGAAATTTGATCAACGCTCCAGAGTTGAGGCGATTCCTGGATCAGGAAGCGCATAGGCACATCAACACCGAGAGTGACAGCGAATTGATGCTAAACATCTTCGCAAACGAACTAAATGAGACGGGCAAGGCGCGTGTGAACGCCAACGACTGCTTCGCAGCCCTAGAACGGATGTATAAGCGTTGCGTGGGCGGCTGGGCATGCACTGCGATGCTTGCAGGTATAGAGAGTCATTTTAAGGACTACCATGCTGCGTCCTAGAATACTAATATATACTGCAGGCTTTGGACTCATCGGTTTCCGTGATGCATACGGCATCCGTCCGATGGTGCTGGGCTCCAAACCATCAGAGAGCGGTTCAGGAACCGACTACATGATGGCCTCCGAATCGGTTGCTCTTGTCCAGTGCGGATACAAGGATTTCTTCGACATCCTGCCTGGCCAAGCAGTTATTATCGAAAAGGGCAAACCGCCCGTCTTCCACCAAGTGCACCCGCAGCTCGGCTACACGCCCGATATCTTCGAGTACGTGTACTTCGCGCGCCCCGACACGGTTATCGATGGCATTGACGTCGACGAATCGCGTCGCAACATGGGTTTTACCCTCGCCGAAACCATTCGAAAGCAACTGGGCCCCGCGACCCTAGCTTCCATCGATGTCGTCATGCCCATCCCTGAAACGAGCATTACGTCGGCGCTTTGCGTGGCCGAAAGCCTCGCCAAACCGTACTGCCAAGGATTCGTGAAGAACCGGTACATCTTCCGCACCTTCATCATGCCGTCGCAGAGGCTGCGGCAGAAAGGCGTGCGGGCCAAGCTGAACGCCATGCGCAAGAAGTTTGAGGGCAAGAACGTGCTGCTGGTCGACGACAGCATTGTACGCGGCACGACGTCGCGCGAGATCGTGCTGATGGCGCGCGAAGCCGGCGCAGAGAAGGTCTACTTCTCGTCGTGCGCGCCCCCTATCACGAACGCCCACATCTACGGCATCGACCTCGCCTCGTCGTCCGAGCTGATTGCCCACCACAGGGACACCGACGCCATCGCCAAAATCATCGGCGCCGACGACGTTATTTACCAGACCCTGCCCGATCTCGAGGCTGCCTGTGCTGCACTCTCGCCCCGCGACCCCGCGACCCAGAAGTTCGAGGTCGGCGTCTTCTGTGGCAGGTACGTCACGCCGGTCGACGACTCGTACTTCGAGCATATAGAGCGGGTGCGCGGCGAGAGCCGTAAGCTAAAGGTTGTCGAGAGTGCGCGCGAGGCTGTCGTGCAGGGCGTTGCCGGGGAGCAGGAGGTGCGCATGGCGGCGAAGGGTGTCGAGGTGGACAGGCACGGGAATGTTATTCCCGCGGACAGTGAGGAGAAGTGGGTGGGGAACGGGGTTGGGCAGACTAACGGCAATAGCGTGGCGAGGGCGCCTAAGCCAGCGGATTGGGAGGAGAGGACGCAGAGTGAGGAGCAGGTCAGAGTCGGGAGCAGCCAGGATATTAGCCTGCATAATCTGAATGATCATGACGGCAATTGATGCTTTGGACGTGGCGAGTTGAGCTGACCTGGATGGCATGCATGATGAGGAACGTTTTAAGAAAATCTACGTAGACGTAGCTATGAAGGCGGTTTTCTCCTTTTTTTTCGCATGTAGAATAAGGGGTTGCGTGGAGCAGAATAGAAAAAACTCTGCATTTGGCTTGTTAGAGTTACATTGCAATGCGAATTGCGTCTGCCAGTATTATTTCGGATCTCCCTCGAAGCTGTGATGGCCAGATTACGCTTTTATAAGCTGCGCTGAAGCGCTTTTTAGGATTTGAGTGGGTAGCATAGTGGTCAAAGTGCTGGCCCATTCACTTACTGGAGATAATAAGCTGGGAAAGCCAGTCAGATTTTGTCCTGCAAGGTGTGATTTGCAATAGTCAAAGCGTCGAAGGCACTGCAGACACGCTTTGGCCTAGTAAGCCGTTGTCTCGGATACCTTGATACGTGGTCAGTGTGTATCGCAAAGCCTCCTCTGAGTCCAAACTTCTCCACAGCTTGCTCTCGCGCAAGTTAAGCTCGCAGGATTCAGGATCGTTAAGGTATTTATAGAGCTGAGTATGGCTGATCCTGCATCACCTTCTGAATAATAAATTTGAAGGCGATGTTCTATGAACCGTGAAGCATGCCCAGGTATTGGCTAAAAGCGTGAAAAAGAGACCATGTGCATGTTGAAACACAGTGAACCCTTTTGACGGCAGGTTTGCTAGTGAGTACTCATGGCCAATCAAAGCCTTAGTGTTGTATCAAATTAGAGATACATACTGTAGGCTGCGAAATTGGACTCTCAGTACCGATCTACGTCGAGTTGGTTTCATGCTTATTTGGCCCTATCGTCTTCTGAAATGTGTACAAAGCCCAGCGTACATATACGACGAACGAATGCTGACGCAAGATTGGAGCTAAGAAAATCCTAGATGGAGTCAAATTGGGTAAGCCGGAGGTTGGAGACAAGCAAAGCCGGCTACGTTGAAGCGATGCTTGGGACGCGCGGCCGATATGCTTTGGGGGCCTCAAAACACGGGCCCGAGTAGCCCTCGTTGTGGGGTTTGGGGAGTCTTTGCAAGATGAGACAAGAAGATGAGAGTGGTTGAGACCCTTATGAGCTGAATATAGAACACTAATGAAATTTATATTGACCGGAGATTGAGAAGTTGGGCTTGCCGACTGATGGAATGAACGGCTTTGTACAGTAGGACAAGAAGGATCTAGGGACATAAACTCACTGAAGGATCTTTGAAGGATCTCTGAAGGACATGAGGAACTCAGGTTAGGAGTGAAAGAACAGCTCTCTTGCCGATAGAGCCATCTGGGGTCGGAGTACAGAGTCTTCCGTAGGAGCGTGGTGAGTTGCAAGACCGGGCCCAAGCCAAGCATACAGCGAGCGGTGCAATGCACTAACTGGCATCTTGGGAGGCGTAACATTTATTTTAGACCCTTGGAGCAATTTGGGCGAAACTTGGCCTTGAAGAAGTGTTGTGCGCCTCCGAATGTGGTGGGCAGAGTTACTTGGTATGGGTTATGGTTGGTTACCCAAGCGCCAAAGAGTTGGAACGAGGGTGAGCGAGGATGAACGGGGGTGAGCGAGGATTTGGGCACAGGAACAGGAACAGGAGGAGTCTGGTGCTGGGCGGGAACGGGAGGGTAAAGGCTCAAATGCGGGTAAGGCTGACTCGATATGAAAATCTCGGGAGCTAGCCTTTATGGACAACGCTTCATTCATGACAGAAAGAAATCCAAGACATGCGAGGCCCCTGCGGATGCCATTGCCGTATCGAGGCACAGGGACTAACATTGGGCGCCAAGGAGGCAGAGAGAGGGCATGGATGGAGTCGAACACCCTGCTCAACGCGTGGACGACGGTGCGAGCATGGTGGTGTCGAAAAGGAGTAGTCACACGGCAAACGTAAGCATGAAGCATTGCATGGCGAACTCGGTGACTTGCCGTCTTCCGAGTGACTGAGACATCTAGTATGCAGACAAGTAGGGCGAGTGATATTTCCCTACTTTGAGCTGGTGGATTACTACTATGTTGATGCCATTTGTGTTCGGGCACCTAGGCCCCGTCGTGGCCGTGAGGTTGTGGTTGTGCTGGGACGAGGGCATGGGCTTTCTCGATATAGTATTTAAAGCTAGACTTGATTCTGCGACTCGAGTGGCTTGAGATTGGTAAGCTGGCACACTGAGGACCATTTGATCATCATGACTGTAGAGTGAGAACCCAATTTATCGCGAGCGAGGCTGTGATACCTCAGCACGAGCCATTTCTGTCATGACCTCGCTGCACTGCACACTTACATTTGCAATCAATGTCTTGCTTCCCATCTCCTCAATGGCTGGAGATTATCAGAGTACAGACTTCGTGTTCCTCGTTCTCTGTGCTTCCCTGATCGGAGAGCGAAAGGCCAGGGGTGGGCTGGCCGGGTTCTCGACCATCAAAAGCTAGCTGGAGTGTGGCCTGTCGGCCCATCTGTTCTGTGCTTCGCAGCAAAAAAAATGAGGACACAGAGCCACGGACAGTGCGCTCATACACGCATCATATTCTTCAATGAGGTGAAGCAGATAGATTGCGTTTGAATCCTCCGACCAAAAAAAGGCCAGAACCCGCTGGTAGCGAGCGCGGGCCGTCATACATCGGCTCCTTGTCGTGCTTTGTTTATTGAAATAAAAACTACGCGTAGCAGAGCCTGCGGTTGGTTGGGTTCAAGAATAGAGGCCTGCTGGGGCTGACTGTGCAGTGTACGTCTTTGGTTGCTGGGACGAACGAAGCCACTCGCTGCCATGTTTTTCTCGTCTTTTTTCTCGTCTTGCTGCGCCCTCAGCCGCGACCCAGCACTTCTATTTTTGTGACACAGCCCTCCCACCCAATGCAAACCCAGCGGGAGCCTGCAACTCCTGCCTACCTTCAATTGCAGCTAGATCTGCGGCGTCCGCGTTCTGATGCACGGCCTCGGACCCCGCGAGCTGGCCCATGGCATCGGGGGTCCTGGTAGGCGCACTCTTACGGAATCAGCCCAGGATGGATGCCTCCCAGAGTGTCCCTAGAGGCATTCTGGGAGGGGCGCAGACGGGACTCCGAAGATATCATCTCTATCGCTCCCTTCGCAGCCTCCGTCTGTTTCTTGCTCTTGGTTTTGTCCAAACCATGCTGTATATTTATTCAGTGTAGGTGCATTAGAGGGTACATCGCCTCTCGAGTCTGCCTCCAGCCCTTCGCCTCAGACCATTTGCTGTAAGGAAGTGTGCCGCCTATACTTCTCATCCTTCTCATCCTTCTTCTCATCAAGCTTGTCTGTCATCTTTCTATTCTGAACTTCATATCTGTCCTTCGCTCCTTTATTACTAGCCATGGCTTCTGAGTCTGCTCCCATGGATGCTGTTCTCTCTCACGCCTTCTCCCGCAACCCTTCAGTCATCAAACGTCGCAGCCTTTCAATATTCAGTCGACGTGGAACCGACACTCCGGTGCCACGGGTCGGTCCAATGAATATGCGATATGGCCCATCCTCCACCGTTGGGTCGAAGAGATGGAAGTCAGCTAAGAACAAGGCTGAGAGTAGACGATCTGGAACAATTCTCCGGGCTGTCCCAAAGGCCGAAGACCCCACTCCGGCTCCCCTCTCGAGCCTAGAGCGAGAGATGGCCACATCACCTAACCAAGAGATCCTCAACGCCATTGGACGGACCTCACTAGCTTCGGACAACCACGCATTTCCTGTGCTACCCCAGAATTGCCCTCATTCGTCGCGCACCTACAGCGTTCGAGTTTCCAAATTTTCTCCGACATGGAATCGAAGGGAAAGATGCAGCCCCAAAAGCAGTCCTGATTCAGAGAGCACCATTGGTGTGTGGAAGGATGGAAGAGTGCAATGGGAATTCGAGCCGCCAATCTCTCTGGGGCCAAATGCCAGCGATGCTTTTGTTGAACTCGACTCCAGGCCGATCCAGCCCCCAACTCCCACAACCAAGAAGAACAGGAGACCAAGGATACAGGTCATCATTCCAAATGACCAACGCAATCGGCCACTCCCCTCTCTCCCGTTCTTCGGCCACAGCGGCTCAACTAAGACGGCAGCTCCTGATACTGCATCCAGCCATGAGGTGTCGCCGCCCTCTGGATTGAGCCACACAAGGGTTCGTACTTCAGCGGTGTCTCCTATCAGCACCCAGATGCCGAAGCCTGCCCGGTCTTTCATGTTCTCCTCAAAGAAATTAGACAGAATTGAGCAAGAACCGGATCGACCTAATTCGATGCATAAAGCCATGCCTTCGGCGTCGAGCTCATCTGAAGATTCTCAGGGAGAGGATGACGCTCATTCATCCAATTATAGTAAACGGTCGTCGATGACAAGTGTTGAAGGAGATGTAGAGCATAACCCGGCGGAGGTCAAACCGGTCAGCTTGCATTCACGTGCAGATAGCCCGGCGTTCTTCATTTCGCGGCCAGAAAGCACATCTTTTTTCGTTTCATCCCCAGTAGAAGCAGGTGTCTTCGATAACACCGCACAACTCGAGAGCTCGTCGGACTCTACAGTTCAAGAGGTGGAGATATGCTTGCAGGTTCCATTACCTCAGCCTCCCCAACAAAATCACTTGGCATCACCCCAACTACAAGCTGATAAATTCTCTCGATATACCACCCAGGACATAGCAGAACTTCCAGCGACCCCAGTCCCCTCGCAATCCCGGCGCGCGTCGTTGATAAGAAGGCGGAGCTCCTCACGTAGTGTTGCCAAAAGAGGCCACAAGTCTATAACTCGCCTCGATGCACTGGACCATGCCATTTCCCGCAAGGACCTCGCCGTAAACAACGGTTCCGCTGCATCTGCTCCAAGTCCAACCCTTAGCGAAGCTGAGAATGACCTTGAGCGGCAGCTTCTTACGTCCATCACAGAAGACAATCCCTTTAAATGGGATGACGTCGTTTCCAGGGGCCATTCTCAGGGCGACAATATTTATGGACCCCCTCCAGCTTTACCAAGAAAATCTAGCAAAAGAAAGTCGTACCTTCCTCCTGTTGCTTCTCGATTTTCCCGATTACCGTCCACTCACGTTACGTCTGCACCTAAAAGAAAAAGTTCGAGGAGTGGTTCTGTCACCAGAACTAATTCGAAGAGCGAAAAGGGGAAAGCAAAGATGCTAACCATAACCATCCCGCCTATGGAGAGACAGATGTCCGATGATTTCACACTCTCTCCTTTCCCGGAGCCCAAGAGACTTGCTGGACGCTGCATTTCTCCCGAGATTGCCGAAGGTGTTATATTGAGTATCCTAAAAAGCCTTGAAAGCCTCGATGATCTATTCGCAACTGTCGTGGTCAACAAAGGGTTCTACCGGGTCTTCAAGCGTCACGAACTCAGCCTAATGCGGAGTGCGCTTAAGAAAATGTCTCCCCCTGCTTGGGAGCATCGAGAGATCTGCCCTCCCGAGCATTATGAAAATGAACCCGATACTGCGCACCCAAAGCCCGACTATTCCCCAACTGCTTATCTCCAGTATTACATGCGGGATATGTACATTATCGCCGCTCTCAAGTCATTGATCCTCGAGCAATGTCAGTCGTTCCTGCGACCAGAGACTGCAGCAGCACTTGCAAGCAATGATCAGGCGGAGTCTTCCCGGGTTGACGATGCGTTCTGGCGTATCTGGACATTCTGTAAGATCTTTGGCTGCGGCAAGGGGCGAGAGGACGACATTGTTGCTCAGATGGATTGGTTAAAAGGAGGAGCATTGATTCACCAAAAGACCTGCAGATCCACCATTTTGACCACAGATTCATTCGATATCACCGGTACCTTTGCGAGTGCACCCGATTGCTTTGCGAAAGGCAATGGAAATGGACTGTCAGCCGAGCAGCTGTATGATATGACGGAGCTATGGACATGTTTGGGTGTCTTGCTCCAAGGATTTGAAGGTAGAATAGAGCAGGCGCGCCAGCACGGAGTTTATGAGCACACTGATGTCCGTGGAGGTGACATTGATGGTGAAGAGGTCGTGCTTGGTGAGATAAAACTCGATATTATCAAAGTGGCTAGGATGAAAAGCTAACTTGTATTACAGATGAATGGTATTACTACCTTCTTACCCTTGGTCTTTCTACCATTCTGGACTTAGCAGCTCCTTCCAGGCTCTCTGATTCCTCCGCTTTCCGAGTGGCAGCTGAAAACGGCTGGACGAAATGGAAAGTGCCTGAGCATGGTGGCTCGCGCAAAACCTTTCTGAAAGAAGCTGTGTCACGCGTTTATGAGGCGAAGATTGCCTCCACCTTCTCTTCCAGCTCGCAGACGGAAATGATGAGACAGGTGTCGAAGCAACGGATCCAAAAACACATCAAAGAGATCAGGAAGAGGAAGAATACCGGTGAATACAGGGAAGTTCGCATGAGCCAGGAGAGACCTATGAGCGAGTGGGAGGGTGTTATCTGTACTCTCACAACGGCACGACCGAATAAGCAAGCTCCAGCTATACCACCTATGAGGTATCCACCTCCCACTATAGCACTTCCGCCAATACCCACTTTCACTAATCGCACCGTGGCCATGCCACTGCTGCCGTCTCCTCCCGTGGAAGAACATCGAGCTTTCCTTCAACATCCGCTTCAACGAGATATCTTTCAAAGCGATGCTGCGGAAAATAGCGCAGACAAAGCAATTTACAGAATTGTCGAGATGGGATTTACTCCCGATCAGGCTCGACAAGCACTACGCATTACTGATATGGGGGATGGGCTCCGCGTTGATCGGGCCGTCGAGTTGCTCTTACGAGCTTAGTTTTCCTTATACTGTGATTCATATGGACTGAGCCATTCGTTCCTAGCAATTGGGTAGTATTATACCTAGAATACTTTTCTCTTGTCATATTTCTTAGAGTGAATCGGAACTCGAATCGGTACAGAAGGCGAATCGGTCTTTCGAGTAAAGAGCTTTATGATACCCAACCACTGCTAGCAATATATTTACACTGAACGTAATTTCGTTACTTCTAGTTCTGAGCAATCTACCTGTGTGGAAATGAATCCGTGAATGAGTAGATTATTCAAAGAGGTGATGCCGACAGTCATCCCTTAACCAGAATTTGGTCCGTGCTTGAACACCAGAATGAAAACAATGTGTGTAGCTAATTACTATTAGCAATGCCTTCTAATCGTGCTTCCAATGATATGGACCTTGTTCAACCGACTTAATATAACGTTCAGCCGAATCGGCGTGCTAAAAACCACCACCGAAGCCATGGGCGCTGCCCGATTTTACTCCTATGATGATTCGATTTGGTTGATCTGATTGGCTAGTTATTATCTATAACGGCAGTATGCATTCCGGCGGGTTAAGGGATAATAAGAACTCCACGTGACGAGACGTCAACTCAGGAAAAATCGCGGACGCCCGCACGCCTGCAAACCTGGAGCCAACCCTCGACGACCGAATGGATCGCATCTCGACTCCACGACCGCGCATGGAGAGTTATGAAGCTAGTATCGCTTCATAGTCTTGCCACCCCGTCGCCCGCACTGCTGAGGTTCCTGAAAGCGCAAACCGAAGTCCATTCCGCGTCCTTTCTGTCCTCCAATGCACCAGTGGCCTGTCGCCGAGCTCCTCACCATCAGAGCTGCCGCTTAGCTTCCACGAGCAGCACTCCACAGCACCCACCGCTTCCACCTTCTGCACGGGAAGCAAGCCCTATGGTTGCGAGCCCGCAATGGCCTTACTCGAAGTCGCTCGCGTCGCCGGTGCGGAGTTCATGCCTCGACGCGAGAAATCTCTCACGGAGTCCGAGATATGAAATGTCACACCACCTGCCGTTTACGTACCCCCGTCGACCGTTTACTAGCGGTGGCCAGAAATATTTCTGGAATCTGCGGGGTCTCAAGAAGCAGAAGCCCGTCGTCCATCGGCAACGAAGCGATCTGCCGCCGCTAGCGAGCTTTCTGGATGATAACGGGGGTCTGGGACGAGTGTCGCGGCCGACCAATGAGTTGAAGCTTAGGTGTACGGAGTTCGACGAGAGTGGGAACGTCACGCTTATCAATGGGGAGTTCAAAAAGAGCGAGCTAATTGCTAAGGTAAGATGTTTTGCTGCAGCCTCATACTATGCGAATCCGGAAAGGAGATGGAATTGGATATGATTTTTATGTAGGAAACCTAGGCAAATTGTGCTAATTGATACTGTGCTACTCGCAGTATGGCCTCCTTCCCCGCGATCTCCGCAAGATCGATTCATCCCTCCTCCCGCACATCCTTATACGGCCCTCCGCAATTCTCCTCAACCTCCTACATCTCCGCGTACTCATAAAATACAATCGTGTTCTTGTATTCGATGCTTATGGTACGACGGACTCCTATTCGCAATCTGTCTTCATGTATGATCTTGAAGGCAGGCTGCGTCAAAAGGAGTCACCGGCCAATGGCACCCTCGCGTACGAATTCCGTGCCCTGGAAGCAGTTCTTATCAGTGTAACATTGGGGCTTGAGAGCGAATTTGAAGGCGTGAGCGAGCCCGTAGTGCGGGTGCTGCGCGAGCTAGAGGAAGACATCGATCGCGACAAGCTGCGGCATCTCCTTATCTACTCCAAAAAGCTGGGTACGTTCGAGCAGAAAGCGCGACTAGTGCGGGACGCTTTGACAGAGCTACTGGAGGCAGACGATGACCTCTCGTCCATGTATTTGTCTGAGAAGGCGCAGGGGAAGATCCGAGATGAGCATGATCATACTGATGTGGAGATGCTTTTGGAGAGCTACTACAAGGTTGCAGATGAAATCGTTCAGGCGGCTGAGAATCTGGTGTCGAATATCAGAAACACCGAGGAGATGTAAGTCTATGCTTATCCCTTTCCTTCTCCTTCCCTATTCTCTCTATCCGCGAATCCATCCCATTCTTTCGGTAGAACGCTGGCTGACTCCTCTCCAGCGTCAAAGCCATCCTCGACGCCAATCGTAACTCGCTTATGCTGCTGGAACTCCGCTTCTCAATCTTCACGCTCGGCCTCGGCGCTGGCACCTTCGTCGCAGCGCTGTACGGCATGAACCTGAAAAACTTCATCGAGGAATCCGACATCGGCTTCACGGGCATCTCGGCCTGGTGCACGGTGTTCGGCATCTGCGTGTGCGCGTGGGGCCTCACGAAGCTGCGCCGCGTGCAGCGCGTCAGCATGTGGGGCGACCACGGCGTCAAGAAGACGCGGAGGAAGCGCTGGCGCGACTGGGGGGATCGGCAGGAGTTGAGGGGCCCGAGCGGCGTCGAGCGCGAGCGGGCGGCTGTCAGGGCTAGAGAGGGCCTCGGGCTGGTCATTGCGAGGGACAAGGCGCTGAAGCGGCGTGCGGCGGTGTTGGAGGGCGGGGTGGGTGATGCGGTGCCGAGGTGAGCGGTGGTTATGAGTGGTTTTCTGTTTTCTCTCTGCTCTTTGTGGGTGAGGGTGTGCGGGGTGTTTTCTCTCCTCTTAGACTGGATGGGTTGGGCTGGACTGGGCCTCTGCATAGCGTGGGCGTTGTGATTGATTGACAGCCGCGAGGCAATACTTTTTAGAGCGGCGAGCGTATAATGCATAATTGTGTACGCGTAGGAACTAACTCCTGTCTAGATAATGTAGGAATATGTTTATGTTGGCGTAGGTTAGTCTCACATACTTCCTGAGCTTTTACCATTAGAATTTATTTACTCGCAATAGTCCAAGTCCCCTAGCCGCCGAAAAACATCATTTCGTAATCCCATATGCTAATATCACAAGAGATCCTTTCGATATCCTCTTTCCTGTTTATGTGATAGTAGAGAAGAATAATAGTTTTAGCTAGGGTTGGCGATCTCATCTTCCGGATTTGTTGTAGCTCCGAATCTCCCTAGGCAGGAATACTTCCATGTTTTCAGAATCATGGGTGAAAGGTCGATCCTCTCGGTCTGTTTTGATATCGAGATGGATCCAAAGGACGCAAGGAGCCTATCGATCTTAGTCTGAGCCTGACAGAACATGATCTGGCGAGCCATGAGCGGTATCGAGCGGCCCGGAAACGCCTTTGCATCTACATCGACGTAGATGAAAGCGTCCGGGAAGTCAAAGCACACGGAGATCTTGGGGATATTGAGTGCTGCTAGAGCACGCACAAACTGGCGGTCCCGGTCGCAGACGGAGAGCGACATGACGGATTTCCTGTTCACTCCTGAACGGCCAACGTTGGCGGTTAGTTTGAGACTCCTTAAGTGAGGACCGCAAGATTCGAGCAAAGTGGTCAGAGAGCGAACGTGCCTCGCGGGTTGTGTCATCCCGTGCCCAGAATGATGTAGGCCCTGTGACAACTCTATCGAAGCTGTTTTGTGGGTTGCCATGAGATCAATTGAGAGATTTCGCAGGGAAGGCCAGCAGGCTCGTGGTATGGGTGGGTCGATTTGCCCATGTTTTGATATGTCTGATGGTTCTGACTGGGACCAGCTGCCAATATGGAATTCGTTATTCTGGTAGAACACTGAGGACGCCTCGGGATACACGAGGTGGTTGACACGAAGAATTGTCAACGAAAGTCCATAGGGCTTGTCTCCTCTGATAGCTCTGCTCGCTAGCGCGTCACGGCTGATCAGAAGATAGTCATATATCATCAATCGTAATTCTGCAGGAAGCTCAAGAAAGCGACACCTTGCAGTTGAATGTCCCGGCCGAGCCGGCTCAGAAAATGAACCAGCCCTGAAAAGATTTTTGTGCACCCCCAATAAAGACAGAATCGGGGAATTGCTGGGCTCCGAATCCGAATGCCCCCATTTGCACATGTTGGGTTGGGACAAAGAGTGAGATGCCATAAAGGTCGTACGCAGTCAAATGAGGGCCGCTTCAGCCGATTCTCCACCTTTGGTTAGGAATTGAGGCTCTAGGTTACTAAAGGAATGAGAATAGAATGTTTTATAGGCAGAGAACATATGAATTGACGAATAGCGGTGTGAGAAGTTGCCTACCTAAGCCTATGACTCACGTCTACCTTTTTGCCACCCACCTCATGTATGTATGGCCTCATTTTCTTCGTAGAACAATCTACACACGAGTCCTTCTTTTATGACCTCATTTCCGACAGAAGTAGTGCAGGGGTACATGTTGAATGCATGGTGTTCGGAGCAGTCAGTCACGTGATAGCGAATATGTTGGGAGCGAGTGGAGTTCCGTCACGTGCCCGACTCGATGTTTTGCCGCACTCCTTGCAGCCTTATCAACAGACAACCCATTGCAGTGCCTGGCATTAGTCCAACTGTTGTCCAACTGTCTCACACTGATTTATGGAACGCGCTGCTAATATATGGCTTGAATAGGCTATGGCCGTGTGGTGTTCACGAAAGGCTTGGGAAGTTGCTTCTGTCAGATAATCTGTATTCTCTAAAGGCGTGGGTTACGTGCACGAGTCACGTGCACTCCAAAATCTCTTCGTAGCTCAAAGCCCTAGGGGCCCTAGATAAGATCAACGATCAAGTCAAGATCATCAATCAATCAACCCATTTCATCAATGAACAGCCCTATCCCATGCGCCGTCAAGGTCCGGGTCGCAGCTGATCGTGGTCTCGGACACGTTGAACATGGTCACTGATGGGGGTCGGCGAAAGCTGAGCATGGTTACCGATGGAGCCCCCGGAAAAAGGTCGGCGGTACTACACTTTTACCCATACAGAACGCGCATCGGTAGCTATATTTAACTTAAGCAAACACACAAACCAAAATATTAAGAGTATATGCTCCGCATATACCTAGAGACATAGATACAGATATACACATATATTTATACCTACATATATACAACCGCATTTATATATGCCTTACTATACCAATAATAAGTGAAAACTATACTAAAGTGAACGAGAGTATAGTAGGGTGGCTAAACGGTCTATAAGTTAGTATGCATAATTATATGCTAGGCATATACTAAGGATATATAGGTATACTAAAGCGTACCTAACATTAAACACAAAGATGATAGTTCTTAAGATAATATAATCAGTAGAGAGAGTATCAAAGATAAGAAGGGTAAGGAGGGCAAGGAGGGTAAGGGTTAAGATAGTATATAATAGCGGTTTCCATTTTATATAGGTCTCTCTGAGGTAAGACTATGTATAATACTATATATAGGCTATATATATGCTGAGAATATCTAGAGTATACTCTAAGACCATAGAGCACTTGTTAGCTCTAATAGTAAGCACTAAGTTATTATCTAAGAGGCAATAGACTATATTATAATGCCAGAATATCCAGCAACTAGAAAAGAAGGAATTGTATATTTTATTTATAAAGCAACACCTCTGCTATCTATAGATGCAGATAAAGAAACAGTATATAAGGTTATTAAGTAGTATATGTTAAAGGTATGCAATACACATGCTAGGTATATGCTGTACTTATACCTCTAGTAGATTTAATTTTTGTTTTATAAAACTGGTAACCTTAAAGTTACATAACTATAACTCCTTGGAGAAAATAATAATTGGGAAAGTAGAAAAGCATTTTATTAAGCGTTTAAATATAGTAGCATTAAACACTGCGAGCACGCTTACAAGGATGTCCTCCGTATATGCCCCGTATATAATAGGGTTAAGCTTAAATTAATTAATAACCTCTAAAAGTGTAGCAGTTATCCACACCAAGTAGTAGAGGTTAATGAAAAGCTTAAGCAAAGTATAGAGAAGTAAGTATTATCTATATATATTAGGTAAATACTTATAATATACAGCTACTACAATGGTATTCTATAATTATGGCGGTAGTGTACCTATCCTAGTACACAAGAACGTATATATAGTAAAAGCAGACTAACGATGTTTTCTTAACATGGAGTGCGCATATGGCCAGCGTATGCGTGATATATACTTATTATATATAGATAATGTTTATCAGTTATTCTAGCAGCAGTAATACTAAACTATAGCATACTGCTTGGCCTTTATTATTAATAACTGCTAGGGTAGATATTTAATACCTACGTCTACTTATTAAATATGGGGTTTAGGAACTTAAAAAAGAATATACCTATATTAGACATTTAATGTTAAAGCGAAAAAATTGTGGTAGGTAATGTATATACTATATATACGCTACGTATATGCTAAGCCTATTAGGGTTTAACTATCCGCAAGGCCAAGGTAGGGTAGTAAGCCGAATATATAGTGCATGGTTAGATTGCTATATTCCTATTAATATAGCATAGTATCCTTACATTTGCCTTATTACACGGAATTCTTATATATATTATCTACTATACCTAATAAAGCTACCAATTAACCTTGCTAATAATATAGTTAAAGTAATAAGGTAGGTAGAAGTCCTAAGCCTTACTATATATATGCCCCGTATATGCACAGTATATGCGAATAAAACTACTTACTATAGTATAGGTCGATTTATCCTATCTCCACAGTATTATACTCTATGTAAGAAGTATAGGGCGCAGACACTACGTATAGTGTATAGTAGTCTTAATATTAAGGATCGAATTACTACTCTGATTTAAAAGGAAAGGATACTATAATTCCTAGAGGGGACGGTATATATAGGTAAGTATAGGTTAGATATACGCCAAGTATATATAGAGCCTAAGCGTAGTAGGTGTGCTATGCGAGTTCTCTATTAACCAACATAAAGAGAACATAGAGTAATAGATTTAGGCAATTTATAACTTTAATAATAAGCATTTCCTTATTATATGCTGTATATATGCGTAAGCTAAGGCATTCTAACACGTAATATATATCAAAATGGACCTATTATTTAAAATGGTTTAAGGTAAAACAAATTTATTCTTAATTATAGGATAGGACGAGAATTCCAAATATATGCATACCCTATGCTATGCATATGCTATGCATAGGCTAATACCTATAATAGGAATTAAGGTGTAGGTATACGCATTTCTAAACTTAGAAATACGTGCTGTATATATAAAGATGTTTTAGCTAGTATTTAAGGTTTTAAGTAATGCTGCCCAATTATTTATACAATTTGTATATATTTATGGAACCGGACTTCGCACGGCTATAGTTAATATATATAAGAAATAAGCTGGTGGTAAGTATACGCTGCGTATATACCTAGCATATGCTAATAATATATAGGCTTTGGGGATTACCTATATATAATTAACCTATCCCGTGAATGGGATGAACACCTTTAGTATATACTTATATTCTGCCAAGTATATATTAAACAAAACTTTACGAAGCGCTTTCCAACCCATAAAGTAAGATATATTATAGAGCAGATATAGGAAGCGGAGATAGAGCAGAAACTGACGGAGCGTATATAAAGTATATACATACTACATCCGGAGCTTACGTCTTGGATAAACAATAAGAAGAAAATATGGATACTAGCTAGGCTTATAAAGGAAAAGTTAAAGGTCCCTTATAAGTAGTAGGCATATGCACGAAAGCATACTAGAATTAGTGAAAGTAGTTACTTTTAAGATAATAACTTTACTGGTCAAAACTTATGTATGCTTACTATAGTACTACGGTAAATATATACGCTTTATATATGCACTGTATATTCTAACATTTTAGTATAGGCTTAAACTCTATATATAAGAAATGTTCGACCTATAAGAGCTATATAAAGAGACAGGAATAGATAATATATGGAGAAATTATAGTAACTTAAAGCAGATAGCAGTACAGCTATAGAAATAAAGTATGTATATATACTGCAAATGCAAAGTAGATGCTAAGCTTAAGCAGCCTAGAAATAGCGGAAAGTAGCTAAGTAATAAGCTAAAAATCCTAAACTAAATCTTTCTTGGAATTTTTAGAACCTATTTAATACCCCTAAGCCTAATCTATAGTATATACCTGATGTAGAATTACCTACTATATTTAGTGGGCAGACTATGTCGCAGATAAGTAGAGCAGATGATAATATTATATTAGTATTGGATATATTGCGCGTATCCACAGTATATATAGCGTAGATATTGCCCCTACTATCTCGAAGTTAAACGCCCCGGACTGCGGGTAAAAGGTATAGGTCTAACCTATCTATAGAGGAGATAGAGAAGGAGGCATATACACTCTATATAGAAAATATGGAGTAACAAATTAATAAATTAAAATAGGCTAAAGATATATATAATAAAGCGAAGGAGCTAGCAGAGCTTAAGAAGTAGGCGTAGGAGTATAGTGTTAGCATATAGGGCGCATATACACGGTATACGCAGAGTAAGTGTTATAGAGTTCCATTACTATAAATAAAAAATTGATTGATATGGGCCTATAGCCCCGTACCCTATGTTGGGTATATGCCTAGCCTATTTATTTACCAAACTCCGCCTAAACTCCGATTATGCATATTGCATATTACGTATGCAGTGTGCAGGCCCAGTATATGCTAGGACTTAACTAGTAATATAGGATAAGCGGCGGGTTCCACCCGCAGTAGGGGTGGCTTATATAGAGTATAAGCATAATATACGCAATAAAATAAACTAAACTTACTGGAGCTCTTACTACTACTACGGTGGCGGCCTGTTGTTTTTCTGCTCCCTATGCTAAATATTAGTAGTATATATATAGGATATATACAAAGCAAACCTACCGCTCTGGCGGCGTGTAGACGGCGAGGGGGACTCCTTGCAGTTATCTAGGGGGGTTGGGCCGCGCTGCGTATATGGTTAGCGTATGCTAAACATATATAGGTAAAATACTAACCTTACGCTTTAAGCCGGTGGAGGGAGTAGTGGGGCTAATGCGCTGTTTCCCTTGTGTTAGCATACGCCTAGTATAAGCGCGTGTTGACCTATGGTTAGTAGAAGACATTAGGGGTTTATATATACGTAGGGTATGCGTGTATGAGCTAGTAATATAACCAAGTAGTGGTTTTGGTAATATATATATAGGGGATATGCTAAATCGAACTTTCCTAGTCTCCTAAATATAGAGTTGAGCGTTGGTTTTGGAATCGGGTAGTATCCCTAGTGGTAGCCGTGCTTGTTCCTTATATATGCTACCCTTAGGCCTATAAGTGCCTTTGGGTCTGAAATTAAACTTAGGGGGAATAAGTATATAGATAAATAGATATATATATTAGGGTATAGTGCGCATATACAGAAGCAACACTAGTGCTTTTACCTTGTGATAGAATTGCCTGCTAAATTGGGTGGTAAACCCCTAGTCCTAGGCACTGCATTTAATTAGCTTAGGCTAAGCGTATACGCGGCATAGGGTGGATATACGTAAAGAGTATGCAGGTATTTGTATACTCTAAGATCCTGGAACCCAAGGGGCCACGACTATAGATACTATTAGCGACGCATATATAATGCATGGGCATAGATATACCTAGGCTTATATAGGTATCTTATATCCCGCTAGCCACCAGAGAAAATAAACAGCTTTAGGGAACTATAATGCATTAGCCTCGCATATACGCTATATATATATAGTATATACTTCTTGCCTGCGACCAGCTCTCCGACTAATATGTTATTAGTAGTCGGGTTAGTCACTATATATAGTAAGTATATACCAAGCTGCTATAACAATATAGTAGTATATATAAGCACCGCTGTGCTTATTGCGGACATGCCGGCGATACTATAGCTATATTAGTAGAGCCGCAGGCGCTGCGCATATGCAAAACATATACTTGGCTAAGTGGTGAAGACACGGCCGCATATCTGCGTACTGTTAACTGCAATATTATACCTAAACTTTGGCTTAGCATATGCTACATATAGGGTGTGGATAAGCAATATACACTATAGTATTAACTAAGGAGAGCACGGAGGCGGCGTTAGGTGGGTCTAGTATATGCTTAGCATATGCCTACGCAGTATATAGAGCCGTATATACTCGCGTTGTCTTGGACCGAAATGGTTGGGGCTACATACAGTTAGTATATGCACCGGATATGCGGCTCTATATACACTTATATCTTCCTCTAGCGAGAGCTGCTGTAGCGCGCGCTATAGTTATTATAAGCATATACCGTGTATATGCAATCCTATAACTAACCAGGAGTTACCCAACTGGGATTAGGATTTGGAATTGGACCTATAAGGCTTTATAAGTATGGTGTATGCATATGCTCTATATATGCTTACTATAGTGATGGCCGAAGGCAGAAGGGTTGGCGGTAAAGGCTACCTGCGGGTTGTTAAAGTCTGCGATTGTTAGATTGCTTATGGTAAGCGTATACACGGTATATACGATAGTTAAATTGGTAATGGAAATTCGCCTTATTCTTTCTGTTAGTATATGCAAGACCTATACCTATATTGTGCTGTATATACTCGTGGCATACGCTGTGATATTATAGAGAAGAAGTTATAGTGTAACTATTGTTGTGGATATGCTACGCGTGTGCATAGGCCATGTTTTGATGACTAACTACCATTACCTTATATAGCCATTGTTTAGCGCATATATACGGCATATGCACTGCCATAAACTAGGATATTTATAATTTGAGGATAAACGGCTTTATATTTTCTATTTTATTTAAATTATATGTGCATTGTATATGCGTAGGCTCAGTATGGTCTTAAGCTAATCGTGGTCATGAAGCTGGTTTGCAAGTTCTAACTATGTTAAACTTTCTAACCACGCCGAGTCTTTTCCGTGACCACGCCGAGCTGTGAGCCCGTTAAGGTCCAATAAGAATGTGGCCTGTGCGCGAACACTAAAACATTAACAAGTGTCTCTAGTGTAGAATCTATATAGCTTCCTACCTTAATTATATCACCGCAATGGGTTGTAAACGTACTTCCAACGATGCAGATCTTGTGCAACCTGAGCAATATATTGTTCCAAAGAATAAGCGGGCTAAAATTCCACCGCTAGAGTCCTGGTTACTGCCAGATTTTAATCCCTTACCTATTAGTCTTCCTTATACCGATGGCGCTCCGAATCTTCTACCCTACATAGATCCTACCAATCCTCTTTTAGCCAGGTAGGTATCAAGACAAATAATATAGGCCAGCTGATAGGTAGAGACATAGAAATGTACGAGTGATCTGTTTTATTTAAGGTGGCTCTAAGAACCCTAATATATATAAGAGAACTGACCCCTTACAGGGGTCCCTGGAGGGTGGTGTAACAGACTAAAATTAGGCTGATACTGATGTCTGACAGCCGTCGTCACAGGTCGATATTACCCTAGCTGTAAAGCTACCTCCGTGGCCAACATCCTCTTACCTTATTTAGGCTTATATAGATAGACGACTTACTTAAAGAGCTAGCAGCTTATATAAATAAGTATATAAGGCTTTATCCCTACCAAGAATACAAAGATAAAAGTAGGAAGGTTTGGAGTCCTTATAAATAGAAGCTGACTACTGCAAGGGAGCTTCTTATATACTTGGCTGTAATAATTCATATGGGGCTATCACCAAAATTAGATATCGAGAAGTATTGGACCAAGACCCATAAAAGGGGAGTTAATTATTTTACTGTTAGGAAAAATATTAGCAAAAATCGTTGGCAGCAAATAGATTTAAAGCTTTATATATTATTTCCAAAGCACCTTAATAATAAGACAAAGGAGTCTCCTTTTAATAAGATTGCTATACTTAGCGATACCCTACGCGACCGTTTCCAACTCTATTGGACGCCTAGAACTCACCTCGCCGTTAACAAGACAATTACTTAATTTACCAGCCAAGCTTTTAAGACTATTAATATTCTAAGCAAGCCTACACTAGAAGGCTTTAAAATATAGGTTATAGCCAATTAGGGCTATATATTAGACTGGCTTTAGCATGCAAAAGGCGATAAGAAGGGGCCTGTTAATTTAGATAAATATTAGACAAAGAAAAAGGGTTTCTTAAAGACGCAGGCAGTAGTATTGGATCTTCTCCTGCAGGAGCTTAACGGCAAATGATATTTTAATAAGAACAAGCATATTATTTAGCTAGATAATCTTTTTATAAGTGTTAAGCTACTTAGTTAGCTTCGTAAGGAAGGAATTGGAGCTGCAGAAACAGTATAAACGACTAAAATAAGATATAAGGTGGTAGAGGAATGGGAGAATAAGCAGTCCAAAAAGGAGCCCCCTAAGCAAATTAACCGGTTGCTTACTGACCTTAAGCTGGTGCATTCTGGGTAGATTAAATGGGGCAAATTATATAGAAGGCTTTCTAAGGACGGCTCTGTTATAGAGTTCGCTTAGAAGGACGCTAATATTATGCTTTTTATAAGCATGGTTAATTCTAGTATATATCTTACCCAAAAATAAGGCTCTATGGATAGTGATGTTATATATTACTAGGTTAAGTTAAGGTTTAATAAACAAGACAACGCCCTACAGAGACGGCCTCTGGCGCCTAACAAACACAAAAAGTCTTCAGAGACGAGGCTATAAAGGAACTATTAATACCACAGTTTATTAATATATACAATCACTTTATAGGCGGGGTTGATTAAGCCGATTAACTAAGGTTATATTATAACACATAGAGGACGCATTTAAAGTCCTAGAAGGCTCTCTACTACTTTCTACTTAATATAACTGTTATTAATTGTTATAAACTCTCTACCAAATTGTCACGGCACTGGCAAATTGCCGTCAGATTGCCGCAAACTGCCGTCACGTAATGGCAACATGCCATCACGTGACCAGAAGATTGTATATAACTTTAAGCAGTGTTTCTGTTCTTCTTGTTTCCTTTCTTTAGCTTTAAATCCTCATTTATAGACAATATAATCATATAGGCTTGCGCGACCCTCTTGCTGTGCTTATACCTTGATTAACTAAGTTGCTAATATTATCCAAAGCTTGTCACTACTCTTCTTTCCTAAGAAGGAACTTAAATATATCCACAAGGCTATGAATAGGACAAGGATATAGAATAGGACCCTAAGGACATTACTAGGACCATAAGGACAGGACAAACCTCTAAGAACTAAAAGAATATTATTATTATTATTATTATTATTCATTGCTTAACGTCCGATTCGGATCCCTGTTAGGCCCACGCGGACTACTCCTTATATATATATAGGGAGAAAACTCTACTTAAGAAAACCCCGTAATCCGTCTCCCCGCCTTTTAGGGCTTGCTTGCGAGTCGCCTATAAGTTACTAGTGGTGCTCTACTACCTTACTTTTTAACCTCCTTGGGAACTACTACTGCCGTAACAAACCTACAGACGCGCTAGTATTACACACTATACTCTACTCCTGTAGAGTTATTAGGGGGCGCCTATTACTCGCCCCTTTGCTTTCTATTACTATTTCCTTTACAACCTGGAACTAGTCTAGTATATTTTAGCCAATAAGCCACCGGGTAGCCGCCTTAAGGCCTTTCTATGTTAAGAGCAGTGTATTATAGTTTTCTATACTAGCTGCTAAGAGCATTGCTTCTCGGCTAGTGCGTAAGGGGTATAACAGTATTATATATTTTAGTGTCTGTCTTGGCCAGCTATATTCGCACCTTAGGCTACCTACTAGAACACCTACCCAGTAAAGCTAATCTTTTAGTCCTATTATTCCTATCCTTAAGAGTGTTGCTATTGTATTTTCTGCCTTTATTAGGCCCTTTTAGAGCCCTTAGGTATTTACCCCCCATAGTATTACCTATGCTATAGCTTAGGTTCCCCTTGCCTAAGTCTGCCTCTATACCTTTAACTCCTATTTATCTCTCTAGCGTTGGTCTAACCAGTATTATATTGCGGTAGATAGTTTTCCAGTACTCTTTTATACTCTACTTTGGCTCCTTTCTCTCCCTTACTATTGTTTTTGCTGGCCTCTTACGCGTCTCCCTTCCTCCTCTATATAGGCCTGGGCCTTAGCGCCGTACTATTCTTCTTCTACTTTCTCCACCTGTTTTCCTAATATATCTTCCCTACTTTAGGGTTGTTGGTTCCTTCTCCTATAGGGCACCCTAGGGTCCCTCTATAGTTTATTTAGGCGTGTCTTAATATACTTTATAACATTAGAGTTGCGTTCCTTTTACACCCTTTACATTGCATCGGCTTTAATATATAGTTATAGGGGGGGAATATTGGCTTCCTTCTCAAGCAGTGCTATGGCCGTTCGCTTATACCCGCCTGTTATACTCCTAAGGCAGGCTATTTGGACCTTTTGGAGTGGTTTAAGGAGTGATTTAGGGGGGCTTTTCTTGGTTTCTCTAGTGGCCTAAATGCTAGATCTATACGTTATGGTTAGCCGGACAACTGCTGTATATAGTAGGCGTGACCTCTGGAAGCATGGACCCTATATAGAATTAACGATCCTAGACATAGTGATATACTGTGCTTGGCCCTTATGGGCCGCTTGCGCCGTATATACGCTCTACTGGAGCTTGCTATCTACCCACACTCCCAATACCCTTAGGCCTTAAACCGGTTGACCCCCAAAGCCTTGGATATAGATTGTATGCTAAAGATCTGCAGATTGGTTACATTTTCTTATAAAATGGATTAGCTGGTATTTCTCTAGTGAGAATTGGACTCTATGTCGTCTTGCCCATTCTATATAGGTGTCGTGGGCTTTCTCTAGTGTCCTGCAGTTCTCTGCGGCTGTTGGCCTATATATAATTAGGTTTGTGTCATTGACAAAGCCTATCCCCTAGGTCGCCCCTTCCTTTAAGGACTAAAAGAATATAAATAGAACGTAAAACCTAAGAATAGGATATATATGGACCAGAACCCCTAGGAAATAAACAAATACTAGAAATTACCTAATACCCTTACCACTATGCTAAGAAATACAGCAGCTAGTAAAGCTGCTGTAGGACCTGTAAATACCTCCAATAGTAAAATAGTTGCTGTCTTAACCCCCTAGGAAGAACTTGTAGTAGCTAATGCTAAAATTAAATGACTTTAAGAGCTGCTTAAAGCTAGAGATACCCCTATACCCTTTAAGGAGTTATTAGACACCTAAAGACTTGCTATAGTCCTTAAGGCCCTAGCCTAATATATAGTATTAGTATTGTTGCGGTCCGCAAAGGTTATAAACCCCCTATTGTTTACAGACGGAACTAACCCTACATTTAATAATTAGAAGCTTTAACTGTAAGATAAGCTTAAAGTTAATATAGACTACTTCCCTACTACCTAAGCTAAAATGGCCTATGTCTTTGGCTGTACCGGTAGGGATGTATAGGTATATCTATATCTGTAATATGCCTAGGACTTAGCAGACCCCTTCCTCTCTAAAAAAGAGATAATTAACTACCTGTCTTCTATCTATAAGGACCCCTTTAAGATATAAAACGCCCGCCTTAACTATAAAGCCCTTAATATAAAAATAATAGAGACCTTTTTAGTCTTTTAGACCTGCTTTCTATACCTAGCCGGATAGGCTTAAATCCCCTAGGAAGATTTAATGCTAGACCTCTTTAATAAGCTTACCCTAGACTTACAGCGCGCCGCGCTGCTGGTTTATACTACTATATAGACGCTAAAGGAACTTATGGACTAGTGCCTAGCTATTAATTAAGGCCTCTACTGAATTAAGGCATATGCTAAGCAGTATAAGACTAAAAGCTCTACTAACTAGAATATAAATACTATAAGAACGGGCCACAGCGCCCTAGTAAGATTTGCGACCCCTATAGTACTAACTATACCGCCTGCCGTTAACCTAGTGGCCAGCCGTGTAGTTACCCCTACTATAGGTCCGCTAAATACTTAACCTATATATAGCAACCCCTGTATATAGGCCCTTAGTAATTAAAGAGCCTGCTTTTATATAGCTAGAAGGACTACTTTGCTAAAAACTACCTAATAAAAGCAAAGATAGATAAGGTTCTGTTAATACAGAAGGACAGTATAGAGTTAGAAAAAGAGGAACCCTAGAGCAAGACTCCCCTCTAGGGTTAAAAGGAATTAATATGTTATATATTAATCTGGGTTAGCTAGTTAGTAGAAGAAGCTGCACTATCCCTTATACTTTATTTTATAATAGATATTAAGTTTTAACCTCTGCTTTAGCTAACTTTGGAGCAAATGCCTTTGCCTTAATAGATATATAGTATGCTGTAAAGCTGGCTAACTTTTTAAATGCACCCCTTAAGGAACTGCCCAAACTAATTCCTATTTATGGATATAACGGATGGATAGAACTGCCTATTATAACTATCTTGCGGATTTACCTCCGTGTAGACGGATAAAGGTAATATAATGTCCCCTTTTTTATTACGGACCTAGGAAGCTATAATATAATCTTAAAAAGAAAATAGCTAGCCTATTTAGGCTTATAGCTTAACGTATGGAGTAGACGGCTTATTTGGCCTAAAACTTTACCCCTAATACCTTCTTTTATAAAAGAAATCAGTATTACAATAGAAAATCTTATATGCCCATAGATAGACACTGTTTACTAGGCTAATGCTATATGTAGGGACTAGGCTTTTAAGAAAGATATATAGCTTAATTTATAACGGGTCTGTATACTACGCCGCCCCCAGACTACCAATGTTGTACTACTGGCACTAGAAACCCAGGAAGTTAGTAATAAGCTAGCTGGCTTAGGCCCTATACAGCTATAAAGAACAGTAAGGAATATTAGATGCTGTACTAAATGTGTGACGGTGCTAGAGCGCGTCACCTACCATATTCAACCAATCAGGATTTTCCATGCCCGGTATACAAAATCGCTATTGGCCCGCTTACCACTAGCGCCTTGGCGGCCCTCGCGACATGCCTACCTACTGCCCCTAAACGATTCTTCTTCTTCTTCTCCTTAGCTTAGTATTCTTGTATAGTAGCAATCTACAAGCTTTGGTTTAGAAGCATTTATACAAGCCCGCTATATTATACTAAGCTCTCTATACACTGCCTGGGAAGGCCTTAATAATATCCCACCCTAAAAAAAGACCTTCGTCTACAACAACGCGTCGACGCGTTATACTTAGACATTAAAAAACTTACACTACTACGCCTGAAAAGGCCCTAATAATATCCTACTTTATAGGCCAGACTGTACTTGACCTATACCCCCAAAAGAACCCCAGAATTAAAACCAAATTATATAATTCCAACGAACTTTAGGAAGCCGATGATAGTACCTAAAGTAAGCTTATCTAAAAGACCTGCCTCTACCCAAGGGGAATACGAGATCTAGTTAGGATTAGAAATTAAAGATAATAACGACGTTATAGGTGTACACAAGCAGATTTATGCCCTTGCTGCCAATTAGAAGGTCGATCGTCTTTAAGCCTAAAGTATATAAGAGACTCTAAAGGAGATCCTAGAAAGCCTTACTGCCTTATAAAATAGCCCAGCCTCCCCTTTACAAAGCTTTAGTTAACCTATTTGCTTAACCAAATATAATACACTAGAGAGTACGGACACAATAACAAAGTAATTAAAGTCCGTTAAGCTCCCTAACCCCCCACCATTATCAAACGGCATAGACCTGACCTTTAAGAACTGGAGAATTTAGGTATAAGGAAAGCTTTGTGTTAACCACAACCATTTCCCCTCTAAAGAAGCTAAAATACTCTACCTCTTTGGTTGAACTATTGGGGACGCCTAGCGACACCTTTAGGCTAAGTTTGAGGATGAGTTACCTGTTTGGTTTATATCTGTTAACAAGATAATATAGCATCTAGCTACTATCTATGTTAATCTAAATAAAGTACGGGATGCCTATTATAACTATAATCGCCTAATAATAAAATTAAACTAATCCTTTACTAAGTTCTAGACTTAATTCTTATACCTAGTAGGCAAAGGCTAGGTTCCCCCTAAGAACTATTATTTAGACCTATATAACAAGCTAACAGTCCAACTATAAAAGAAGATCGCGGTAGCCTTAGATAACCTACCAACCTACCAAAGACTTGCAGCCTAATATTTGTTACTAGATTTAGAACTAAAACAAATTAATACTTATTCTAATTAACCAAAGCGGCCCTATAGCGACTGTAACCTATCTGCTACACTAATGGGAGCTAGCGTTGGAAGACAAACTACAACCGCCCTTATACTAAAAGCGGTTATAACTGCCTACCTACAAACCTCGCCTAACCCGCTATATACTATACCTTTAACTAATACTTATCGCAACACCCTAATTAACCCTGCCATGGTCACGTGCTTTAATTGCGGAAAAGATAGTTACTTTACTACGTCCTGCCCAGAGCTAAAGGATATGGGTAATATTAAGGAGATAGAGGAAGAAGAAACGTCCAATAAGTTAAGAAAAAAAGAACCCTAGGGAAAGACTCCCCCCTAGGGTATCCTATTAATCTTAAAGAGATTAATCTAAGTTAGCTAATAGGTAGAAAACACTTTATGGTTCCATATACAGTATCTTAAAATAGATATGGAGTTAATATAACTGCCCTTATTAACACTAGAGTAAATAGCTTTACCTTTATAAACACTGCTTGTGCGAATAATATTGCTAAGTTCTTAAATGTAAATGCTACCTAACTAGAGAAGCCTATTTAAGTAAAAGGCTACAACGGTTAAGCCGGTATGCCGGTAACCCACATTTTGAAGCTACATATCGCTATTAATAGATAATGCTAGTTTGGCATCCTTTTCTGTATCCTAGACCTAGGGTTACACAATATAATTTTTAGCCAAAAATAGATGTCCTACTTTGATATTTAGCTAAACATTTAATAAAGACAGTTTATCTAGCCGGAGAATAGACTAAAGTTACCCTCCTTTATTAGGGAAATCTGCACTAACTATAAGATATTAGCTGCAAAGAATAATCCTACCTACTAGTAAGATGTTAGGAACCGCGACCTAGCCTTCGCCCAAGAAAATGCCCGCCATAAGGCCGGCAGGAACTCTATACTAACAAGAATACTCCCCCAAAGGACTACAGTCAAGAAGGACTCTACTTACGGAAGTGGAATGGACATTAATATAAATGACTTCCAAATTGCAGAGATCCGGCTAATGGGGAAGAGGACGTACTAATAGGATATAAAGGATAACCTTTGGAAGATACAACAAGAGCTAAGAGGAGTAAGGACAACGCCAATACCCCAAAAGCCCCTAAGGCCACGGATAACCCTACTATTATATAATACCCCTATAGTAGACATCACGGCAATTAGTGCTATAGGTTTTCACTTTAATATATATTAGAAGGACAACGAAGTCTTTACTACTAGTTTATATAAAATCAACCAGATTATTTCTAAGAGGGAAGAAGTGCTAGTAGAGGAAACTAATAAGAAACTAGTTAAGCACCTCCTCCCCAATTACCTCTTAAACTATAGAGACGCGTTCTTAAAAGTAGCTTTAGATATGCTGCCCCCCCACCAAACCTATAATTATAAGATTTAGTTGGAGACCAATAACTCCCTAGGCTATAGCCCCCTTTACTAGCAAACTACGGAGGAACTAAAGGCAATAAAGTAGTACCTGATTAACAACCTCTATAAAGGGTTTATTAAGCCAAGCTAGGCTCCCTTTACTTCCCCTATTTTATTTATAAAGAAACCTAATAAAAGCCTTTGTTTCTGTATTAACTATTAGAAGCTAAACGCTATTACTTAAAAGGATTGGTACCCTCTTCCTTTAATTAATAAAACCCTTACACATCTAAGCTGGGCTAAAATCTTTACTAAGCTTAATGTCCGCTAAGCTTTTTACTAAATTAGAATGGACCCTACATCGGAAGACCTAACGACGTTCTATACCCATTACAGGTCTTACAAATATAAAGTCCTTCCTTTTAGACTGACGAATAGGCTAGCCACTTATTAACGGTATATAAATAATGTTCTTTTTAACTACCTTAATAAATTCTGTACGGCATACCTAGACGACATTCTTATATACTTAGATAACAAACTTAAGCACCAAGTTCACGTTAAGAAGGTCCTAGAGAGACTATGGAATATAGGCCTACAAGTTAATATTAAAAAATATAAATTTAGAGTAAAACGCATAAAGTACCTTAGGTTTATTATTAGTATAGAAGGAATTAAAGTTAACTTAAAAAAGGTTAAGGCAATTTGTAACTAGAAACCCCCTTATACTATAAAAGAAATCTAGTCCTTCCTTAGCTTTTGTAATTTCTACTATTGGTTTATCCGTAACTATGGAGTTATAGCCAAGCCTCTTATATAACTAACTAAGAACAACACGTCTTTTATCTTTAACAATAACTGTATAAAAGCCTTTAAGGAGTTAAAGGACTGACTTGTCTCCTCCCTAATTCTTTATTACTACAACCTAGACCTTAAATTAATGCTGGAAACAGATGCCTCTAACGGGGTAGTAGCGGGAGTCCTTTTATAGCTATACCTAGACGGCGAATAGTACCCTATTGCATTCTTCTTAAAAATAATAGCCCCAGCTAAGTGCAACTACGAAGTACACAATAAGGAAATGTTGGCTATTGTATAATTATTATCCCAGTGGCACGCAGAGCTTAGAAGCACAGACTCTTAGATTAAGGTTTATACCAATTATAAAGCCCTTAAGTATTTTATAACAACAAAACAACTTACCGGTTGATAGGCCTGGTGGGCCAAAATACTTTCCCAATTCTTCTTTATAATTATATACCGCCCCGGCAGGCAAAATGCTAAGGCTGATGCCCTAACCCAGAGAGAACAGGATATAGGGCCACAAGACAAGCTAAAGGCTTAGCACCAGACACACGCCTTCCTCTATACCGAACAACTCAACCTATATATCCTTGAGGAACTAAGCTCCAAACAAAATAAGGTAGCACCTATAGAAGGAAAGACCCTAGATAAACCAATAGGACTAATTAATCGCATTTTAACCGTGAACCGCATAGCCAAATCCCTAAAAGCCCTCCACAATTAAGCTATAGGGGGTAACCCTAGTTTAGAAATAGAAGACGGACTGCTTCTATACTAAGAACAGCTTATAGTTCTAGACATTAATAACCTATAAATAGAGCTAATCCGTAAAGCCCACTATTAAGTCTCTACAGCGTACCCTAGTTAAGATAAGACCTACTAACTACTATCACCTTGTTACTATTAGCGAGGACTCCTGTCCGATATAGAACGATTTATCAGAAATTGTCATGCTTATAAACGCATAAATACCCCTAGGGACTAAACTCCTAGATAGCTACAACCACTGCTAGTCCCCAAACGCCCTTGGCAATATATTATAATGGACTTTAAATCATTCCTAAAGGACAAATACGGCTACAATATGGCCTTTATAGTAGTTAACCGACTAAGTAAGCAAGCCGTTTCCCTCCCTTGCTTTAAGACTATGACCATAAAGGACATGGCCTATATATACATGGATAATATCTACTAGATCCATAGCACTCCTAAGTTAATTATCTCTAACCATGGACCTTAGTTTATATTAGACTTCTAAAACAAATTCTGCCGTATCCTTAGGATTAAGATTAAGCTCTCTACTATATTCTACCCTTAGACTAATAGCTAAACCAAGATTATAAACCAGTGCCTTAACCAGCGACTTCGCCCCTTTATTAACTACTATTAGGACAACTGGTTAGAACTACTACCTATAATAGACTATGCACAGCTCACGCTCCCTTATAATAGTATAGGAATATCACCATTTAAGTTACTCTATAGATACAGGCCATGAACATCCTTTAATTAGGATAGACCTACAGGATATATAATGGCCCGCAAACGCCTTAGCTATAAAGAGGCCTAGATATTCGCTAAGAGAATGCATAGGGCCTAGGAGACTGCCTAAGTAATTATAAAAAGGGCATAAGAGAAGAAAGAGTCTAACGTAAACCAACATTGCCGCGAGGTAGACTTCCATATAGGAGATAAGGTATAGGTGTTAATAAAGAACTGGAAAACCCAGAGGCCAAGCTATAAGCTAGACCACCAAATAGCTGGCCCCTATAAAATCCCTAAGAAGGTAGGGCACTCTTTTAAGGTTAAGCTACTAGAGTTAATAAAGATCCACCCTATCTTCTCTCTAGACCAACTGCAGAAGGCCGCGGACAACCTATTGCCTGGATAGTACAACAACCCCCCACCACTAATTTAGATTGCAGAGGACGAAGAATAGGAAGTCAAAGAGATCTTAGCAGTAAAGAAGGACCGTAGTACCTTAAAATACCGTGCGAGCTGGGTAGGTTATGACAAAGATCCAAAATGGTACCCCGCATCTGATTTTAAGTACTCTCCCTATAAGCTATAAGATTTCCACCTAGCCCACCCAGACCTCCCTAAACCACCACGCAAGTTAGATAGCTGGGTTAAATGCTAGGAAAAGGGGTTAGATAACTATAATAATTTAGATAATAATAAAGAACTTAGACAAAGCCTAAGGGCAGGCTTTTTTGGGAGGGGGGGGTAATGTAACGGTGCTAAAGCGCGTTACCTGCTATATTCAACCAATTAGGATTTTCCATACCTGGCATGCAAAATCGCTATTGGCCCGCTTACCACTAGCGCCTTGGCGGCCCTCGCGACATGCCTACCTACTGCCCCTAAACGATTCTTCTTCTTCTTCTCCTTAGCTTAGTATTCTTGTATAGTAGCAATCTACAAGCTTCGGTTTAGAAGCATTTGTACGAGCCCGCCACAAAATATATAGACTAAAAGGATAATTTATAGAAAATAAAATAGGAGCTAAAGAGGGTTGTAAACCCTTTACTGCAAAATATGGTTTATAGAACGTTTATAAAGAAACCTATAAACCTCCTACTAGTTAATATTTGCTGCATTAGTGCTATAGGGTTCTACTAGAACTTAATACGGCCTAATACTGTTGCCTTTATAACTAGCTTATACAAAATTGACCAGATAATTAAAGATAAGGAAGCCCTAGCCTATAACTAGTTTAGTGGAGAAAGTAAGCTTATAGATAAGGAGCTGGTAGAACAGAAACTATCCTGCTAATACCAGGAATTTAAGGACGTATTCTCTAAGGTAGTATCTAACATACTCCCGCCTTACTAACTGTATAACTATAAGATTGAGATTAAGCTAGATAAAGAAAATACCCTTAGCTATAGCCCTCTTTACTAGCAATCTACTAATAAGCTATAGGCCACTAAGTAGTATATTATTGATAATCTTAATAAGGGCTTTATTAAGCCTAGCTAGGTCCCCTTTGCCTTACCTATCCTCTTTATAAAAAAGCTAAATGGTGGACTCTGTTTCTATATTAACTACTATAAACTAAATTATATAACCCGTAAAGACCAATATCCGCTACCCTTACTTAAAGAAACACTAGCCCGTATAAGTAAGGCTAAGATTTTTATAAAGCTTAATATCCGCCAGGCCTTTTACTAAATTAGAATAAACCCTAGATCTAAGGATCTTACTATATTTTAGACCTGCTATGGGTTATATAAATATAAAGTACTACCTTTTAGACTAACTAACGGACCGGCTATATACCAACAGTATATAAATAATGTACTCTTTAACTATCTTAATAACTTCTACACAGCCTACCTAGATAATATTATAATTTACTTTAAGAATAAACTGGAACATAAGAAACATATCTATAAAGTCCTATAATAGCTTCGCGAAGCTAGTCTCCAGGCTGATATTAAAAAGTTAGAATTTAGTATTAAGCGCACTAAGTACCTAGGGTTTATTATTAGTATAGACGGAATTAAGGCAGACCTAGAAAAAACGGCCATAATTAACCAGTGGGCACCCCTACAGACTATAAAGGGGGTATAATTATTTTTAGGTTTCTATAACTTTTACTAACGCTTTATTAAGGACTATAGTAGGATCTCCTAGCCCTTTAACTATCTTACTAGGAGAGACCAGCCCTTCTATTTTAACGCTATATATAGGCAGGCCTTTAACAAGCTTAAAAAATGGCTAGTATTGGCTCCCCTGCTTGCCTATTTTAACCCAGAATGGCCCTTAATACTAGAAACTAATGCCTTAGACAGCGTAATAGCTGGTATCTTTTCCTAGAAGTAATTAGATAGAGAATGGCACCCTATTGCATACTATTTAAAGACTATAATAGATACTAAGCTAAACTACTATATCCATAATAAGGAAATGCTGGCTATTATCTCTAGCTTTTAGCACTGGCGTATACAGCTAAAAGGGACCCCTAAGCCTATTAAAGTGGTTTTGGATTATAAGGCCTTAGAATACTTTATAACAACAAAGGCCCTTATAGCCTGGCAGGCACGCTAGGCGGATATTCTATCTTAGTTCCACTTCCTAATTATATATAGGCTAGGCGTAACTAACTATATGGATACCCTTATAAGGCGTAAACAAGACCTAGATACTATTACAACCAAAGTACCTTAACCCCTAGATATAGGCAGAACTAAATACAGACCCTTTAGACGCTAAGATATATCCTATTAACTCTATAGAACTTGACCTTATTAATAAGCTACTATAAGTGAATTATACAGCCCCTTCTCTATAGGAGTACTATAAAAAGGTAAAGGATATTACTAGCCTATGGTCTATTAAAAATGGGTTACTTAAGCATTAGGAATGGCTAGTAGTAGTAAAGGAATAGAACTTATAGACTTAGCTTATTACTAAAGTATATACCTAGGTCTCTATGGCCTACCCTAGAAAAAATAAGACCTATAGGATTATTGGCGACCGCTACTACTAGCCTGGAATAGTTATAGATATTAACCATTACGTATAGAACTACAACAGTTACTATAGATCTATAATCCTATAAGATAAGACCCCAGGACTATTAAAACCACTCCTAATACTAGAGCGCCCCTAGCAGCATATCTTTATAGATTTCTATAAGCTACCTATAGGCCGTAGCGGATATAATATAGCTATGGTTATAGTTAACCGCTTTAGTAAGCGCCCGTTCTTAATCCCTTGTTATAAGAATATTAATACTAAAGAGGCGGCCTAACTATACGTCTACTACGTCTATTAAATTTACGGACTACTAGATACTATTATATCTAACCATAGCCCACAGTTTATATCTGCTTTCTGGAATAAGTTTACCTAAATTTTAGGTATTAGGCTAAAGCTTTCTATAGTATACTACCTCTAGATAGACGGCTAGACAGAAATTATAAACTAGTATTTAAACTAGAGACTCTAACCCTTTATTAACTACTTTTAGGATAATTAGGCCAAACTGCTACTGCTAATAAACTACGCCCAGGCTACTCTACCCTATAACTTTATAGGATTTGCACCTATCTAGCTAGAAATAGGGTACTTACCCCATATAAGCTTTAACTAGAAAAGACTAGAAGGACCCCAGACTGTATATAAGAAACTATCCTATAAGGAAGCCTAGCAGTATGCTAAACGCTTAAAAGAAGCCTAGAAAGTAGCCTGTATAAACCTAAAAAAGGCCCAGAAATTAATAAAACAGTAGGCAAATAAGTATAGGCATAAGCCTAACTTTACTATAGGCAATAGGGTCTGGGTTATAATAAAGAACTAAAAGACAGAGCGGCCTAGCCATAAGCTAGACTATTAGATAGTAGGACTATATAAAGTTTTTAAGAAAAGAGGCAACTTATATAGAGTAAAGCTCCTGGATTTAATTAAGGTCTACCCTAAATTCTTACTAGATAAGCTACGGAAAGCTATAAATAACCTATTACCTAGATAAAAGAATAAACCGCCCCTGCTAATTTAAGTTAATAGTAATAATAAATAGGAAATTAAAGGAATACTAGCCTATAAACTTGTAAGGGGAACACTAAAGTACCGTATAAATTGGAAAGGATATAATTTAGACCCTACTTAGTACCCTATATAGAATTTTATAGGCAGTCCGTATAAGTTATAAGAGTTCTATAGCCGTTACCCTAACAAACTTGGACCGCTAAAGTACTTAGATAAATAGATAGAATGCTAGCATAGTAAGAATGATAGGTTGCCTATAAAACACAAGGACAAGAACGCCCTATGGGGGTAATACAGACATACAAAGCCTGAGGGCAGGCTTTTTTAGAGGGGGGGGGTAATGTCACGGCACTGGCAAATTGCCGTCAGATTGCCGCAAACTGCCGTCACATGATGGCAACTTGCCATCACGTGACCAGAAGATTGTATATAACTTTGAGCAGTGTTTCCGTTCTTCTTGTTTCCTTTCTTTAGCTTTGGATCCTCGTTTATAGACAATACAATCGTACAGGCTTGCGCGACCCTCTTGCCGTGCTCGTGCCTCGATTGACCGAGTCGCTAACACAAATCAGTTCCTAGCTATTAGCCTACCCGCAGCGCCCATAAAGCCTTCCATAAGGACCTCGTTAACGCCCTATTTAACCACAGTAAACGTCTTACTAAGCCACTAGGGCCTGCTGCTACAATAGAGGATAAGGATATACACCAGGCGCCGGCAGAGAATCACAGGTAGAGACCTATTTAGCTTCTTCCAAAGGAGCAAAGCTACGCGGCTTGCATAGCTGCAGGCAGGAAAGAAACAGTTAAAAAGACAAAAAGGAAGCCTCTTATAGAGCTTTCAGTAAACACCACACAGAAAGCTCGCGATAGTAGAGAGTGGGCAAGGCGACGTCGTCCTCCAAGGACTAAATTTGGCTGCCCTCTATATAAGATACCGCTCTGCGCACGTGGGCTTTACTGGCAGGAACACCTTAATCAAATTAACGGACCGTAGAGTCAAATATATATCAATTTTAAGCATTATTACCGCGATTTAGTATTGCAATTAATTAATCAAATAGGAGCCTTTCGCACGAAAATATAACTCAATATTGACGCTATTTTGGCGTGCATCACCACAATCTAGGCCCAATTAGGGGGTCAGGTCCGAGGATCGTCAACCGTAATATTGACGAGTTCAATATTGACTTTGACGGCCGCTTGCAGTTAGATCTTGATGACTAAGGCTCTTAATTTAACGTCGCCGACTTTGAAGCTTTTAAAGCTCTTGAAGCTCCTATACCCCAACGATCACCACCTACTCGCATACACGCCTTGCCTTCATCCAAAGCCTCGCACAATCGCGCCCACTAAGTGCTTACTCTCAAATTACATCTGCGACGCCTTTGAAGCCTAGATCACGATTACGCCGCACCAAAATCCTATCACACCCCTAGGGTGTGCGAAATTGGAGGTCGATGATGAGGAGCAAAAGGAGGTGGTAGGCGCTGCGATGCATTAGCCTTAGTACACCCTCTTAAGGCTCCGTCTATTGTGAGGATATTCGTTGGCTATACTGTTAATAGCTTTAGTGATGTGATAAAGGCTTCGCGGAAGTCGGAATGCTTTGTAATTAGAGGTTGATAATAAGGAGCAAAAGGAGGTGGTAGGCGCTGCGATGCATTTGCCTTAGTACACCCTCTCAAGACTCTGTCTATCGTGAAGATATTCGTTGGCTATACTGTTAACGGCTTTGGTAATATAATAGAGGCTTTACGGAAGTCGGAATGCTTCATACTTAGTAATTGTAAAAAGGTAGAGCTAAAGGCCAGGTGGTCGTGATCGCATTAAGTGGTGGTTTAGGAGGAGGTGGTTGCGTATATATAAGTTAAATACACCTTATATTTTATTCCTCATTAATATGCCTTCTTCTTAGATTCCTTATAAGCCTCTTATATACCCTAATTGGCAGCTTCCTACTCAGTTGTTTACTTTAATTAATACAATCCTCGCATATAACGAAGATCCTAAAGCTCCTTGGTTACCTATAGAAGTCACAACTTCTCTAGCACCGATTGATGAGCCAACGCCTGTGCCTACGCCTATGCCTTCGCCCCTACCTATATAATATCCACCTGGCTTCTTTATTAATCTTATAAGGGAGGACTCTTTAATAAGTAACGCCGGCGATCGCCATTAGGTTAATTAAGCACTAGCTTAAATAGGGAGCCTATTTAGAGGCGGTGGCGTTAAGTATATTGATCTAAGTACTAAGGAAGAGATCGTAATTTACCTAGGTAATTACTCTCTACTAAAATCTTGCTTACTCAGCCCTCCCTCTACTAAATGGGTGTACATTAACCTTATAATTAACAATTTGGAAGCCTTAACTCGTTTTTAATTACTCTTCTTCTGGGCTAGCTAATAGGTGTTTAATTAGATCTTAGGGCAAACCAACTATAATATTGTAACCGACTACGGTACCCTGCCAAACCACCACTGTTTTGCCTGCGTATTGCCTACGTATTGTCTGCGTATCGGCTACGTATCACTTATGTATCACGCTGTTTTAGTTACGTATTAGTTTCCCCTTTTATTTATTTCCATACCTTCCTCGTGTATATAGAGAGGCTCTAGAGCTACATTTTACAATCAAGTTGCTCACTCAATTCTCCTACACTTGCACTCTTACAAATATTACCCTCCTTATTAGTAGGATCCTATAAGCCGACTTCCTTACCCAGTTCCCTTCTTTCCCCTTTATATTTTGTAGAAGTAGTAGTAAGCTAGAGAGTACGCCTCCTTAAAGTTATCCAAGTTCGAAAGACGACTCTAAGTTAGTGTATACTAAATAAGAGAGTTCTAAGCCTAAGGAGGAGTAGGATGATTGCAAAAAGGATTCTAACTATATATTTACCAGAACTATTAATCTTTCCTTTAAGCTACTAGTAACCTAATTCTCCCCTAGGTCACCTCTACGGCTTATTCCTTTTAAAGACACCCTTTTTAACATACCTATAGGCTATATAACCTCTACCGGAGCTCCTACTATACCTATAGTAGGCTCTAGTACACCTACGATTAAGCAACGTCTCTTATAGGACCTTTTCTTACCATATCCTAAGAGAGCAAATTAGTTGGTATTATAAGCGACACTATGGCAGACCCAACCGCCATTAATGTAGATGCATATGCCCGCCAAAATCGATAATCTACAATGCTCTCATAGTCGCAATTAAGGGCTTTAATAATGGCGCCTCCTTCTCTACCACCAGAAGCAGCATCGCAAAATGCTCGGAGCTCTCAAGTAAGCTTTACCCCGGAGACAGGAGCTCGAGCTTCTGCCGCCCCTAGGGGTAAGCCTTTAAGTAATCACGAGAAGCTTATTCTTGCCCAAATCTATGTCAATTTAGGGGAGTAATATGGTAAAGGCCAGACGAAGTTCTTTACCACGGTAGTAGGCCAGTTGAGTGCTTAGATAGGTTATAGTTACTCCTCCTAATCTGCCACCTCAAATATAAAGACTATGGAGGCTACTTAACGCGCCTAGCTTTATAAAGTAGGATTAGGGACTGAAATACGAAGTAATAATTAGGCGATTGCGATAGATCAGTGAATTAAAATCGTTAATTAATATAAGGAGAGAGCTGCTCAATATCAAGCTGCTATAAATGCGATAAGGAAGAGGCACTCCCTATTTACTGCCTAACGTAATCTACTTCGCCAGAGCTTCAGTAAAAAGCAAGCAGCAGATATGGGCCTTATTAAGAGCCTTCCTGAGTTATAAGAGTGGCTAGTAGACTCTCTTTATTTAGCTAGTAAGCTACTACCTACACGCAAGAAGCCTCAGCGCTAGAGGCGTAGTAGGTTTGAAGAGGCAGAGACCCTTACAAGTATTAAAGCTAGTAAGGCATTCGCAACCTATATAGCCTCCCTTTCGGAGCCTAGCAGCAGCTATGGTAGCGGAGGCCTGGAAGGCTTAGGGCCTCTATAGAAAAGGCTTAAAATACTAGAGGATTGTCAGGATCGCCTACTTAGTACAGTAGAGGAGTTGCTTAAGGAAGTAAGAAAGGCTCCTACCTCTCCTATACACCCGACTCTACCGCTAATGCAAGACCTGCCTCTATGGAGTATTAAACGGAGTCCTTCCGCTACCTCTTTTGCTACTGCAACTTTAGGGCTTTAAGAGTATTGGTAATAAACTCTATAAGTTAAATTTAAGCTATATCTAACCGTAGCGTTAGTGACTTTTTAGGAAGTATTATGGTGGAGATATTTTACTAGATTGCGACTAGGGGACTTACTTTTTAATTATTTCTTCTTCCTAATATTGTAAACTTTAATTTTAGTGGTTTTCTTATATAAAAGATAGTTGCTTATATATTTAAATTAAATTAAGAGAAAAGAGCTCAAGTAACTACGGTCGTATGCAATTAGAGTTGACTTTTACCTATTACAAAAATCTAATTAAAGCCAAATATTAACCAAAAGTAATTTATAATTTATGCCACCTTTAGAATATATATATTAGGTATATATTAAGTAGCTCTAACTGTTGGGAATTAGGCAAGCGGTCGTCACGTAACGCCGCGGCACTAGCGTGGCGAGGAGTCTTAAGCTCCTCGCCCTTCCTCATTCCAATAAAATTAAGCTATTAACCAACATCACTGTAACCTACTCGAGTAGTCGTTATTGGTGAGTTACCCTGTATGACCTGTAACAGTGCAAGTATGGGAGAATTGAGTGAGCGACTTAATTATAAATGGAGATCTAAAGTGTCCATATATACACGAGGAAGGTATGGAAATAAATGGAAGGGGAGACGAATACGTAAGCAAAAC
>Ga0307507_10001422_pt1 | contig 53666 bp, 16 predicted proteins | sample 7_EM_MG_FD_207223 | JGI IMG/M metagenome (GOLD analysis project Ga0307507, IMG submission 207223) | Populus trichocarpa ectomycorrhiza microbial communities from riparian zone in the Pacific Northwest, United States - 7_EM | ecosystem: Host-associated > Plants > Roots > Unclassified | place... | reverse complement strand
GAGGGACCCTAGGGTGCCCTATAGGAGAAGGAACCAACAACCCTAAAGTAGGGAAGATATATTAGGAAAACAGGTAGAGAAAGTAGAAGAAGAATAGTACGGCGCTAGGGCCTAGGCCCATATAGAGGAGAAAGGGAGACGTGTAAAAGGCCAGTAAAGACAATAGTAAAGGAGAGAAAGGAGCTAAAGTACAGTATAAAGGAGTACTGGAAAACTATCTACTGTAATATACTACTGGTTAGACCGACGCTGGAGAGATAAATAGGAGTTAAAGGTATAGAGGCAGACTTAGGCAAGGGGAACCTAAGCCATAGCATAGGTAATACTATAGGGGGTAAATACCTAAGGGCTTTAAAAGGGCCTAACAAAGGTAGAAAATACAATAGCAACACTCTTAAGGACAGGAATAATAGGACTAAAAGATTGGCTTTACTGGGTAGGTATCCTAGTAGGTAGCCTAAGGTGCGAATATGGCTGGCTAAGACAGACACTAAAATATATAATACTGTTATGCCCCTTACGCACTAGCTAAAAAGCAATGCTCTTAGTAGCTGGTATAGAAAACTATAATATACTACTCTTAACATAGAAAGGCCTTAAGGCGGCTACCCGGTGGCTTATTGGCTAAAATATACTAGACCAGTTCTGGGTTGCAAAGGAAATAGTAATAGAAGGCAAAGGGGCGAGTAATAGGCGCCCCCTAATAACTCTATAGGAGTAGAGTACAGTGTGTAATACTAGCGCGTCCATAGGTTTATTACGGCAGCAGTAGTTCCCAAGGAGGTTAAAAAGTAAGGTAGTAGAGCACCACTAGTGACTTATAGGCGACTCGCAAGCGAGCCCTAAAAGGCGGGGAGATGGATCACGGGGTTTTCTTAAATAGAGTTTTCTCCCTATATGTATATAAGGAGTAGTCCGCGTGGGCCCAACAGGGATCCGAATTGGACGTTAAGCAATGAATAATAATAATATATAATACTTATTAATAGCTACTAGTCTAACTTAATACTGGAAGAATGGATCCTATAGGATCTTTTAGAATTTAGGAAATATAGCTTACTCTAGCCTAAGTAGTATATAGGTATATACACCATTCTTAATATCCTTAAGCAGTTAAGGGTTCTGGAATTTTATATCTGCTAATATTAAGTATAGGTTTATACTAGGGTATTAATAAATTAACTTAACCTGTTCCCCCCCTAGCTTGCTTAATAGGATAAGCTATATTATAATCTGGCCAGTTAAGACTAAGAAAGTATAGAATACGATGCTTTTACTAAAGCCAGTTTTTGTGATAAGTATGGTATCCCCTATTCTGTAAACTAGTTGGCGAAGCGCCCTAACCTGTTAAGTATAGGGATTCTTTTCCCTAAGGAGTCGGCATATAGTATAGGTAAGCATTTCTGTCTAATGCTTAATATTCTGAGGTGCGAAACCATCTAATACAAGCCTCTAGAGCTGTGGGATAGTTAAGGTTAGTATATATTTTATTTGGGCAGTATATAACTGGGCCTTAGGAGGAGTTAAAGAGGCTAGAGGAGTTAAAGGGTTATAGCGCAGGTTGCCATATTGTTGTTAGTAATACCGCTTACTTTAAGGCATTAAGAGAGAATTTGCGTATAAGTCGGCATAATAAGACGCGTTAAGAAATTTCGACCTGTAATTTTAAAACTTTATATTAGCTAAAATACATAAATAAGTATATAGATAAATAAAGCGGCCCTTAAAATATAATTAATTACCTTTTAAAATGGTTAACTAGTTAACTGGTGGAGATATATTACTCTTTAGTAGCGTTATGTTCGATTGATAAGTCGGCACCCATACATTTTCGTACTAAGGGCTCGTTCGATAACTTTTTTTGACCTGTTCGCGCCCACCTGTTCGACCCCCTGTTTTGTGCCCACCTGCGCCCGTCTGTAGGATTATAAGCGCAACTAGTGGGCGCCATAGCAGGGGTGTATATCGAACAGGTAAGAGCCGTTCGTTTGGTAGAATAATCGGCAGGTCAAGGACGGGCAGTAAGTCGTAATTATATAAGCCGCATCTAAGCTTATGGACGCTGAAAAACACCTAGATAGAGCCTGTAGTTAGACCCTTATTAATAAACTCAATTTCTTTGTAAAATACTTGCTCCTTTTAATGGCCGGGCTTAGTATGTCTATTAAGGGCAGCTCCGCTGACCCTACTGCCTTACCTATGGCTTAATTCTTACCTATATTAGACCCACCCAATATATGCGATTTAACTACTCCTACTGCCGCCACTACCCCTACCAAGCTAGTACCAGCGCCTAGTATATCAGCGCCTACAATAAGACAGATAAGGAAGCGAGGGAGGGCGAAGATAATAAGGGACAAAGATAGGCAGGAGCCTGTTACTGCCAAGCTACCAGCTAAACGGGTCCGGAAGAAGAAGGTAATGATAGGTGCGGATAGTCCTAATAGGCCTTAATTAGTATGGCTTCCAGTCTTAAATAAGGCCTTTTTAACCTACCTATGGGTACTGGTGGATTAAGGCAAGGAGACTAATGGTGCTACTTTTAAGGCTACCGACTATGTGGACGCTATTACCTTTATTAAAATTAAATTGGGTTAGGAGCTTACAATTAACCAGTTAACCAATAAGTACGATTATTAGAAGGCTGCTTTCCATAAGTTCTTAGCCCATAAGAGGGTGTATTTAGGTTAGGGCAAGCATAAGGTTACTCTATTACCATAAACGGATAAGGAGGGGGTTATAGACAACTACTTTTACTAACACGTTAGAAGAAACCCTTTTAAGAATAATTAGCCGGCTTATTATAAGCAATTAACGTATCTGCTTGCTGGTAAAATAGCTAAAGGCAACTACGCCGCATTAATTAATAATGCGCTTAATAAGAATTTATTATAGAATATAGGTATAAGTAGAGCCAACAACAACTCCAATATTAAGGTTAATAATTGTAATATAATTAATGGCGGTAGGAACCTAAATTTAGTACTTAGATTAATTAAACAGAGTCCTTCTGGTATGCTATTTAAAAACTAGAGTATAACTCCCTTACCTGCTTCATTATCTGCTTTCTTATCTATATTAACGCCTTTAACTCTATTACGTTCTCTATTAGTAGCCGTCTCTTCCTTAACACAATTGCTATCGTCTGCGCCTAGAGCAGTAGGTGCTATAGAAAAGAAGGCTTAAGTTACTAAGAAAGGAAAGTGACTTAACTTAGTAAGGCAATTAATGAAGAACGCTGCTATAGCTGCTAACAGAAGCCGTTTATTAAAGTTATTAAAGGTAACAGACGCATTAAGTGAGACTATCTTTAAGGCAACTGCAACATTTAATTCTTTAAATATAACGCTATTAGTAATATAAAGATCACTAATTAAGTGAGCTGTAGGTGACTTTATTAAGGATTTTAGGCACCTTCCTACTAGTAATTAGTAACTTGTTCTAAAAGGATTTAAAGTTAAAAGTAGGTCCTTTATCTTTAATTCGCTTACTAGTAAGGTTTAAAAGGGGTATATTAACCAGCTAGTAGCTAATATAAAGCGGCAGTAGGTGCTTCTTGATTAATTTAAGCTAGATAAGGAAGGATTGGAGCTTAGTAGAGAGCTTAAAGGTTAACCCAAGATTAATTTTAGAAGAATTTAAGTAAAAAGGCCAGTAATATAGTTAATCTATAGACAAATCACCTATTATAACTTTTTTATTAGTGGTGTTGCATGTTAAATTAATACTCTAAATACTACGCTTATAGCTTAGTTATACCTACAGCTTCTTACTCTAAATATTAACTTCCTTAATGTCCACCTCTACTTCCTTATTAACACTTACCTCTCGCAGCTAAAACGTCGCGATACTACACCTATATTACCTCTACTATATCCTCCCGCTGCTGGCTTATTAATCGCTTGTCTACCTAATACGGAATTAGATGTTAGTTGGTATCCTTATCCTTAGCGCTTTTATACCTAGAGTCCTCCTTATATGGGTTCCACCTGTTTTGGTTTATAAAGTTATAAACTGCTATTAGCGCCTAAACAATTTTAATCTATGTCTTTTTACTAAACCCCCAACGGCCTTTATTAAATATAAGGAAGCGTACCTTTAGGACTCCAAACATACATTCAATTATATTCCTTAGAGATATATGGCGGAGGTTAAATAGCTTATACTTATCCTTTGGCCTTATATTTACTTTAGCTTGTTCTTTTAGATAATATTGAATTTTCTAATATAGTACTAGTAGTATAGGATCGTCCATCGCATACCTAGTATTAGCTAGATAGTAATGTCCTAGTAAAGTATAAAAGCCTTAATCCTTTATAAAAGCGAATACTTAGCCGTTATAGGCAGAGCCTTCCCATTTGGGCAATATATACACGAAGTTTATGTCGAAATTGCACACCGCTAATACATTCTGCAATATCTACGTCTTCCTATTTTACCATGCCGACTGCTCTAGTTTAGGAACTGATATTGGTATATATAAGCCATTAAGCGCGCCAATACAGTCTGCAAAAAAGGGCTATATTTTATCGTCGGATTCTACCCGTTTGGGTGTTTAATTAGGCGGTAGCTTAATAATATCCTTATGCAGCTTATACAGCGTAGTAAGGACCTCATAAAAGGCACTAATAGAGGTTAGATATAGTGTCTTATTTACTAAATATTAACTACTAATAGGCTTACTGTAGACGTTAAGTGCTGGAACTCCTACGCTATAAACTTTCTACTTAAACCACCCCTATATCTAGCTATAAACATTATTAGCTTCTGCTCCGCTGATATACCTTTCTGTGTATATAGCCCGTAGTCGTCAACAAGCCGATTAAGGAGTAATTTAAACATTCGTTAGTTAAGGCGTGTCACCATTTTAAGCGCCTATGGAGGACTGTATAATAGCTCTACCATTTTTTCCTTACTGCGTAGAGGATTAACAAGCTGCTAGCGCTTGCTACTAGCTATAGGAAGGTTATTTACAGCTTCTATAAGTATATGGAGGAGCCCCAGCAGCGCCTATAGGCCTATAGTTACTGTAGCTGGTATATAAGGCCTTATCGTCGAAGTCAGGTGGAATTACGTAATGGAAGAATTGTTTAAAAAACACCAAGATAGAATCAATCTGAACGCCAGCGCAGGTGGACAAAATGCTGCCCCCTTGTTAAACGGAGGGTGTAGGTAAGATTTTGCCTGTTTAGCGGCGCAGGTAGGCAAAAGGGGCCCGTCTATACTACATTGAGCGATAGAATCGCGGTAGACGCCAGAATCCACCTGCGCCCTATATATCGCCCGATTTTAGTTGCTAAGACCGCCCAATAGGTAAGAATCCACCTGCGGTAACGAACGGACACCTTCTACCTGTTGGCAATTTGATCCTCTGGTTGATATTGCGCATGTGGGCCCTGTTCGTCATTTTTGGGTGACGAACAGGTGGGCGCGAACAGGTCAAAAAAAGTTATCGAACGAGCCCTAAAGGCCCTTAGACGGTAACCAAGACAGTATTGTTAAGTAATCCTAACTAACCCTAATTCTATTACACTAGTAAGGGTTTGGTAAAGCTATACTACTTAAGTACTAGCGAGATTTACTGTCTTGGTTGCCGGCTGAGTCGCTTACTAAGATAATCAACAGCCACAGGCATTGACTTGCTTGGTGCTTGTATTATATAAGATAAAATACGCCGTAATTATTATGCGAGGGCGTGTGGAATTTGGCTTGTCTTGACCAGGGATCCTTGATCTCTTTGATCGGAGGTACCAACCGAGGCGCGGGAGGAAGAGTGTGGCCGCGGCGGACCGGTAGGGTGGCGGCAGTGGCTGCGGCGGGGGCAGCCGCTATTATCTCTATTAGTTATGCTTTTTACCGTTTACGTTACTAACTTACAGGCCCGGAAGAAACAGCGCGCCCCTTTGCTGCTATATTGGCAGTTGGTATAGCTGCCGCGCAGCTAGCCCACGACTAAGGGGTGTTCGGTTGCAAATGGCCTCCATTTCATAACCGTTCAATCCGTGCGCCTTTTAGTGTCGCCCGTTCTGTAATTAGTGACGGTTACTACAGTTGCCCATTTGAATCTGTAATTGAGTCGATTGTTCGGTTGCAGCTCCAGAATGAAGCTCCAGATTTGACTTCGCATAATACGTGATTGACACCGGTGAGCGATTCGAATGAGCCCCTCTCTGCCACCAGGCCTCTATCGCGACTCCCTACTTTAGTGTAGCAATGGAGCATCCTCCTTGGGCTTCATACGAATTATATTTACAAGTCGTTGCTTATGGTTGTAGAGTAATTGCGTTGTCCACCTTGTTCCTCGCCATATATCAGTATGCTGAGTACGAGCGCCCTCCGGAAACAAGCTCATCGCGATTACGAAGGTTAAGATAACAACATCATATAAGGCTTGCAAATGCGACCGCAGTATCGCGATCGGGGTGTGTGGAGTTGCCATATTACAAGAAGTCGTCACTTTGGCGCGTATGCGAGAGCTCCAGATTAAAATGGAATATGGAACAGGAGCTCGAAGCTATATATTGAAACGGTGCCAAGAACCTCATTTCAACTACTGTATACAGTATAGCTTGCAAATTTGACGCGCTTGCTGATATGGAGGTGCTCTATATTCAAAAGTCGTTAGATTTACCGAACAACAGCCTTATATTCAGATTTGAGCTCCATTTCCATTACAATATGGAGCCTCCATTTTAAATATGGAGGTGCAACCGAACGGCCCCTAACACATACTCCATAAATAGGCCACCGCCCCGCACGCACGACGCATAAGCCTGCGGGGCTACTATACCCTAGCTTTACGCCAGGGCCGCCTCCGTATTTAGGGCCCTGGCCTTAAGGCGGACCCCCCAGGAGCTCCACCTAAGCCAAAAACCCACTACAGAGATATACCCCGGACGCGCGGCAGGGGACGCAGCGCCCGCATTGTGGCGGTGTTAACGGCCGCGGCTTTAGCGGCTGCGGCAGGCGCGGCAGGCGGGGGATTCTGCGGCGGGCGGCGGGCTGCAAAAGGGCGGCGGGCTGATTAATGGCCGTAAAGCCAGCCGAACCGAGCACTGCGGCAGTAGCGGCGGCGGCGGCAGCGGCGGTAGTATCGGCGGGGAGGGGCCTGGCGGCAGTAGCGGCAGCAGCAGCTATTCATAGGTTAGTATATTCTTGCGGTTCTCTTTAGTATAGCTTGCAAATTTGACGCGCTTACCGATATGGAGGAGCTCCATATTCAAAAGTCGTCAGATCTACCGAACAACAGCCTCATATTCAGATTCGAGCTCCATATCGGTTAAATATGGAGCCTCCATATTGAATATGAACTTGCCACCGAACGGCCCCTTTAGACCACTTGAGTGATTTACATATGGCGAATAACTCTCCTAGCCCAAGCGACAGCAATCCAGCCTTCGATGAGGCTTACAACCGCTTTTTTCAGTCGCTACCCGAAAACGATCGCAAACTTTACTCTCCATGCGCTACGGCTGATGACCTTTTGGATGGTCTCCGAAAGCTCGACGTCCTCTCGAAGCAGCGCCAGAAACAACGCAGTACACGCTTTCTTAGTAGTATCAAGAAGCTCAATTCTCGGCTTCGGCCTTACTTTGACGTAGTTGGCATTTGCATCCAATCTAACCCACAGTATACTTCACTTGTTTGGGGAGCGCTTCGTCTCGTTCTGCAGGTACAGCTCTTTGAACTGGATTAACAAATTGATTTGATGGGTATCTACAACTCGCAAGCAACTTCACTACTTTCTTCGACAAGCTAATCAACGTACTTGAAAATCTTGCCGATTCTTTCCCACAATACGGAGATATTGCACAGCTATGCAAAAAGTGGCCTCTCACCCTCACCCTTCCTATGCCATCTCAAAGGTTCCAGGTTCTGGCTACGGCCATGGCCCATATTTCTAGGTCGGCCGCGCTAATTGAGATGTTCCGCTCTGGGGCCACTGGGGGGCGTCGCATGATCCCGGTGAAAGGCAATACAAATAGCGCACCAATGATGATTGGGGGTGTGGACCTAATGTTAACCGTCGCAACTGCCGTACACATTGCGAGATTTCGGACTCCGAGTGGCGCAGATCTCGTCACAATATTACGAGTGACGGTAACAAGCTCGTATTTTTCAAGGCGAAAGGTACGTTGAGATTTTGTGAATGAAGTCAGAATTACCAAAGTGGTATTATTCGGGGGCACCTGCGCAGAGAGCCACCACTGCGCGTCAGTATGCAGACGCGCTACAGTCTCTGACCAACCAGCCTCAATAACTAAGGCGGGCCATGCCCGGGGATAGAGAGGTGCTATCAAGCTATCGGCTTCTTTGAATGAATTATTTAAGTAATGTTGGTACCGGGCTGATCCAAGGACGAGGTAATTACGGCCAGGCCGAAGGCCTATATGTTGAAATGAGGTTATGGGGCTAAAACTCTGTATATTGCTTATTTTCTATATAGGTGGTTGAAGAGATTTCAAGGAACTTCAACCGGCGGTCGAAGTTCTCTGATTGGTCAGATTCCTGCCAAGAGGTTCTCCCAAGTCTCATCACGTAATATCGTTGCGGGCTTGTTTTCCAACACCCTCCCTTAAGCTCAGTTAATGATACCGCTATATACACTATATATAGGGGTGTAGGATTGCTTGATAAGGGTTGCTGAAGCTCCTCTAAGGTAGAATAAGTATTTAATAAGGAGTTACGCCCTCCCTAACGTCTAGAGACAGCGCCTGCTCAGTAAAACGTTTCTTAAAATTTTTAGCAGTACCTCCCTATAGGTGTTCTATATTACCCATAGAGCTCTAGAGGCCCTATAGCCTCACCCTATATCTCTTCTAAAGTGTATCCATCCTTCCTACTAGTATAAGCCCTCCCTAATGTTGTAGCCGTTAGATTCGGGTGGTAGGTTCAAGTAGTAGGTTGGTAGATTAAGGTTAAGCTCTGTCGCTCGTTTTAAGGCCTTAAGGCGTTATTTAGCGCACTCTCTGAGGATCTACTAATCGTATACTGATTTCCTATTAAGGCCTAGTGTAGTTAATTAAGTCTCTACACCATCCGAAGGTGTTTAAGGAAGGCGTAGAACTGAGGACCTGTAAGATGTTTAGTAAGGCCGTCGGCCGCTATGTTAATTAAAGCAATATGTATAAGGTTAATCCTATTACTGTTTATCTTATCTCTTACGTAGTAAAACTAGATATCAATGTGCTTTATTTAATTATGTTAAACTAGATTTTCAGCCAACGCTTTTATAGCTTGGTTATTAGTTTTAATTAAGATCCTAGCAAACTACTTACTCTGGTCTAGTACACCTAGTTCGGTAAGTAAAAGTTAAAGCTATATAGCCTCTTTTACTGCAGCCATTAGAGCCGTGTACTCTGATTAATATATTAATAGTAAAACGGTAGCTTATAGCTTTAATTTCCATAAGATTGGTTCTCCGTTTAATATAAATATAAAGCCCAATATAGAGCGTCTTGTGGTTTTGTTTTATCCTTAGTCGGCGTTACTAAAGCTAATTAGTATAAGGTCTAGGTTCTCATCGCCTCCGTAGGTAATTCCTTTATTGAGCGAGCTGGCTAGGTATTAAAGGATAAGTCTTACGGCCGTTATATGGGTAGAGGTAGGATTATAGGCAAAACAGCTCACTGTTAATACCGCAAAGGCGATATCTGGCCTTGTTTCTATTATAGGAAACATAACTAAACCAACTATACTCTGGTATCTTCTAATGTTATCCTTACTAGTAGTTTCTTAATTGGCTACAAGCTTAATTAAGTGCTTTATGGGTATTGGTAAGGTATTAGCCTTTTATAATCTAAAACGTTTAAGAGCTTTAATAAGGTAGGCTCGCTATAAGAGTGTAATCTTATTCTTCGTTTAATCTCTCATAACTGTTATGCCTAAGTAAAAGCTTATTGGCCCAAGATCTATTATTTAAAAGGCTGCTTTGAGCTCTGCTTTCGCCCGATTAACTATTGCTATATTCTTATAGATAATCTTAGTATTGTTAACGTAGGTAGAAATAATTAAACCTTTTTATCCTTTACTGGTGGCGAATATACTATAATCCGCATATAGATAGTGAAGTTTAAGTTTTTCTAGTAGAAACTTTAAGAGCGTCTTATACCAGATTTAAGGTAACTGTTTTAGTCTATAAAGGGCCTTCTTAAGGCGGTAGACTTTACCGGCTTCTTTATAGCCTTTTGGCATAATGACGTAGAGTTCTTAATTAATTAGTCTATAGAGAAAGGCAGTTTTAACATCTATCTGTTTAATTTTAAGGTTATAGTAGGCAGCAATCGTAAATAGAGCCCTAAAAGCTATAGGTTTTACTACCGCAGTAAAGGTCTAGTTATAGTTGACACCGTACTGCTATAGATATCCCTTAATAACCTATTTAGCCTTATAGCGAAGGACTTTGCTATTCTTTCCCTTTTTAACTTTAAACACCTATTTACTAGTAAGAGGCTTATAAGGAAGCTTAAGGGAGGCAAGGTTAATAAGTTCCTATATTTGGTTCTTAATTAGAGACCCTACCTCCTCTATTATTACTTTTATCCATTCTTTACTATTTAGGCTGTTGATTGCTTGGTTGTACATATAAGGCTTATCTTTATTAATTAAGGTAGTAGATATATACGTTTTAAGATCGGGTAAGCCAGTATATTAAATATGGCCGGCTAGTAGAGCTATAGGATTGACCATATCGTGATTATTTAAGTAAGGGTTTTAAGGTGTAGATTAAGGAGGAAAGGTAGATAAAAGGGCTATTAGTTTGTCGCCTATTTCGTCGTCCCAGTTGCTTAGTAGCTTATTAATATTATCAGCCCATTGATTAAGGCTTTAGTCTATACCTATAAGGCTTATAAGGAAGGCAGTAGGGTCGCTTAGTAGGTTAACTCTTGATATTTAGCGGCCTGATCAAGTAGTGGTTATAGTAAGGTTTTTAGGTAGAGACTTAAGCCTATGGGGTAAGCTATTGCGACCTTCCTTCTAATTAATTCTTTGTTGTCTTTTTCTTAATAGAGGCTTCGGCTAAGGAGTAGTAGTGTCTTCCCTCCCTTGCTTATTAGACAAGTCAACGGATTCTTCTGTAAATGTAGTAGTAGTTTTTGAGCTAATATCGCCTTTATAGATTTTAATATCTTTAAGACGCTCAATCTTCTGTTTATCTAGTAGCCAAATATAATAGATTGTCTTGCTGTTATAGCCAATTAAAATACCCTTCTTTGCTTGTAGAGCAAACCTAGCTGATTTTACGCGATCTTCTTCGGCTATAAGGGAGTAGACAGTAGATCCTAGAGCCCTTAGATGGTATACTAAGGGAGGTTTGCCCTTAAGCTTTTTATAAGGTAACATGCTATTAAGAAGAGCTCTTATAGGGCGTCTATTTTTGATGTATATAGCTATAAGGAGTACGTCGGGCCATAGAAAGTCTGGTATATTGCCAGCAAGGATCATTAAGCGGGTAATCTTGGTAGAGGTTTGCTATAAGCACTCTACTACTCCGTTCTCTTTCTAAGCGTGTAAGGCGGCAGGTTTGAATTCTATACCTAGATTGTCTATCTAGGTGGTTGCTTTCTTGCTACGGAGCTCTGCTCTATAGTTGGTACAAATTCTAGTAATTTTAAGGTCGAATTTGGTGTAGATCCAATTATAGTACCTCTATAAAGTACCGAGCCACTTGTTCTTTGTATGGATGGTATAGACTATAGTAAACCTTGTATAGTTGTTAGTAAAAGATATGTAGTATCTTTCGCCTTTAAAGCTAATGGGGGTAATAGGTCTTACTAAATCTGTATAGATAAATTAAAATGGCCGTATAGCTCGTTCCTAGGGCGTTCTATTATACCTCTTTCTAGCTTTAGATTAAGCGTAGGGCTTACAGTGTTTATTACTAATATTGTTAAACTTAATACCAAGTTTACTTAGGTGGCGTTTAAGGTCACTATAGTTAAGGTGGCCAAATTGGTGATGCCAAATAGGTAGGCTTTCGTCATTTTTAATTATCTAGAGGATTGATTCTAACGAGTAGTTATACTGCCAAATTAGGTAGAGTTGTTAAACTTTAGGTGCGTATCCTATTACCTTATTATTATATTTAAGTTTATAAGTCTTATTGTTAAAGAAGACGCCTATTTCCTTAAGTCGGCTTCCAAATAGTAGGTTTGCTAGTAAATGTAGTACGTAAAAAACATTGTGTAGAGTAAGCGTACTTCCGTGACTTTTATTAGGGAGTGCGGTTTATATAGAGATAGATCCTTTACCTACTAATTAAGCTTTATAGGGACCAACTATATCTAATAAGGTGTTGTTATTAACATAGTTAAAGAGAAGTTTACGATTCTTGTAGCAGTAGACGGTAGCAGTAGTATTGTAGATAAAGTCATACCTACTTAGTTAGGCTTATACCACCGCTGCTATAAGCTCGCGTTATAAATTTACTTTATTTTTAACTTAATTAGAGTGTTTATTAAGCTGAATAGGTGGCCTAGTCCTCTGCTTTTTCCTTATATGGATTCTATCACCAATTCTTTATAGTGCGTTTTCTAGGTTTCTCTTCTAGCAGTCTTCTTTAGAATGCGTAGTTCTGTTATATTTTACGTAGTTGGGGTGCTTATATGTTCCTACTAGTGCAGTATTTCTTTTTATAGACGTTCCGTTATTTAAATGTGCTACTAGTATAGTAGGAGCTTCTTAATTAAGCTCGCTATTAAAGATAATAAGTTCCTTACCTAAGGCTTATGGGTCGGTATTTTTCTACGTCCAATTTGTTTATTGAGTTGTTTTAAACTAAGCGTAGTTGGTAGAGCTAACTCTGTGTAGAAGGGCTGCTTAGGCAAGGATTTCGTAGTTAATAGGTTAGTCTATTTTAATAAGGTGATTAAGGTTTAATATAATATAGGAGACAAACTCCTCTACGTTCTTAAAATCTTAAACGTGTTTAGTAAAGAAGGTGGCCATGATATTAGTAATAGCTGCCAGATTAAGATCCTTAAAGTGTTCTTTTAGAGCCTTCTATTTCTTAAGTGCCTATCCAGCGTTTAATATAAACGGCTTATAGATATCGCTAACGTTCTAGTTAATAAAACCAGCTGCGTAGGCTAGCTGTTCTTTATGTTTCTCCCGTTCTTTTACTAAGTTAGCTAGCTTAATTTTTAGCTGTTTAATAGTAAAGCCTAAGTCCACCCATTTCTCTTTAATTAACTCGATTGTAGGAAGAAGCCGTAGTAGGTTATTAAGAACCCACTCAATGTTTTTAGATTAGAGGTGGTTTTGTATATTAATACTAAATATTGGCCAGTCTTCCCGTCTAATGAGCTTTTGGATAGAGGCTTAGGCGGTATATTTGTCGCTTATATTAACAAGGCTTATAAGTAGTTTGTAGTAGGCAGTCTGTAGGCCTTATTATAATAATATTGTTAGATTTGTTTCCTTTGTAAGGAGTGTATATATAGTATAAGTTTTAACTTAATATGTTTTTTAGCCGGTATAGGCAGTTCTAATAAGCTTCTTCTAATCCGCTACTAATACGGTTATTGTTACGGACAGCTTAAGTACGATGTTATGACTACTTGGAGAAGAGTTGGAGGAAGCTAGTTGGTTAATATAGGCACGGTCTAGGATGGATCCGGTGGAACTATATGACGAGGAATGGTAGCTAAGGTCACGTAATGTGATCTGTGTGATCTGTGTAATCTGTGTAATCTATAATAGAGTAGATAGAGCGCACGTACCTTACGGAGTGAAGGGATTTCTTAGGAGTATGGTTGTATATTTAAAGGACTATAGTCCCTACCTAGATAGTTCTCTCTTTGTAGTGAATCTTAGAATATAATTGGAGTTAATCTGTTGGGTAACTACTCTACTAGTTATTATTACGTTGTTGATACTGTTCTTACTTATATACCTAGCCTAATAATAGGACCTATTGTAGTTCCTACTATAAGGTTCCGTTACATATTTACTACTAAGGTTATAGTATTAAATAAGATTGAATAATATGCCACCCAAAGCACTAGTTATAACGACGTTGATGGCAGCCATGACCTTAGGGCTAGGAGATACTAGTATAGCAGATATGGATTTTTAAGTGGTTACGCGAGGTTAGTTATAGGAAATAGTTAATTACTTATAGGATAATAGCAGGCTACTTAAAGAACGTATTAATGGAATTGGAGTAGTAAAGGTTAAGTTACCTTTAATTAAATAATTCTTAGGAGAGAAGTTAAAGCTTAAAGGGTTTCTTACGTAGATGCATTTTAAGGTTATATAGGAAGAAGCGAAGTTAGCAATACTTACGGATTAGGTAGCGTATATAGGACTATTCTTAATAGGAAGAGCTCTAGAGTGGTTTAAGTCTTACCTTACAGAGATATAAGTAAATAGTGTGACGACTACTAACCCAGATATATAGTATGTGTTTATAAGTTGGAACGGATTTATAGAACGGTTAATATAAATGTTTAGAGACCCTAAAGTAACCATAATAGCGGAACGAAAACTTTAGAACTTAGTATAACGCACTTTAGCTATTAAGTATATAACGTAGTTTTAAATACTAGCTATATAGGTTGAGTGGAATAATAGGGCGCTTATAGTATAGTATAAGTAAGGACTTAAGGCTAAAGTCTAGGATGCAATTATCCTAATAGAAGATGCGGATACTCTAAGAGAGTTAATAGACTAGTTGATAAAGATTAATAATAGGATCTATTAAAGGGAATAAGCTAAGAAAGGGCAAGACAGAGTTCTATAGTTATATAAGGCGTAGAGTACGTAATAATAGACATAGAGTTAAAAACTATAGAATGGCGCAGAGCTAATGGACTTAAGCGGTACTAAAAAAACCTAAAGATGGGAAAAGAAACTATGGAAACCTAGAGGTTAAGGATTAAGTAATTAAAGGACCTAGGAGTAGAGGCTAAACTAGGGATCTTAGTAGTAGAAGACGTTTAGGCGGACTCTATAGTAAGAAAAATGGTTTAAAGATAGAGCTTGCATAAATTGCGGAAAATAAGGTTATTTTGCTAGAGACTATAGAGGTGATTAGAGTAATTATATAGTAAAGGGAACCAGGCCAGCAGATGGCACGTATATATAGAGGGATAATGGTGTACTGTAAGGAACAAAAGAATGTTTAATTAATAGTTTTGTGTTTTGTTATAACAACGTATACTAAATTTATAAGGACGCTAAGTACGGCGTAAGCTATTGGTTATAGGAGCTACTGTTATCTAAGTTTAGAGGAACTAACGAACTAGCTTATAGATTAGACATTAAAGACGATAAGTTTGATATAGGTGAAGTATTTACTAATAATAAGGCAATAAAGGTAGCTTACTAGAAGTATATAAACCTTAAAGAAGTTAAAATAGAAGCAGAAACTAAGACCATTATAGAATAAGGTTTAGTAACGGATGTTATAATACTATTAGATATGATTTCCATCGCTTTATAAGACGAAATGAGTAATATTTAGAAGAAACTAAGTAAGTAGATAACTACTAGTGCTAGCTTATTACTTAATAAAGGTAAAAGGCCATAGGCTTAAGATTCTTAAGAAGAGATATAAGAAGCTTAAGATTCTTAAGATAAGATAAGATATACCTAAGGACCTATAACGAACGAAAACTAATGGGAAAGAGTAGTAACTTAGTTTATAGACAAATAAATAAGTATAGGACGCAAGTTTAAGAACTACGAGTTTGGGGAATGAATAAGAACGTTAATAATCCTAGGTAAATATAGTGTTTAGCCTAAAGATTAAACAGTTAATACTAGGATTAAAAAGTAAAATGACTATAAAGATCTAGCTGCAAGACGCAGAAAATAAGAAACTATGGATAAGTTTAGGATAAGAATTATTATATAGTAAGAGTAAAAGCTAGATAAGAGGTTAGCTATGCTAGGTTGTATAAGGGATAGAGCACCTGTATAAAGAATTACTAATAGGCCAAGTGTAGGGATACCTAGGGTAAAATAGTTAGATAAACTGGAATAAGAAGAGGATCTAGATATCCTAACTAGGTTTAAAGAAAGACATACTAAAGGATATTATAATGTAGTAATAATAAGGTACTTTTTAATAGATAGACTATATACACTAAACCAGTTATACGGAAAGTGGTATAGGCAACGACATAATGATAAATAGGAAGACTTTTATATATAGCTAGATAAAAAAGTTGTCTAAGACCAATCTATTATGGAAAAACGTATAAGTTATATTAAAGGAGTATTAATTATAACGTTAAGGAATCTAGAAGAGGGATTTAGGGACTAGAGAAGTAAATAATAAATCTTAGTACCTATAGCAGAGATACTAGTAATTAGGTTAACTAGGTATAGGTTTAAACTTAAGGATAAAGATAAACTAAGAGTTGACCTAATATATATAGCGCATTATATACTATTGTGGATAGCTTGTGTGGATAATATGTGTAATATATATAGAGTACCAAAAGATAAGAACCGGAAGTACTTAGTAAGGATATATTAGGTACTAGAGGAAAAGTGGTTTAGGAACACTAAGTATATATATAGATGGCACCTAGTAGAAGTATAAGGTTAAGGAAACTTAATACTTTAACTAGGAAGATTCTTTACGGAAAAATGCCTAGATAGATAATAGTGGTAGAAGTGCCTAGAAAACACTTGTTTATAGTATATAAAGGAAAAGAAATGAACTAAGTATTAGCTAAGGTTAGACTAAGTATAGGTAGGATCTAGCAGCTAATAGTTAGGAAAAGGGGAGGCGTATAGAACTAGAGGAAACTAGTATTAGAGCCTTAGACCCTTAAAGGAATTTAAGGATAATACCTAAATTTATAAGTTAAATGGTAAGATTAGTAGTTTAAAGTATTAGTAGATAGTGGAGTAACTAGGAACCATATATTACTAAAGGTAGTGGAAAGGATAGGGTTACTATATAGATAGAAGGAACACCTATATCCACTTATAATAATTTTAGGAGATTAGATAGCCTATAAAGGAGGTATTATTAATCTTAAAATAGGACCTATTTAGTTAACCATTAAAGGAAGACTAGTTAGAATGTCTTTTAATATTTTACTATTAGGATAGAATAAGGTAATACTAGAAATGCCTTAGTTATAGAAGTATAATTTAAAGATTAATTAGGTTATAGGTTAGGTTAATATTAAGAATACTTAATAATGTAAGATACAATAGTAAACCAAGTTAGTATAGTACTAAGTTAGAGTGATATATAAAGAGACTAAGTAAGGCTTAAGTTATATACTAAAGAGATACTATAAGTATAGTAAGAAGTTATAGTTACTAGAAAGTGAAAAGCTGTTAGAGTATATAGTATAGGACTATAAAATAGAATTAGAAAAAGGAATAAGTTTAAAGTTCTTTCTAATTTATAAGCTTACTAAAATAGAGTTAGTAGCGCTTAAGGAGTTTATCTAGGAGAACTTATATAAGGGATATATTAGACTATTATAGTTATTAGCAGGATATCTAGTACTATTTATTCTAAAGAAAAACGGGAAACTTAGGATGTGTATAGACTATAGATAGTTAAACAGTATTACTAGGAAGGATAGATATTCTTTACCCTTAATTAGCGAAATTTAAGATAGGATAGGTAATATAAAGATCTTTACAAAGATAGATCTAAAATAGGCGTACTACTAGATTAGGATTAAGGAAGGTAATAAATAGAAGGCAGCCTTTAGGTTAAAGGAAGAACTATATAAACTATTAGTTATACAATTTGGGCTTATAAACGCACTAGTAACATTCTAGAAGCAAATTAATAGTGTATTAGGAGAACACCTAGATAAGTTTATTATAGTATATCTTAACAACATTATTGTCTATTTAGAAAGTAAGGAAGAATATAGAGAACACGTTAAATGGGTTTTAAAGAGACTATAGGAAGAACAGATGCTAGTAGCAATTAAAAAATATAAGTTTTTTATAAGGAAAACCAATTTTATAGGATTTATTATTAAACTAGGGAAAATTAGTATGGACCTAAAGAAAGTTAAAGCTATAGTGAGTTGGTAAGAACTAGAGAATATTATATAGTTAAGGTTGTTTTTAGGGTTTTGTAACTACTATAGGAGGTTTATAGCATAGTAGTTAAAAAGTATTAAGCCATTTATAAGGTTAACAAAGAAAGAGAAACTATAGGTTTGGGGTAGTAAGTAGAAGAAGCTATTCTAGAAACTTAAAGAGTTGTTTACCTAAGAGCTAGTCCTTAAGATCTATTAACTAAAGTTAGAAATGGTTGTTAAGACAGACGTATTAAACTTTATACTAGGAGTATACTTGCTATAAAAGCACTAGAACGTATAGCATCCAGTAGTATACTATAGTTGGAAAATAATACTACTAGAGTTAAACTATAATATCTACAACAAGGAATTGTTAGGTATAGTTACAGCACTTAAGGAATAGAGAGTATTCTTATAAGGTATAGAGAAACTATTTATAGTTAAGATAGACTATAAGAACCTTATAGGATTCCTAATAATAAAGAAACTCAACTAAAGATAGGTTAGATGGGCGGAAATGCTTATAGAGTACTATTTTAAAATTTAGTATACCAAGGGTATAGATAATGCACGAGTAGATACTCTAAGTAGAAAAGCTAAACTATAAAATAATGAAAAGCTAAACTATAAAATAATAAAAAGCTATTAGGAGCTTTGTTACAAAAGAATTAAAATAGATTAATTAGGTATAATTATCTAAAGATTATAGCAACTAAGGAAAGTTAGATCTATAAATTACTAAAAAGTAATTAGATATAGAAGATCTAAGAAGTATAAATAGAGGATTTAGACTTAGAGTAATATAAAAATAGAGAAGTAATATATATGCCTAAGTCTATTATAGAAGAATTTGTTAAGGAATTCTATAAGGGAATAATATAAGGATATAATGGGTCTATAGAACTAGTGTTAAGACTTTAAGAGGAGTATATTATATAAGGAATTTAGGGACTAGTAAGATAAGTTATAAAAGAATGTTTAGATTACTAAAGAAATAAACTAATAAGGTATAAGCTGTATAGAGGGCTATAACCTATTAAAATATTAGGAAGACTATGGGAGGTTATATTATAGGACTTTATTATTAAGTTACTAAAGTTAAAAGATCCTATTATAGGATAAGATTATGACGTAATTTTAGTAATAGTGGACAAGCTAATAAAGTAGGGATACTTTATAGTATGCACTAAAGAGATATTAGTAGAAGACGTCGCTAGAATTTATATAAAGGAAGTATTTATAAGATATAGAGCACTAGATAAAATTATATTGGATAGAGATCTAAAATTTATAGTAGTATTTTAGGAAGTATTTCTGGTAGAATAAGGAGTTCGCGTAGTAACCTCTAGAGTGTATTATCCATAGATGGACGGATAAATGGAAAGATTAAACTAGACACTAGAATAGTATCTAAGGCATTATATTAATTATGTATAGAATAATTGGGTATTGTTATTACTAGTTATATAGTTTACATATAATATAATACTATAAGAAGGAATAGGGATATTACTATTTAAGGCGAATTATGGGTATAAACTAAGAACATCGTTATTGCCACGTTAAGTGAAAAAGACGAGTAGTATAGCTAAATAAAGAATGGAGATGTTAATGAATCTTTATATAGACTTTACAGAAACAGCCAAGCTAGTATAGTAAAGGATAAAAAGGTACTATGATGCTAAGAGATCTAAGGGACCAGATCTTAAGGAGGGAGATAAAGTATGGCTACTATATAAAAATTTTAAGAGTTAACGACTAAGTAAGAAGTTGGACTATATTAGACTAGGACCTTTTAAAGTTAAGTAAAGAATTTTATTGGTTATGTATAAGTTAAACCTACTAGCCAAAATGAAGATCTACCCTATATAGTATATCGCGATACTAGAACTAGTATATGGAGATATTAAGCCACCAGTTTATAAGGCAGATATATATAGAGGACAAGAAGAAGACAAATAGCAAGTTTTAAAGATTATTAGTTATAAGGACGTAGATAACGAAACATAGTATAAAGTAAAGTAGATAGGCTATAGTGAGACTACCTAAAAACCACTAAGCAATCTAGAGAACGCTATAGGAAAGGTATAGGAGTATTAGAAAAGAGTAGGTTAGGTAGTATTAATAAGAAAGGATTGCTAAAGAATAAGTTACTTAAGGGGGACCTAAGAGAAGCACCTACTAAGCTATTTAGAGTTGTTTCCCTTTTAGTTAGAAGAGAGACCAATCTTTTATTACTAAGTTCCTATAGACCTTATTAAACAAGTTTTTACTCCTTAAAACGGACCTTCTTATAAACCTTTTTAAGATATTAAAGACAAGTATAAGCCAGACGTTAAGCTTTAAGGATATATATAGACTCTTCTAAGACACGTTAAACCTTAAGCAGTATAGAGGCTAGTTTACTATTAAGCTTCTTAGTAGTAGATTAAATATAAGACCCTATAATAAATTACTTAGGGAACCTAAAGACTGTTAAGAGTTATAGGACGCGTATACTTAGCATTAGAGATAGAGCGGACATCGCAAGACGATTAAATGTTTGCTTTAGTGTACTCCGAATAAGAGGATAGTTGTTAAGACGAAGGGCTTACTAGCGTAATATAAACTAACCTCTCTTTCGCATAACAAGAATACGGAGATAGCATTATCTCACTTAGCGATAGTATAGAGGAAATCGTACACACACAACAAAGGGTAGAAAAAGAAGAAGATGCTTTAGGTATAATAAGTAAGGATATTAACTAAATTAATTAAACAGATATTACACCTCTAGTAGATAACTTGGAGATGTTAGGAATCTTTAAGGACAAAGATAAAGAGGAGGGAGATAGTGTTATAGACAGCTTAAGTACAATATTATAACTATTTAGAGAAGAGTTAGAGGAAGCTAGTTAGTTAATATAGGCATAGTCTAGGATAGATCTGGTGGAACTATATAATAAGGAATGGTAGCTAAGGTTATATAATGTAATCTATATAATCTATATAATCTATATAATCTGTAATAGAGCAGATAGAGCGCACGTACCTTATAGAGCGAAGGGATTTCTTAGGAGTATGGTTGTGTATTTAAAGGATCATAGTCCCTACCTAGATAGTTTTCTCTTTGTAGTGAATTTTAGAATACAATTGGAGTTAATCTATTAGGCAACTACTTCACTAGTTATTATTACGTTGTTGATACTGTTCTTACCTATATACCTAGCCTAATAATAGGACCCATCGTAGTTCCTACTACAAGGTTCCGTTATAGTTATTATAAGGCTTTGTTCTCGAAACTCTATCGTTCTATAATAACGATAGTAAGGTTGTCTACTAAATGCGAGGTATCCTCCTAAGCCTCTAGTGCCGCCGTTTATTATAGGCAGTATTAGGCTCGTCCTTAGTAAGATCCTCTTATTACATTTAGCATAGAGTCCATCGTTAGCAGCTACGTAGCCGCTTATTGTAGGTTTTTGGCGTCGTAAGTTAGTTAAACGTTTAACGACTTTTTAACGCCTATACGGTGATATTGCGATAGCAATTATCGTAAATAATAAAGCAATTAGGTTTAGCTCGTTAGGCGCGAACCCAGGCTTATAACCTGTTGAAATAAGGTTATAGGGCTAAAACTCTATATATTGCTTATTTTCTATATAGGTGGTTGAAGAGATTTCAAGGAACTTTAACCGGCGGTCGAAGTTCTCTAATTGGTCAGATTTCTGCCAAGAGGTTCTCCCAAGTCTCATTACGTGATATCGTTGCGGGCTTGTTTTCCAACACTATACGCGCCATATCTTCTTATATAATAGCCATCAGGATGCCGTGCATTATTTTATACACTAGGCCTACCATCTTTATAATTAATTTACTATCATCAAGCTGCAAACGAATTGGGTAACAGAGTTGGTCAATATACTTTAGCTTTAAGGAGTCGAAGTCCAAAAAAACGATCCACTGCTGTGTGTCATCACCACTATCCAGAGCTCGTAGACGGTCTATGACGGCCTTTTTGAAATTGGTGGTGCTAAATGGCAGTTCTTGGTTTTGCTCGAGTCCTGCTGCGGGTGGAATTTCAAGAGCCGTGCCGAGCTCAAACGCTAGCGGCTTAGTAGTTGGTGAAGCTGAAGAAGTCGTGATAATAAGCTAGAATTTCCAGAAGGCAATATCTGGCGTTCGTTCAGGAAGGAACTGAGGAGGCTTCACTTCACCTCGCCACGCTAAAAACTCGCTAATGCTCGCTTAATTTGACCTACTACCAAAAATGGTAACCTCACCTGGCTAAAAGCTCGGCTTTCCGGCTGATCGACGATTAGCCGAGCCTCGAATACTATTGGATCCGAAGACTGGTGCTGCTTTCTATAGGCCTCCCCTTTTCTTAACTCCTGGCTTAATCCTATATGTTCTTAGTCTACTTTTAGCCAATACTTTATTTGTTTCTTTTCCTTAATATACTATAGATATGTATTTTCTAGGTATTCCTACTACTATTGTCTATTTAAACATTCTTTCTGTTAGCGACTTAGTCAATTGAGGCACGAGCACGGCAAGAGGGACGCGCAAGCCTGTACGATTGGATTGTCTATAAACGAGGATCTAAAGCTAGAGAAAGGAAAGGAGAAGAAGAGTAGCGCTAATTAAAGTAGGGTTCTTTTATATGGTCCTCTAGTTATATAACTGCAAGTTTTGCCAAGTTCTGCCAGCCAAGTCCTGCTGTTTTCTGCCAGAGCCGTAATATTACCCCCCCCCCCTTTTAGTAAAGCCTGCCCTTAGGCTTTATATATCCGTATTACGCCTATAGGGTGTTCTTATCTTTATGTTCTTCTAGTAGCTTATTATCTTTACTATACTAGCACTCTATTTACTTATTTAGGTACTTTAGGGGTCCTGGTTTATTAGGGTAATAGCTATAGAAATTTTAAAGCTTATAAGGACTGCTAATAAAGTTCTATATAGGGTACTAGGTAGGATCTAGGTTATAGCCTTTCTAACTAACGTAGTACTTTAGCGTTCTCCTTACTAGCTTATCCCTTAACCCGCCGACGTCCACTGAGTATATGGTCCGTGCGGGAACACCAGAATCAGAAGTACGCGTATAACCTATGTAGATTTCATCAATACAATACTATCAACTATGCCTTCTAATCGTACTTCCAATGATATAGTCCTTGTTTAGACGGCTTAATATAATATTTAGCCAAATCAGGTCGCTAAAAACTCACCACTAGAGCCGCGGCCGCTGCCCGATTTTACAACGGCTTTTTATTTCTTATTACGACAATTTGATCGCATTGATCTTATTGGTTGGTTCTTATCGATACCGTGTAGACGAATTTCGGCGGGTTAAGGGATAGGCTAGTATTTTTTTAATTTCCTATTTATTATTGCTATTAATTTAAATTAGTAGGGGAGGTTTATTCTTTTATTTAGGTAATATATTATTTATAACTTTTTATAGCTTATCTGGCAAGAATTTAGAATAGACCTTAATTAAACCTAGGAGCTTTACTTTATATAAGTTGCCTATTTTCTTAAGGACCTTATATAGTCCTGTGATCTAATAGTCTAGCTTATAGCTAGGCCGTTCTATCTTTTAGTTCTTTATTATAACCTAGACTATATTACCTATAATAAAGTTAGGCTCGCGTCTATACTTATTTACTTACTATTCTATTAATTTCTAGGCCTTTTTTAGGTTTATATAGGCTACTTTCTAAGCTTCTTTTAAGCGTTTAGCGTAATACTAGGCTTCCTTATAAGATAGTTTTTCGCGTATAGTCTGTGGCCCTTCCGTTCTTTCCTAGTTAAAGCTTATATAGGGTAAGTACTCTATTTCTAGCTAAATAGATATAAATTCTATAGAGTTATAGGGTAGGGTAGCCTAGGTATAGTTTATTAGAGGTATTAATTTAGCCTAATTATTCTAAAAGTAGTTAATAAAGGGTCGGAGTCTCTAGTCTAAATACTAGTTTATAATCTCTATCTAGCTATCTATCTAGGGGTAGTATACTATAAAAAGCTTTAGCCTAATACCTAGAATCTAGGTAAACTCGTTCTAGAAGGCTAATATCAATTACGGCTTATAATTAGATATAATAGTATTTAGTGGTCTGTAAACGCAATAAATAGTAGTAACTCTTTAATTAACGTCTGATATAGATCCTACTAGCCCACATAGACTACTCCACACAGGGGGAAAAACTTATATATTTATAGGAAGAAAACCCCTGTAGTTGGGGGAGGAAAAACCCTATAAGCAGCCTTAGTAGGATAAAAAAACCCGATTTACTATATTTGCACATAGCTGCGGCCCTATAGGCCTACAGCACGTCCTCCTCCTTAGATGTTTTTGAACTCCTTAGGAACTACTACTTCCTTCTCTAGCTTATCTAAAGCTAGGGTTCACTACGTCCTAGCTAGGCTTGCCGATTAATTGCCGTGTATTTATTGCTTCCCCATATCTTAACCATCTCCTATATGCTATCTCTTATTAACCATTGCTATATACGCCTTGCCTCCCCCCCCCTTAGAGCTATTAAAGGCGTAAGGGGGATTTATCTATTCTAACTACCGTAATACCAAGCAGCGGGATATATTGTATTGGGTATCTTTTATGCCTAGGCCCCAGCTAGGCCCTTTCAAAGGGTCACCACTCCGTTAAAAGAAGACAAGGAAAACCATGGGTCGCAATCCAGGCTGCAGTATTACGGCAGTAAAACGGCAAGTGACCGTATGCTCCGCTGGCGATCGCCCTAGGGGTTAGGAGGGGCCGTATATTTGCTCGTTCGTTCGCTCACGCGTTTACTTGTTCGTTGATGTGAGGTCGTTAATGCTTTTAATTGGGGGTCGGGGGATGTTATTGAGTACTGTCCATCCATGTTGGATTATACAGGTGCCCTAGATAGGAGAACAGTGTAGTAGTCGTCGTATTGTAGAGGGCCAACAGTAGTGGTTTTCAAGATCTTACCATCCGAAAATTTCTCACTACCGCCCTTAACGCCCACGACCACCACCAGGTCCTGTCCACACGCTATGCGACGTCTCTGCGTTGGCTCTGGATCTGATCTTCGAAGACCTAGGTTTGTAGCCATCACCACGTATAGGTGCAGAGTCCGATTTCGACGGCCACGCAATAAATATAGTAGATATATAGTTAGGCCGCTTTTTTGGTATTAATATTCTTATAATAGAGAATTAAAAACGGGCGCTTACTAAAGCGGTTAATAATAACTATAGCTATATTATATCTATTGCGGTTTATAGGTAGCTTATAGAAATCTATAGGGGTATACTATTAGGGTGTAATGGGCGCTCCTAAAAGGTATATATCAGATAAGATAGATAAAGGTTTTACTAATATCCCACTAATGTCCCAGAGGAGACATGGTTAGATAGATAAGGGGTAAAGAGTTTTACTAGTGTCTTAGAAGGATTATATAGGAAGCTAGTTCTCCTCTAGAGAAGAACTAGCAATTAGTCTCTAAATAGAAGAAGTTAAAAAGCATTTGTCCTTTATACGTAAAGCTTATTCTATCTTTAACTTACCTTCTACTTACTTATAACTCTTATTCTGTAAGGGCGCGAAGAGGCTTTAGGGAAGATTTAAAGGAATAATATAAATTCTATCTAAATCTATGGGTATATAGCTCTTGCAGAGTATAAGACGTTATATAAAGAAGAGAAAGGAACATAGGAAACTTGTAACTAAATATTTAAGGTCTTGGCAGCAAACGCGTGGGTATAAGCCCACGCGGATTTTAATAGGTTTTAACTAAATTCCATTACATTAGTGGAATTTAGTGGAATTTAATCAAGTTAGCGGAATTTGGCGGAGTTTAATTAACTTTAGCAGAATTTGGTAGAATTTAATTAACTTGGCAGAACTTGGCAGAATTTAATTAAAGCGTTAGAATTTATCTATTAAATATTTTACCAAGACATTCCTACTATAACTGGGCCAGTCCCATTATAGTACCCCCCCTTTTAGCCAAAGGTCCAAAACAATTTAAATTAGTTAAGAATTTATAACTTATTATATTATAAGCGTCGTAATATATTTTAAGTTCTTTTTAATTTTAAGTTTCCTGCTATTATATTTCGTGTCTTTATATTAGGTAGCAGTTATTTACCTTTATATTATATCTATTCAGCCAAAGCAGGCCGCAAAGGATAGTCTTTATAGAATTCTTTTACCAGGGAAAGCGCGTCGGCCTTAATCTATTTATAGGTTTCCTAGGTTTATATTTTATATCCTTTCCAATTAATAAGAAGTTTAAATTGTTTAGATTATGTTTTCCATTATATATTATTAATTAAGTTAATAAAGTCAGAACCGTTACCATTGTTAATAACTACAGAAGGTAGCGGCGGCACTTTATAAGTTATAGAATTATCTTTTAAAGGTTATAACAAGCTTACATAAAACGTTGGGTGTATTTTTATCTTAGTTGGCAGTTTAAGCTTATAGGCGTATAGGCTTAGTTTCTTTTTAATTTAGTATAGGCCCATGAACTTCCAATTAAGTTTCTTTAAGAGCCGTTAAGTCTTTAGGTTTTATATATTTAGGTAGGCTATATTACCTTCCTTAAAGTCCTATACGGGAGCTTATCTTTTATTTACATGCCATTCCTATAACGTTTAAGCGTACGTTAATTCACTTTATAATAGTTCCGTTAACTGCTTTATTTAATCAGCGAAGTTATATACGTTAATTAACTGGATCCGTTTAATTGTGGGTCCTATTATGTCAATTTTAGGTTATAGTTTAAATCTAAGTTAAGGGTTTTATCCGTAGGTTGCGTAAAACAGCGTTACGCCTATTAATACATTTATTATATTATTTGCAGTAAACTTAGCTAAAGGTAGCCATTTTTCCTAGTTGTCTTATAGGTAGGAGCAGTACATTTATAAGTATTGTTCTATAATCGCGTTTGCAATTTTAGTTTGGCCATCTATCTCCAGATAAAAGGCAGTTAAGAGTTATATTTAAATACTTAATTGTTTATATAAAGCTTGCTAGAAGTCTAAAACAAACTGGCTTCTGTAGTTGGATATTATTATATTAAAAAGTCCGTATAGCTTAAAGACGTACTTAATAAAATATTTAGCTACTAATATTGCATTAATTAAGTCCATGGGAATTATATATTACATTTTTATAAAATGGTTAACTACTACTATAATATTCGTAAACCCGTTACTACTAGGCAAGTCAACTATAAAGTTAATTAAGATGTCACGCCATCTTTGTATTAGAACTAGTAGCGGTTAAAGTACTCCTTGCTTCTTTATATAAGAGGTCTTTTTACATACGCACATTCTATATACTCGAACGTATTTTTGTATATAGTTGTGCATTATAGGCCAGTAATATACTTATTGTAAGGGCGCGAAGAGGCTTCGGGAAAGATTTAAAGGAATAATATAAATTCTATCTAAATCTAAGGGTATATAGCTCTTGCTAGGAACAAGACGTTGTATAAAGAAGAGAAAGGAATAACGAGAGAATCTTGCAATTAAACAGTTTAGGGGTCTTGGTTGATGCGTGCACACATATACACGCGGACGGACTTTAGTAGTATTCGATTGATCTAGCAGAACTTAGTAGAAGTCAATTAAGCTAGCAGAATTTAGTAGAATTCAGTTAAAGCTTTAAGTTCTATCTATTAAGTGTTTTACCAAGACATTTCTACTGTAACTAGGCTAGTCCCGTTATAGTACCCCCCCTTTAGCCGAAGGTCCAAAATAATACAATTTTATTATATCGTATTTTACGTTAGGTGGTGGTGTAGAGTTTTACTAGTTCTAATTGTTAAATAGACCAATCAGGATTTTCTATCCCCGGGATAGAAAATCGCTATTAGTTTAGTAAAGGCGGTGAGCCGAACTAATATCTTTATAGTAGGTCTTAGCAAGGCAAATCTAACCAATTAGACAACTTTAACCGCTAGTTAAAGTTCCTTAACATCTTACGCGTTATATAACCGTGTTATAAGCGTCATAGTATTCTTTAAGCTCTTTTTAATTTTAAGTTTCCTGCTATCGTGTTTTATATATTTGTGTTAGGTGGCAGTTATTTACCTTTATATTATATCTATCCAGCCGGAGTAGGCCGCGAAGGATGGTCCTTATAGAATTCTTTTACTAGGGAAGGCGCATCGGTCTTAACTTGCTTATAGAGCTCCTAGGTTTATGTTTTGTATCCTTCCCACTTAACAAGAAGTTTAAATTATTTAGATCGTTTTTTCTATCGCATATCGTTAATTGAGTCAATAAAGTAAGAACCGTTACCGTTGTCAACAATTACGGGAGGTGGCGGCGGCACTTCGTGAGTCATAGGTTCGTCTTTTAAGGGTTGCAGCAAGCTTACGTAAAACGTCAGATGTATTTTCATCTTAGTCGGCAGTTCGAGCTTATAAGCATACGGGCTTAATTTCTTCTCAATTCGCCATGTATTGAGGGTTTGCCGTTAAAGCCTCATAGGCCTCGGGGCTTATTGAGTTTCTTTAAATTCAGGCGTTAGGTTTTCGCGTAGTTTGTATTAATAAAGCCCATACTAGTGGCTCCGCTGTCTATAAGGATTCGTACCTCCTTTCATTTTCTAAGTATTTAAATTTCGCTAAGTACATTAAGGGAGTCATGTTGTATATCAGCGCTGAAAGAGCCTAGACACTTATACTCTTCCACTTCTTATTCTAAGGCGCGACTTGACCCTAGGATAATTCGTTTTCCAAGTTAGCCAAGCGTAAGATACTTTATAATAACTAGGTATAATTCGTGGAATAAGTATAAGTTAAGAAGTAAGTACGGCTTAAAGAACGAGTATAATTCGAGGAGTGGGTGCGATTTAAAGACTAGGAGAAACTATAGCGGACTTTTTTAAAAGGGTAAGTTTAGTAATTCCTTTAGATATATCCTTTTCTGCTATATCTAAAGCATTCTCCATTTGTGGCTTAAGTCCTTCGTTTATTAGTTTCTAAGGGTGCGTAGAATTAAGTGGCGTTAAGGTCCATAGGGTCGTGCGTAGGTTTTAGAGAAGGGTCGCGCTTTAGGGTATATATTGGTTTTATAAAGTCTTAAACGCGAGGCGTGGTTAGCTTTAGAGAACAAGTTTATTTATTATATTAAAGGTCCTCATTAATTCGTTAACACATTATAGTAAATTTAGGTAGGTCCTTTAGCAGTTCCCTACCTACTAACTATACTCTAATTTCATCTAAAATAGCTTGTTAAAGAGCAGCAACTTTAGTGGCTTTATTCCAATCTAGTTTGCTAATAAGGCCTAAAAATTCTAAAAAGAAGCTGGTAAAGTCTTAATTCCGTTATTATAGGTTTTTAAGTTTAGTAATAGCGGTATATTTACGGCTGGCGTTATCGTACGTTCGTTCTAATAAAGAGATAAAGATTTTAAAATTAACAAAGGTGCCGTTACAGAAGAATAGGTCTATAGTTTATATAGCATCTTTACTTAATTAAGACATCCCATAGCTAATCTTGCTAGCTTTAATAGGGTATTAGTTATAGTTTATTAAAAGTTTAAGGCGGAGCTTAGTTATAAAGGGACGTAGGTTATTTTAATTTCTATTAAATATTAGAGGGTCAGGAAGCTTTTTTAATTTTATAGTAGGTACTAGGTTTGTTACAGGTATAGGTTAAGCTACTATTACTAGTTTAGGGTTCGTATTTAATGGGCTAGGTTTATATATAGTTATCTTAATTTTGTTTATAGGTGTTACTATTAGGGTCTCTATTATAAGTGTATTAACGTTGCAGAGTTCTTTACGGAGTGTTTTTATTAATCGCTAATGCTGGGCTTCTAGTGCAGCCCGCTACTAAGCTAAAGCATCTATAAAGGCTTCTTGCATTGCAGTTAACTGTTCCCTAACTAGGGTTATAATGCTTGTAGTTAACGCGTAGGATTTGAGGTCGTTTGCTATTTCAATAGTAGTTATTTTTAACGCAACGTAATGTAAGGGCGCGAAGAGGCTTTAGGAAAGATTTAAAGGAATAATATAAATTCTATCTAAATCTAAGGGTATATAGCTCTTGCTAGGAACAAGACATTATATAAAGAAGAGAAAGGAATAACGAGAGAATCTTATAATTAAACAGTTTAGGGGTCTTGGTCAATGCGTGCGCACATACGCACACGGACGGACTTTGGTAGTATTCGATTAATCTAGCAGAACTTGGCAGAAGTTAATCAAGCTGGCAGAATTTGGCAGAATTCGGTCAAAGCTTTAAGTTCTATCTGTCGAGTGTTTTACCAAGACATTCCTACTATAACTAGGCTAGTCCCGTTACACTTATTAAACGATTTTATAAGTCTTTATATAGCTAGGATGTCCTACTATAGGGGAGTTATATATAAATTTAAGTATTTTAAATTATAAAGGTTTGGAATTTGGAACTACTATCTTCTATTAATAGTATAATCGATTGTTTTAAATTTCGCATTTAGTAAGTATAATATCCTTATACTGTCATTTTCCCATTTAAATCGCTTTTATTATATTAATTATCCATATATTATTCTTATATTTGTATTCTATTAGCTTATTGATTTCTATTTCCTATTTATTAATTTCCAATTTATTTCTTTTAAGTTCCATATTTAGGAATATAGGGTGTAGTTTTTTGAAATGTTTAGGGGGCAGTAAGATCCATAATTAATTTATAATCCGTTTATCTAAAGCGTTTATAGGTAAGTCCTGTAATCGTTATATTAATATATTAGGCTTTTAATTAAGTTTGCCTAGTTAATATATAATCTTAAAGTTAAATTATAAGAGGTATTCGGCCTAACGAATTTAGCGCTGTGTTAATTGTTTTATAGTTATAAAATATTGTAGGTTCTTATAGTCCGTTAACACGTATATTAGAAATAACAATCCTTTTAGCTTAAAACGCCATTATTTAAAGCATCTAATAATCGCAAGCAGTTCCTTATTATATATCTTATAGTTTAATTTAGCAGGGGCGAGTTTTCGGGAGAGAAAGGCTACTAGATATAGTTCACCATTCTTATTATATTGCGATAACACTCCCCCTAGTATATAATTAGACGAGTTAGTTTTAATAGTATATTTAAGGTTAGGGTTAAAGTAAGTAAGGATTAAAGTAGTTGTAAAGCGATATTTTAAGTTCTTAAAAGCTTGTTTGCATTTAGCGGTCTATTTAAATTTTATATTCTTCTTTATTAGGTTTACTAATAGCTAAGCAATTTCTAAGAAGTGGTTAATAAACCGTTAATAGAAATTTACAAATCCTAGAAATCCTTAAATATCCTATATATTACTAGGGCTTTCCTAGTTTATAATTGCAGCAACTTTCTTAGGGTCCATTTTAATTCCGTCGCGGGATATAATTAAGCCTAAGTATATAACCTTAGACGCGTAGAACTTATATTTCTTAATATCGCATTATAAGCCCGCGTCTTATAAGCGTTTAAGGACCATTCTAATATATTTCTAATGTTTAGAAAGCGAGGATAAGTAGATTAAGATATTATTAATATACGCAGTAATAAATATATTAAGGAATTTATAAAGCGTATTATTAATATATTACTAAAATATACTAGGACCGTTTTTTACGCTAAATGGCATTACTAGGTATTTAAAGAGTCTCCATTATGTATAAAAAGCTATATACTTCTTATCTCCTTTATATATACAAATTTTATTAAAGGCAGCGATTATATTAAACTTTATAAAGTACTATACCTTTGCTAATTAGTTAAGCGTTTCTTAAATTAAGGGAATTGGATATTAGTTTCAAATTATAATTGCGTTTAGAGCTTAATAATTAATATAGAATCTTAAGCCTCTTTCTAGCTTTTTAACGAATAGTATGGATAAGGCAAATGGAGATTAACTAGGATAAATAAATTCTTTTTCCAGATACTTATTAAGGTATTATCGCATTATAAGTAGTTCTTCTTATAATATACCATATAGCGGACCAAACTTTGGTGTTATACTAGGCTTAAGTTTTATCTTAAAATTATATTTCTCTTAGTGCGGAGCTAGTTGGTCTATAAATTATTTTTTAAACTTGTTAATTAGGTTATAGTACTCTTTAGGTACAAAAGGTTAGGGATTAAGATACTATTTTAGTTCCAGTGCTTTTTTAATGTCTTCTATAGTTATAGCAAAGATTTTATAATTTTATCTTTTTGCTAATAAGATAAAAGGCGCGGCCTATATTATACAAAATTTAAGAGGTTTTAACATAATATCTTCGCATTCTTTACTATAATTAATAGTTATAGATTCGTTATATTGGGTTAAGGTTTATAATAAGGGTAATTTATATTATGTTAAGTTTAAATAGTTATGTGCATATTTATAGGGCAAATGGTTTTTTAAGTAATAACTTTGGTAGTACGTTATATAAAACTTTAGTGTTTCTTTTACCCAGCTAATTAAAGGGTTGTGTTATTTTAACTATTTATATTTAAGTATTATCTTATAGTGCTTTAAGGGTGTTATAAATAGGGAAACGTATTTAAGGTATTTACCTATCCGTAACTTTATAAGAGCGTAGTGCGTTATTTTACTATATATTAAGGGTTTGCCATTAAAGCCTTATAGGCCTTAAGGCTTGTTAAGTTTCTTTAAATTTAGGCGTTAAGTTTTTGCATAGTTCGTATTAATAAAGCCTATACTGGTAGCTCTGCTATCTATAAGGATTTATACTTCCTTCTATTTTCTAAGTATTTAAATTTCGCTAAGTATATTAAGGGAATTATGTTATATATTAGCGCTAGAAGAGCCTAGACACTTATACTCTTCCACTTTTTATCCTAAGACGTAACTTGGCCTTAGGATAATTTGTTTTTCAAGTTAACCAAAGGCAAGGTACTTTATGGCGTCTAAGTACAATTTATGGATTGGGTATAATTTAAGGAATAAGTACGACTTAAAGAATAGGTATAATTTAAGAACTGGGCACAGCTTAAGGATTAAAAGAAACTACAGCGGACCTTTTTAAAGGGGTATATTTGGCAATGCTTTTAAATATATCCTTTTTTACCACATCTAAAGCATTCTCTATTTATAGCTTAAGTTCTTCATTTATTAGTTCCTAAGGGTGTATAGGATTAAGCGGCATTAAGGTCTATAGGGTTATATATAGAGCTTTTAGGTTTTAGAGACGGATCGCGCTTTAGGGTGTATACTAGTTTTATAGTATTTTAAACGTAAGGTATAGTTAACTTTAGAGAACGAGTCTATTTATTATATTAAAGGTCCTTATTAATTTGTTAACATATTATAGCAAATTTGGATAGGTTTTTTAGTAGTTCCCTACCTACTAACTAGGCTTTAATTTTATCTAAGATAGCTTATTAAAGGGCAGCAACTCTAGCGGCTTTATTCTAATCTAGTTTGCTAATAAGGCCCAAAAATTCCAAAAAGAAGCTGGTGAAATCTTAGTTCCGTTATTATAGGTTTTTAAGTTTAGTAATAGCTATATATTCGCGGCTGGCGTTATTATATATTCATTTTAATAGAGAGATAAAGGTTTTAAAATTAATAAAGGTGCCGTTACGGAAGAATAGATCTATAGTTTATATAGCGTCCTTACTTAAACAAGACATTTTATAGCTAACCTTACTAGCTTTAGTGGGGTATTAATTATAGTTTATTAAGAGTTTAAGACGGAGCTTAGTTATAAAGGGATATAGGTTATTTTGGTTTTTATTAAATATTAGAAAATTAGGGAGCTTTTTAAATTTTATAGTAGGTACTAGGTTTGCTATAAGCGTAGGTTAAGCTACTATTACTAGTTTAGTGTTCGCATTTAATAGGTTAAGTTTAGGTACTATTATTTTAATCTTATTTATAGGTGTTGCTATTAGGGTCTATAACGTAAATACCTTAATATTGCGGGGTTCTTTATGGATGTCACGGAGTGAGTACAAGTGGTGATAATATATAGCGAAGTAGATATTATTAAGCTATGTACATGAACTGTGTAATAAAGTTAAGACGTTGCGTAAGGAGAGAAGGTAAGGAAACGGGAAGAAAGGGTATATATCACTAGTTTGGTTGCTTGGTTAACACGTACACGGAGCAGAATAGGATTTAAGTAGCGGTCCTGGCAGAACTTGGCAGGATTTAGTGGACTTGGCAGAATATAGCAGAATACGGCAGATTGCTGTCAGATTGCTATAGATTACTATTAAATTGCTATCTTGTGGTCGGTCTCTTCTTGCTGCGTAGGTAGAAACAGGTAGACGTATATAAGGTGTTACGGAGGAGTCCTATAACAGTACCCCCCCTTTAAACTCGAGCTTCTGCAAGATGGGGCTGAGGTAGTTCTGGGTAGAGTTTATAAAAGTCTTTTACGGCTTATATAAGTCCTATAGAGTCAATAGGTTTCTATAAGGGCTTAGTAAAGCCTCTCCATTTTGTAAGATATATATATTTACGTTTCCGTTTGTTATACTTAATGTCATTAACTCTTTTAATAAGGTATTCATCCTCATTATTCACTTTAACTAGTAGGGGAGGGTCTTAGATCTATCCAGGTAGGGCGTCTAATACAGGGGCGGTAGGGTGGAGGACTAACATATGGAATATAGGGTGGATTTTAACTGTATCAGGGAGCTTCAGTTAGTAGGCATAAGAAGAGACAACTTTTTCAACCTTATAAGGGCCGGCGTTCTTCTAGTTAAGTTTCTTAGTAGGTTGTTTCATATTCAGATTTCTTGCGTCTAGCTAGACAAAGTCACTAATTTAGTAAGCCGGTGCTAGGGTTTGGTTCTTATTTGCTGCGGCTTTATAAACAGACTGGGCCTATGTCATTTTATTAGTAAGAAACTCTTATAGTTCTTCCATCTTCTTTATAAATTCGTTTGCTTCTGTAACTTGTAAGGCCTAATAAGCTGGGTGAGGAACATTACTAAAGGGTTTAAAACCTATTCGCGGGTGCTGGCCGTAATTAGCTAGGAATGGGGAGACCTTTATAGTTTCTAAGATGGAGTTATTTGTAATAAACTTGGCAAATATAAGCCAGTCTATCTAGTCGTCCTGTAAATATAATGTGTATATCCAAATATACTGTTCCATTATAGCATTTGTATATTCCGTTTGACCGTCTATTTCTAGGTAATATGCTGTAGATAACAGCGCTTTAATATAGAGTTAGGTAGTCAGTTCTTCCTAGAACGCCAAGATAAACTAGTAGCCTTTATTGGAGATGATTGTTTTAGGAAGTCTGTGGAGTTTTTATACGTGATCTAGGAACAGTTAAGTAATAGTAGGTGTTAATATGTTGGGGCAGGCGATTAAGTGTCTTATTTTAGATAGTCAGTCTATAACTACTATAATGTTCGCACAGCCTTTACTTACGGGGAGATCAACAATGAAGTTAATTAAGATGTCCTTTTATCTTCAGTCTGGAACAGGCAGTGGCTTTAAAAAGCCGTTGTACTTCTTATATAAGGCTTTAGCTTATTGGTAGGTGTGACAGCTGGAGACGTACCTTTGTGTCATATTATACATATTTAGCTAGTAGTACTCCCGTTGGAGCAGCTCTAGGGTTTTTCCTCAGCCTAGGTGGCCAGCTACTGGTAGATTGTATACATGTTTAAGGAGCTTAAGCTTAAGTTCGTTGTGGTTAGGTATAACTAGGCGGTTCTAGTAGTATAAGCGTTCTCCGCGAGCTTTATATTTACTTAGAGAGATCTTTTTAGAGCGTCTAACGCCATCTTAAATTAACTTAAGTGTCTCTTAGATAAACTTATTATTTAGGTATTCATTAACTATAATCTGCTTAATTGATTAATTAGTTATTTTAAGGATGTATACCGTAAGGTCTTTAGCTAGGGGATTAAATAATTTGGGGTAAAGCAGCGTTTAATTATGGTAGGTGCGCGCTTCTTTCTGTGCTATTATGTCTTGTAAACATTAAGTTAGGGTATTAGGTTTTTAACCTTAAACGCCTAGGCGGTATGTGATTGAGAATTAGAAACAAAACAGATATTCTAACCAGCAGGCTTAATAATGACTTAGCTGTTTTATAGTCGTGAAGTACTATAAATTCTTATAGTCGCTAAAAACCTTAATTGGAAATCTAGCGCCTTCCAGTTTAGGTTGCCATTGTTTAAAATATCTAATAATGGCTAATAATTCCTTATCGTAGATCTCGTAGTTACATTTAGCTGGACTTAATCATTTTAAAAAGTATGCTACTAGATGCAGTACTCCTTCCTTATTATACTAAAACAGAATGCCTTTAGTAACATAGTTAGATAAATCAGCTTCTATAACACTCTTTTAGTTTAGGTTAAAGTATTAGAGTACGGGTGCGGTGGTGAATATAACTTTTAGATAGGTAAAGGCCTTCTTGCATTCCTTGTTAAGAATAAAGGCTTTATCCTTTTATGTTAAAGCTATAAGAGGTAAAACTAGGGCGGAGAAGTTATTAATAAACCGTTAGTAGAAATTAGCAAATCCTATAAAGGCTCTTATATCTTTAACATTCTTAAGTTCTTGCCAGTTTACAATTACTTTAATCTTCTTTGGGTTTATTTATATACCGTTTATAGAGATAATAAGTCTGAGGTATAGAACTTCCGTTTTATAGAACTCGCATTTATTTACATCTAATTATAGTCTAGCTCCACGTAGGGCTTCTAGGACAAGGTTAACGTGTTTCTTATATTTAGCTAGGTTATTGCTATATACCAGGATGTTGTTAATATAAGCAGTATAGAAAACGTCTAGGTAAGGTTATAAGGTATTATTTATAAAGTGTTAAAATGAACTTAGGGCATTTACAAGGCTAAATAGTGTTACTAAGTATTTAAATAGTCTATATCTAGTACGGAATGCGGTAAGCTATTTATCTCCTTTTGCAATACAAAGGCGGTTAAATGCGTAGATAAGGTTGAGTTTTGTATAGTAGCAAGCCTTACTTAATTGGTTTAGTGTCTCTTAAATTAACAAAAGCGGGTACCAATTCTTAATAGTAATAGTGTTAAGAGCTTGGTAGTTTATATAGAAGCGCAGACTGCCGCTAGGTTTCTTAATAAAGATTACAGGTGCAGCTATAGGCAAAGAGCTTGCTTTAATAAATCCTTTACTTAGGTGTTTGTCTAAGTACTTCCGCAGTATTTGGAGTTTGTTTTAGGACATTCCGTATAAGGGTCTAAATCCTAGCTGTTTTCCTTCTTTAAGTACGATCTTATGGTTATATAGTTGGTATTCTGCTAGTTTATCAGCTTCCTTTTATGAAAATACTTCTAGGTTATTATGGTAGTATACTAGTACTTTTATGGCAGGGTTGGTGTGTTTCTTTGGTACTAAGGCCTTTTTAATATTAGCCATTGTAACAGCAAAGATTGTATGTTTAGGTTTCTTGGTGAGTTATGCTAACGGGGTAGCTCTAATTATGTAGATATCTAAGGTGTTAAGCGAACTTAGATTGTCCTTAGTTTCTTATATAGTTTCTTGTTTAGGTTTAAGTTTAGTATTAGGTATAGAGTTAATATCAGATTTAGGTTTGGGTTCTTTAAGTATCCTTTTCATGGTAGAGTACCAGTTCTTTTGGTACTTTTATATATTAAGCTTAAGCTTCTACTTGGTTTGGGGTATAGCAGTTAGAGTTAGTTTGTATAGTTGTGTATTATTTCCAGGTTTTTAGTGGACGTTAGTGGAAATCTTAGACTGGTAGATCTTAGTGGATTTTCCAAATTTTAGTTTAGGGTCTGAGCAGCAGGTTATAAGACACTTCTGCTTATAACAGGAGGCAGTAAATAGAAGCTTAAGGTTGTCCTAATTAATGGTTACCTTATATAGCTTTATTTAGGGTTATTTAAGGATTACTAAGTAACCTAGGGTGGTAACAAAAAGCCTAATTAGTTCTTTATGGTTTAGGTATTAGAGTCTTAGGAATACTATATAGGTAATACAGCCTAAGATAGTGCGTTTGCTATCAAATCTAAATACGTTAATATGCTAGTTAAGGGGGGTTAGAGTAAAACCATTATCTTACGCGAAGATCTTGTTAATAAATCCTGTGCCACTGGCTCCTATATTAATTAGGACTTAAGTATTAACCTATTAATTATTCTGCCAAAGACAACAGTTAATAGTTATGCTGCGATCCTAAGAGTCAGAGTTTATAACATCTAAAGTATTTAATGAGATCCTAAGGCAGCGCCGTCCCAGAGAGCGACTTAGCTCTAGGACCTTCCTTTTAGAGGCAATTAGGGTGGAGTTCTTATAGCATATTAGTTGTGGCTTTGTCCTTATGAGTAGTACTTACTAGATACAGGGCTGGAACTAGGTAGAGATTAGGGACGGTAACTAGAGGATTAATGTGGTAAATAGCTGCTAGTGTTGGCTGTTTATAATTTGCGTTAGGGTAGGGGGACGGAGCAGTAGTTAGAGAGGTAGGAGCTACTTCTACACTTAAAACAGAGGCCTAGCTTAGTGCGTTATTCTTATTTAAAGGACCCTAGTAGGGCGTATCCTAGGGTTCCAGTGTCGATATCTATGGCGTTAGGGTGCTTAGGCTGAGACAATAGCTTAGTAGACGTTTGTGGGGTTGTCGTATTATATTAAGGAGCGGACTTCGGTGTCAGACGTAGTATATCATTGTACCGTTTATTAATAACGTTTACGTAGGCGTTAAGGGCTCCCAGTAGGTCTACATCTATTAGAGAGGTTTTTAGTTTAGGACTTAGGGATTTAATAAGGCTATTAATTAGTGCGGAGTCGTTCCAGCCTATTTCTTTTGTGTAACAGTTAAATTTAAAGAAGTATACTAGAAAGCTTTTTATTTCTTAAGTTATATGGTTTATCTTTCTCTAAGTAATAGCTTGGCGGTTTAGGTCACTATATATAGCTTTAAGAAGTATAATTAGGCTTAGTACTAAGTTTGGTTAAAGAGGTTTAATAAGGTTAGCTGTATCTCCTCCTAGTCAACTTAGGGTATAACAGAGTTAGTTAGCTTTAGTTAAGTAGCGGTTAGCGTTACCAGTTAGCTTATTTTTAAGCCGGCTTAGGAATAATTGGAGTTCTTATTATTTACTAGTAAATATCAGAGGGTCTAGTAATTGTTTAGATTATTATGGTGCAGTATTCGGTTCTACTAGTGGGATAACTATTGCTGGTTTAGGGCTCGCGTTCCGCGTATTAGCTTCTGGTAATAGCGACCAGTCTTAAGGGCTTAGCGTGGACATCTTAAAGGTGCGGATTTCTTCTTAGAGGGCCTTAATTGTTTTCTGGTGCTATACTTCTTGTTCGGCTTGCTGTTAAGCTATAGTAGCTTAGTTTTGTACAAGGGCGTCTATAAAGGACTTTTATATATCTGCCAATTGTTCCTAGAGTGCAGATATAATGTCGGCGGCTGTTATAGGGGCTTTAAGGTTGTTCTGCATTTTAAATAGGGCGGGGTGGAGTATAGGTTTTAACGCAACGTAGTATCATAGAGTAAGTATAAGTGGTAATAATATATAGCGAAGTAGATATTATTAAGCTATATACATAAACTGTGTAATAAAGTTAAGACGTTGTGTAAGGAGAGAAGGTAAGAAAACGGGAAGAAAGGGTATATATCGCTAGTTTGGTTGCTTGGTCAATACATACACGGAGCAGAATAGGATTCAAGTAGCGGTCCTAGCAGAACTTGGCAGGATTTGGTGGACTTAGCAGAATATGGCAGAATGCGGCAGATTGCCGTCAGATTGCCGTAGATTACCGTCAGATTGCCGTCTCGTGGTCGGTCTCTTCTTGCTGCGTAGGTGGAAACAGGTAGACGTGTGTAAGGTGTTACGGAGGAGTCCCGTGACAATGGAGTACTTCTATTAATTACTAATACTAGGCTTTTAGTGCAGCCTGCTACTAAGCTAAGGTGTCCATAAAGGCCTGTTGTATTATAGTTAACTGTTCCCTAACTAGGGTTATAATACTTATAGTTATTAAAAGGGATTTAGGTTTGTTTGCTATTTTAATAGTAGTTGCTTTAACGTAATATAGTATAAGTGCGCGAAGAGGCTTTAGGGAAGATTTAAAGGAATAATATAAATTCTATCTAAATTTATAGGTATATAGCTCTTGCAGAGTATAAGATATTACGTAATGTATAATTACAGCACCTGTTGTACTAACTATATGCTTACGCGTTTGATACACCAAGTACGCGTTTACACGTTTGGTATACCCACTCGCTTACGCGTCTGGTGCACTCCTAAAACACTAGCTAGTTAGGGGGGAGGTGCGTTAGTATATAGACCATGTAGCCCACCTTAATAGAACTAACAGTTACCACCGTCTAAATAAGCATATAATACTATACGTATTTCGTGCCCCTAGATATAACTCACTTATACCATTAAATTGGTACCAATACTGATTAGTAAGCGCGCACAGATTAGGAGATACGCACTTACTTAGAAAACGTCCAACGCTTCACCTTGCAAGCCCCTATTTCAGTTAAAGAGAATTAAAGTACTCTAGATTTAGAAGATGTCTGACGCTCTACCTTACCTAAAATTACCTTAAATCTACCCTGGTTTTAGAAGACGTTTACGCTCCACCTTAATTAGAGATATTGACCACTATACCAGTAGTTAATGCGACCACGTTAAGAACATAATCACACCAAGAACGCGACCACCACACCCTACTAAAATACCCCGGCCTCCTCTCTGACCCCTTATGGAGACCTCTTACCCTTTTACAAACCGTTACGGACCTGTTAATTACTTTTACGGACCGTTACGGAGACCTCTTACCCTCCTGCGAACTACTACGGACCTGTTAAGACCCTATGGAGACCCCCTTACCCTTCTACGAACCGTTATGGGCCCGTTAACCAATTTTACGGACCCTTACAAGACCTCTTCCACCCGCTATGCACCACACTACACTATATAGTATGGCAGATATCAGCAAGCAGGTTAATAAAGGTCAAAAGAAGTAGAGATAAGGAGTTAACATTACGTCTATAGATAACGTCAATAACTATATCAAATTTAAAATCCTTAAGTATGAATACTTTAAGCTTATAAACGTCAACCTATGGGAGCAATACTAGGAAGACTTTGCGGACTTTATAGAAGCTATCTTTAAGGAATACAACCCCACTACTATCTATAACCTACGGACCCTTTTACATAACCAAGGTGTATGGGTTAAAAGGAACAAATGGGTCACTGTTACACGGTCCTTATATAATACAATATATAAGGAGGACTGAACGGAATGGACTAAGGAAGAAATCCTAGACGAGTATAATACTACTAAGGAACTCTTTACTTCTTCCAAACTTAATATAATCGCTAGCCTTATACCTAACCCTTTTAACCAAATTTGTCCTATAAACCTAAGCAGTTTTGGAATTAATCTTACTGGCCAAAGTACACCTAGTACTTATATTACGGACCGTAATACCCCCGTAACCCAAATTACGGACCGCAATACCCCCGCGAACCAAAATACGGACCAAACCCCTCCCGTTGTTTAAACTATAGATCCGTAACCTATATATCCGCAACCTATAAATCCGCAAGCTATAGACCCGCAAACTACCTAAGTAAAGACCTATGGCAAGGAGCTAGCTAACCTAGCTAAGCTCTATACCGACGAATTTAAGTATAGCGGTGAAAATGATAACTTTAACTTTAAACTAACCATCTTTACGGACCTCTATTAGAAGGCCGATATTCCTAAACAGGAGTTCAGCTAAGTCTACTCTACCATGCTGCGCGGCCTAGCACTTGACCACTACTACACTAACCTTAAAAGCAACCCCCTTGGTGTTCCCTTTAATAAGCTATATAAAGCCATATGCAACTACTTTAAAGGACTGGAATATAGGCGTAATATCCTTACCTAATGGAATGCAACCAAGTTACGGACCGTAATAGACAAGAATACTGAAAAATCAACTATAGAGTGCCTACAAATCCTTATTAAAGACCTCCGCCACCTATAGCACGGTCTTAATATTAAGCTTTAAACGGACAACTTCTTGCATAATAAACTAATTACGGCCTGCTAGGAAATGGAACCCTATAAATACGCCTATTATAAGCCCGCAGACACCGTAGCTAGCCTTATTAACGATTTACGGTCCTCTATTACAACGTATGAAGCCTTAAACCCGCCAGGCAGTACTTAAGCTTTTATTACGGACCTGTAAAATCCGCAACCTAATTTAGATGCCTACTTTACGGACCGCTAATACCGCTAGCAGTATCCGCATTAACTAGGTTTTACCCGTAACCTCTATAGCAACTCCTGTACGAAAGTATACCCCCGCAGATGAACCAGTTAGAAGTGCTTTATATACGGTAAGGAAGGATATTAGTCTATAAGGTATACCTAAGAAGAATATAATAAGTCTAGGAAGAGACTTAATAACCAGATTAACCAGTTCATTTTAGAATATAAAGGAGAGAAAGCAGAGGAGCCCCCTAATAAGTTAATAGAAGCCCTTATAATTAACTTTAACTTAGACGCTTAGGAATAGGAGACCTTAGAGACATTCCTAACTACTTTTAGACCTTTTACAGACAGTTAAGCCTTTAATACTATAACCGTATTAGCCGACCGCTCCTTTATACACTTAATTACACCCGAAAACTGGCCTATAAGTACACCCATTAGACCCGTTATGGACGTTACGGACCGCGAACAGGACCTATTTGTATATATTACTACAGAACGCTATACCCCCAAAGAATTCTATGGCGTTATAATTAATATAGGTGCCTCTAAGAAGTCTACTGCAGGTTATAGACAATACCTTACATATAAGACTACCGTAAATAATAATATAGATATTAACACTATGCAAGCTAGGGCCGTAAACGTCTAATTTGGCATTGGTTTAACCGCATTAATTAGATTAATCGCAGTTAAGACCCCAATTAGCCTAGTTAACTTCTATATAGTAAAAGCGGACACCCCTTTTCTACTCTGTCTTGCAGATATGGACAGGTTATAGGTCTACTATAACAATATTACAGACACCTTAACTAGCCCTATAACTACCCTAGGAAGCAAGCATATCACCCTACTAATTATACGACGATTTGGACACCCGTTCCTTATATAGGGAGAGACTTTACGGACCTATATTTAGGAATCTTTTGACTATAACCCATGCTACCTTACCAGTACTAAAATCCACTGTTTACACCGCCGTTTCGGCTACCCGTCAGCTAAAAAGCTATATAGAGTTCTTGAACGCTCTGGACATAACAACATCAATAGGAAGGCAATCAACCACCTAACTAAATACTGCTCTTTTTGCTAGAAATATGGACGTTCCCTAAGCAGATTTAAGTTCACCCTTTGTAAAAACCTTAACTTCAACCACTTAGTATATGTGGATATTATGTACATTAACGGCAGTCTAGTATTATATATAGTTAACGAGGCAACCCGCTATTAAGCCGCCTATTAGTTGCAAAATATATCCGCAAAATATACTTAGGATATTTTATGGACCTACTAGATTAACACATATCTTAGACCCCCTAAGTATATCACCTATAATGCTGGTAGGAACTTTATTAGTAAGGAATTCCAATAGTATACTACGGCTATAGCTATTTTAACAAAAGCCGTTCTAGTTAAGGCGCACTAGTTTATTAGACTTATTAAGCGAGCTTACCTAGCTTTACGGAGAGCTTACCAGATTATTATAGACGAGTATAAGAATATCTAAAAAGAACTGGCTTTACAGATAGCTGTAAAAGCCGTTAATAATACTGCTAGCTCTAACGGACTGGTACCTACCCTCTTAGTCTACAGAGCCTACCTAAGGATAAGTAAACTGAACCCTCTTGCCCCATCTATTACGGATTGAGCAGCCGTAATACAGAAGGCAACGGCCGAAATAGTCAAATTACAGGCTAAACAAACCGTTAATAACGCTCTACACTACCATAACGGACCTAATACGACCCTAGTATATAACCTCCCGCTTAACTCTGAAGTCCTCGTGTGGCGTAAAAGCGGCAATTGGACTAGACCTTACTGTCTACTGGCCGTAGAAGACGAGACCTGCTGTATATAGCTTCCTAGCAGACCAACAAGCTTTAGAAGCACGTCCATAAAACCCTATTTTTGGTCCGAAAATATCTATAACGTTAAGCTAGACGAACCAGAAGCACCCAATAAATTAGATAAACTAGAAGCACCCTTACCTACCCTAAAGGTCCCCTAGAAATCTAATAAACCTACGGAACCTGCTATAAAGCGTGGCTAAGGACGCCCCCATAAGAACCCTATAATGGAGAATTACCTAACCTCTGTAGGCATATCCGCAAAGCAATCTCCGCCTGCGGATATATTAGTTCTAGTACAGGAAACCCCTTTTATAGACTCACAACGCAAAGAGATTAACGGACTACTTAAGAAGGGCGTCTTTGCGGTTATAATGGAGAGAGACGTTCCGCAAGGCGTCCGTATATTTAACTTGCGCTTTATTAACGAAATTAAGCACCCTAGTACTAATAAAGCCTTCAAAAAGTTAAGGCTCGTTATATAAGCTTATAACGACTAGGGAAAGGACCTCGTCCTTACGCAATCGCCTACAATTTAACGGGTCAGTTAACGGATTATACTTGCGCTTATGCCAGGACTACAGCAAACTAAACCTATAGCCCTCTACTTACGGGATATCTTGCAAGCCTATATACAGTCCAACACCTACCTAAGTAGGGACATCTTTATACGGCTACCGCTTGAGCTTAATCTGCAACTAGGAACAATTTTACGGGTTATAAAACCACTTTATGGAGTACCGGAAGCTAGAAACCACTAATTTAAAATATACTACCAGCACCACGTTAGTAAACTTAAGATAGAGCAGTTAACCTATAACCCTTGCCTCCTATATACCCTATTAAACGGCCTTGGTATTATTGGACTCTAAATAGACAATACCCTCTTTCTAGCGGACTAAACTTTTGCGGACGCGGAAGAGACCGAACTATAAGAAGCCAAGTTTCTAGCAAAGCCGTAAGAGCAGTTAACTAAGCGGACTCCAATTAAGTTTAATAGAGGCTTAATTATATAAAAGGGCAACTTAATCTAGCTAACTTAGGAACGCTAAGCTTAAAACCTAAAGCCTATTATGGTAAAGCCTACGGACCTTACTAGTTCCCGTAGAGAGACCTATAAGACCGTAAATATGAAGGACTAATACGCTATATAGCGTGCAAGAGGTGCCTATATCGCTATAGTCTATTAACCCGAATCTGCCTATAACTTATCCTTTACGGCCTAGGCAGTAGATCCGTAAGAAGAAAATATTAAGTAGCTTAATAAGCGTATCCAATGGCAAATTAACAATGCGATAAGAGGACTTATTTTTATACCACTAGACCTAAATTCTATTAGCGTAATGGTATTTACAGACGCCTCCTTTGCTAATAATAGGGACCTGTCATCGCAAATCGGCTTTATAATTGTACTTACGGACCGTAACCAAGACGCAAATATACTGTATTGGTCTTTAATTAAATGCAAACGAGTAACCCGCAGTGTACTAGCTTCTGAACTATATGCACTAGCCCATAGCTTTAATATAGCAGCCGTAATCAAATTAACGATCCAGAAGATTCTATAATTGGAGCAGCTACCCCTGGTTTTATACACCAATTTAAAGTCTCTATACGACTGCCTAGTTAAGCTAGGTATGACACAGGAAAAGAGACTCATGGTCGACCTAATGTGCTTACGTTAGGCCTATGAACAACGTGAGATTACGGAGGTCAAATAGATCACTAGCGGAGATAACCCAGTAGACGCCATGACTAAGGCAAAGCCGTATTAAGCTCTTAAGACCCTAATTAACACAAACAAACTCAACCTAAAAGTTATAGAATAGGTAGAGCGAGACTAACGGAGCATTTACAGTTTAGTTACGGCCCGCTGGAAGGCCGCACGGTTTATTTACGGCCCATCAAAAGGCTGTACAGTTCATTTACGGCCCGTTAAAAGGCCGCATAGTTCGTTTTACGGACCGTAAAGCAAGGCTTACGGCTAGCTTGGGGCACCGTTTGGAAGGCAGCCCAGAGGGCACCTTGGGAGGGATTTCCTATGTATTTTCTTACCCCTTTTATGGTTCTATTAAGGCAATTACGGAGGCTATACACAAGTGGTTCCATTTTCTAAGTACCGCTAGTGTATAATTACAGCACCTGTTGTACTAACCACGTGCTTACGCGTTTGATACACCAAGTACGCGTTTACGCGTTCGGTATACCTACTCGCTTACGCGTCTGGTGCACTCCTGAAACACTAGCTAGTTAGGGGGGAGGTGCGTTAGTATATAGACCACGTAGCCCACCTTAATAGAACCGACAGTCACCACCGTCTAAATGAGCATACGATACTATACGTATTTCGTGCCCCTAGACACGACTCACTTATACCATTAAATTGGTACCGACACGTAAAGAAGAGAAAGGAATATAGGAAACTTATAACTAAATATTTAAGGTCTTAGCAGCAGACGCGTAGGTATAAGCCTACGCAGATTTTAATAGGTTTTAACTAAATTCCATTACATTAGTGGAATTTAGTGGAATTTAATTAAGTTGGCGGAATTTAGTGGAATTTAATTAACTTTGGCAGAATTTGGTAGAATTTAATTAACTTGGCAGAACTTGGCAGAATTTGATTAAAGCGTCGGAATTTATCTGTTGAGTGTTTCACCGAGACATTCCTACTGTAACTGGGCTAGTCCCGTTACATATTCTATACTATTAATTAGATAATTATATGTTCCAGTTAGACCGGCCTCTTATAATTCTAATTGCTTATAATCTGTTAGGAATGTACGGCTACTAATTAATAATAACGGACTATACTCCTTTACCCCCTAAAGCAACGCCCTTACCGCAAGAGGCTTAGAGAGTCTCCCTAGAGGAACGCATTCCCTCTACTTATAAAGGAGTAGACTAAGAAGCCATAGCTAGTCTATCTAACCTTATAAGACCCTTAGGAACAATTACTGCTGGGGAGTTATTGGAGTAGTCACTACGCGAGACCCTATAAAAGATAAAGGAGTTGGAGATATAATTAAGATAAGCATATTAAGACTACTAAGGACAATTATAAGGATAATAGGGAGAAGTATAGATACCCTAGACACGAAGCGGACTTAAAGGGATAATACTATACTACGCTATAATATTAGAAAAACCTAAATTCCACATAAAGGAACCTAATAAGTATAATAGTCTCTGGAACTATAATTATTTTATCTATTAATGCAAAACCAAGTTTCGGCTGAACCCGAAATATTACTCTAATAAGTATAATTAGACACTAATTACTTCTACCTTCCTGTATAGCACCGTTAAGAGTTTATAGATATACTATAAAAAGAAACTTACTATACCCCTTAAATTTAGTAAACTTAAGTCCTAGTTGGTTAATTAGATCTAAGACCCTACTAATTAAGGGATAGATTATAACTAGTAATACTATAACGCCAAATAGCGAGAAGGCTAGAGTGTAGTCTAGTTTATAAACTACTTAGAAGAACTAGAAGATAATATACCCTACTTAAACCTATAGGATAACGCTATATAACTTCACCAGCTACTTGCTAAGTTATAACCTAAGATTTAACAGGCTATATAGGAGAAGGGCGAAATTCCTACCTCCTAAGAAAAGCTTATCTTTAAAGCTATTTAGATTAAAAACGCTAAAAGAGACTATTTGGGGAAGTAAAAGGAATAAGACGCTAATAATAAAGAGCGTAGAACTAGACCTAGCTTTAATAAAAGGGGTAGATTCCGACCTAACCACTCTACGGAAGGATAACGTGAGTAGGCTTCGCAACCTTAGAGTAATGCTGGTTAACCCTAAAATAATAATAGGCAGAAACCATGGAACCAAGAGTTATTCAGCTGTTATTACTATGGCAAGAAAGGCTATATATAACGCTTCTGCTAATAAAAGAAGTAAGAGGATGCTTAATTAGGAAAAGAGAGAGCCTAGTAGATCTTTACTCCCTTACACTAGGCTAGTAAGAGAAGGAGAAAGTAAGCTACTGCATAGTTATTCCTATCTCCATTTAAGTTAATAATAAATAGGTAATATAAGACTGCCTTATAGACAGCGGCGTGACCATAGGGTTTATTTCTTAATTACTAGTAAAAGAATTGGATTTGGACCTTAGTGGCTTATAGGTACGCACTATTTAAAGCATTAAAGGCCACTAAATTCCGTGCTATAGGGAATAAACTTTCTCCGTAACTAGCTAGGACTATAATGGTTTATGGGATATGCAGGAGATGCGCTTCTGCACTATAGAAATTAAGGGGTATAACCTTATTTTAGGATACCTATAGCTTTACTAAGTTAATCTAGACATTAATTGGCCTTTTGCCTTGTATTAACACCGGAAGTCTTAACCACGCATTATAGTTAAAGATTAAGAGACTTTCTTAAACTATATATAAGAAGAAGGGTGGGCATATACTATATATACTACTCTTAACCCCAAGAGTAGGGACGCGGAGTATTTATTTTCAGATATCCGGCTATATATAGTTAAGGAACTAGAGATTCTATAGGAATATATAGACCTAAAGGATATTGCTAATAAGGAAGCTGCGCATACCTTGCCTAACCCTATATTAGTAGAGTATAAAATAGATATAGGAGACAAGGAACCTCCTTTTAGACCACTATATAACCTATTAGAAAATAAGCTGGCAGTATTGCGTTAGTATATAGTAGACAATCTTTAGAAAGGATAAATTTGGCCTTTTATAAGCTAGGTAGGGGCACTAATTATATTTATACCTAAGAAGGACAAGACCCTTCGCTTCTATATTAACTATTAAGCGCTAAATAAGATTACTGTAAAGAATTACTACCTGCTACCCTTAATAGGAAAGCTTATTAATAGGCTGTTAGGCGTAAAGATATTTATAAAATTGGATCTAAAAGATATATACTATTAAATCTGGATTAAAGCCGGCAATAAATGGAAAACAGCGTTCCAAATATAGTATAGCCACTTTAAGTACCTAGTAATGCTATTTGGGCTTACTAACGCATTAGTAATATTTTAGGCCTATATTAATAAGGCATTATTGGGCCTATTAGACATAATATATATGGTCTACCTTAATAACATTATAGTCTACTCTAATAACTATAAAGTATATATATACCACGTGTAAATGGTACTAGAAAGACTGCGGGAATATAAGCTCTATATAAACCTAAAAAAATGCTCATTCTATATTACTAGCATTAATTTTTTAGGCTTTATTATTAGCGTTGATAGAGTATTAATAAAGAAAAGCCAGGTGGATGCTATTAGAGAATAGCCATACCCTATAATGTTTAGGGAAGTATAGGTTTTTATAGGCACGGCGAACTTCTACTAAAGATTTATTGTTTATTACTTATAAGTAATACTCCTAATTACTAATCTGCTAAAGGGATTTAAGGATAGTAAGAAGTTAGGACCCTTTATATTTAGGAAAGCTGCTAAGCAGGCTATAGACTAGTTAAAGGATTTATTTACGTCGGCGCCTATTTTAATACACTTCTATTAGGAGCTATATATATACCTTAAAACAGATATATCCGGCTTCGCCCTAGGGGCAATTATATCTTAATTAAAAGACAGAGAATAGCATCCTGTAGCGTTTTAGTTAAAAAAAAATAACCCCTATAGAGCAGTATTATATAACGCATAACTAGGAGCTGCTTATAATAGTTGCAGCAATAAAATACTAGCGACATTATTGTATAGGAAGCAATTATCTTATTAAAGTCCTTACAGACTATAACAACCTAGAATACTTTATAACTATAAAGGTGTTAAGCGGTTAACAAGCCAGATAGGCAAAGGCACTATTATAGTATAACTTTAAGATTATATATCGCCTAGAAAAGATAAATCCCGCTAATAGGTTGTTAAGATATTTAGATTATAAAACTAGGAGAATCTAGGACAGTATAGGGGAAATAATTTCCATATTACAAAATTTGCTTAGGAAGAAAAAAGAATCTTTCCCTAAAACTATAGAATTCTGTAGCAGGGCAGAGGTTCTAGTAATACAGCTGCGAAGTACTATAATAATAGAGCCGTAGGATATAGTTACGGACTAGGTTATAGACTAAGCAAATATTATAAAGTTAGCGTACCTTAGAATTAGCAAGAATTCTATAGAATGTGCTAGGGATATCGTAGCACCTTTAACTTAATAGCGTACTAGCTGTAAGTTTCTAGATCTAAAGGGAATAGGCGAGATACCTATCCGCAGCGTGGCACATTGTATAATAGTAGGAGAATCTGCTAGCACTAATGGTTTGAAACGTCTTATGCCATACCTAGGGTCTATAATGGTGGCGGGTAAAATGGAAATAAGCAATCTATACAAACCCTTTCTAGATCTTCTTCTTTAAGCATAATAAAGGGACGCCTTTATTTCCAGGGAGAGGTGGAAAGATATAGTGGAGACCAACTTGGCCGAAGTTACTAAAAAGCTATAGTAGTAAGACTAAAAGGGTCTATTGCGCTTTAAGGGTGCTATATATATCCTAAAGGACCAAACGGTTTAAGATAAAATTCTAAAGATCTTTTATAATAACCCTCTTAGTGGTTACTATAGTGCTAATAGGACCCTTAAGGCCGTTTAAAGGAAATACTTTTAGGATGGCAATAAGCCGTATTATGGAGTACCTTTCCACTAAAGAACTTCCCTAGTTGTTTTAGTTGGAACTCTATAACATCGGCAAAATATGGTACCCTTCCAATGGCCTCAATGGTTGGTGGTTGACGCAATTGGCGCGCAGTTGAGGGCATTTGGCAACTCGACCGACTATCCGTCCCACGGACTATTCGCTTACGCTCATAGTCCTACGCAGCTCAACGGAACACCGAGCTCAACGGAACGCGAACCCCACCATGTGATTTTGAAGCCGTAGATTTCTACGTAGGCTACGTATATACAGAAATCCTTGGTGGAGCACCTCGAGCAATAGCCTAGCTACAATCCTGCCAAATATCACGAGTCCGAGGCCTCCGCACGTTGTGTAGCGTCCTCCTTTGCCCGCTTCTTCACTGCACGTGCAGCCGCCCTACCTGCCTTCTCCGCTTCCTTTTGAACTCGTTGTGATACTTTAAGCCGTCCATCTGCTGCAGATATTAAGCCTCCCTTTTGGACAACCCGTTGGTCAGTCCTTTGACGCTTTGCGCGGGCGCGTACCGCTGCCTGCATTAAATGCAGGTCCTCCTCTGCCAATGAGCGAAGCACGGCATTCTTCCTGGCGCTCTTGCAAAGCATTAATAAATGATTCCTCTCCCTATTGGGCTGCTTAATAATAAAGCTGCGAACCCGGTTTATCGTTATCTGTAAGCTGCGCGGCGTATCAGGTGTTCGTGGCGCTGTAGGTCGTGGCCGCGGTGGTTGTAGTATCGCAGGTGGTGGCGTAGATGGACGCACCACAGCGGTTTAACGTTGTCGCAATCTGGTTAATACAACCTCAGGATTATATGGAATAAGGCCAGTCTTTGCCCATCCTGACAGGATAGATAAGGACTTAAATGTAGTGGTGCGAATTTGGTGTAGAGCATGGAGGAATTCAATAGTGTTAAAGTTTATGCAGCCTGTTCGCACAGCCATCTCAACAGCTAGTTTATAATAGTGCTTAAACGGCTAGAAGAGAACAACATTAAGTAGTTGTAGAAAGTGGTTTATATGGGGCGGAATAGCTAATAGATGGATATTCTTCTCCTCACAATATTCTGCAAATTCCTTTGTAAGGTGCGAACCGTGGCCATCTAGTAATAGCAGCCGATGCGCACCCATCTGTTGAGCAGCGCTTTGCCTATTAAAGTGCTGAATCCAATCAAACGCGAGGTCGTCATTTAAATAGCCTTTGGTTTGAGCGCCTAGCATATAGTTACCAGGTATACTCGTATCGTTAAGGTGTTAATGTATAATCTGTTGGCCCTTAATAATAACTGCTGGAGCAAGTATAACTCCATCACCAGATATAGCCTCCAACACTAACGCGAAATCGCGATTTGTCTCACTAGCTAAGTGCAGCCTTTTAGTGTCTAATACACGCGTAATTATCCACTGGTTGCCACTAATTCTAATACAAAATCCAGACTTGTCAAAGTTGTATTTATCGCATAGCAGAATACCCTATTGCTCCTTTGTATTCTTGTATAAAGTATACCATTCCTGTATCGCGGCAGGATTGTTTACGGCGGCTCAATCAATCTCTATAGGCTTCTGCTTAACCTTATGCGTTATTAGGTTTCGTTTAAAGAATCTCTTAGTCCAGTCGCGTCCAAGAGTAGGTGGTTCGGTGCCGTTAGGTGCGTGGAGCTTCAGGATACGCTGCGCGTAATTGTGGACTTAGTGGAACAGTGCGCCGACTCCAAGACGGTCCATTCGATCGATATAGCATAGGAGCATAGCCTCCTGGTGTTAATTAAGCTTCTTATTACTGCCAGGCCTCTATATCTTGCTCTTGATGCCGTTAAAGCGATTGTAGACGCGTTTGAACGGCGCGTTGTATAGGCGGGCTGCCAGTTGAATATTGGGTGTTTCCATGCGTGATAACTCACGAAGTGCATCTTGCACGCGTATCTCAATAATTTCAGATTCTGTAGGCATGGTTGTGGTGATCAAATTGTATAAGGAAACGGGTGAGGCTCGATCTTGCGTAAACGTTCCGTTGAGCTCGGTGTTCCGTTGAGCTGTGTAGGACTATATAAGCGTAAGCGAATAGTCCGTGGGACGGATAGCCTATGTCGTGTTTTTTTGACACGCAGCCTGCGCGCAACCTGCGCGCAACCTGCCAGTAATCTGCGCATTTGGCAACCATAATTATATTTAGAGCTATTTACCTCTTTTATACTAATAGCATATTTTAAATAAATAAAAGCTACTTTAAAGCTATTTATAAGGCTAGCAAAATAAATAATAATATTTTAGATAATTTAATATAATATAGCGATGGTTCTCTTCTACCTATCTACCTATTGACTTACCTATAGTACCTGCCTATCTACCTACCTGCCTACATCGCCTACCTATCTGCATTGCCTACCTGTCTATATCGCCTACCTATTTGCATCTGCCTACCTGTCTATATCTGCCTACCTGTTTATATCTGCCTACCTGTCTATATCTACCTACCTGTCTATATCTGCCTACCCGTTAGCATCTGCCTACCTGTCTGCATCTGCTTGCCTGTCTGCATCTGCCTACCTGTCTGTATCTGCTTGCCTGTCTGCATCTGCCTACCTGTCTGCATCTGCCTACCTGTCTGCATCTGCCTACCTGTCTGCATCTACCTACCCGTCAGCATCTCCCTGTTTATGCCTACCTGTCTATACTACCTTGATTCGATCGATCGATCGAATCGTTTATAGTGTTCGCTGGCTAGTCGTTGTCGTCTGGCTCTGGCGACGGTCGTCTGGTTCTGGTAACGGTCGTCTGGTTCTAGCGACAGTCGTCTGGTTCTGGTAACGGTCGTCTGGTTCTGGCGACGGCCGTCTGGTTCTGGCGACGGTCTTCTGGTTCTGGCGACGGTCCTCTGCTAGCTGCCGTTCCAGTGCCTCCTAAGTTAGGGAGGATGTAAGGAAGGGTAAAAAATAAGGTGGCTGCAAATTGATGAAATGGGTTGATTGATTGTCTGGGCC